>Ga0068856_100006424_pt1 | contig 11534 bp, 10 predicted proteins | sample KBSCornC62_FD_66595 | JGI IMG/M metagenome (GOLD analysis project Ga0068856, IMG submission 66595) | Corn rhizosphere microbial communities from Kellogg Biological Station, Michigan, USA - KBS Corn C6-2 | ecosystem: Host-associated > Plants > Roots > Rhizosphere > Soil ... | reverse complement strand
GGCACCGTGCCCTGCACGTCGCGGAAGTGGATGTAGGCGATGGCGCCCTTGGGCGCGAAATACTCGATCATTTCTTTGACGTTGGCTTTGCCGCCGGTCATTTCCGAGCAGCAGCCGAGGCAAAGGTCGAGCGCCCAGGCCTTGCTGCCGCCGGCGAGCTCATAGGCATGTTTGAAGCCCCATGGCCGCCAGAACAGACGGGCCACGCCGCCCAGCATCGGGACCGGAGGGTCGTCGGGATGGAGCGCGAGCTGCAGCCCTTCCTCCTCGGCCACCGGCAGGACCGCCCTGATGAAATAGTCGTAGTTGGCCCACATCTGCTCCTCGGTGATCACCGGGCCGTCCTTGCCGAAGAGCGGCATCGACGAGGCGCGGCCGAGCGTCGTCGGCATGAAGCTGCGCAAAAGCTCGAGGTTGTCGGCGTTGGCGTCGACCACCGCCATGTCGAACTGCCGGGCGACCGCGCCGCCTCGCGTCTGGGCGGAGCGCTCGGTCGTCCACACCGAATTGGGCATGAAGTGGTAGCCGAGCACCGGCACGCCGGCGCGCGCCACGGCGCGGATCGTCGCCTGATAGTTCTCGATCTGCTCGTCGCGGCCAGCGAGCCCGAGCATTGCCTTGTGGTAGAAATGCGTGGGCACGTTCTCGATGGCCTCGAATTTGAGGCCGTAGCTCTCGACCTTTTCGACCAGCGCGCGGACGTCCTTTTGCTCCCAGCGCGTCTCGCCGGGCAGCGTGGGGTTGTTCATCTGCAGCCCGGTGGCGCCGATCTGCACGGCAAAGCGCAGCCGCTCCTCGGTGAGATCGTGAAACTGCCCGACGGCGACTCTGATTGTCATGCTGGCTCCTCGCTGCCGCAACGAGAGCACAGCTTTTGCAAGCCGCACAATGGGGTGATCGTCGAGCGTGCCGGTAGGCAGAGCCTGCCGCTTTGGCTAAGGTCAGGCAGTTCAGGCCGCCCGGAGATCGCCACCGATGCTCGACGCCACGCCCGACGATTCACGCGACGACCGCAAGACCGCCCGCCTCGCCGGGTGGGTGCCGCAGCCCCGCATGGTGCGCGACGACAAGGGTGTCATCCACGTCCACGAGCATGCGCTGGCCCGCGCCGTGCTGCGCGCACCCGAGGTCGAGCAGAACGGCTTCGGCGCCGACCTGATGCGCCGCGCGAAAGCCTCGCTGATGCGGCTGCCGGTGCTGTTCCTCGAGGGCCATCAACACCAGGAATTACGCCGCGCCACCGCCCGGTTCTTCGCGCCACGCACGGTCGAGGACGGCTATCTGACCCTTATGCAGCGCGAGACCGACCGGCTGGTCGACAGGCTCCAGCGCGACAAGCGGGGCCGGCTCGATGTCATGGCGATGGACATGTCGGTGACTGTTGCGGCCGAGATCGCCGGCCTCACCGAGCATGTCGTCCCGGGCATGGCCGATCGCATCGCGCGCTTCCTCAACAATCCGCCGGTGGCCGAAAAGTGGTCGCCGGCGCTGATCCCGCGCATCGTCCTCAGCCAGTTCAAGCTCCTGCTGTTCTACCTGTTCGACGTGCGGCCCAATATCCGCCTGCGCCGCAAGGCGCCGCGGGCCGATGTGATCTCGCACCTGATTTCGCTGGGCTATCGCGACCGCGAAATCCTCACCGAATGCGTGTTGTTCGGTGCCGCCGGCATGGTCACCACGCGGGAGTTCATCACCATTGCGGCGATGCACCTGATCGACCGGCCGGAGCTGACGCAGCGCTTCCTTGCCGCGCCCGACGAGGAGCGGCGCGGCATCCTCGAGGAAATCCTTCGGCTCGAGCCCGTCATCGGCAAGCTCTACCGCCGGGCGACCGCCCCGATGGACCTGCCGGGCGGCGAGCATGTCGAGGCCGGGCAGAGCTTCGTCATCGACATCCGCTCGGCCAATGGCGACGAGGCCGCCGTCGGCGCCTGTCCGTTCCATCTCGATCCCGATCGCAGGATACCCGACATGCGCACCGGTGCGCCGGTCATGGGGTTCGGCGACGGGCGGCATCGCTGCCCGGGCGCTTTCATCGCCATGGAGGAAAGCGCGATCTTCCTCGCGCGGCTGCTGTCGCTGCCCGGCCTGAGGATCGTCGGCACCCCCGATTTCACCTGGAACAACCTCGTGGGCGGCTACGAATTCCACGAGTGCATCGTCGCGGTGGACTAGGCGCCGCGCTTCACATCGCTGTCATGTGCATGCCGTCTAACAGTCGCGCCGGGCGGCGACGGAATATTTCGGGCATGGCGATGTCATAATGGAATTTTTGGTCCATTTTTCGCTTGCCACGCGCCGAACGGGGGTTAGTGTCCACCGGCAAGGTCGGCACGGATCGATCGGACCGGGATTGTCCGGCAGCCAACAGGGAGTGAACCAATGAAACGTCGCGATTTCATGATTTCGGCGAGTGCCGCCACGGCCGGGGCTGTGCTCCTGCCGAAGATGGCGTTTGCCGCCGCCAACCGCATCGACTGGTACACCAGCTCGGACCAGAACATCATCGATTTCTGGACCAACATCATCAAGCCGAAGTTCGAGGCGGCCAATCCGGGCGTCACCATCAATCTCGTCGACGCCAGCGACAGCGCGGGCCTGCAGGCCATCGAGGCGCGTTCGCTCGCCGCGCTCGGCACCAATTCCGATCCGCAGGCCGATTTCTTCGAGGGCAGCGAGGCAAGGCTGCCGGCCGGGGCGCTCGACAAGGGCCTCTACGTCGACTTCAGCAAGGAGAATCTCTCCAACTATTCCAAGCTGAACCCGCTCGCCAACGACATCCCGCAGAACATCACCTATCGCGGCTCGCAGGTGCTCCTGGCGTTCGACACCACCAAGCTGCCGGCCGACAAGGCGCCCAAGACCTGGGCCGACCTCGTCGCCTGGATCAAGGCCAATCCCGGCCAGTTCATCTACAACCGCCCCGACAAGGGCGGCTCGGGTGCCGGCTTCGTACAGCGCGCCGTGTACGAGGCGAATGGCAAGGATCCCAGCAAGTTCAAGGTTGAAAACTACACCGCCGACGCCGGCGGCAAGGCGTTGCAGGCCGGCTTCGACCTGCTCAAGGACCTCGCGCCGTCGCTGATGGACCAGGGTGCCTATACCTCGGGCAACACGCAGTCGATCCAGCTCCTCAGCCAGGGCGCGGTCACCATGATCCCGGCCTGGTCCGACCAGTCCTTGTCGGCAATCAAGCAGGGCGTGCTGCCCGATACCACCGCGCTCGTCCAGCTGAGCGACCTCGGCTTCCCGGGCGGCTTCACCCGCAACAACATCCCGGTCAACGGCGTCAACAAGGCACTTGCGATCAAGCTGCAGGATTTCATCCTCAATGAGGACATCCAGTCGGCGGTGATCACCGAGCTCGGCGGCTTCCCGGGCGTGTCGTGGGACTACGTCTCCAAGGACCTGCACGACAAATACGCCGCGCTGATCCCCACTTCGATCCCGGTGTTTCCGGCCGGCGACTGGAGCAAGGCCCTCAACGACGGCTGGTACCGCAACGTCGCGCCGAACGTGGACCGCTCTAAGTGAGTCTTGCTCCGGCGAGCGACATCGTCGGCACACAAAAATCCCGCGGGAGGCCTCTGGGCCTCCTGCTTGTTGCTCTGCCGGTGCTGCTCGTCTTCTGGATGGTGATCTTTCCGATCATTTCCGCCGTCGTCACCACGCTCTGGCAGAAAGGTTCGGACGGCCAATACGGCCTCTCGCTCAGAACCTACCAGTTCTTCTTTTCCGATCCCTACAGCCTCTCCAATCTCTGGCTGACGCTGTGGGTCACCATCGTCGCCGCGATCATCCTGCTGGTCGTCTGCCTGCCGATCGCGCTCTATCTGCGCTTTGCCAAGAGTCGGCTCGCCTCCTATGTGCAGGGCCTGTCGATCTTTCCCTTGTTCGTGCCCTCGATCATTTTGAGCTTCGCTTTCATCCGCGTGCTTGGGCCCAACGGCGCCTTCGACATCATCCTCAATGCGCTGCACCTGCCGAAAATCCGCACCCCGTACCTGACGCCCTGGGGGCCGCTGATCGGCCTGGTGTGGGACCATATTCCACTCACGGTGCTGATCCTGCTCGCCGGCCTCGGCGCGGTCTCCGATGCCTCGATCGAGGCGGCGCGCGATGTCGGTGCCGGCCGGGGCCGGCTGCTCTGGCACATCATCTTGCCGCGCATCGGCAATTCGATCCTCGTGGCACTGTCTTTTTCAGTGCTCGGGATTTTTTCGGCCTTCACGCTACCCTATGTGCTGGGCCCCGCGGCTCCCGAGATGATGGGTCCCTTCATGCAGCGTACCTTCCGCGACCTCTACGATCCGGACAACGCCATCACCCAGGCGGTGATCTCGTTCTTCTTCTGCATCGCATTCGGGCTGTTCTACGTGCGCTCCGTCGTCAAGAACCAGAGAGCGCGCTGATGCCGGTCGACACCACCTTCAAGCCGCCGCGCCAGGTGGATTGGGCCGGCATCGGCTTTGCCGTCGTGCTCAGCATCGTCATCATCTTCCCGCTGATCGTGGTCGGCCTCTGGGCGTTCGCCAATGTCTGGCGCTATCCCAACGTCATCCCGCAGGAATTCGGGCTGCGCTTCTGGTACCAGACGCTGTCGCGTCCGGATGTGTGGGAGTCGATCACCACCAGCGTCGAGCTTGCCGTATCGGTCACGGTCATTTCCTCGATCATCTGCCTGCCCGCGGCGTTCGCCTTCGCCCGCCTCAAATTTCCGTTCCGGTCGCTGCTCTTCTTCTCGTTCATCGCCGGGCAGGCGTTCCCGAAATTCGGCCTCCTCGTCGCCATCGCCGGCATCTTCCTGAGCCTCAACCTGATCGGCACGTTCTGGGGCGTGGTGCTGATCCAGCTCGTGGGCACGCTGCTCTACATGATCTGGATCCCGGTCGCGGCGTTCCAGGGCGTGAGCCCGCGCATGGAAGAAGCGGCGCGGGACGTCGGCGCGAGCCCGCTGCGCGTCTTCTGGTCGATCACGCTGCCGCAGGCCGGCCCGACCATCGGGGCGGCAGTACTGCTCACCTTCGTCAACACCTTCTACGAGACCGAGGGCGCCTGGCTGATCGGCGCCCCGGCGGTGCACACCATGCCGATCCTGATGATCTCCTTCATCAACAACCAGCCGGTGATCCAGTACGGCGCGGTGCTGTCGGCGATCCTCTGGCTGCCGTCGTTCTTCGCGTTGCTGTTCGCGCGCCGGGTGATCAGCGGCGGCTCGTTCGCGCGCGGTTTCGGCGCCTAGGGAAAGTTCATGTCCGTTCTCGATATCAAAGGCGTCACCAAGCAGTTCGGCACGGTCCGTGCGGTGGACTCCTTCGCGCTCACGGTGGGCGACGGCGAGCTCGTCTGCCTGCTCGGCCCCTCCGGCTCCGGCAAGTCGACGCTGCTGCGCATGATTGGCGGCTTCGAGACGCCGAGCTCGGGCAGCATCACCATCGACGGCGAAGAGGTGATCCACCTGCCGCCGGAGCGCCGGCCGACCGGCATGGTGTTCCAGAGCCATGCGCTCTGGACGCATATGAATGTGTTCAAGAACATCGCCTTCGGATTGAAGCTGCGCCGCATTCCGGTCGCCGAGGTCAAGCGCCGCGTGGACGAGGTGCTCGAGCTCGTCGGTCTCACCGGCTACGGCAACCGGCAGACGCACCAGCTCTCGGGCGGCCAGCAGCAGCGCGTTGCGCTCGCCCGCTCGCTGGTGCTCGAACCCAAGATCCTGCTGCTCGACGAGCCCTTCGCGTCGCTCGACCAGCATTTGCGCGAGCGCCTGCGCGAGGAAGTCCGCGACATCCAGCAGCGGCTCAAGATCACCACGCTGTTCGTGACGCACGGGCAGGACGAAGCCCTGAGTATGGCCGACCGCATCGTGGTGCTGCACGATGGGCGCATGGAACAGGTCGCGGCGCCCGACATGCTCTATCGCGAGCCGGAGACGCCGTTCGTTGCCGGCTTCATCGGGACGATGAATCTCATCGAGGGCAATGTGAACGGTGGCACCTTCAGCCGCCCGGGTTTCAGCCACAAGCTGCCGGCCGGCGACGGCCCGGCAATCTTTGCGGTGCGCCCCGAGGCCCTGGCGATCACGCCGGCGACGGGCGCCGGCGCCGCCAGGGTGCATCGCGTCACCGACTACGGCACGCACGGCCTCGTCGATCTGGAGCTCAAGGATGGGCTGCGGCTCAAATCCATGGTGCCCGAGGCTCGCGACTGGAAAGCCGGCCAGCCGGTCGATATCGCCCCACGGGCCTTCGCCGCCTATCGCGACGATGCCGTTCTCTACCGCTCCAGCGCCGCGCAATGATCGATCCCGTCAGCGTGACCCGCGACGGTCACCGCACGTTCCTCAAATGGCACCGCGCCCGCCGCCGCGTTTCCGATCCGGTGTTCACCGGCCGCCGCATCCTCGAAGGTATGGCGTTGGGCGCCAGCGTCGAGGTCGATCTGGTGGTCCACAAGGACCGCGGCTTCGCGGTGCTGCACGACCATTTGTCGATCGCGCGCGAGACGACGGGGCAGGGCAGCGCCGTGTCGCACAGCGCCGCCGAGTTGCGCTCCTTCCGGCTGCGCGGCAATGACGGGGCGCCGATCGCCGACCACGTGATGCTGCTCGAGGATCTCTGCGCGCTGCTGGTCGAGACGCCGCCGCATCCCGAGGCGCTGCTGCAGCTCGACTACAAGGAGGACGAGGCCGTGCTCGATGTCCGCACCGTCGAGACCTTCGCCAAGGCGACCCGGCCGATCGCCAAGAACCTGATCGTCTCGTCAGGCTCGGCCCGGGCGGTCGAGATCCTGACCGAAGCCGTCCCCGGCATGCTGCGCGGCTTCGATCCGAGCGACGAACAGCGCTTCCGCGCGGCGCTCGGGGCAGGCAAGCTGCAGGGCTTCGTCGACGACGCGCTGGCGGCGGCGCCCAAGGCCGATTTTATCTATCTCGACTGGCGCATCGTGACCTACTCCGCCGATGCCGGCTTCGACATCGTCGCTGCCTTCCACGCGGCGGGCAAGCGTGTCGATGCGTGGACGCTGCAGGCCGCCGATGCCGAAACCAAGGCCATCGCCGAGCGCCTCCTGGCGCTCAGGGTCGACCAGATCACCACCGACGATCCGGAAGGGTTGTTCGTCCTGCTTGGAGGCGCCTGATGGCCGACAATTACAACGCCATTCTGGCCGAGATGGTCGCGGTGGCGCGCGACGCCGGGGCGCTGACGCTTGAGCATTTCAAGCGTTTCCGCGACCTCGAAATCGGCATCAAGGGGCCGGCCGACTTCGTCTCCGAGGCCGACAGGCAATCGGAGCAGCTGATCCGCAAATATCTGTTCGCGCGCTATCCGGACTGGAGCTTCACCGGCGAGGAGTTCCCGCCGGTCGACGGCGCCGACCGCGAGCATCGATGGCTGGTCGACCCCATCGACGGCACCACCAATTTCATCAATGGCCAGCACTACACGATCTCGATCGCGCTCCGCCGCGGCAACGACACGGTGTGCGGCGCGCTCTACAATCCGGTCGCCGGCGAGATGTTCACCGCCATCAAAGGGCAGGGCGCCTTCCTCAATGGCGAGCGGATCGAGGTGTCGGAGAAGACCGACACCGGCATGCTGATGCTGGGCACCAGCCTGCCCACCAGCAGCCGCTTCACCCACGCCGGCTTCTACGAGCGTCTCGAAAGGATCACCGAGCCCGTCGGCGGCGTCCGCACCGTCGGCAGCTCGGCCAATTCCTGCGCCTACGTCGCGTGCGGCCGCCTCACGGGCTATTTCGAGGAATCCGGGCTCGTCGACTGGGCCGTCGGCGTGCTGCTGGTGCAGGAAGCGGGCGGCATCGTCACCGACTGGTGGGGCCGTGGAGCGGAGTTCTACGAGAAGACCGGCTGCGTCATGGCCGCCAACCGCGCGACGCACGCCTATCTCCTCGACAAGCTCAAGGACGCGCCGGTCAAGAACGACAAGCACCAGAAGGCAGGCTGAGGGCTTGCTGCCTACCGGCTCATCCCAAATGCACGGAGCCACAGCCAACCACGGAGCCCATCCCCGTGTTCGCGGGAATGAGCCGGTGGTGAGACGAGTCCCCGGAGCAAATCCGGGGACCGCAAATGATCGCAGCTACTTGGCGGCTTCGGCCACCCGCGCCTCGCTGCGCTTGGGCAGCACCCAGCCGGGGCGGGCGAAGTGGCAGGTGTAGCCGTTGGGGATGCGCTCCAGATAATCCTGGTGCTCGGGTTCGGCCTGCCAGAACGGACCGGCCGGCGCCACCTCGGTCACCACCTTGCCGGGCCACAGGCCCGAGGCGTTGACGTCGGCGATGGTGTCGAGCGCCACCACCTTCTGCTCGTCGCTCGTATAAAAGATCGCCGAGCGGTACGACGCGCCCATGTCGTTGCCCTGGCGGTTCTTGGTCGTCGGGTCGTGGATCTGGAAGAAATATTCGAGAATCTTGCGGAAGCTGGTCTTGTCGGGGTCGAAGACGATCTCGATCGCCTCGGCATGGGTGCCGTGGTTGCGATAGGTCGCGTTGGGCACGTCACCGCCGGAATAGCCCACGCGGGTCGAGATCACGCCGGGCTGCCGGCGAATGAGCTGCTGCATGCCCCAGAAGCACCCGCCAGCCAGCACGGCACGTTCGGTCCTTGCCATCTCGTCTCTCCTTGTCTCGGATGCGCCCAATATAGGAACTGCCCGGCCCGTCCGCCATCCCGGGCCGCGGCGCGCGGCCGCTCACAATCGAGCGATGCCTTGGGATTGCCGCGCGGACACATGCATTTTCGCTTCCACCGCGCTAAAGGTTACAGCCGACGAAAATCCATCAACGAGAGTCGCAATATGACCATTCGCTTCGCCCTCCTGGGCGCCGGCCGCATCGGCAAGGTGCATGCCCGGGCCGTCACGTCCAACCCCGCGGCAAAGCTCGTCGCCGTGGCCGATGCCATGGCGCAGGCGGCCAAGGACATCGCCGCGCAATATGGCTGCGAGGTGCGCACCGTCGAGCAGATCGCCTCGGCCTCCGACATCGACGCGGTGGTGATCTGCACCCCGACCGACACCCATGCCGACCTGATCGAGACATTCTCCAACGCCGGCAAGGCGATCTTCTGCGAAAAGCCGATCGATCTGAGCGTCAAGCGCGTGCGCGAGTGCCTCGCCGTGGTCGACAAGAACAAGACCAAGCTGATGGTCGGCTTCAACCGCCGGTTCGACCCGCACTTCATGGCGGTGCGCGCCGCGATCGACGCCGGCGAGATCGGCGAGGTCGAGATGGTCACCATCGTATCGCGCGATCCGGCGCCGCCGCCGGTCGACTACATCAAGCGCTCGGGCGGCATCTTCCGCGACATGACGATCCACGATTTCGACATGGCCCGCTATCTGCTGGGCGAAGAGATCGAGAGCGTCTCGGCGCAGGGCTCGGTGCTGGTCGACAAGGCCATCGGCGCCGCCGGCGATTACGATTCGGTTTCGGTGATGCTCAGCACCGCGACCGGCAAGCACGCGACGATCTCGAACTCGCGCCGCGCCAGCTACGGCTACGACCAGCGCATCGAGGCGCATGGCAGCAAAGGCGCCGTCGCCGCCGAGAACCAGCGCGCGGTGTCGATCGAAATCGCCAACGCCAAGGGCTACACCCGTCCGCCGCTCCTCGATTTCTTCATGACGCGCTACATCCAGGCCTATGCCAACGAGATCGCTGCCTTCATCGATGCCCTCGGCGGCAAGCGCCCCGCCGCCCCGAGCGGCCAGGACGGCCTCATCGCGCTGGCCCTCGCCGATGCCGCGGTGAAATCGGCCAAGGAAGGCCGCGTGGTGAAAGTCAGCGAGGTGCTGGGGTAGGGCTCGCCCTACTTCAACAGCCACTCGTGTTCCGGCGCATTGTGGAACTTCCACGTCCGCGTCGGGCCGGCCATCACGTTGAGGTAGTACAGATCATAGCCGTGCACGGTCGCGACCGGGTGGTAGCCGCGCGGCACCAGCGTCACGTCGCCGTCCTCCACCGCCATCGCCTCGTCGAGCGAGCGGTCGTCGGTATAGACGCGCTGCAGCGCAAAGCCCTGCGGCGGTTTCAGCCGGTGGTAGTAGGTTTCTTCCAGCAGCGATTCCCGCGGCAGGTCGTCGGTGTCGTGCTTGTGCGGCGGGTAGGACGAGGTGTTGCCCGCCGGCGTGATCACCTCGACCACCAGCAGCGCGTGGGCCGGGTCGCCCTCGGGCAGGATGTCGGTGACGTAGCGTGTGTTGCTGCCCTTGCCGCGCGTGATCTGCGCGTGGCTGCCGGGCGCGATCACCCGCGCCTCATAGCTGCCGCCACCCGGCGCCGAGCATACCGCGAGCGTCAGCCCGGTCGTCGCCGTCACCGTCCATTCGGCCCCGGCCGGGACATAGACGGCGGCCGGCGGCCCGTCGAACGGCGACATCCGTTCGCCCTGCTCGCCGAGGTCCTTGCCGCCCACCGCGACCTTGCCCTTGCCCGCAACGAACACCAGGCAGACCTCGCGGTCGTCCTTGCCGCCCTGGACGAAATCGGACGCCTCCAGCTCCCACAAATCGAAGCCGACATAGCGCCAGCCGGCCGAAGCCGGCGTGATGTGGTGGCGGCGCTCGTCGTCGCCGCGCTCGGGGCGGAGCCTGAGGTCAGCCATTGGGAAAGCCCTGCGTCTCGACGGTGTAGCCGGCGGCGGTCATCACCCGCATCAGCTCCTTGTGGCCGACCTGCGCCATCCTGAGCGGCGGATTCTTCCTGGGGTCCTGCTCGGCCTCGACCACGAACCAGCCTTCATAGCCATAGTCGGCGAAGCGCTTGACGATGGCGCCGAAATCGAGGGAGCCGTCGCCCGGCACGGTGAAGGCGCCGAGCGCCACCGCATCGAGGAAGCTCTGCTTCGTCCGGTCGAGCCCGTCGATCACCGGACGGCGGATGTCCTTGACGTGCACGTGGTTGATGCGGGCGTGGTGGTGGTCGATGGCGCGCAGCACGTCGCCGCCGGCGAACGCCAGGTGCCCCGCATCGAGCAGCAGCGGAATGCCGGTCCCGGAATACCTCATGAAGGCGTCGAGCTCGGGCTCGGTTTCCACGACCGCCGCCATGTGGTGGTGATAGCTCAGCGGCATGCCTTGCTCGGCGGCCCACTCGCCGAATGCGGTGACCTTTTTGGCGTAGGCCTTCATCTCGTCGTCGGAAAGCTTGGGTTTGGTCGCGAGCGGCTTGCTCCGGTCGCCCTGGATCGAGCGGCCGACTTCACCATAGACGATGCAGGGGGCATTGACCGCCTTGAACAGCTCGATCATCGGCGCGATCCGCGCCTTGTTGGCGCTCAGCTCCTCGTTGACCAGCGTGCCCGAGAACCAGCCGCCGCACAGCGTCACGTCGGCCTTCCTGAGGATCGGCAGCATGACCCTGGGGTCGTCCGGGAAGCGGCGGCCCTTCTCCATGCCGGTGAACCCGGCCGAGCGCGATTGCCTGAGGCACTCCTCGAGCGACACGTCGTCGCTCAGCTCCACCAGATCGTCGTTCCACCAGGCGATGGGCGACATGCCCAGTTTGGCTTTCAT
>Ga0068856_100006423_pt1 | contig 11534 bp, 11 predicted proteins | sample KBSCornC62_FD_66595 | JGI IMG/M metagenome (GOLD analysis project Ga0068856, IMG submission 66595) | Corn rhizosphere microbial communities from Kellogg Biological Station, Michigan, USA - KBS Corn C6-2 | ecosystem: Host-associated > Plants > Roots > Rhizosphere > Soil ... | reverse complement strand
TGTGACGGCCCCCTTAGGCGCTCACTGTAAACGCCCCAGGATCTGCTTGAGTTCGAATTTCTGCGCGTCGTCCAACTCCGGGCCGGGCGCTCGTACGCGGCCGGTAGCAAAGATGCCGAGCTGTTTGAGCAGGCATTTGTGCGTTGCAATCGAAGTGTGAATGCTCTTCATCTCAAACTGGAGTAAGGTTTCCAGGCGTGAAAAATGTTCGCCAGCGGCCGGATCGCTTGCCATGAGAGCTTGAAACACGGCAATGTCCTGCTCGAGATGACCGCAGCCGCCCATGAGTCCGTGCGCGCCTTGCGCGAGTGCGTCCGGCAAGCCAAGCCCGGCGAATCCGATCATGTAGGTAAACCGCTCGCGGCCAAACTCGCTGGCCAGACGCGCGACCGTTGGCGCGGGCGGTGCAAAATCGACTTTCACCGCGCGGCAGTGAGGAAAGCGCCGCGCCAACTCGGCCAGGTGTGCCGAGTCCATTCCGCTTCCGGCGAGCGAGGGCGACCACTGCAGCATGAAAGGCAGCGGCGATGCTTCCAAAACGGCCGCTACATGCCGGAAAGTTTCGGCGCTCGAGAGGCCGCCCACAAACGGTGGCAGGCACATCAAGCCTTGACAGCCGAAGTGTGCAAAACGGCGCCCCGCCTCGACTGCCTGACGTGTCGCCTGGCTGGTCACGTTCAGAACCACGGGAACGCGGCCGTCGGCGGCCGCGATTACAATTTCCGCGGAGCGGTCTATCTCCGATTCGGTAAGCTTCCACCATTCGCTGGCAAAGCCTGGAAACGCCACGCCGTCGGCGCCGGCCTGACAAGCGAACTCCACTTCTCTTGCGAGAGAGACTGAGTCGAGCGCTTCATCTTCATCGAACGGCGACTGAAGAATCGGAATTACGCCGCGGAATTGCAGGAACTCCTCCAAGCGCCGGTGAGCACAACGCGCTCAATGGATTCGCCGCGGGCAAAGCGGTCCAGATTCGCCGCCATCTGCCGCGCGTGGCGGGCGATCATGGGCGCGGTCCAGCCCGAGCTGTGCGGCGTGGCGAATACGTTCGGCAGTTCGTGAAACCAGCGGTCGCGCAGCGCTTCAAAGAGCGCGGCTTCCTCGACAATCTCAGCCCGCGCCACATTCACGAGAACCGCATGCGGCTTCAGCAAGCGCAGCTGTTCCGCCGTGAGCATATGTTGGGTTTGCGGTGTGAGCGGACAGGCGATCACGACGAAGTCGCTCGTAGCGAGAAGCTTGGGAAGGGCTTCCGGCCCGCCGAGGATGCGCGCAGCGCTGCCGGCATTATCGAAACCGGCGCGGCTTCGGATTGCCTGTACACGAAGTCCGAATGTGGCGGCGCGTCGCGCGACTTCCTGTCCGATGTGGCCAAAGCCAATGAGCCCGAGCGTTGCGCCAAATAATTCGCTGCGCGGCAAACCACCTACGCGGCCATTACCCAGCCACTCTCCCTCTCGAAAGGCAGCGCGGCTCTCCGCTTGGCCGCTGACCAACGTGAGCAAGGCTAGAAACACGTATTCGGCGATCGGAATTTCGTGCTCATAAACGTTGGCGTGGAGGCAGCCTTCGGGTAATTCCATAGGATCCCGATGCATAAATCCGGCCCCGGGAAAGAGCAGCAGCTTCAACTTGACGGCTACGTCCCGCACCTCCGGCGGCAATTTGAGTCCGATGGCGGCGTCCGCATCCGCAATATGTTCGCGCAACCAGGATGCAGAATTCGGGCCCACTTCCACCTGCCACGGCGTTTCAAGGGCGCCGCGCAAAAAGGTCAGCATACAGCGGACCGTTGTCGTCAAAGATCACCAGCTTGTGCGCGCCGATCATATGTAAAATCCCTTACGCGCCGAGCGTATACCGGGATGCCGCTTCAATTCATCTTCATTGAAATCGAAGCCCAGACCGGGCGTCTCGTCCAGGTGGAAATAGCCGCCGCTCACAGGTAAGGGCCGGTTGAGAACCGTGTCGCGCCAAGGCACGTCGTGCTGCATGAACTCCTGACGGAAAAAATTAGGAATGGCGGCCATTACGTGCGCCGAGGCAATAGTCGAGACCGGTCCGTTCGGATTGTGCGGCGCGATCGGTACGTTGAAGCACTCCGCCAAAGACGCGATCTTGTGCATCTCACTAATTCCTCCGCAGCGAGTAATATCGGGCATTAAAATATCGGCGGCGCGCCGCTCAAGTATCGGCAGGCACATGAATCGGGAATGCAACCGCTCACCTACGCAGACCGGAAGCGGAATGCGGCGCTTGATCTCGGCAATTGCGTCCGGGAATTCGGGACCCGCCGGTTCCTCGTACCACATCACCTGAATCGGTAACTTTGCGATGCGATGCGCCATTTCAACGGCAGTGGGACCGTTAAGCATGGCGTGTGTTTCCACGGCTATCGGAAATTTCGGACCGAGCGCTTCTCCGACCGCCTTGAGCCGTTCCAAGGCAAGATCTTTCTGCTCTTCGGTAAGACTAAGATTCTCGCTCAGATCGCTGCCGTACCGATAGGATGTATGCGCAAAGGGATCGAACTTACACGCGGTGAAGCCCGCTGCCGCCATGGCCCTGGCGGCGGCCCGATAGCCTTCCGGTGATCCATCGCAATCGATGAACCAGTAATTCGCATAAAGCTGAATGCGCTTACGGTAGGCGCCTCCAAGCAGCTGATATATCGGCATACTCGCTCTTTTACCGGCGATGTCCCAGAGCGCGATATCGACGGCGCTGATCGCGGAGAGCAGCGGGCCCGCCTGCCCCAGCCAGTTCATATCGCGGTAACACTTGGTCCAAAGAAAATCGATTCGGCGCGAATCTTCGCCCAGAATGTGGCGTCCCACAGTTTCGCACGCCGCCTCGACCATCGCGCTGCCTGGCCAATTCGTCGCTTCGCCGATGCCAGCCAGCCCGTCCTCGGTCTCCAGTTTGACCAGCGTCCAGTTATATTTGATGCCTTCGACAAGCCAGGTGCGAAGCTTTGTAATCCGCATTATTGCCCCAGCGCCTCAAAGTTCCGAATTTCCTCGGCTGTTCTCACGGCACGGCCATAGATCCTGAGACTCGTTACGCTCGCGCCAATTCGCAGCTTGTCGGCACCATTTGGCGAGCGCAAATTGGGACTGAACCGGCCCCATCCGAACTGGCGCGCTTCGCCGCCATCGCAGAACTTGCCGTCGATCACAAAACTGATGATCTTCGGTGCGCCGTCGACCATTACGGAGACATGATACGGTACACCGTTTTCGAGCGAGCAGTTCAGTCTGCATAGGACTTTAGCCACAAATCGGGCGTGAAACCGGCGCGCGTACGGGGTCCGTGGAATCGCGCCTGAACCGCTATTTCGACATCTCTCAGTTCACGATTCCCGCACCGTTCACGTTCGGCAACATGTCGCGCACGCTGCCCGACGTGAGCAGCCCGGGGCGCCGCAATTACGATCTGGCGTTGCAGAAGCAAATTACCGTTCGCAAGCAGTTTCTGCCAGCAGCAATCCACCCATGCTAAAGCTGCCGCATGAATGCGACCAAATCCTGCTTTTCTCCGTCATTCAGCTTGAGCTGTAACACGATGTTGAAGAACTCCACGGTATCTTCGAGAGTTAGACATCGGCCATCATGCAGATATGGCGGGCTGTCCTTGATGCCCCGCAGCGTGAAAGCCTTTATCGGTCCGTCACCTGTCTCGTTCTTTAAGAAACGCTCGAGATGGAGATCGTGGAGTTGATTGTCCAGGTAATTGGGCGGTGGGTGACAAGCAGAACACTGTCCTTTGCCAAAGAACACCTGCTCACCGCGCAATTCACTTGCTGAGGCTTTTGTGCGATCCAAACGTCCACTAACTGGGTCCAGTTTTGGCGCCGGCGGAAAATCGAACATGTTCTGCATTTGAGCCATGTGGCTGACCTGAATACGATCCAAAATATTCATGCCCTTTTTGATGGCGTGAATCTCATCACCATTGAAATACGCGGTTCTTTGCTCGAACTCGGTGAAGTCCTCTACCGAGCGCAAGCTGCGCTTAGACCCGTGTATCTGTTGGTTAAACACGCCCCGTAGACTTACGGTATCAATCCGGAATCGCCGCTCCTGGGGCCGGTCATCCGGATTCAAATGGAATTGTCCTGTGGTGTGGCCATTAATGTGGCAATCCAGACAAGTGACTCCCAGGCTTGGATCGCGGCTCTTTCGGTCGTCAGTGGGATTGAATTCCTCCTGCGGAAATGGGGTTAGAAGTAGTCGCAGCCCGTCAAGTTGAACCGGCGTCAACAGCGGCTTAAACAGCCGATAGTAATTGTTGATAGAGACAACTTCCCCTCGCGAGACATCGCCGAGCTCCGGACGATTACTGAGGAAGATTGCCGGCGGAAATTCCGGAAGAAACACTTCCGGCAAATCGAAATCTACATCCACCCGCTCAAGCCTCGGAAACATCAGAATCTGCATTTTTGGAAAAACCATTCCACCGTTGGTCTGCAACGGATGTGTAAGCGAGGGATACGGGAAGACATCTTGATCTCTGATTTCGGCTGAAGTTAAACCTCCTAGCCGTTCCCAGGAGACGCCCTGTGCGAGCCGGGCGGTTGGCCCCACTACGAGAGCCTTGCCGCGTGACATTTTCGCCTGGGAGTCCAACCTCGGCTGAAGATTGTAACGGCGTTCCAGCAATTGGCGCTGAGCGTCCATTACTCTGGGTTTGTCGGCGCTCAATTGTTGCATGATTTCATCCGGATTGGCAGAAGGCTGATCGGAGTTCAAAGGATCTCGATACAAATCGAATCCGGAGTTTTTTCCCTGCTTGGGCTGTGATTGAAATACGGGCGATGAAGGCTTAGCGTTGGCAGGCTCGAAAATATTCGAGCCGTCGTGTTCAGTCTTCTGCTGTTCGGGTCTCTCCACTTTTGCGGGCGAGGGCTGCTGCGCATCGACCACCGCATCCCGTGGGGCCGGTTGTGGATTTGGGTTCTGCCCCCAAGCGAACACTAAGACAGCGACGCCGAGCAACATAGTAGTTCCCACAGCAGGGATCTTACTTAGAACGCCACGGCGACCTATAAAAATGCATCGGACCTTCGGCTTATTCACGCGCTCACCTTTCTTCAGCTCCTTCTATTCGAAGCTGTTTGCGCATTAGACCCACTCGATTCTAGTCTTGTTTCCTTTGTAGAGGTGTTGAAGCTCCCCGCAACTGGGCTGGCTGTGGCGGTAACAAATTCGTGGCGCTCTGGTCAAAGGACAAAGAGCAAGTGGAACCAAAGCTGTAACGGCAATGATCCCGCGGAGAATACCCTGATCAAAACACAGCCCCGAAGGACTAGATCGTCCGTGCTGAGGCCGGCATCTGTTTCGAAGGCGAATCTCTTCGAGACTTTCGCGGTATTGGTCGAAGTGCTCTTCCCTACCCTGGCCAAAGGTGTCATCATTCGACGGCCCAAAATGCTGGCTGTTGCCGAGCGCTTCGACCTCGACCGGCGCGCCATCCGCCGCATGCAACGTCTTCGCAACAAATATCCCGCCGGTCCGCTGGTTCTCCGCATCCCGGGACGCTCGTTGGCCCTAATTCTGCATCCGCAGGACGTACACCGGATACTTGCAGGGTCACCAGAGCCTTTCGCCACCGCCAGTACTGAGAAACGGGCTGCCCTGGCGCACTTCGAGCCGAAAAATGTCTTGATCTCCCATGGCGCGGACCGAACAGACCGCCGCCGCTACAACGAGGACGTATTAGAAGCTCATCGTCCCGTCCACTGCTTAGCCGAAGACTTTCTCGAGGTTGTCAACTCGGAGGTCCAATATCTTCACAAGAGCCTGCCTCATAGCGCCGAACTTACTTGGCCCGATTTCTCGAAGACCTGGTTCCGCATCGTACGCCGGGTTGTTTTCGGCGATGCCGCCCGCGAAGATCATGAGTTGTCCGAGATGATCGCGAAGCTTCGCTCTGCCGCTAACTGGGCTTCCCTTCTGCCACCGCGGAAAGCGCTTCGCGAGCAGTTGCTGCACCGGATCGGGTACTTATCTCCGCCGCGCCGAGCCCTACAGCTTAGCCGGCGCGATGGCCGGCGCTCACACAACCAGCCGAACTGAGCCGGTCCATCAAGTTCCGCAGTGGTTGTTCGCATTCGACCCTGCGGGGATGACCACCTTCCGGTCTCTAGCTCTGCTCGTCTCACACCCGCAAGGCGCCAATCGCGCGCAACAGGAGATCAGAAGCCGGCGCGGCTCCGAACGGCAATACATGCCGTATTTGCGCGCAACAATGCTTGAATGTCTGCGGCTCTGGCCTACCAGCCCCTTCATCCTTCGCGAGAGCACGGCTGCTACTGACTGGGAAACGGGCACACTGCCGCCCAACACCAGCATTCTCATCTTTACTCCGTTCTTCCACCGCGACAAAGAGCGCCTGCCTTATGCCGATCGCTTCTCACCGGAACTTTGGATGACAGAGCAGTCGGCAGAGAACTGGCCGCTAATCCCCTTTAGCGAGGGTCCAGCGGTTTGTCCCGGCCCCATTTGGTTCTTCTGCTGTCCACGGCGGTGATGGCGGCGCTGCTAGAGAACCGCGGAATGCGGTTGAAAGCTCCCGCCCGACTTAAGGATCAGGAGATCTTGCCGGCTACATTGAATCACTATGCTCTGCGTTTCGAGCTCAACGATTGACCAATGCAAGATTTCCGACTACCGAGCCGCTTCCACCGCGAATGGCGCATTGCGATAAAAAGCAATCAAGTCCAGATTGGCAGGCTTCACGCCAAGCTGCCGCAGCATGTTTGTGATCTGGCCGCGATGATGGCTTCCATGGTTCACTACATGCAGAACCATCTGCCATAGCGGCGTTCGATACGGCACGCCGGCAAGTGTCGTATACGACATCTCGCGAGCCCAATCGTTTTCCGACAGACCGTCTGCCCAAACCACGATCTCGGCCAGCATGTCCATCCAGGCCTTTTGCAGATCGTAAGTGCAGCCGGGCGCTTCGTAGTCCGCCAACTGGCCCGTTGGTCTGCCGTTCAAGCGATCACACCAGATGCAATCGGCCTGATAAGTGTGTACCAGAGTGCCGTAGACGCTTCCGAACGATCCGCCGAGCGGTTTGACTAATTGTTCCGAGGGCAGCGGCACGGTTTCGTCCAGAACCCGGCCGGTTGCCCATTGGTGATAACGAAGTTGAGTGGTAAGTACGCTTGCGAGCATCAGAATTACAAATTTTGGAGGCGTGCCTGCGCGTCGCCGAACTGATCGAGCTTGATTCCCATGCGATCCATGATCGAGAGATACAAGCTGCAAAGCTTGCGATTGTCGTCACCCGCTTGCAAATAGTCGAGCGTACGGCCCGTCTCTAGTGTTCCGCCGAGACCGCCGGCGAGCACCAGAGGCAGTCTCGTATTGTCATGTTTGCGCCCGATCCACATGTTCGAAAGGAACATCAAACAGGAATTGTCGAGCACCGTGCCGTTGCCTTCCGGCATGCTGTCCAGCTTTGTGGCGAGATACGCTAGCTGGCTCAGATGGAAACGCGAAATCCGCTCATAGCCTTCGGAGAGATTATCGTGCGAGGCGGAGTGATGGCCGTCTTTGACTCCGAGGAAGGGATAATACATCGCCGAGAGATCGCGTGCGAGTAGCAGGCTTGCGACACGCGTCTTGTCTGTCTGGAAGCCAATGGCGATGATGTCGCACATTAACCGAGCATGGTCGCGCAGGTCCTCAGGAAGGCCGTTGGCGGGACGATCCATGGAGAACACCGGACGATTTTGCTGCTTGGCAAGTTCCTGGGCACGCTCCTGACTCTTCCGCATGCCATCGACGCGCTTTTCGACTTCGCGCACGCTGGTAAGGTATTCGTCTAATTTGACCTTGTCATCGGAGCTTATCTCCTGGCTTAGCGCCGCGGCCTCTCCGCGGACACGGTCCAGAATGCTCACATTGCGAAGGCTGCCGCGATTTTCGAACAGGCTATCCCAGGCGAGCGCCGGATAGACTTCGTTGGGAACAGGCGAATCGGGGCTTTGCCAGGAAACATGCGAGCTGTAGGCCAGCGAGTAGTTGGTTTCGTGATATCCGGTCATAGGCTGCTCGCAGGCGAGCACGATGCTGGCTTGCGGAGTATCTTCGCCGACCCGATTAGCGATCATTTGATCGACAGTGACGCCGGCGTGGATAATGGCGCCTTTGTGGATTACAGCACCGGAAAGCAGGCCGCCCGTCTGCGCCGGATGAATGCCCAAGCCGACGGAACGCTTTTGAAAGAGACCATGGATGACGTTGATCTTGTGCTTGATCGGCTCCAGCGGCGCGAGCGTTTTGCTCAGCTTCATGTCCGCTCCGCAGCCTTGCGCATCCCAATGCGCTTCATTAATTCCGTTGCCCATAAATAGAACGGCAAAGCGCTTCGGGAATGTCACCGACGGAGTGTCGGCGAAGCAAGGCAGCGATTGAAGCAGCGGAAGAGCCATGGTGACTCCGGCGCCGCGAAGAACGGTGCGGCGAGTCATTGCGTTCTGGAACTTGCTAGTTCGTTTGGGCATGCAATTCAGCTTTCTGTATCCGGGTTTCCGGGATTCTTCTATTCAAGAACTGCGGGCTACTCACGATTGTCTCAACTAAAGAACTGAAGCGATAGCCATGAGCAACGAGCGTGGCCCGCATCTGCTCGACCAGCGGCTCGTCGGACAACAGGAGCGATCTTCCGAGCGCATAGGCCAGCAGCTTGCGATTGAAGTTATCGATGAATTCCGTTTCGCGATGCTCGCGAATGAAGTTTTCGACTCCTTCCACGCCTGCCGCATGCATTCCGCCCGGAAAATCCGCCTCGGCGTCCACGGGACGTCCGGCAAGGTCGGTAGAGCGCTTCTCTCCGACGGGTCCGTAGCCTTCGAAGGCCAAACCAAAAGAATCAAACCGGGCGTGGCATGCGGCGCAGAATGGAACCGAGCGATGTTTCTCTAGCATCTGCCGTACGGGCAGCTCCGATTTCGATTCGTCATCCGGCAGCTGCGGCACATTGGGCGGCGGCGGCGGAATTTCTTCCCCGATCACACGCTGCACCACCCAATGCCCGCGCTTGACCGGACTGGTCCGCAATCCCGGCGCGTTTAAGGTAAGGAAAACCGCCATTGGCAGGATGCCGCCTCGGCCGTATCGATCGGCATCGTCCACGCGGACCCAAGCTTCGTTATCACCGGAAACCGGTGGCATACCGTAATGCTTGGCGAGCACCGGATTTACAAAAGTGTATTTGCCATAGATCAAATCGAGAATCGGCCGGTCATTACGGATGACATTTTCGAGGAAGTGGATGGGTTCCTCATACATCGCTTCCCGCAGATCATTGGTGAACGCCGGGAAGCGCTCGCGGTCGACTGCGTTATGCTGCTCGAACTGCCGGAAACCCAACCAATTTCCGCCAAACTCAACCGCCAGATCGTGGGCGCGTTGGTCCTTCAACATACGGGATGCTTGCGCGGAAATCACTTTCGCATTTTCCAGATCTCCCTTAGCCGCCTGCGCCAGTAACTCTTCATCCGGGATGCTGGACCACAGAAAGTAACTCAACCGGCTAGCGAGATCGTAATCCGATAACGGCTCGACCGGCATCGAAGCAGATACCGGCCGAAGCATCGAGGCTCGATGCGGCGTATCGCTGAAAAGATCGAGCCGGTAGCTGAACTTTGGCGACATCAGGACACTCACGAGCGAATCGCGTATCGCCTCTTCATGCGTCAACCCGCCTTTATCTCGCAGGGAATGATAGTAGGCAATCATGTCCTGGCTCTCGGAAGCGGACAATGGCCGCCGATAGGCGCGCGCGGCGAACTGGAGAAGCGCATCGAGATGGCGCGGCTCGGCTTCGCTGCGCATGCGTTCCACCGATCGAATCGTCTCATTTTCGCGCCGAAAATGCTCGCGAATGGCCTCGATCGCGATGGGACTGCTTTGGGCCGCTTCGGCCTTCGCGAGATACGCATCCCGCAGACCGAAGATGACCTGGCTCGAGGATACCTGCTCGTCCGACGGCCGGCTGCTACCCGATTCGCGGCCATGTCCGGCCACCTCACCACTCTGGTTGAAAAAATATTGGACCCAGGTACGCGTGGTGAAATCGCCCATGAATTCGAAGTCCGTCCAGAGGCGATCGAGCTCTTGTTTGCCTTTGTCGTCCAATATCATTTCAATCAGCGGCGTATCATCCCGGAAATAGCCCATCACGTTGTGATAGCCGGCACTGAGCAGGCGGCCTTTGTCTTCGGAATCGTCTGGATAGAAACGGCCGCGCTCGCTGATGTAAAAAGCGTCCGGAAAGACATGGGCGAATTGGGCAAAGGCTGTTTCATACAAGGCCCTTTGCCCGCGCGGAACAATTAAGTCGGTATCGCCGGCACGTGCTTTCAGCATGAGTGCGGACGCTCGAATCGCGGCTTCCTGCCCGAGCTTGGCATAACGCGGGATCGGCGGCACCACCAGTGGTGGATCGTCCTCCATGCGCAAGGCCTTGCGGTCGAAATCGCGCCGATGGGCAGCAAACTGGCGCAGCTTCCAATTCATCAGCGGCTGCGAGGTCGGAAATAATCCCTGAACCTTGGGCGCGGCGAACTCCATAGCAGTGTGCTTCCGGATTTTGACCACGAAATCGCGCATCGCGGCGCATTGTGTCTTCCGCTCTTCTTCACTCCCGCCGGGGGCGGGCAGAGCGTGCCACATGGCGCGCAGCTTGGCAATCGGACCTACATCCTTAATGGTCCGGTCCTGCGTCTCACCTAGTATCCGCCAGACCATAGGCAGATATTTGGGGCTGATTCCAGCATCCATAGCGACGCTCCGCAGAGTAGCGCCGCGCAGATGTAGAGCCGCGCGGTGCTTGAAGCGCCAGGCGGCTTCGAAGTATGCGGCGTAGTCGGTAGGCTGGCTTTTATAGAAGTTAACGATCCGCTGAATGGCAAAGGTCTCGCGATCCGTCTCGACGAGCATGGGATGCGGGGCAAAGGTGATGCCATCGGGCGTTAAGGCCATGTCATTGGCGACCTGCCGCGCTGCCTGCAAGTACTTATTCAGCAACGCCGGTGACATCGTCAAGGACTCACCCGAGTTGTCGAACCCGGCTGTGTTAGCCGGATCCACGGGAAATTCGCGCGTCGGACGAAGATCCACTCCGGTCAGGTCCCGTATGGAGTAGTCGTATTCGGCATTGCTTAATCGGCGGGCCAGTACCACGGCGGGATCGCCGGCCTTCTTAAGCGCTTCCGTCTGGCGAACCGACTGGATCCAAGTGACCACCTGCTGGCGAAGCTCGACCGGCGGCTGTTTCATCATTTTGGGCGGCATCTGTCCGGCGCTGAGCCGGCCTGCTACGGCGTTCCAGCGGGCGAGGTCCCGGACGACGTCGGAGAACGTGGAATAGGACTTCAGATCCAGATTCGCCGGCGCGGAAGCGCCGCTATGACATCCGGTGCAATACGTAGCAACGAAAGGCTGTACGGTTTGTGTAAAGCCGTTTTCGAGATCGGATTGGGCGGGTTGGGCCGCGCGTAGAGAGAGTGGGGCTAC
>Ga0068856_100006418_pt1 | contig 11539 bp, 6 predicted proteins | sample KBSCornC62_FD_66595 | JGI IMG/M metagenome (GOLD analysis project Ga0068856, IMG submission 66595) | Corn rhizosphere microbial communities from Kellogg Biological Station, Michigan, USA - KBS Corn C6-2 | ecosystem: Host-associated > Plants > Roots > Rhizosphere > Soil ... | reverse complement strand
CGCGCCGCTCCGCGTATTGAGCATGTTCGCGCTGGTGAACCTCGGCTGGTTGATGTTTCGCGAAACATCAACCAGCCGAGGTTCACCAGCGCGAACATGCTCAATACGCGGAGCGGCGCGAGCCAGCGAATTCGAAACAGACGCGGCACCCAATCCTCGAGCGTGCGAAAGACGATCAGCAAGAGGCCGTGGTAGGCGCCCCACATGACGTAATTCCAGCTCGCGCCGTGCCAAAAGCCGGACAAGAGAAAGGTCAAAAACAGATTGAAGTACATGCGAGGCTTGGAACCGCGGTTGCCGCCGAGCGGGATGTACACGTAGTCGCGAAACCAGCTGGACAGCGAGATGTGCCAGCGCCGCCAGAATTCGGCGGGGGTCTGCGACAAATACGGGTGGTCGAAGTTCTTCATCAGCTCGAAACCGAGCAGACGCGCGGTGCCGCGAGCGATGTCGCTGTACGCGGAAAAATCGGCGTAAATTTGCACACAGAACGCCAGCGTTCCGACCCAAACCAAGGCAAAGCCGGGCAGCGTGAGCGAGAAGACCTTGTTGGCAATCAGCGCCACGTTGTCGGCGATGACGAGTTTTTTGAACAAGCCCCAGACCATCAACAAGAGCCCGAGCCGCGCCGCTTCGGGATCGAAGTGACGTGGCCGTTCGACTTGCGGCAACACGTGGGTCGCGCGCTCGATCGGGCCGGCTACGAGCTGGGGAAAGAGCGCGAGGAACGCGGCCACGTCGATGAAATTGCGGCGAGGCTCGAGCCGCCCACGATACACGTCGATCGTGTAGCTGAGGCTTTGGAACGTGTAGAACGAGATGCCCACCGGCAGCACGATGTTCAAGGTCGGACGGCTCAGCGCGACGTGCAGGTGAGCCGCCACCACGAGCGCATTGTCTACGAAGAAGTTGAAGTACTTGAAGAAGCTGAGCAGCCCCAGATTCGCGGTCAGGCTGCACACGAGGAGCAGCCGCTTACGGGCGGGAAAGCGGCGCATGCCGAGCGCGAACGAGTAGTCCCCGACCGTCGAGGCAAACAGCAGGATCAAAAACCAAGGGTGGACGTAGCCGTAAAAAAAGTAGCTTCCGACCAGCAAAAAGACGTTTTGCGCGCGGTGCGGCAGGCACCAATAGATCGCCAAAAAGACGACCAAGAACACGGCAAAGTCCCAGCTGTGAAAAATCATGATTAAGAAATCGGAGTGGAAGATTATTCTCGAACGCTCGAGCGAGGAACGCTCGGTGAAAGATCTGCCCTAGCTGCTCGGCGAATGCCAGCGTCTACGAGCGCTTGAGAAACGGGCCGCGATCGGCTCACGGCTGCGGGCTGGCTAAGATCGCCCTCAGAGGCTCGCGTGAAAGAGCCCCGCATCACCGCCGAGCCATACGTCGGAGTCGGCCCGTCCACGCACCGCATAGAGCGGGCCGGCTATGGACAGCACGCGCCAGCCGTGGCCGTCGTAATGCGCGGCGCCCCCCTTGCCGACCAGCCACACCGAATCAGAACCCACGCCCCAAAACGCCTGCGCATCTCGCACGGGAAGCGGCTCCTTCGACCAAGCGCCGGCGTGGAGATGGAACAGCTCGTTCCCCGCAGCAACCCAGGCTTCGCCGGTATTTGCCCAGAAGGCGCGGGGTTCGGACCACGCCGGCGCAGCGGCGACCATCGACCAGCCGTGGGCGTCGATGGTCGCGAGCCCGCTCGCGTCGAGACCCCATAGCGTGCCGGCCGAGAGCTGGATCAGGCGCGCGTTCGGCCCTGCGGGCGTGGTCGTCCACCCGCTCGTACGCTTGATGATGCAGAGCGAATTCACTCGGCAGACGAGCTCTGGATCTGCGTTGCCGAGCACGCCCCACAGGCCGCCCGCCGTTGCCCCGCCGAGTTGGCCAATTTCCTCGCGACCATCGCGCCAGCCGGCGTTCGTGTGTCGGAAATAGATCGGCGCTTCTCCGGCGTCGGAGTGGCGTGTGCCCATGATGCGCGGCTCGTTGTCGCGGCCGAAGTAGATTTGCGCTTCGTCATCCTGCGCGGGCTTGGCTCGTAACGCATTCGGCAGCGGAACGGCATGGAGCCCGCGCGCGTCGCCGAGGTAAGGCGGGTCGGCCAGCACCGCGATCCTCGAGCCCTCCGCGAGCGCAATGGACCTGACGGCCACCGTCAGCAGCTGAACCGTCGCAAGGTCGAGCGCGGGGCCAGCCGCGGGAGCAGAGGGCGTAAGCGCCGGCGCCGAGGACGTTGCGGGCGGCGGCGACGCGGTGGTCATGCGTGCCGACGTGCGGCTCTCCGGCGCGCTCGCACGGCGGTTCGGCACGGGACTCGCCGCCGCACAGCCGAGGCACAAATTCAGCCAGAGCGCGCTTCGCGCGGCGTGGCGAGAGAGCTTCGAACCTGCCCATCGCGCGCGAAATGATTGCCCAGCCTGCCTCGAACCTCGCAAGCTCTCGTTTCGAGCCCTGACCCTGATCATGCCGCCATCCGGCGCTGCTGTGACTCGGCAACGAGGCGAAACGAAGCAATAGGCCACAGCACGCGGCTGACCAAGGTGACAGCCGGACGAAACCGCCCGATACCTGGGATGGTCATGCCGACTCGGCCCGGGTACCACAAGCATCGCGCGGCTGCCACCTCAAAGCCGCTACCGGAGCCGTCATCGACTGAGTAGAGTCCGCGCGCCATGCGACACAGGACCGACATCGACGGGCTGCGTGCCATCGCCGTACTGTCGGTCATCGTCTACCACTTGGGGCTCTCTGGCGCGATCAGTGGAGGCTTCGTCGGAGTCGACGTTTTCTTCGTGATCTCCGGCTATCTCATCACGGGCATCCTGCAGGCGGAGGTAGATAGGGGGCAACTCAAGCTCGCAGAGTTTTACCATCGCCGAGTGCGCCGGATTTTCCCGGCGCTGTTCGTCGTTCACGTGTTCTGCCTGGTTGTCTCTGCGATTCTGCTTTTTCCCGTCGAAACGAAGCAGGTCGGACGTGACGTTCTGTGGTCGCTCGCCTTTCTTTCGAACGTCGTCTATGCGCGGGCAGCAGGCTACTTCGATCAGGCATCGAAGGCCGATCCGCTCCTGCATACTTGGTCGCTCTCCGTCGAAGAGCAGTTCTACATCGCTCTGCCGATGCTGCTCTGGATCTTGGCTCGGACTCGACCGAGGGTACGAATCGTCGTCCTGGCCAGTCTGGCAATGGTCAGCTTCGCGGTGTCGGTGCACACGGTCGGTGTCGATGCGCGTCAGGCATTTTACTCCGTGCAATCTCGGGCCTGGGAATTGCTGGCGGGCTCGTTGCTGGCCCTTGGCGCCGTGCCCTCGGTCCGTGGCCGCTGGCTGGCGGAAGCGCTGGGCGCGATCGGTCTCGGACTGATCGTCTTCGCGATCGTCGCGATCCGCACCTCGACGCCGTTCCCGGGCTATTGGGCTTTGCCGCCCTGCCTCGGGGCGCTTGCAATCCTGCATTCGGGCGCCGAAATCCGCACCTTCACGGCGCGGCTTCTCGGCTCGGCTCCGTTACGCTGGATCGGGCTCGCGTCCTATTCGCTTTACCTTTGGCATTGGCCGCTGATCGCCTTCTACAACGCGCGCCACGAGGTTTTGACGACCCCAGCGCGTTGCATAATCCTCGGTCTGACCGTTGCCATATCGGTGCTTTCGTACCGCTACGTCGAGCGACCTTTTCGACGCAAGCCGTATCGGCGCAATGCTCGCGCAGCGCTACTGATCGCCGCGTCCGGCATGGCATCGATCGCGCTCCTCGCGTTCGGAATTCCGCTCGCGGCCGCTCGCCTCCGGCCGTCGTCGGAGCTCGCCGACGCCGCTCTCAAGTACCTAACCTACGAGGCAGACGTGCGAGCGGGCACGTGCTTTCTTTATTCGGGGTTCAATGACGCGGCCCTGTTTCGGAAGGATCTCTGCCTCAATATCCATCCCGGTCGGCGGAGCTTTCTCGTGATGGGCGACAGTCACGCCGCGCATTTCGTGCCCGCTCTCGCCGCGCTACGTCCCGATTTGGACATTCTGCAGGCGACGGCTTCGGGGTGCGAGGCCGTACGCCACGGCCGCGGTCAGAAGCGCTGCACTGACCTTTTTGCCTATGTATTCGACGAATTTTTGCCGGCGCATCACGTAGATACCATCATCCTCGCGGGGCGTTGGCCGCGAGGCACACTTCCGGCGCTCTTGACGACGATCCAATATCTACGCCCGTTCGTCGGCCGAGTGGTCGTGCTTGGGCCGGTGGTCGAGTACGACCAACCCTTTCCGCAATTGCTCGCCAGCTCGATCGCGGAACACGATCCCGGTCTGACGGCTCGACATCTGGTAGCCGCACAACGCACGACCGATCTGGTTTTCGAGAAGCAGTTGGCATCGACCAACGCCGAGTACTATTCCGTGTACCGGGCGACGTGTCCGGGCGGAGACTGCACGCAGTGGGCTTCGCCAGGCGTTCCGATGCAGTACGACGAGCACCATCTAACGCTGCGTGGGGCCGAACTCGTGCTCGAGCGGCTCGGCCCCAGGCTGTTCGGCGGAGCGCCACAAAGATGACCGATCGACGACCGCGTTCTTACGCCAAACGCCAAAAATTCATTGGACCGATCGCGATCATCGGCGCTAGCGGGGCCCACCAAGCCAATCTCGGGCTCGCATTTTGGAAGGGTTCACGTGCTTGATCAAGGAGTGGCTCGTCGGAGTGCCGCAGGGATGTTTAGCTCCGTGTGGGTTCGCTTTCGCGTGGCGCTGCGTGCGCCGCGCAGCGCGCTGCTCGCCATCGCCAGCGTGTGGTTCGTTGCCGTCCTGGCCACGCAGCTTTGGTCCTGGGGCTTGAACCCCGTCACCTTCCCGACACCGGACGAATCGTCAGTGCGATTCGCCGCCGAGATCATCAGCGAGCATGGCTCTCCACGCCTCAAGCTGCCTTTTCCGGACCCAGAAGACCTCGCGCATCCTCGGTCCTGGCTCTCGTTGGGTGACACCGCAGTTCCCGTTTACGCGCCCGTCTCCTTCTATGCGTATGGGTTATTGCTGCATCTTCACGCAGTTGGGCTGCTGTTGATCGCCGCCTTTCCGGCCAGCGGCACCGCGGCGTTTGCCGCCGGTGTTGCAGGCTCGCTCCCGGCACGCCGGCGTTGGCTCGGCTTGCTCGCACCGGCACTTGGCTTCGGCGGCCTCTATTGGCTGCTGCGCCCTTGGATGAACTTATCGCCGCTATTGGCCTGTTTGGGTTGGGCGTTCTTCTTCTGGGTTGGATGGCAGAACACCAGTCGCCAGCGCTGGCTAGTTGCGTGCCTGCTAGCCGTGTCTGGGGCCGCGGCAGTTCGCCCCGACTTTGCCGCATTCTTGCTAGTCGCCGCGCTCCTCCTAACCACCGCCGCGAGACCCTCTCAATGGCGACGCATCTTGCTTCTCGTTACCGGCGCAGGGGCCGCGGCGCTGCTAGCAAACCTCGTTTTGAATAAGCTGATCACGGGCCACGCCTTTCGCGCCGCCTACCAAATGGCGCTCGACCGACAGTACGGTGCCGAAGATTCTCATGGGTTACCGGGGTTGAACGTGCTCCGCACCCTGCTCGCGCCCATGGGCCTGCCCGCGCCGCGCTCCGCGGCTTCGGTTTTCGTCAAATATTGGATCAAGATGGGGCCGGCTCCGCTGCTCTTGCTCGGGCAGTTGGCGATCGTGCCGCTCCTGTATGATAAGCCGGCCGTCTCGCGGCTCCTGTACTCCGTAGCCATTCTATGGACCGCATTCTTTGCGTTCAGCCGCATGCACCAGGAGTTATTTGGCGGCGCTCAGGCCGTGGGCTTCGTCGCTCACAGCGTCCCACGTTACCTGTCTCCCCTTTATTTGTTTGCCGCCTTGCCGCCGCTGCTGTTCCTCGGGAAGTGCCGCAGACGCCTGCCGCTGTTTGCGGGCGCCATCTTCGCTTTTGCTCTTGCGGCCGGGGGCTTGTACGAGATCGGCGCGCGCGAACCGTTCTCACCTAGTCTGGTGAACAGGTTCGTACGCAAGAACAACGCCCTGCTCGACGTGCTCGCCAAGGAAATCCCGAACGACGCTATCGTGTACAGCACGACGATGGACAAGATCCTTTGGTCTCGCTGGCAGGTCGGTATCATCGATGCCGCCAGTGACACCGCGACGTCCATCAATCGCGCGGTCGGCGCCGGGCTGCCGGTCTTCGTGTTCGAGCCGCAAATCGGGCGTCAGTTCCACTTACTCGCGGCGCCGATGAGCACGCTTGGCCTTGCCCTGGTGAGGGTGCCTGCTGGGCATGATTTGTATCGTGTCCAGGCGCGAGCGGCCCGCGCGCGCTAGCACGTCCATTGCCAGCGGAGCGCTTTTCGAGCAATCGAGAGCGGCACGGTGAGTTCGGCCGAGTCAAAGCGCATTTTTCTGCTTCCAGAGGGCAGGCAATTGATTTTCTCTTCCCGGCGGTGGAGTCGTTCTGGGTCTGAATTCTGAGCTTGATCAAGCAGCTGGTGGCGCTGAGCCAAAGCACCCGACTCGGCGTGCGTGGCTTCGGCTGTGCACCTTCTTGCTGCTAGTGGCGCTCGCGGCCCTACTCGTGGTCGTGACCAGCCGCTCGCTTCCGCGGCCGGCCACCGCTCCTTTCGACCCGCAGCCACTCGAGCGGCTCAGACGAGCGCGCCCAGAGTTCGTGCTGCTCGGCAACTCGATGGTCGGTACGCGCTTCGATGAACGCACGCTACGCCGGTCGCTCCGTCCGCATCGGATTTCGGTCCTCGCCCTTAGCGGCTCCGCGTCCGCCGCTTGGTACCTCGCGCTCAAAAACGTCGTGGTTGCGTCAGGCCACCGCCCGAGGGTGATCCTGTTTTTTCGCGAGCAAGAGCTGACTGAGCCCCACAAGTGGGTGACGGCGCCCAAAGCGCGCAGAAAGCTCGAGCAACTGTGGGTTGGCGACGAACCCCTCGTCGAACGCAAACTTGCGCCGCGACCTACGGATTTCATCGACCGTATCGAGTGGTATCGCAAGCGCGCCGTGCCGCTCGAGAATTGGCGAGTGAAAACGGAACCGCTGGTCGAGCGAGCAGGCGAGCTGGGTTCAAACCTGATCCAAAAAGGCCCCTCTCCCCGACTTCGAAAGCGGCAGATCAACAAACTGTTCGCGCTGCGCAACCTGCGTGGGGCGGACGGGGCCGCCGAGCAGGCACCTTCCGGCAAACCGCAAGTATTCGAAGAAGAGCTCGCACAATCGTTCTTGCCGGACATCTTCGAGCTCACGAAAGCGAATGGAATTCCGCTCACGTTCGTGCGGGTACGCACGCGCGCCGCGGCGTCGGGCGCGGCCAAGACTGCCTCCGAGCAGCGCTACGACTCGGCCCTGGAGCGCTACTTGCTAGCCCAGGGCGCCGAATTCTACGACATGCATGACGCGGACTGGGAGAGCATCGACATGTACGGCGAAGGCGACCACATCGCCGGCCGCCTCACGCGCCGATATTCGCAACTATTCGTCGAGCACATGTCCCAAATCTTTCACTGATCGACCGGCGGCATGATCGCCATCGATCCAGCCGCTCGCTCTACCTGCGCACCCGTACGGACGGCCGCTTCGACGCGTCGATCCCCGTGCTCGTTTCAGCTGGGAGCGCTCAGTGCGTCGTTCGGCAACGGCGATGCTCGTTTGGCGCGCACCAGCAACGCATCGAGCACGCCGACCAAGAGCACCAAGAACCCCAGCTGAAGCTGGAGCGAAACGGGCGCTCCGTGCCGCGCCACTTCCATCGAATCAGCATGCCAGATCAGCACCGCATGGGGCACCAGCAGCGCGGCGTACGCGACACCGAGGATGACCGGGGTCGAGCGGATCCCGAGAACGACGGCGGCGCCACCCAACGTCACGCTCAGAGCGAGCTGCCATAGCCACAGCTTCTTCGACCAAATTGCATCGAGAAACGTGCGAGTACCGCGCATACCATCGGGTGCATACTGCTCCACGTCGCCGCCGATCACGGACGAGAGTTCAGGGGTCGTCAATGTGTAAACCGGATTCGTCGCGAGAAACCGAACGTAAGCCCGCTTACCGCGTGCGCTCACCCATTCTCGAAACGACTCCAGTCGTGGATCGGTGTCATAAGCACGCCGCGGCCGATTCGGGCGCAGCCCAGCGTTGACGGGCATGCCCATCGCTTTGAGTTCGGTGAGCGCCTTGGGGTCGCGCAAAACACGGGTAACGATCACGTTCGTCAGCGAATACTCCCAACGTGCGCCGGCATTTTCCGAGGCATTGCTGAGCAAGAAGGCAGCTACGAAGCCCAGCGCGGTGAGCGCCTGGTTGCGCCAAGGGTCACCGCGGAAAAAACGAACGGTTGCGGCGACGGCGATCAGCAGCCCGCTGAAAAACACGAAATAGGCGTTACTGTCCCGAGAAAAGGCGAGCATCGTCGCGAGCAGGATGAACCCAATTGCCCACCCGCCTTGTTTTCTCAGGTACATCAGTCCGGCCGCAGTGAACAACGCAAAAAAGGAATGAGACAGTGATTCACTCAGCACGACTTCGTTCCACTGCAGCACGTTTAGGCTCAGTGCGAGGCTGAAGACGAGCACCGGGCCGAGCACGCGAGCCCATGCGGAAACGGTATTGATTGACACGGCGTAGGCCAGCGCGATCCAGCTGACGGCACTCAGCACGTCGAACGAGCGGCGAATGGTTTCAACGTCGAGACGGCAAGCCTTGAACCACAGTATCGGGATCGGAGCGCGGCCGCCTGCCCATACGGCAGTGGAGAAAAGGCGACTTTCGGCAAGCTCGAGGTAGAAGTGCGTGTCATGAAATATTCGCGCTGAAGGGACGCTCGAATGCGCTACCCACAAGCGAGCGCAATAGAGAACGGCTAGCACCGCAACGACGACATCCACTGACTCCCATGAACGGACTGACTCCCATGAACGGGCTCGTGCGTTGCCTGGCGCCGACGCGTCAGTTGGAGCCGACTTCACCTCCGGGTCCGACTGGATGGGCGTCATCGCCGGCTGGTGTATGTCCGTTCCTCGGGGAACTCAACGACTCCCTTGAAAGCGGTGACGCTTGCCGCCGCCGCGCAAGGCGACCGCGATCAGGACACCAGGCTCAGACATTTTGGACGGCGCGCTCGGGCGTGGCTGCGCTCGGCGAGCGCCGCCGCGTGCGCGAACGCGAAGCATCCTTGATGGACGCGTTTCGCGCCGCCTCCGCCGTGAAGCGCGTCCATCAAAGCCAGCCGCCACAGCTGATCCGTATCGGGTTTTCGGCATGGGGCGAGCGTGCTAGCACAGCGCCCTCATGTCCAAGGTTCTAGTCACCGGCGCTGGCGGCTTCATCGGCTCACACTTGTGCGAGAAATTGGTCGCGCAGGGCCGACAAGTGCGCGCGCTCGTTCGCTACAACGGCCGCGGCTCCTTCGGTTGGCTCGATTCGTCGCCCGTGCGCGACCAAATCGAGATCATCGCCGGCGACATCCGCGATTATGACAGCGTTTCGCGCGTGGTTACGGGCTGTGACGAGATCTTCCACCTTGCCGCATTGATCGGCATTCCCTACAGCTATGAGTCGCCGCTCGCCTACGTCCGGACCAACGTCGAAGGCACGTACAACGTGCTCGAGTCAGCGCGGCGAACCGGCGCGCGCCGGGTGCTCGTCACTTCCACGAGTGAGGTTTACGGCACCGCGCGCTACGTGCCCATTGACGAAGCGCACCCACTTCAGCCGCAATCGCCGTATTCGGCCAGCAAGATTGGCGCCGATCAGCTGGCGCTCAGCTACCAGATGTCATTCGAGCTGCCGGTGGTCGTCGCGCGGCCGTTCAATACCTACGGCCCGCGGCAGTCGGCGCGCGCGGTCATTCCGGCGCTCGCTACGCAGCTCTTGAGCAAGCGCCCGCAGATCGACGTGGGTAGTCTGGATCCGGTGCGCGATCTGACGTTCGTCGAAGACACCGCGACGGCCATGATCACGATCGCGAGCACCGACGCATTCTTGGGCCGCGTGATCAACGTGGGCACGGGTGAAGCCGTGTCGATCGCGCAGATTTACGAAAAACTCGTGGCCATCACCGGGCACGAAGCGGAGCTGCGCCAAGATCCGGCGCGCATTCGCCCGCAAGCGAGCGAGGTCATGCGCCTGATCAGCAATAATTCGGTGCTGCGCAACGCAACCTCGTGGAAGAACGAGACGAACATCGACACCGGCCTCGAGAAGACGGTGGCTTGGCTGCGCGAGAATCTCGATCGCTACCGAGCGGACCGCTACGCGGTTTAGTTCGTTCCGACTGTGCCTTCCGCTACCGCAATGTCGGCTCAGGCCTCGCTGTCCGCGCTGTGGGTAGCCACGGAAGCCGGTGAATCGCGAGCATGTGGAGCGCGAAGCTCCACATGCATCGCGAGGACCGTGATCAGTCGGCAAACCGCATTTTGAACGTACCGCCTTGTGAGTTGTTCACGTTCACGCTCACCATCAACTTGGGACTCAGTTGCACGACCGTCACGCCCGGCGTCGTGTACACGACCGAATGGACCGGGTAGCCCAGCGTTACGTTGATCGTCCCAGTATTGGCCTGGGTTGGATCACTCACGTAAAGGTTGGTGTACCAAACGCCGGACTCAGCATGATCCTGAGCGATGACCGATGCCTTTTTGTCGACCGTCAGCCAAGAAGGAGTGGAGCCAACATTCACGGATTGCGTTGCGTCAGTCCAGAAGTTTGCCTCCACCAAGCCCAATGATGATTTGAAGACTGCTTGCACCGTGCTGTCGTTTCTGAGGACGGTTACTTGCGGGCTGGCCGCGTAGGCCTGAGTTTGGCTGGCGTTCATCCCAGGCAACAGAACGTACGCATAAGTCGCGTTGGTGGGGTTCACCCCATGGTCGAACCAGAGGGTCATGAAGTCATTTTGGCAAGTGGTCGGCGGCGGGTTCGCCGCCGTCGGGTTCGCCTGGCACGGTGCGGCCGCCGGATAACTGCTGTTTTGAGTATTCCACGTTCCGGACCCGGCGACACGGAGAGCGTTCAGCGTCGTCGCGGTCGGGAAATAATAGCCGAGGTCGGCGCCCGCCACGTTTCCCGCCAGATTTGCCCAGGTCACACCGTTTATCGATTGTGACCAGCCGAGCGTCGTTGGTTCGGTCACTCCATTCACAACGAAGGCGTTGTTTCCCCCTTGCGCCAAGTTGAGTTTGCGGTTGTCGACGATCGTCAAAACGCCTTTCGCTGACGTGCTGCTGATGTTCGAACCGAGCGCCACGATTTCATTGTCCAGCGCGAACCACGATTTCTGCGCAACCAACGTCGAGTCGAGGTGCGGATTCAATTTCATTCCTGCGACGAGGTACTGTCCATCGCTCGCGCCGCCTACCCAGGTGTCATTATTGTAGGTAGTACCAATCTGCGTATTATTCTCGACGGTGGTTCCAGGCAACCGATAGGTATTGACGGTCGACCAGTAGTCGTTCCGGTATTGATCGATGTCATTGCCCACATAAAGCAGCGTCATCCCGTCGGATTGATGCCAACCCTGTAAATTCACGCCGAGAATGCTCTCGTA
>Ga0068856_100006415_pt1 | contig 11542 bp, 22 predicted proteins | sample KBSCornC62_FD_66595 | JGI IMG/M metagenome (GOLD analysis project Ga0068856, IMG submission 66595) | Corn rhizosphere microbial communities from Kellogg Biological Station, Michigan, USA - KBS Corn C6-2 | ecosystem: Host-associated > Plants > Roots > Rhizosphere > Soil ... | reverse complement strand
CTTTTACACCTCAGAAGATTTCCGGAGAAACGCGGCTTCGCTAACCGTCGCCCGCCTCCTTGTCGAACGCGGCGAACACTCCAACGCCGCCGACTGGCGCAACCGGGCTGAACGCGCCGAAGCGCAGCTTGCCGAGGTGCTGGCCGAACGCGGGGAGCTTCGGTCAGGGCTGGATGAGCAGGGGGAGCCGGTGGATGACGAGAACCTACATCGCTTAGTGAATGATCTCCGCCCTTACGCAGACAAGCAGATTGGGTCGCTGAGGATCGACATGGCGGACGTGCGTTCGATCCTCGCGCTCTTTGACGCGCAACGCACCTCCGAACCCAAGGAAGACCCCGACCTTGTGCTGGCGAGGGTCACAGAAAAGGTGGCGAGAGCGATTTGCCGCGCGAATACGGAACAGCGCTGCCGGGCTGCCAAAATGGCCGGTCAGGAGTTCACTGACGCGGTGGAAAGCCAAGTGGAGAATGGGTGGGACTTGTGGAAGCCGGAAGCTGAGACCGCCATCAAGCACCTGCGCGAAGCGGGTTGGAAGGAGGGGGTGTGATGGGCTGGAAACCGATCGAAAGCGCGCCTTATGGCGAAGTTGTCGAGGTTCGGAACGAACTGATGGAAGAGCCTTGCCGGGCTACCCGAGGGTATATCTGGAACGGTAAGGTTCACGCCAACCAGAACTTCTTCACCAGCGTCTATACCCCACACCAGTATTTCCCAACTCCCGCAGGCCAGTTGGTATGTCCTACTGAATGGCGTCCGCTAGAGGAACCCCGCCCATGACCGACCCCCACGAAATCGCCGCGAAGCTGACCAAGGCGCACTTTCGGTTTCTGGACGATGTCCGCAATGAGCAGGAACTCAGGCTGGCGGATAGATCGGAAGACCGCATCAGGCAGAAGTGTCGCCGCCTCGGTCTAGTAGCTTGGTGTGGGAAGCCAGTGCGCTGGCAAATCTCCGGACTCGGCCTCGCCGTCCGTGCCATCCTTCAGGAGAAGCAGTGATGCGCCGGATCATCTGCCTCTTTCGGGGCCATCGTTGGGAAACGTCTCGGTTCGTCGTCCTAGGGGACGGCGGCGCTCAACAGTTCTGCGCCCGCTGCGGCGCTTGGAGGGATCACCCATGACTGCCATAACCGCAGAGACGCCCGCAAGCGAGGTGTGGACGAGAGCCAATGAAGCAGCCAGATCTGCCGCTGGTCAGTCGTGGAGCGACAAAGCCGCCACCGCCATAATCCAGCGCGCCTTCGATGCGCGGGAGGCGGCCAAGGACGCGCGGATCAAGAACCTCAATGACGCGCTCACGATTATGAACAAGCAGAGCGAGGATCTGTTGAATGATTGGGAAGCCCAACGCTCGCAGCACCTCGCCCGGATTGCCGAACTGGAAGCGGAGGTGGGGAGGCTGCGGGAGGTGTTGTCTGACATATTGAATATGTGGTCAACGCGTACAGTTGAAGCCGCCCGCGCCGCCCTCAACGGAGGTAGCCATGACCAGTGAACATCCGGTGTTGAAGCCGTGCCCGTTCTGCGGATCGTCCAACGTGGCACCGGCGCTGATCGGCTACCATCGCGTAGGCTACTGCAAGAACTGCGGAGCAAAAGGGCCGCACCGCGACAGTCCTACGCCAGTCGAAGCCATCGCCGCATGGAACACCCGCCCCACACCTTCCCCCGATGTGGCGGACGTCTCGGATCAGTTGCGCAAGGAAGCAGCCATGTTGCGCGAGATCGCGAAAAGCGAGGCAAGGGGGGTAGACTGGCGCGAAAACTTGGGCGCCTCTGCTGAATGGCTCACCCAAGCCGCCGCCACCATCACCGCCCTCTCCGCCGAACTGGCCCGCAAGGACAAGGCGCTGGAAGAGGCGAGGGCATTTATTGCGGACCCGGCAAAGCATCGCTATTGGGGCGCTGGCGAACCAGACTGCCCACGCGAGATCAAGGCGGGCAATGGCGAACTTCATACCCTTCGATGCAAGGTCTGTGGACAGGATAGCCCCCGCGACCAGATTTGTCGGGGAGGGTTCGATGCGGGCTAGGCACGTCCCACTGCGCTACAAGCGGAAACTGTCGCTTTCACCTTGGATGGTCGAGCGGCTGTTTCGCCAACCATGGAAACGGCAGGGGTGTCCATTCAAGTCGTGGGCGCTGAGGAAGCGTTATCGCTACTGCCTCGCCAAACTCGGAGAGCGTAATGGTTGACGTTGAAGATGCGATCACAGTGATGATTAAGCAACGGCTTGAACGTGTCCAAGCTGAAATCCGATCAGCCAAGATTGCGGAGAAGGAGTTGCTGGAGATCATCGACGCTGCCGACCGAATTGTTTATGCCAGGAATGGAGAGCGTAATGGTTGATCCTATCGAAGCGGTTGCGAGGGCGATTGCGGCTGAAGCTGGAAGGCTGGATGAGGATGCGCCTGAAACCTGTGGGCGCTTGCAGTTCGTCTTGAACCGGAGCGACTTGCTCGCCCGCGCCGCCTACGCAGTGCTTGCCCCGATCCTCCGCGAGGAAGGTGCCAGGGCGATGCAGGAAGCGGCGCTACGGGCGCTCAGGACCGCGCAATACGATCCGGCGCCCTACACCAAGGGGAAGGGCGCGATCGAGGCGCTGAACCCCGCCGAGATCGTCGGGCAATGAAGGTAACGCAGGAAGATCGGGAGGCGGCGCGCCGGCTTTGTGGGCTTCCGTCCGATCCAGCCTTTATCGACAGCGATAGGGCCGTCCAAGCCTTCGCCGCCCATCGGGAAGCGGCAGAGGCAAGGGTGGTGGAGTGGCTGCGGACAAGCCATATCGGCGCGGTTCTGCCCGGCATTGCCGACGCCGTTGCTCGCGGCGATCATCTGAAGGGATAGGGGGAAGGGATGGACTGGCTATTCGTGATTTATGCTGTCGGTATCGTGGTGAGCTGGTGGCTACTGGTCAAGGCTTGGCTCATTTCCTTTGAGGATGTCTGGCTTAGCGATGCCCTGCTTTTCGTGGTGATGTCCTTCGCATGGACCGGGTTTTTGGTTTACCCCTTGAAACTAATTTCCAGCTTTCGGCGAGGCAAGCCACCTATCGTTATCGCACGCAGACGCGTGCGTGGAGGCAAGCCGCGCCACCCTTGACGCCCGCCCCCTGAGGTGCGATTCTGCGGGGGCTGGAGTGCGGTGGCTGAGCGGTTTAAGGCACCTGTGCACGGGAGTGGCCTTCGGGCCGCCGTGGGTTCAAATCCCACCCGCCTTCAGCTACCCCGGCCAAGCCCTTACCGTCGCCAGATGGCTACTGACTGACGCTCAGCGCCCAGTCGTGGATTGCTACCCCGTAGGCCTGCCAGTCGGCGCACCTTTGCACGTCAGGCTCTGCAACCATGACAACGGCTCCGGACACGTCCGCAGGCTGCTTGGCAGGATCGGCTTCACCGACGGGCTGGGCGGCGCCGATATGGGATGGCTGCACCCGGTGAGCAGCAATATACCGGGCAGTGTCAGAACGAGCGCCAGCCAGAGCGGCGCGGTATTCGGTATCCGCTTCATCGGCCTTCTCCTGATAGTCCTTGCGCTCTTGCTCCCGCAATGCCTCCTGCGCCTTTCTGGCGGCCTGTGAGGCGCTTTCCAGCTTGTGGGCATAATCCGCCCATCCTTGCGCGCGATGATGCTCCCACACCCCGTAGCAGGCGAGAACGGCGCACAGGGCAAGCGGCGGGTTGCTCTTGATGAAGCTCCACGCTTTCGCAGCGGCTCCGATGGCCCATAGGGGGATCACCATTCCTCATCCCTCCCGAAGCCGATGGGCCGAGGTGCGCGCCAAATCTCATCGCCGCGCGCATCAAGCAGGCCGGTGAAGGTCGGTTCATGGTCCGCTACCGTGGGTACGTGCGACTGCGCATCGACCCATGTCTCGTCCGCGATCCAGTTGGCCTTCGGCGCGCTGGCCTTTGTGAAATAGCGGGCCATCACAGCCCCCTCAGACACATGGCGCGCTCTGTCTCGCGGCGGCGCTTCAGGCCAGCCACCTCCCGGCCACCGGCATAGCGCCAGGACAGGAAAGCATCGCAGGCCCCGCGCCAGTTGCCCGCGCTGAACCGCTTTGCGACGGTCGATCGGGAATAATTGGCCGCACCGATGTTGTAGGCCAGCGACACGGCGGCGGCAGTCTGGTTGTCGTGCCCCCGCAATTCCGGGTTGCGTTTCAGGACCGGACCGGCAAAGTCCGCCAGCCCATCGGCCAGCATGTCCTTGCACTCGGCGTCCGTGTATGGACGCATGGCAACGCGGGTCTCGCCATAGCAGACCGTCCAGACGCCTACGATGTCCTTATAGGGGTCGTTCCGTTTGCCCTCAAAGCCCGCCACGGCGGCGATCAGCAGGGCAGCGGCCCCTGCGCCCCCAACGGCCTTGTTGAGCCTCTGGCGGCCCTTCTGGACCGGAACAGGGCTAAGTTCCCATGCGCTAGGCATCGGGACGCCCCCGCCACAGGATCAGCAGCACCCCGGCAACCGCTCCGGCATGGGCAATCCGCACGTCGAACTGCGCGTAGGACGGCGCGATGGCCGAAACAGCGGTCAGCACAAGGCCGATCTTGGTCGAAAGCTGCGCCCACTCGCGCTTGAGAAATGCAATTATCATAGCTACCCCCCGAAATGTCCGACTGCCCATGTGATGACGGAGCCGACCAGTCCCGCCGCTGCGGCAAGGATGGCAAGCGCGCCTCGACGCTGGTTCTCCGCCGCCTTCAGCTCCGCGATGTCGCTGCGCACCTCTGCGAACCCGTCCTCGATGATCTTTTCCAGACGGTCCAAGCGCGCCCCCATCGCGTCCGATTTGCCTTCCATGCGACCGAGATCGCGCTGAATGTCCCCGTGGGTGGGCTGGTTCATCGCTCCCGCCTCCACATGTCGTAGAGCAGCTCGCAAAGGACGAAGATCGCCGAGCCGATGACGAACCCGACTGCCACGCCCTGCCAGAAGGTCTGCGCGTCGGGGGTCACAAGGAGATAACCCGCGTCACGAGGTCAGCGATCATTGTATGCCCGGTCGTGGTGGGGTGGATCTTGTCGGTGTCGCCGTATCCGTAAGTATCCACCGACCCCACGCCAGTGTTGTTCAGGCGCATGATCTGAGGCTGCATGGAGGCAACGCAGATGGCCGAACTGCCTGAAGGCCCGCCCACGTCCGCCATGGCGATCTCACGGGCCGCCTGTTCGTATTCGCGGTAGTTGTTCAGGGCATTGTCAACGCCGGTCGCGCCTACGGTGCCATCCCCACGGAACGGCAGGAACACGAACAGGAACGAGCAGTTGGCGCCGGAGATCTTGCGGGCGTTGGCGATAGCGGTTTGCGCCCCAGCCTTCCACGTCGCCTTGTCCACACCCCAACCGCCGCCCTGCTTGGTGTCGTTCATGCCAAACGACATGATGTAGAGGTGCGGGATTATGGACGGAGTGCCGGGGGCATTAGCGAGGCCGGAAATATCGCCGCCGCCGGGGCCGTAGGTAATCAGGCCGGCGCCCGCGTGGCCAAGTTCATAGACCTGGATCCCCTTGGTGTATTCGTCGCGGTAGAAGAAGATGCCCCCCAGCCCGACGTTCTGCGTGCTGGTCGCGTCCCGCGTCACCTTGATCGTGTGGCTGCCGTCTACCGATATACCGGTATCCTGCCAGACGTGGTAATAGGGAAAGCCGCCGCCTGTATCGACCGGGGATGCCCCGATCGGGGAGCCGTCAACACTGATCGCCGCTTTGGCGTTCGGAGCGCCACCAGACGAGATGAGGTCAACGAACGCCTTGGAGCAGGTAACGGTCCACGTCACCCCGTCTCCGGTCGCATTGAGCGAGCCTTGCCGGCTTCCCATGCCCTGCCCGGAGGTCTGTTCAACCTGCGCGCCGTGCAGCGTGGTATAGGGTACGTAGCCCCCTGCCGTGCCCCCAACGAAATAGGACGGCAGGTTGTTGATCGTGGCAACGTTCGTCACCCCGGATGTGGGATATGCGGTTGTCAGGCGAGCCTTGATGAGATCGCACCAGCCTTGACCCACGGCCTTGGGGTTATACCGTTCGGTGATCGAATCCCCGACGCAGGCAATGATCGCGGGTGAGGATGCCCGGTTGTAGAGGGCGCGCTTCCACGCAAGCAGACCCTCGATGTTGTAGACCGCTGCCCCGTCAGGAATGACCGGGTTCAGCACCGGAGACCGGGCAAAGCCGAGCATCAGTCCTGATCCACTTCCAGCGTGAGGGTGAAGGTTTCCGCGTTGCCGGGCGCATAGGCCCCACGCGCCTCGATCAGCGCATAGATCGTCTGGCTCGCCGCAGCGGTGTCGAAGATCATGGCCGAGCCGACCAACGGGGAACCACGCCCGGATGCACCGTCGCTGAACTGCTGATCCATCACGATATCGCAGGCACCAATATAGCCGGAAGCGAGGCCATTGATCGCATTCGCAGCGGGATAGAACGCGGGGGCATTGTCGCCCGCGCTGGTCGTCGGGCTGATCTTGAAGAAGTGAACCCGAAAGTTGGGGTTCGTCATGCCGGTGCTGGACTTGGACAGTCGCGCGCGGAGGATCTTGCCAGTCCACTGGCTCTTGCGAGCAACGGTCAGCGACATAGGCGAAACCGACCCCGCAGTCGTGCTGTTCGCCACCATATCGCCCGAGGCATAGGCGGTCGTATCGGCCGGGCGGGTGAACGACGAGCTGGCGACAGTCGAGCGCGTGCCGACCGAGCCGAGGAAGCTCTCTGTAGCCGCCGGGGTCACGGGGACCGCGCCCTGATCCGAAGCGATAGCAACGGGCAGGGATGCCGACATAGTGGTCTGGCCGACCGAGGGGAGGGTCTGGACGGTCTGGGTGACGGCGGATGCGTCTTTTACGGTGATCGAAGGCATGACAAAGGCTCCTTAGAAGGCGAGGGCGAGGTATTGGCTGTTGCGGGAGTCGGAGAGGTCGAGAGACGGCGAGTAGGCGCCGCCACCCCCGCCACCCGATGCGGCTTCAAGTGCGGCAACGCGGGTCGTGAGCGCAACCAGGCGGTCGTTCAGGGCCGAGATGTCCCACATGGCGACATCGGTTTTCGTGCGCTGGTATTCGCCCGCCGCGTTGTAGTAGCGGACCGAGTAGTTCCCATCGGAGACGTAGAACTCGACCTCGCCGTAGGTGTTGGACTTGGCGCGGTTGGCGACCCCGGAGACCCCGACAATCGGCGTCAGCGAGGCGTCGGCATAGATCGGAACAACCGTTGTCGTGCCTGACTGGACGACTTCGGCAAACCAGCCGGAGAGAACATCGCCGCTCTTGTTCGAGAGCGTTTCAGTGAAGTGATACATGGTGGCCCCCGGTCAGACTTTGATGCAGGCAAGCAGGGCGACGTTGCGCGGGCGGGTTTCGCCGGTCCCGAGGGCGCCGATGGCCGTGCCGCTGGTCAGCGTGTCAGTTGAGCGAGGCCCGTCCCCGGAAATGGCCTGCGTCGAAGACCACGAAGGCGTGGTAATTTCCGCCCACGAAAGGTCGTCGCTGCCTTGCTTGCGGATCTTCGCGTAGAGGTCTTGAGTTGCGGCGGCCTGCGATGAGGCAAACGCCCGTCCGCTGTCCGCACCGCGCCCATTGTCCCACCCGCGCGCGAACTCGCCGCGCAGGTCAGGCAGGGTGAACGTGGTGGAGCCGTCGCCTGCGCCCCATGTCGTGCCGATGGCTGAAAACAGGGATGCGTAGACCGTGCGAGAGACGTTCGACCCGTCCGCCGCCAGATAGCCGGATGGAGCGGTGTCACGGGCAAACCAGAAGATCGCGCCCGAAGGAACAGACCCGGCCAGATCGGACGATGATGCCGCCCCGATGGCCGAGCGCCATGCGTCCGCGCTGGTCAGGCCAATCAGGGTGAACGTGAAGCTGGAGAACTGGTTGTACCACGTCCTCACGTTCGCCATGACCGAGCGAATGGCGTTGTTGATATTGGCCGGCGGGCAGTTTTCCGCAATCGACACGGCATCGACCGTCGTGTTCGATCCGGCGCTTGTAGACCAGTCGCTAATCGCCATGGGGCGCTCCAATAGAAAAGGCCCCGCCGAAGCAGGGCCTTGAAGGTTGACGTATGGTCGTTCGTTTATGCGGCTTGTTCGCTGCCGTGGTTGACCATGCCGTAGTGGAAGAGGTCGTTCTGCGCCGGGTTCACCATGCTCGGCACGATGGGCAGACCCTGCCTGAACCACATTTCCCGCGCCGCCTGGGGACTGAACGTCTGACGGGCCTCGGTGACGAGGCGCAGCCGCTCGTTGGTCGTGGGCAACTCGGTCGGGTCGCCTTCGGCGTCGGGAATCGCCTGGCGGAACACGGCGAAGCATCCAAATATGTGCAAGATATCAATCGGTGGCTGGCTACGGCCAAAACGCCATGGTGCGTGAAAGAAGGCGATTTGGGCGTGATCAGTTTCTATCCCTACGCCGACCACCAGTTGAAACGATGATCCCGTAAGATTAGGCTGCTGTAATGAGTGATGGGCTTCAACCGTACAACATCGTCGGGCTCGCGATCAGCGGCGTTATCTATGGCCTATTCGACTTGTGGAAGAAGCGCAGAAAGGCCCGGCGTGAGCAGGGGGGCGGCTCCGGCGGTCAGCCGCCCGACGTAAGGGGCGGCGTTGTCGAGGGCAGAACCGGCGCTTCGGAGAACCTGCGGCCGGTTAAGGGCCGCGTTCTGGAGGACCTCCGCGAGACCGGGGACGTATCCGAATAGCTGTGAGCCAGCGAGAGCCCCTGCAACCGGGTTGATGGTGCCCAATGCTACCGGGCCGCCGCCGGCTAGGGCGCCAACAGCCAAGCCTCGGGGGATGGTGCCGCTGTTCGCCGTCTTGTTTCTCATTACATCGGCTGCCGCGTCCGCCAGGTCCATCAGCCTTGCTTCGCCGCTGGCGACGTTCGCGGTCGATGTGCCAAACCCGCGACGGCGCGCTGCCTGAAGCAACTGTGTGGGTCCAAATTCCCCGTTGTCCACCTTTGCGGCGGCGTCGTTCATCCGCGCAAGCAGGGTGGCAGACTCCCGCGCGTTGTTGAACGTCTGAACCGCCTCTCCACTGTTCTGCCGAGCGAGGGCATCTACCACGTCATCGTGCAGTCCCCAGAGTTGATCCTTCAGGGCACCTTCGGATTTGGATGCAATGCCGCGAAGTTCGCTCAGCGTGTCGCGCAGTTGCTGCCCTGATATAGGTTGCTGAGCGCGGGCGGCGAGGTGGTCCGCGTTGGCCGTAACCTGCTTGGCGGCCTCAGCGCCGACTAGGCGGGGGGCGGATCGCTTGGTCGCGGCAAAACTGGCTGCCAAGGCAGGGTCAACCTGAAGGCTCAAGTTGCCAGCGGCATCGTCAAGCGCTCCGTAAACGCGATCCTGAATCTGTCCCATGAACTCACGATCAATGGGGGTGCCCTTCGGAACACTTTCCCCAATCGGCTTTAGCACCCGGTTCGCAACTGCCCCGCGAAGGTCATTGAAGGCTCGCGCGGTCGCAGTGTTGGGGATCACTGGGGCGACGGTGCCAAGCACCTTGTCTTCCACCCAGTTGCGCAGCGACCCTTGGCCGGCGCGCATCCCCGGCGTCATGGTTACGCCTTCATCGGCCAGAAGCCGGACGTTCTTCGGAACGACCTTGCCGCCAACCACCCGCGCCAGCCCACTGGTTGCCACTTGCCCAGCCTTGCCAAGCGCCCCGCCAATCGCAGCGTCTTTGGCGATGCCGAGCGGCTTGTTTGAGTGAGAGGCCAATGCTCCTGACGCAATACCTTGGACGACGGGCCCACCGGGGAGCAACATCGTAGGCAGAGTGGCAGCGATTTGCCCAACGGTCTTCCCTGCCTCCGATCCCCGGTATGGGGAGGCCGCGAACTTCTGGGCCAGAGCAGCGCGATTTGCCGTTTTCACCTTATTCTGGTCGAGCCCAACGGCCTTTAGCGCCGCGTCGGCAGCGTAATTTATTGGGTTCAACCTATCGAGGAAGTCCGATCCGCGCTGCGCAATGCGCGTGGCTTCTTCCCCTACTCCCTGCCAGAACGATGTGGGCTTGTGCGCCGCCTGATATTTGGCTTGCAACTGCGCTTTGGTCGTTCCATCGGGCACGTCGTGGATGACCGTGCCGTCAGGCATCGTCACGTCATAGGGCATGGCTGCCGATCCTTACGGGAGGTCGTTGAAGCTGATCGAGCGGTTGCCAGTCCGCTGAGGTGCAGGCGGCGCGGGAATAGGATGGCCCATCTGGCGAGCGTAAAGCCCACGAAGCTGCTTGATTTTGTCGGCGATTGTCTCGTCAGGGTCGTTGTGCTGCGGAATGAACGGCATGATCTTTTGCTGGTACTCCGCCGCCGCGTCGGTATCCTTTGAGCCTGGGAAAAGCATGCTCTTAACGAAAGGGGCGGCCCGCATGGCCGTGCTGTCGAAGAGGTTATTGGTCTTGTTGCCAGGAAGTCCGAACGGGAGAGTGCCTGGCAGAACTTCGGCGATGATACCGCGCCCAGACGAGCCGCCCGCTCCCTTGAAGCTGCGGTTATACTGGTCCGTCAGGCTGTTGATGATCGCGCCAAGGGACTCCATGTCCTTAGCGCGCTGCTTCTGCTGCTGGATGATCTCAGGAGTGAGGCCCTGCGCATTATGCTGCGCCGATACCGCCTCTGCATTAGCTTTCGCAATGGCCGCAGCCTGAGTGGCCCGCTTGATTGCATTATCAGTTAAGTCGCCCTGCGTCTGAACGACCGTCCTGCCCGTGCTGGCGCGGGTATTGTCAAGGTCAGCCCCGGCCTTTGGGACCTGATACTCCGATCCGGGGCGGTTCGGTGTGACCTGTGTGGCTCCGTATTTTTCCCAAGGTCCAGCCATCAGCGGGTTCCATTCTTGCCGTAGTAGGGGATGCGGCCATAGCCGGGCAGCGTGACGTGGATGTGGTTGCCTTCATCCAAATAGCGGGCGTTGGGCCCGAAATAGGACTGTAACTGGGGGAGCGTGGCTCCCACATAATCGGCGGCATCTCCGGTCAGGTGGTGACTGTTCGGTACTCCACCGACCGCCCTGTTACCTTCGACTGTGCGCCGCCCGCTTGTCATGTGGCCAGGCGCTTGCATCGGGTCAGGGAAAGCCGCCGCCAGCGTTGCCGCTGGCGCCTCCTACCTGCTTCCAGCTCGAAGGGCTGGCCGGATCTCCGCCAATGAACTGGTAGCCGTCTTCGACATGCCCCGGTTGAATGGCAGGAGCGGCACCATTCGGACGGATAGCGATCTTCCCGCCCATGCCGTTGTCAACCAGTTGCACCGGATTGGTGAGCATCTGGGCACGCTGGCGGGCAAGGTTGATGTATTCCGGCGTGCCCGGCTGAATGCCCGCCATGGCAAGTGAGCGGGTAAATGCATCATCACCCGGATCACTGGCCTTCAACTTGGCGAGAGCAACCGCTTGGGCATATTGCGCCTCCCGCTCCGCCGCCTTCTCGGCCATGGTCTGCTGGTGCTGGCGCTGTTGGGCCATCATCGGGGCATAGGTGGGCGCAATGCCGTTCACCGCGCTCAACGAGTCCCCAACCGTGCCCAGAACCTTC
>Ga0068856_100006414_pt1 | contig 11543 bp, 8 predicted proteins | sample KBSCornC62_FD_66595 | JGI IMG/M metagenome (GOLD analysis project Ga0068856, IMG submission 66595) | Corn rhizosphere microbial communities from Kellogg Biological Station, Michigan, USA - KBS Corn C6-2 | ecosystem: Host-associated > Plants > Roots > Rhizosphere > Soil ... | reverse complement strand
CTGTTTCTGAATGATATTTAATACACAAGGCTCCGTCCGCTCTTTAAGAGACGCTATGTCCAATTTATATCCTTTGGCTATGAACCCTGTTTTTCTGGCGGCTTGTGTTAGTCCGAGCAATGTGCTTTCTCCCGCCCCGGCGCCCGTCATAATACGCAGATGTTCCAGTGAGTAGTCTCCTCCGTGAAATTTTATTGCGGAAAGCAAACATGTGATCCCGCTATCTTTTTCTTCTTTCGCGACTGCTAATGACGCTTTCGCAAGTTCTACTAGTTTCATTTAGCGTGGAGCGATAATTGTTCGACGTTGTTTTTTTGCTGACTACCTGCGAGCGCTATCATGCGTTTATTCTTTCCGACTTACTTAAGTGCAGTTGCGTTGTATAATATTTGAAAAGGAATTCGATGATGAGAAATTCATGGAGCCGCTCTTTTTGGGTTATCAGCCTGTTAAGCATCATATGGATAAGGCTTGACAGAATTTGAAATAGATCAACCGTTAATTTATCATTTTCTCTAAGCTCCCTGATTTGATTCAGGAGCGGTGCCAACAACATCGCCTTTTGGTCCAACAGGTTATATAAATTCTTGTTTTTTGAATTACCGGACATTATATCCTTAAGCATATTCCGATGGATAGTATACTTCGTATTTATTTTATCCAACGTTCCTTTATTCGCCTTAAACTCGGCATGAAACGCTTTTTTTGAAAGATCAGCAAACTCCATTTTTTCCTTGAGCGATAATTTGTATCCGTTCAAGAAGTCATCAACGAGCTTCACACCCCACAGGGCTTTTAATGTTTCATCTTTACTATTTCCCAGGACTTTGAGTATTTCTGCACAAAACAGGCTGTCGACAAAGAAGATCGATTCACACAGCTCCATGGTACTTGCACCGTATCGTTCGATTTCTCTTACGTACATGTCTGATTGTATTTTAGCAACCAGTGGGCGTTCATCAGCCCGGTTTAAGGTTTGATTGAAAATTTCAAGAACCCGCCCTGTGTCAAAAGGGTTGTTTAAAAGAAGCCGGAGCCTGATGTGGTGGTCGGGATCTGCATATTTAATAAAGAACCATTTTTTAATCAGGCCCTGTTGTTGAAGGGCGTCTATACCGGGTGAAATGACTTTCATGATAAGCAGATCAGATGAGTTAAGGCCGCAGTATATTTTTAGATACAGCCATTCACTGCCGTGCGTAAAACTCCTTTGAATTTCCGCTTCGATGTTTCCGGATAAATGGATGTTTTCCGGAAGCGGTGCGCTGAAGCTTTTTGTTTCTTGGCCGATGAGCGTTGCTATATATTGGTTAATATATTGATGATCATCGGTGTCTCCGATCCAAAGAAACTCTTTTAGCAGAATCGTTCTTTTATGCCGGATGAGGTTAAGCCAGGTGTTGATCGATAGCGGATCGGTAAAATCCACGAGCAATTCGTTGTCTCCCTCCGAATACAATACCCTTTCCGGCAGATTATGCAGTTTCCTTATTTTCTCAAATGTTTCTACGAGCTGCTCCTGGTGTTGATTTTCCACGTCGAAGAAATTTTTCGGAATGGTCCACATCGCAGGGGAGAGGATAACGTTTTTATAGCAAACTCTGGGTAAGAATTTAAAGAGCTTGGCAAGCGTTCCCCACGAAAAGTTCATGCTTCTGTTTACCCCCTGATGTTGTAAGTCGCTCAGGAAATGGTATACCGGTAGTGTGTTCGTAAAATGATTGTGCACGTGTGTTTTGCAGGGAATTACCCGCTTGTTGAGGCGCTTCGAAAAAAGGATAATTTCATTATTCTCCAGTTTGACAAAGAGATCGTTTAGTGTAATGATATTTTCCTGATTCACGGAGGCCGTTGCCAGATAAGGAATTTCGTATTTCCGGAAAGGAGGATGCATGATTACATTCGTAATTCTGTTGTCAGGCATGTGTACTATTTCAGCAAACACACAATTCTCAAAAACAGCCTCTTCTTTCTCAATTATGCTGCATACGGTATTTTTTATTTCATCATTGCCGTGAGAGAACCGCGACAGGATCGAAGCGGCGGAGGGTCCGAAAAAGTGTTCTAAAACAATGGTCTCTTTTTCGTCGTTAACCACCCGGAACATACACGAAATGGATGGAGGCAACCCATACCAGGAGTCTTGATGGTTGGGTTGTGGCGGCAGTTGTTGATTTTCCAGTGATATACTGTACACTTCCTTATTTTCCTGGAAAAGCATGATTGCCAGTAACCACTTCTCTTTCATGTTTAACGTAAAATGATCGTCCTTCTCGTCGATATCAAATGGAATATCGTCTACGAAATTGCCGGCGATAATCGGTTTATCCACGGGATATCCGATTCCAAAATCTGCATCCAACACCTCTGCCAGCGACACCGTTTGTGTTTCGTAGCGCTGGGAAAATTTGCTTTTAAATGCCTCCAGTTTTTCATTTACGTCGTAATTCCCAAAGTTCATTTTTTTGAGAAACCCGAATACCTCCTGTAGGTCTGCCTGAACTTGGTTATGTATGGTTGTCTTTGAATTTACCCGGTACGAGTCTATGTGAAATACTTTCGACTCGTCCAACTCCGGGTGCAGTTCCTTTAGCTTGGCGATGATTGCTTTATATGCAGGTATATCCGGGGATTCGCGTCTGTCTAATCGGTTTACATCGGCGATGATGCCGTTAAAGAATTCCAGCAGGTTACTGATGTATTCGCTCCCGGACCGCTTGTGCAGGCGCTCCAAATGATTTTTGATTTGTATGGTGAAGTCGTGAGGATTGGTAAGGGATACCTCGAACTCGGAAATAAGAAGCTGTGATCCGATCATTTCTTCGGCGAATCTGCCGGCTGTACCTTCGCTTATGCCTCCCTGCACCAATGTACGTATGATTTCATTTTTTGTAATTCCTGTTTTCGCGAGCTCAAGAATCTTCAGTATAAAATTATTTTTTTTTACCGCTGATATTTTATAGTGACGCAGGTCATTTTTGTATGTAAATTCTATGTACCGTATATCCGAGCCAACGGGGTAGAAGCTATTGTTTGGAAAATACCGGATGTACTCTTGGATGTCCGGAGTTTGCGATATCAACGTTACCATCTTATGCAAAAAATGCATGTCTAGTCTGGTGTGCCGGGTAAAGGTATCTTTCGCGTATTGGCGGTCAGTTTTGATATCGCTCCATCCCGCCAACCCGGAGGTTGAGAACAACCCGAAGGGGGTACTGCGGGTATGCATACGAACGGCATATTTATATAGACTTTGAAGAATTTTGTTCTTTTCCTTTTCTCCGGTAACGATACCCTTTTTTAATTTAATGCACTCATCATACAACAAAGGCGAGGCAACATAAATGGCTTCCAGAAAGAAGGCATCGTCGAGCATTCGGTAAATGTCGTCGGTTTTTAATTGTTTTTTGAAGGGATATGCAGGAGAGCGAACCACCACCTCATCAATAAAATGGAACGGAATTTCATTTTTCATACACTGATATAATCGTTATGTGTTGCTTCAAGACTAATTCCCGGAATAAACGGTATCCGGCATCCGTTACCTTACACCTGATATTTCCATAGATTATTATAATATCCTTCAGATTCCAGTAGAGTGTCATGTGTTCCCTCTTCTACAATTTTACCATCCTTCAGTACAATAATATTGTCAACATCGGTAATGGACGATAACTTATGCGTGATGATGATGATCGTTTTATCCTGATCCTTCAACTCCTGTATAACCTCTTGAACACACGTATCACTAAAACCATCAAGTGATGAGGTCGCTTCGTCCATAATGAGAATTTCAAACTCTCTGTATAGCGCACGGGCGATGCCGATTTTTTGTTTCTGTCCTTCGGAAAGTGTGGCGCCATTTTCGCCGATATAGGTCGACAGTCCGTTTGGAAATTTCTCTGTGAAGTCGGTTATTTTTAACTGTTTACAAATTTTCATGACCTTTTCCATGTTGGGCCGTACATCACCGATGGTGATATTTTCCCAGATACTTCCAGCAAATAGGTTAATGGATTGAGGCACTACGCTGATAATGGAACGAAGTGACGGGTTGGAGACATAGTGCAAATCGCAGTCGCCGATAAAAATCTTTCCTCCTGTGACCGGATATATTTTTTGAAGAAGTCCCATCAAGGTGCTTTTGCCGGAGCCGCTCGCACCTACGATAGCCGTTACCTGCCTGTGCGGAATAACGAACGACACGCTTTCAAATACTTTGGGTCTTGAACCGTACTTGAATTCTAATTTCTCGAACCTGATGTCGCCAACCAGCGCAGGTGTGATGTTGACTTTATGACCTTTATCGGGATCTTCATATTCCAGGTCCATAATTTCAAACAGGCGGTCTGATGCAATAACTGCTTCTTGCACGGCACGGTTGGATGAAATGAGGAATTGCACCGGCCCTGTAAAATATCCGATCAGGGAATAGAAAGAAAATAATTCCCCTGGCGTAAGCTCATTGTTAAAGATATAAAATGTGCCTACCCAAAAAAGTACGATTGTAAAGACTTTCGCGAATGCATCGCTGGCAAAACCGATTCCGATGTTGTTAATAGATACTTTATAGACGCCTTTAAGGAGGTCTATGAATCGGTCTTCGGTTTTCAAATTTGAATAATCTTCCAGGGCGAACTGTTTTATTGTCTCCATGGAATTAATGCTCTCCACCAGTTGGCTTTCCAACTCGGCTGATTTTTCCATAACCGTGCGGATAGTTTTTTTATTAAGCCTGTTCGATATTATATACAAGATGCCATAGAAGGGGATGCATAGTGTGATGATCAGCGCCATTTTCCAATTGTATGTGTACATCAGCAAAAATGAAAAGACAACAATGCAGATGTTTACGAAAAAGGATACGGCCACGTCATTAATAAAGGAGCGAATCTTAACAGCATCGTTGATGCGGCTTAAAATTTCACCGACGCGCATATTATCGAAGAAACTTTGCTGTAATTGGGTGAGATGTTTATAATACCCCAAGATCAATCGGGTGTCAATGACCTGGCCGATGTTCAATGTTATAATACTCCGTAAAATCCCGACGGCGACTTGTACCACGAGGATGATGATCATCGCGACACTTAGTAAATTCATCAGGTTGCCATTGTAATTCGGGATAACGAAATCGGTTATTTTTTGCACGTAGATGGAACTTGCCATACCGAGTATGGTATATACGAGTGCACCCAGTACAATTTGTATAATGCCTGCCTTCGTTGGTTTTAACAGGGAAAGAAGGCGTTCCATTTTTGAAGCGCCGATTCTTCCGGTTTTGAAATTTTCATCAGGAGTCAACAGCAGGAGAAGCCCTGTCCAGTCTCGTTCAAATTCGGCGCGTGGTACCTTCTTCTGTTCGCCGAGTTCAGGGTCCATGACCTGAACATATTTCGGAGTGATTTTGTAAATAACGACAAAGTGTGGAAATTTCTGCTGCGCCAAAACATGGGCGATTGCGGGCAAATGCACCTCATCTAAATTTTGCATTGCAGCTTTTACACCGCGTGCATTAAAGCCTAAAATCCTGGCGGCCTCGACTAAGCCCAACATACTGGTGCCGACTTTATCGGTGTTAGCATATTGCCTCACTCTGGCAATGGGAATGTGAAGTTTGTAGAACATACACACACTTGCCAAAGCCGCAGCGCCACAATCCTTTGTATCGTGCTGCTTTATATTAATGCCCATCTATCTAGTTTGCTTTAGGATTTAACCAATCGTTTATACTTGAGAACAGAAGGTGCCAGAGCGATCTTGTAGTCAGATAGAAATTCGCTCTACCTGTCATGCCCTTCATAATTATTCCTCTGTATCCATTTTTGAGGGTTAAGAAAGATTTATCGACTTTACACTTCACCGCGTAGAACGGTTTGTTCTGCACGATATTCACATCTTTGGCGACTTCAAACACGGTTCCATTCAGCATGCCCCATTCGAAATAATTGTATGCATCGATCTGTAGTTGGACCCGCTGTCCTTCTTTTATGAATCCGATGTCTTTCGGTGAAACATAGCAGACCGCTATTAAAAAGGAGTCCGGTACAATTTCAGCGATCCGCTGCCCGCTTTGAACGAATGCGCCCAACTGTATTCCTTCTTCTTTATATCCGATGCCGGAGACATTCGCCGTTACAACGCTGTTCTTAATAGCTTCCCGTAACTCGTTTTGTCTGATTTTTAGATTGTTCAGCTCCTGGTTGAATTGGTATTGTTCCGTCTGCCAGCGAGAACGGCTCTGCGTTTCCAATAATTTAATATCCGCTTGCGCTTGCCGGTACGCCAGGTCGTATTGTTCAAATTCACTGGAGGCTATAACTTTTTGTTCAAACAGCATTAAGTTCCGATTGTATGCCTTTGTTGTATTCTCGTATTTGGCGGAAAGAGAGGCTTTCTCTTCCAGCAAGTGAGAGAACTGCGTTTGATACTGGGAGGTGAAGAGAACAGGAGCCGGACCGTTAAACTTGTAGTTTTGTAAAACGCTTATGTCGTGCAGGGTTTGTTCGATAGTCTCTTTCTTATTCTTAGTGATTGTTATTTCATTTAGCAGGAAGACGTCGTCAATCGCCACAATCGTATCTCCTTTTCGTACCGGCTTATTGTTTTCTATTCGCAGCAAAGAAATTTGTCCGGCATGCGGCACATACACGGTTTCCTTTAAATAATTTGATTGGATCGATGTTGGCGCCGAGCTTGTGAGGTCAACATGTATGAATGGCAGTGCAGCAAAGACCCCCAACACTATCAGCAGCATTAAGTTATATAACATGTTGGAAGGCGCTGACAATTTTTGCAGGTAAGCAAATTGGCTGTTTTTTAAATTATCGTCGTAATCGAAGAAGTCATTGTTTGCCATCGTGAGGGTTGCAGCTTATTTTGAAATTTAAGGATAGCAATATTAATATTTTTTTCTCATCGGCATCGCTAATTTATTTTTTACTCTCACGTTGTTTCCACGAGTCGTTCCGTCAATCTGCCCATATGTTGTAAGGAATGAATTTTTCATTGAATGAAACATAGGTTATTTTTTTATTAGCTCCACATTAATATTTCTACAATACGAGAAACACCCTTCTGGTGGTTCTTGCATTTAATCGCAGAAAAATTAACTTTGGTCAGAACGGTACCTAGTTCTATTATTATCACCAATGCTGCGCAGCAAAGGCAATAAGAAAAGCGATTGCCGAAAAGCTTTAACAGAGTAGGCAGAATTTTAACAAACCTTTTAATTATGTCAAATGAATTAAATGCTCTTTCCCTTCAGAGCGAAGACTCACTTCAATTGTTTGAAAAACGCACGATCGTTGAACTTACCGACAATGAACTGTCGGAAGTACACGGTGGTACCACACCCGCTTGCGTTGCGGCTTCAGTTGTCGTGGCAGGTGCATGGACTGTAATCCAAATCGCAAAGGCCGGCTATGAATTCGGTCAGTGGTTACAATAAGCATCACGCTTCAGAAGAGTTTGATTTTTCAACCATCTAAATTAAAAAAACCATTATGACGTTAGACACTATGAATCCTGTTTTGGAAATGGAAACAGTGGAAATAACTGCTGCTCCCGCTTTGTTCGAAAAACGCACTATTGTTGAGTTGACCGACAGCGAGTTGGCAGAAGTTCAGGGCGGTACCACCCCGGTATGCGCTGCCGCAGTTGCATCCAGCGGTTATTGCGCAGGCGCCGCTATTGTAGTTACTGCATTTGTCGGCGGAGCTATCGTAGGCTATTTTTCATAAGCTTATGAAGTCAGAAGTTGTAAACGCAGTAGTTGTGATATTCCTCGCCTTTGGAGTCATCACTATCGCAAAACTGGGTTACCACTTTGGTGTCTGGTTAAAAGGGGTATTATAATATCTCGATCAGTAGAATTGTCGGGAGTCGTCCGATCACCGGGCGACTCCTTTTAGCAAACATATACCGGAAAAATAAGGTTTGTCATGTGATCGGATGAATGCCTGTCCAGTCGATTCTTACTCCCTGTTTCCGCGCAAGTTCCGGTGTGGCGAAAACAAACTTCTCGAGGTCCCGCCAAACACGATTTTTTTGATATCGCGGATCGATCCACCTCGCGGAAATAAAGTTCATAAGATGTAAATAAATGTATTCGCGCTGTCCTTCGATCTCGTTTGTTATGGCGCCATCTTTCCAGTACCATACTTCGGGATGGACAGGTTGATCCGGTCGCCAGGCGCGGGGAGTAAACGGAGTGGTAAGTTGTTCTGCTAAATGCAAGCGTGTTCTGAACTTTTTGCTGAAAGGATGAATCAGATCATACAAAAAGAAATATGCGGGATTGATATGTGGATACCGAAAGACCTCAATAAATAAATCTTCGTCGAAACGCAGGGAATCGGGATTCTCCAGTATCGCTCGCCAGCCTTTGTATCTTTTAAAAGCGTTTCGCATCCATTTTACATTTTTAAACAATGCCAGGTGCCCGGAGATTATCCAGTCGTGCGCGCTAACGACATTGTTTTGTAAGACCGCATCGGTGTAGAAGTTTCGAATGTTTCCATAGAGCACATCAATGTCGCCGTAACCGTAAAAATCGAATCCGGCAATTTCTTCTTCATAGATCACACCGTACATGGGCCGAAGATCGCAAAGTTTATAGGCGTTTTTCATCCTGAACTTTACGCCTAATTTTTTATTCACCAGGTTAACGTACGCGTCCCGGGTGGTCTGCTTGAATTTTACATTGTCGATATTGTATTCACTGAAGGGACAGTCCGTATGGAACAGCCAATTTACCGTCGGGTTTTTTCTGCAGGTTTCGAGAAAGATCGGAAACCAATCCGGCCACTTTCCAAAATAATCTATGATAATGATAATTGATTTCATTATGTGTTTAATACCGGGGCAAGGATGCTTGAAATATAGTGATCAATTCTCTGTGGGCCTTGCCAGTGTGCGCTCATCATAATGCCGGTAATACAACCACAATTTCTTGTAAGGCATTCGCGTGTTGATAATTGGTCTGCTGTAACCGAAAACGCGCAACAAGTTATAAATAATAAGGTCGATTTTTTGCGGTCGCCATACTCCAGCCCAGTGAACAAGAAAGACGTCCCCGTATTCCCGGGGAAACCGGATTTTTCCGTCCGTTACATTCCCTCCGGGGTGTCCGCCCCACTTTTCGGTCATGATGCCGGGTATGGAATTACCGAGAACTAGTAAGCTCGAGTAATGCTTATTCGATGTTACAATACAATAGTTTAAGAAGGGTTGCTCCTGGCACATCAATACCATATGTGGTTTTAACTCCAGGCCTTTTTCCAATTTAGTCGTTCTAACATCGTTGAAGGGAATTGCCCCATGTTTGGAAACTATAAATCCTGTATTGGCAGAATATTGCACCTGGCTCCTGGTTAATAACCTGCTATTGACCACCGATTTTTTCCATACGAACTTTTGCAACGGCGGAATATTGGAGTGAGAAGTTAGAATATCGTAATCTTCCAAAAACTTGAAAGCGAAGGTCACGTCTTCCAACACCACGGTGTCAATGTCGATGTAAATAAAATTTTCATAAATACCTTCCCACATGGCAAGCTTTCGATATGAACCGTTGACATTTCCGTGGAAGGCGGCACTTATAGTATCACATTCTTCAAGGAGTTCGTTGTTGTTAAAAATTTCAAAATTATACTTCTCCTTTAACGCTAGTATTTTCGAAGCATTGGAATTATAAGGAATCAGGCACAACGATATGTCGGGGTTGTATTTCCTGAAACTATTTAAAAAGGCCATCGTCAGGTCAAATACGTTGTCGTTGGAGAGAAAATACACACCAAGATTTTGTCTTTCTGCCGTCGTAGTTTGCATGTGGTTACGTGCTGGATGCTTTAATTATAGTGGATGCCGGACGCACGTTAGATCGTCGTTTATTAGTGCGCCTTTCGAATATTCCTGATATTTTTTGATACGACATCAGAACCAGCCGAACCTCGCCTTTTTGACATTCAACAGGGAAACTTTGAGACCCTGCCGTATCTGATCCAATGTCAATTGCCTGATCTCTTCACCGTCTTCCGGGGATTTCGGCTTGGCTGATTTAATAATTTGATCGACCGCTTTTTCCACGCTTTGTGGAGTTGTAAATGACGTGAATACATCATAAGAGAATTTGTTCAAAGGCATTTCGTGGACGCCGTTAAAAATTTGTTTCAACGCTAAAAATTTCACTTCCCCGTTTTGGTAGCAACATAATTTGCAGCTTTCATTCAGGTAAAGGGTACTTTTAAGAAGCGTTCGATCGTCTGTTCTTCGTAAGAACTCTGCCTGCTCTTCCTGCAAGGATTTATTTTTCACAAATGTAAAATGGAAATTATCGTTTGTTTTGATCAGGTGGATCTTGGTTCTTTCAAAATCCAGGACGGATTTCAATTTTTTATTTTCTTCGCCGACGCCGGCCGCGTAGTCGGCATAAATGGTATGGAATTCACGTAACGACCTGCCTTCGAGCTTTAGCGCATCCGCCGGAATGATATTTCTAAGTACCTCGAATGATTTCGAGTAATAGCTTTGCAATAATGCGCTGTATACTTTGTTTAACTCGAAACCTGTTATCGTATACGTAGTCTTTTCGACAGAATTCAGTGTAGGTCTCACAATCGAGGTGTCTGGTCGGTTTTTTAAAAGTTGGATAAAAAAATATCCAACGCCACATTCCCCCGTAAATAAGGTGATGTCGGCAACTTCAGTGGCATAATAATGATCAGATTTGAAGTATGTCAATTGCTCGTATTGCCTGATGGCGTCATTGGCTATCGCATGAATGGCAGGTAAATAGCTTGTGCTGTTGTTACAAGTTTGTACATCTAACAGGTAAAGCCCGGCGCCGGCCAGGCCGCTTAATAATGTGAATTTGTTGTCTTTTTTATTGCTCAGGGAACGCTCTACAAAGTCCAACGTTTTTTCCGCGGCCTTATTTACATCGCCGGCGTACTCTTTAAAGCCTAACTCGACAGATGTTATTCTTGCGAAACCAACGCTTGGAGCTCCCGTGTACCAGGATACATTGTCGGTTTCCGTATCAAAAAATTTCTTGTTTCGTTTTTTGTAGCTGCTGATGTACTCGTCCCTGTTCTTATTGAAGAATTCAGCATTTGTGAAATCCGGCCAGTTTTTTCGAACGTGTGAATAACAGGCATTTTCATAATCAAATAACTGGTGCGCAAGGCTGATGGCGGTAGTATTATTGAGATAGTGCCCCAATTGAAACAAGACATGCCCGATGCCTGAGTTTCCTTCGGGAAATGAGATCAGCGGTTTTCGGGAATATATAAGTTCGTCAAAGTGTATTCCGGAATCGTTGATCCGCAGATGGGTAATTAACGCATCCAGATTTCGTTCAATGTCGTGTAATATTGATTCTTTTTTGCAGAGATCAAACAGCATTAATTGGACTAAAAGAGTGCCGGATATTCCGTTGCCCAGATTAGCAGGAACCACTCTTTTGTTTTCGGTGATGTATCTGTTGCACGACGCGATGATGTTCTCTGCTTCGTTAAGAAGCTTCTGATCATCGGTAAGAA
>Ga0068856_100006413_pt1 | contig 11544 bp, 9 predicted proteins | sample KBSCornC62_FD_66595 | JGI IMG/M metagenome (GOLD analysis project Ga0068856, IMG submission 66595) | Corn rhizosphere microbial communities from Kellogg Biological Station, Michigan, USA - KBS Corn C6-2 | ecosystem: Host-associated > Plants > Roots > Rhizosphere > Soil ... | reverse complement strand
TCCTTGGCGGTCTTGGTCGGCCTGAGCCCCAGCGCCTTGGCCGAGCGCACGACGCGTTCGGCATGCAGGTCGAGGTCCGGGCCGCAGCCGTCGAAGGCGCGGCCGCCGTCGAACACCATCGAGCCGAGCCAGAAGGCGTGATCGCGCGGGCCCAGGATGGCGGGATTACCCTCGTGCCACGTGCCGTTCCAGTAGGTGAGCGTGTCCATCATGTCCTCGGTTCGAAAGCGGGCGGAAATAGCAGATTCCCGTCGGCGCGACAGCCACTTGGCGCCTTGGGGTGGGGCCTAGCTGAGTTTGGGCTGGGCGTGCGGTTTGCAGGGCGGTGCGATTCGGGCGAAATCTGGGCGGCAGGCCGGCTCAAATGCCTTCGTTGTCAGGGCACGCCTGCGGGGGTCTCTGCGTATCTATCGGTATCGAAGCAGCCGCCTCATCCCCCTCGAGGCGAGCGGCTCATCAAGGAGGCAAGTCATGCTGAAGACGACCCTGTTCACCACTCTTGCCGCCGCAGCGATTTCCCTGCCGGCACTGACGGTTCCGGCGCTGGTGACGCCGGCGGCGGCGCAGGCCAACCTGAACATCTCGATCGGCACGCCTCCCCCGGCGCCGGTCTATGAGGTCACCCCGGCGCCGCGCGCGGGCTATGTCTGGGCTCCGGGCTATTATCGCCATGACAGCGGCCGCTACGTCTGGACCTCGGGCCGCTGGATGGCCGAGCGTCCTGGCTACCACTGGGTCAACGACCGCTGGGAGCATGGCCCGCACGGTTACTATCACGTCCCGGGCCGCTGGGATCGCGCCCAGGCGTACCGCGACCGCGACCATGACGGCGTGCCCAATGCCTACGACCGTCATCCTGACAATCCGTACCGCCGCTAGCCTCTAGCGAGCGAGACCCCAGGAAGCGGGGCGCCTCAGGCGCTCCGCTTTCTTTTTGCTTGGAAATGCGCGTGAGGGTGATGCCGGTTTCATCCGGCATATTCCGTCCGGCCGATTCCGGCCGGACCGAATATGCTCTATCGTCCCGGCTCATCGCCGGAGTTCAGACAGCAATGCCCGCACCACTCACCATCCGCCTGCATCCCAACGACAACGTCGTCGTCGCGCGCATGGACATCCTGCCCACCACCACGGTCGAGGGCGACGTCGCGGCGCTGACCCGTGTGCCGCCGGGCCATAAGATCCTGACCCGCGCGGTGAAGAAGGGCGAGCCGCTGCGCAAGTACAATCAGATCATAGGCTTTGCGACCGACGATCTTCCGCCCGGCACGCACATCCACACCCACAACTGCGTCATGGGCGACTTCGAGCGCGACTACGCGTTCTGCGCCGACGCGCATCCGACCGCCTACGTCAATCCGCCGGCGACCTTCATGGGCTACCGCCGTGCCGACCGCCGCAGCGCCACGCGCAACTACATCGGCATCGTCACGACGGTGAATTGCTCGGCGGCGACCAGCCGCATGATCGCCAAGCACGTCGAGCCATTGCTGGCGCAGTTCCCCAACATCGACGGGGTGGTTCCGCTGACGCACGGCGGCGGCTGCGGCATGGCGGCGTCTGGCCTCGAGATGGACGTGCTGCGCCGCACGCTCGCCGGCTACACGCGCCATCCCAACATGGCGGCGGTGGTGATGCTGGGCCTGGGCTGCGAGACCAACCAGATTTCCGGCCTGATGGACGCCGAGGGACTCACCGAAGGCCCCAAGCTGATCCCGATGGCAATCCAGGACGAGGGCGGCGTGTCCAAGACCGTGATGCGCGCGGTCGGTTTCTTGAAGGAGTTGCTGCCCGAGGCGAACGCCGTGAAGCGCGAGCCAATTCCGGTGAGCGAGCTTATTCTCGCCCTGCAGTGCGGCGGCTCGGACGGTTACTCCGGCATCTCGGCCAATCCGGCGCTGGGCGCGGCGGTCGACCTGCTGGTGCGTCACGGCGGCAGCGCGGTGCTGTCGGAGACGCCGGAGATCTACGGCGCCGAGCACCTGCTGACCCGCCGCGCCGTCAGCCGCGAGGTTGGCGAGAAGATCGTGAAGCGCATCAAATGGTGGGAGGACCATTGCGCCCGCACCGGTGGCGAGATGAACAACAATCCGTCGCCCGGCAACAAGGCCGGGGGCCTGACCACCATCCTCGAGAAATCCTTGGGTGCAGTTGCGAAGGGCGGCACCACCAACCTCGTGGATGTCTACGAATACGCCCAGCCGATCACCGCCAAAGGCTTCGTTTACATGGATTCTCCGGGCTACGACCCGGTCTCGGCGACGGGCCAGGTCGCTGGCGGCGCCAATGTGCTGTGCTTCACCACCGGCCGCGGCTCGGTGTTCGGCTGCAAGCCGACCCCATCGCTCAAGCTCGCCACCAACAGCGCCCTCTATCGCCGCATGACCGACGACATGGACATCAACTGCGGCGCGATCGTCGACGGCGAGGAGACGATCCAGGAAAGTGGCAAGAAAATTTTTGAACTGATCGTGAACACGGCCTCCGGTCAGAAGACCAAGTCGGAGGCGCTGGGCATCGGCGACGACGAGTTCGAGCCCTGGAAAATCGGCGCAACGATGTAACCCGGATAGTTCGCGGGTCCTGGCGACCGGCGTGCAACCTTGGCCCGCGCCGTGCGTTAACGTTGGTGCGGCCCTACGACTTGCGAACTTGGCCTTGCTTTGGTGGCCCAGCCCGTAAGGGCGGCGGATACTCCCAACGCGATCCCCAAAAATTCCGAGAGTTGCCGCGGTCGATGCAGCGAGCACGGCGTTCTGCGCGTTAGTGCTCGTACTAGGCTAAGGAGACGGTCAAGATGCCAACTGGTACTGTTAAGTGGTTCAACGCCACCAAGGGCTTCGGCTTCATCCAACCGCAGGAGGGCGGAAAGGACGTCTTCGTCCATATCAGCGCCGTCGAACGTGCAGGCCTCAACGGCCTGAACGAGGGCCAGAAGGTCAGCTACGAGATCGCGACCGAGCGCGGACGGTCGGCCGCCGTCAACCTCAAGACGGCTGAATAACAATTCGGGCATCTTTGATGACGGCGGTGTGAATTTCACGCCGCCGCTCTCTTTTGCGCCGTCGCCCTTGAGTGGCGGCGCCATCGCGGCGAACATGGCCGCATGCCGACACCATTGCACTACGCGTCGCTCGACGACGTCGCGCGCCAGCTGAAGGCGCGCCAGCTCAGCTCTGTCGATCTCACCCGCGCGTTGCTCGACCGCATCGGGCGGATCGATCCCAGGCTCAAGAGCTTCGCCACCCTGACGGCCGAGCGTGCGTTGGCCGATGCCGCGGCGCGCGATGCCGAGACCGCGGCCGGCCGCTCGCGCGGAGCGCTGCACGGCGTGCCGATCGCGGTCAAGGACCTGTGCAACACCGCTGGCGTGCCGACCGCCGCCGGCATGATGATCCATCGCACCAACATCCCGACCGAGGACGCCACCGTGGTGACGCGGCTCAAGGCCCAGGGCGCGGTGATTCTGGGCAAGCTGCAGATGACCGAAGGCGCGTTCGGCGCGCACCATCCGAGCATCCCCGCGCCGCTCAATCCCTGGAACGAGGCGTACTGGACCGGCTCGTCATCCTCCGGCTCGGGGGCAGCGACCGCGGCCGGCCTGTGCTACGCCTCGCTCGGCTCCGACACCGGCGGCTCGATCCGCTTTCCCTCGACGATGAACGGTTTGAGCGGGCTGAAGCCCACCTGGGGCCGCGTCAGCCGCGCCGGCGTTTTTCCCCTCGCCGATTCGCTCGACCATATCGGCCCCATGTGCCGCAGCGCGCTCGACTGCGCGATCGTGCTGGGCACGATCGCGGGCGAGGACGAGCGCGATCCGACGGCGGTGCCGCTGCCGGTGCCCGACTACAGCGCCGCGATCGGCAACGGCGTCGCGGGCAAGCGCATCGGCCGGCCGGTCGACCCGAAGGAAATCGACGACGACGGCCGCCGTGCGCTCGACGGTGCGGTCGAGGTGCTCGCCAAGGCCGGCGCCAAGATTGTCGACGTCGCGCTGCCGGCGGGCTTCAACGAGGCCGCGCGTGACTGGGTGCCGCTGTGCGCGGTCGAATGCGCGATCGCGCATGAGGCGACCTATCCGTCGCGCGCCAAGGAGTACGGGTCGGTGCTGGCCGGCCTGATCGACACCGGCCGCCGGCTGTCGGGCACCGAGCTTGCGCATCTGCAGGTGCGCCGCGCCGCGATCACCGGCGGGTTGAACAAGCTGCTCGCATCGATCGATCTGCTGCTGATGCCGGTGATGCCGCAGGCGGTGTGGTCGCTGCGGGGCCTGGAGGCCGCTGGAAGAGATGCTGACACAGTCGCTGCACGTTTACGCTTCACCGCGCCGTTCGACATGAGCGGTCATCCCACGCTCACCCTGCCGGGCGGCATGACGCGCGACGGCATGCCGGTCGGCTTCCAGATCGTCGGCAGCGCCTTCGCCGAGGCGGCAATCCTCGCCGCCGGCCACGCCTATCAGCAAGCGACCGATTGGCATCTGAGGCGACCGCCGCTGGACGCCTGATTCAGGCTTGCTGTACCATCCGGGCGGGGAGCGATGCAGGGCGGATGACCACACCTTTCCGGCCAAGTTTGCGGCTGAAGCCGAGCATCTTGAGCCTGTTCGTCCTGCTGACCGTTCCGGTCCTCGCCGTCATCATCGTCGTCAACTACGTCTCGAACGACCGCATCGCCCGGGTCAAGGGCCAGGAGCTGGTCGAGCGCTTCCGGGTGCAGGCGATCGACAGCGTTCGCGAGATCTTCGAGCCGATCAAGTCGATGGTCCGCGTCGCGGCGATGCTTGGTGAGCAAGAGGGCGACTTCTACACCGACAACCGCTCGATGAAGTACTTCGAGACGATCCTCCAGCACAGCCCGCGGATCGTCTCCGCCTATGTCGGCCTGAACGACGGCCAGTTTCGCCAGACCCGCCGCCTGACGCCTGACGCCGTGCTGTTCGGCAAGCAGGTGCCGGCCGGCACGCGGTTCTCCTACCACTGGCTCGAATATCCGAACGGCGGCGGGGCGGTCGATCACAACGTCTTCCTCGACGCCAGCGGCCACGGCCTGGGCGCGCAGGAGGCGCCGACGGCCTACGACCCCCGCAATCGAATGTGGTATCGCTCCACGGTGGAGGCGAACGGCCTCTACATCACCGACCCCGACGTCTTCGCCACGCTCGGCCTGATCGGCTTCACCGTTGCGCAGCCGTTCAGCAAGGACGGCGAGGTGCGGGGTGTGGTCGCCATCGACATCACCCTCGACGGCCTGTCGGAATACATAGCCGAGCACAAGGTCAGCCCCAATACGCTGAGCTACGTGCTCGACCAGGACGGCCGCGTGCTGGCGGCCTCCGACCTCTCGAAGACCTACACCGCCGACAAGGGCAAGGTCGACCTGCGCCACATCAGCGATCTCGAGAACCAGCTGCCGGCGCTCGCCTATGGTGCCCATCCGCGCAACGGCGGCAGCACGCTCTACGGCTTCAGCTACGACGGCCACGAATACTTTGCCAGCCTGTCGACCCTGCCGGCCGATTTCGGCAAGCGCTGGCAGCTCTTCATCGTCACGCCGGTTTCCGACTTCACCGGCGCCTACGACCGCAACAACCGGCTGCTGCTGACGGTCGGGATCGTCGCGACTCTAGTAGCGCTCATCGTCATCTACTTCCTGTCGGGCATGCTGTCGGCGCCGCTCGAGCGGCTGGCCGCCAAGGTGACCATGATCGAGAGGATGGACGGCGAGCCACTGCCGCTCGTGCGCTCCAAGGTGCGCGAGATCGACGTGCTGGCGCGCGCCATCGACACGCTCGATTCGGCGGTGAAGTCCTTTGCCGCTTTTGTGCCGGTTGGGCTGGTGCGCGAGCTGCTGACGACCGACGCCAAGACCCAGCTCGGCGGCCATAGCCGCTTCCTCACCATCCTGTTCTCCGATCTCGAGGATTTCTCGAGCCTGTCGGAGCGCATCCCGACCCAGGCGCTGCTGCAGCGCGTGTCGCGCCATCTCGAACTGGTGATCCGGTCGATCAACCAGGAGCACGGCACGATCGACAAGTTCATGGGCGACGGCGTGATGGCCTTCTGGGGTGCGCCGGCGTTGCTCGAGGACCATGCCTTGCGGGCCTGCGTCGCGGCCCTGCGCATCCAGCGCGGCATGGAGCAGCTGAACGCGCAATGGCTGGCCGAGGGCAACGAGCCGCTGCGCGTGCGCATCGGCATCCATTGCGACGCCGTGCTGGTCGGCAACATCGGCTCGCGCGAGCGCATGAGCTACACCGTGCTGGGCGACGGCGTGAACGTCGCGGCCCGGCTGGAGGGCGTGAACAAGGAGTTCCGCACCACCATCTGCATCAGCCACAGCACCTTCCGGGAGGCCGGCGAGAACCTGTGCGTGCGGCCGATCGACGAGGTGACCGTGAAGGGTCGCCGCGGCCTGGTGCCGATCTACGAGTTGTTGGGCGCCCACGGCGCCGATCCGGACCTCGAGCCGAGCCCGCAGGCGCTGCGGCTGGCTGAGCTCACCCGGACCGCGCATGCGGCGTTGTTGCGGCGCGACAATGCCTGCGCGATGCAGGGCTATCGCGCCGTGCTCTGCGAGTTTCCGGACGATCCGGTGGCGCAGGTCATGGTAAAACGCCTGACGGAGGGCTGACGGGGGAGGGATGAACGACGGATCCGAGATGGCCTTGCGTGTGCCGGTAAAGGCGCTGCGCCCCAGCGAATACACCTCGGCACTGATTCAGGCGTTGCGGAGCGAGCCGGAGAGGGTGCGGGGCAAAGAGGTGTTGGAGATCGGCTCGGGCAGCGGCGTGGTGCTGGCCGTGCTCGGGGCGCTGGGCGCTGGCTCGGTGTGCGGCATCGACATCGAGGCGGACGCCATCGAGGCTTCGAGCCGGCTGCTTGCCCGGCTCGGTCACGACAATGCCGAGTTCCTGCACGGCGACATGTGGCGGCCGGTGTCCGGACGCCGCTTCGACCTGATCGTCGCCAACCTTCCGAACTCGCCCCATCCGCAGGTGTCGATCTCGGGCCGTCCGGCGAACTGGAGCGCCGGCGGGCCGGACGGCCGGTTGCTGGTCGACGCCTTCATCGACGGACTGGCGGCTCATCTCGCGCCCGGCGGCCGCGCGCTGATGACCCACAACTCCTATATCGGAGTCGACCGCACGCGTGCGGCCGCGGCGCGGCACGGCCTGTCCTGCGATGTGCGCCTGTCTATCCTGGTCTACGTGCCGGAGGAGAAGCTTGCGCTCATGACGCCGAGCCTCGTGCAGGCGGAGGAGGGCCGGTCGCTCCACAGCTTCGGGCCCTACACCTTCGGCGAGATCCACATCGTCGAGTTCGGCGCCCCGATCGCATGAGCCTGCGGGTCCCGTGCCGCCTCCTGTTGGCGTTCGCGGCGTTGCTGGCGACGCTCGCCGCGGCGCGCGCGGAGACGCCGGACGAGGCGCTGGAGGCGGTGCTCAAGGAGGCGCGCGAACATTGCGCCCAGCCGACCGACCGTCTCGAGCGCGCGTTGTGTGGCAAGACCCTGCGGATCGGCGTGCGCGACTACTATCCGCTGTTCGGCACGCGCGAGAACGGAGTGCATGTCGGCTACGAGCCCGATATTGCCCGGGCGATCGCCCGGCGACTCGGTGTCGAGATCGAGTTCGTCCGCGTCAACGCGGCGACGCGGATCCCGATGCTGGGCGAGGACCGCATCGACCTCGTGCTCGCGACCATGGGGCACACCACTCAGCGCGACGGCCAGCTCCGCTTCATCCGCCCGCACTACTACCAGTCCGAGACCGTGGTGGTCGGGCCCAAGGCGCTCTGGATCAGCGACTGGAACGATCTTGCCACCCGCACGATCTGCGTGACGGTCGGCAACGTGTCCAACGCCCAGATGGTTTCGCACAACACCCGGCTCATGCTGTTCGACGAGGCGGGCGTGCTGCCGGACCGGCTGAAGGATGAGACCTGCACGCTGGCCGCGCAGGACGACAGCTTCTTCGCCTACTATTTCACCGATCCCGCCTTTGCCAACCGCTTCGAGCCGAAGTTCGGCTTTGCCCAGGTGCCGTGGGGAATGGGCGTGGCGAAGACCGGCAGCGACAAGCTCGCCCGCGCGCTCGACCTGTTGAGCCAGATCTTCCATCGCGACGGCACGTTCCTCAAGATCGCCCTCGAGAATCGCATCCGCACGGTGTTTCTCGAGGACCAGCAGCGCATCTGGCAGCGGCCGGAGTGCAACACCGCCGAAGGTAGTACCAACAAGAACTGCGTCCTCCCGGCACTCAATCTGGAGCTCAAGCCGACGCCGTTCGCCGCCTCGGTCTCGGCGACCGAGGACTGGTTCGAAAAGCGGTTGGGCATCGACGTCACCCTGCCGATGCTCAAGACCGCACCGGCCTTCTCGCTGTTCCTGAACGGCGTGGCCAACTCGCTGATCCTGATCGTCGGCGCGCTGACCGCGACCTTCGCGTTCGCGATCGCGTTCGGCTTCTCGCTGGGGTCCGATTTCCGGCCGCTCCGCTGGCTCGCCTGGTTCGTGACCATGACGCTGCAGTCCTCGCCGATCGTGCTGACGCTGGTGATCGCCGCGGCTTTCGCTCACGCGCTGCTGCCCTATTCGGCCGGCGTGGCGCTCGGCGCGTCGATCCTGGCGCTCGGTCTCACCAACGGCAGCAACGCCGGCCAGGCCGTATCGGAAGCGGTGATCAGCCTGCATCACGAGGGCGGCGAGAAGGGCATGCCCCTGTTCGTGCACGCGCTCGGCCGCTCGGCGGTATCGATCGTCGCCTTCCTGATCAACGCGGCCAAGGGAACGCCGGCGGCAAGCTTCATCGGTGCGCCGGAACTGCTCGGCGCGCTGACCGATGTCAGCTCCTTCTCCAGCGGCCGGGCGACGACTTACTGCCTGGTCCTGGTGTTCTACACGATCGTGGTGATGATCGTCGTCTGGGCGTGCGGCTGGCTGCGCGCCTGGCTCGAAGGCCGGCAGGCGCCGGCATGAAGCTCACCGATATCTGGGGCGATTACGTGCCGTCGCTGCTCGCCGGCATGGTGACCAATTTCGAGATATCGATCATCGCGCTGCTGCTCGGCTTGGTCGTCGGCATTCCCTTCGCAGCACTCCGCTTCTACGGTGGGCGGGCGGGCGCTGCCTTCGCGGCCATCGTCGTGTCGTTGATGCGTGCGGCGCCGACCTTCGTGGTGATGTTCTTCCTGCTGAACGTGGTGCGCGATGTCAGCCTCTTCGGCATCAAGCTCACAATGTCGGGCGTCATGACCGTCGCGGTGTCGCTGGTGCCGTATTCGGCCGCCTACACCGCCGACTCGGGCGTCGAGGCGCTGCGCCAATGGCATCGCGGCTCGCCACTTGGCGCCCTGCTCTTCCTGCCCAACATCACCCGCGCGTTCTTCGTGATCGTGATGGCGTCGGGCGCCGCCGCCGCGATCGGTGTGCCGGAGGGCATCTCGGTGATGGTGCGCGAAGCCGCACTGCTCCCGACGCTCGGCGACCGGCTGGTCGTGTTCGCGATCGGCATCGTGCTGTTCGGCGTGCCTCTCCAGATCGGCCTCGCCTTGATGCGCTGGCTGCAGCGCGAGCTCGGACGGCGCCTGTTGGCCGCGTAGGTCTCTCCTGTAGGGTAAGGCATGCCATACCAGTCGATCTTTCGTCCCGGCCTGTTCGAGGGCCAGACCATCATCGTCACCGGCGGTGGCTCCGGCATCGGACGCTGCACCGCGCACGAGCTCCGGTCGCTCGGCGCCCGGATCGCGCTGGTCGGCCGCACGCAGGCCAAGCTCGACCAGGTGAAAGAGGAATTGGGCGATCCCGGCACCTTCACCTTCGCCGGCGACCTGCGCGAGGAGGCCGACGTGAAGGCCGCGGTCGAGGCCGTGATGAAGTGGGGCGGCCGGATCGACGGGCTGGTCAACAATGCCGGCGGCCAGTTCCCGGCGCCGCTCAAGGACATCTCCCTGAACGGCTGGAACGCGGTCGTCCGCAACAACATGACCGCGACCTTCCTGATGTCGAAGGAAGTGTACCTGCGCTGGATGGAGGGCAATGGCGGCGCGATCGTCAATGTCGGCGCCGACTTCGAGCTCGGCATGCCCGGCATGGGCCACAACGGCGCCGCGCGCGCCGGCCAGACCAACATCACCCTGACGGCGTCGGTCGAATGGGCACACGCCGGCGTGCGGGTGAATTCGGTGATCCCGGGCTTCATCGCCTCGTCCGGCCTCGACCGTTATCCCGAGCGGGCGCACGACGTGCTGCGCGGCGTGAAGGGCAAGGTGCCGCTGAAGCGCCACGGCACCGAATCGGAGATCGCCGGCGCCATCGTCTATCTGCTGAGCCCCGCCGCGGCCTACACCACCGGCATCGCGCTCCGGGTCGATGGCGGCCTGCACAACAACGCCAAGTCCAACTTCTACGAAGTGCCTGATCACGACCGGTCCAAGCCGTTCAACGGCTTCCCGCTCTATCGAGCGCCCAAGGTCCTGGAATGAACGATCGCCGGCTCGCGCGCTGGACCGCCGCCCTGCTCGAGCGGGCGGGCCGGATCGGCGCCGATCCGCGCGACAGTCCCGAGACGACGCTGCAGAAGCAGGTCGCGGTGGCGCTGTGCGTCGGCACCCTGCCGTTGACCGCGCTGTGGAGCGCGATCTATTTCGCCGCCGGCGTGCCGCTCGCCGGTGCCATCCCGGCCTTCTATACGCTGTTCACGCCGGTCAACACCGCGCTGTTCGCCTGGACGCGCAATGTCGGCTTCTACCGCTTCAGCCAGCTTCTCACGATCCTGATCCTGCCCTGGCTGGTGATGCTGGCGTTGGGCGGCTTCGGCCCGTCGAGCATGGTGATCATCTGGGCGACGCTCTGCCCGCTCTGCTCGCTGCTGCTCGGGGACCTGCGACAGACCACGCTGTGGATCGTCGGCTTCGTCCTGCTGCTGGTTCTGGGGGCGCTGATGCAGCCTTACCTGGTGCCCGCGCCCCTGCCGGCGGCGTTCGTGACGTGGTTCTTCGTCCTCAACATCGGTGCCGTCACCTCGATCATCTTCGGCCTGCTGTACTACTTCGTCGGCCAGCGCAATTTCTTCCAGGAGCGGTCGGAGAGCCTGCTGCTCAACATCCTGCCGAAGGAAGTCTCGGAGATCCTGAAGCGCGAGCAGCGGACCATCGCCACCCACCACGCCGCGGCCAGCGTCCTGTTCGCCGACGTGGTGAACTTCACGCCGATGGCTGCTTCCATGACTCCGCTCGAGCTCGTCGACCTGCTCAACGAGGTCTTCCACTGCTTCGACGGCCTGGTCGACCGCTACGGCGTCGAGAAGATCAAGACCATCGGCGACTGCTACATGGTCGCCGCCGGCGTGCCGGCCGAGCGTGCCGACCATGCCAGTGCCCTGGCCAGCCTCGCGCTCGACATGCGGGCGGCGATCGAAGAGCGCACCTTCGGCGGCCGCCGGCTCGCCTTCCGCATCGGCATCAATTCGGGGCCGGTGGTGGCGGGCGTGATCGGCCGCAAGAAGTTCATCTACGACCTGTGGGGCGAGGCGGTGAACCTCGC
>Ga0068856_100006412_pt1 | contig 11544 bp, 8 predicted proteins | sample KBSCornC62_FD_66595 | JGI IMG/M metagenome (GOLD analysis project Ga0068856, IMG submission 66595) | Corn rhizosphere microbial communities from Kellogg Biological Station, Michigan, USA - KBS Corn C6-2 | ecosystem: Host-associated > Plants > Roots > Rhizosphere > Soil ... | reverse complement strand
CGAGAGTTTTGAGTTCCGCGAATTGGGCCTCGTCGCTGGCGTCGGCCACGCAACCGGGGCGCAGGCCATCGCCTAAAGAGAAGCTGACGTCGTACTTCTTGAAAATTTTGACGATGTCGTCGAAGCGCTCGTAGAGGAAGTTTTGTTTGTGGTTGTAGGCCATCCATTGCGCCAGAATCGCGCCACCACGGCTGACGATGCCGGTGATGCGTTTTGCCACCAGCGGCAGATACTGAATCAACACGCCGGCGTGAATGGTCATGTAGTCCACGCCTTGCGCGGCCTGCTCTTCAATGACTTCCAGCATGACGTCGGCGTTAAGGTCCTCGACTCGCTTTACGCGGGCGATGGCTTCGTAGATGGGCACTGTTCCAATGGGAACTGGCGAATGCCGCAGGATGGCTTCGCGGATCTCGTGGATGTTGCCGCCGGTCGAGAGATCCATCACCGTATCCGCACCGTAGTGGACCGCGGTATGGAGCTTCTTTAGTTCCTCATTGATCTCGGACGTCACGGCCGAATTCCCAATATTTGCATTGATCTTGCAGAGCGAGGCCACACCGATGGCCATGGGTTCGAGTTCCGGATGGTTTACGTTGGCGGGGATGATCATCCGGCCGCGGGCAACTTCGTCGCGTACCAGTTCCGGCGTGAGCTTCTCTTTGTGGGCGATGAACGACATCTCCTCTGTGATCACGCCGTGGCGTGCATAATGCATCTGCGAGAAGTTGCCGTCACTATTCTGCTGCTTGCGTCGTGAAAGCCAATCTGCACGCGGTTTCGGGACGCTGTATCCGTTGCCATTCGAGCCATTCGTGGAAGTCATGAGAACCCCGCTTGGAAACAATTCCTTAAGTTTCGATTATAAGCGCGTAAACGATGTGTGTTCAGCGAAGTGGATTGAGAACAAGAACTCTAGAGATCAAAAGGGCTCTTGCATCGCGCGTAATCTAGTTCCGGAAGTGGGATTTCTGCGCACCATCCATTCGGCAACGAGCAAGTTCGGCACCCAACATACCCACGAAACCGTGATGTACGAGGCCCGAAAAGGCCAATGCAGGGCGAATAGCATCAGGGGCAACCAATTGCGCAGTGTGACAGCGGCCAACGTGAGCGCAAAATTCCGGATCATCCATCGACGATGAAGATCGATTTCGCCCTTAAGCACGTTCCGGTAAGCCTGCACTGCAGTGGCAAACCAGAGAACGGCCAGTGTGCCAAATCCAAGATGGGTCGGCAGGCCCTCCATTGATACCATCGCCATAACGAATCCCGCAATTGAGCCGAGGGTGACGGACAGCAAGTAGAAACGTCCAATCCAACGGTGCAACTCCAGCGCTCGATTCCGAAGCCCTTTCCGAGAACTGCCAGGGACCAGCGAGAAGAGCGCCCACACCGCCGGCAATGTGGAAGCGGAGCGGAACGATATACCTCGCAAAGTGCTCATCACTTGGTTTGCCCAGGAAAACACGGGTCGCATAACCCACAACCCCGAGAGAAAGCACAAGCATGATGAACCACAGCGCATTTCGAAGACGCGATTTGGCATACGGTTTCGCTGCAACGGTCTGAGACAGAGATGTAATTTGAGGCATTCTTCGCAGTGCCTGTCGATGGATTTGCGACTGACTTCCCCATGCTACACCGGCTGCGGAATTTGATGATCTGATGTGACGGGCTTAGAATCGCTGTTTTGCCGCTTTCTTACTGCAGCTCAAGGAGAATGTTAAATGCGTGCGTTCCACCTCGTACTCGTCTTCCTCGTGCTTGTGACAGTCGCAACGTTCTCGCAATCGGCTCCATCCAGCAAGCCCGGTTCGGGCTTCAGCATCGACAACATCGACAAAACCGTTGATCCCTGCGTGGATTTTTACCAATACGCGTGCGGCAACTGGATCAAGAATTCGGAAATACCAGCTGACCGCGCCTCCTGGCAGAGCTTTTCGGAATTGAATGAAAGCAACCTGAATGTCGAAAAGCAAGTTCTGGAGAAGGCCGCATCGGGCGGGCCGGGACGCAATGCACTCGATCAGAAAATCGGCGATCTGTACGGCTCTTGCATGGACGAGAAGGCGGTCGATACGAAGGGACTGTCGCCGCTCAAGCCGGAATTGGATCGCATCGCCGCCGCGAAAGACAAGCCCGGGCTTATTGACGAGATCGCGCACATTCACCTGGTCGGCCCGAATCCGCTCTTCAATTTCTATTCGAACTCGGATTTGCATAATGCTGACCAAGTCATTGCGTACATCGATCAGGGCGGCCTGTCGCTTCCCGATCGCGACTACTACGTCAAAGACGATCCAGATAAAGTTGAGATGCGAAAGCATCTGACCGAATATGTGACTAGCGTGTTCACACTGGCAGGTCAGAGTGCGCAACAGGCCGCGACCTCCGCCGACACCGTGCTGATGGTCGAGACGCTGCTGGCCGCAAACTCGATGGATCGCACCAAGCGGCGGGACCCCAAGAATCGCGATCACAAGATGACACGCGATGAGGCTATTGCGCTGGCTCCGAACTTCTACTTCAATCGCTATTTTGACGACATTGGGGCGCCAAAGTTCAAGGAACTGAACGTCACCAATCCAGACTTCTTCAAACAGGTGAATGGAATTCTTGCAGCTCTTCCGCTGGATTCACTAAAGACCTATGTGAGCTGGCACGTTCTTCGTGGAGCATCGCCGTGGCTTTCCCAACCCTTTGTCGAGGCAAATTTCAAGATGCGGCAGGCCCTCACTGGACAAAAGCAGATTCAGGACCGCTGGAAGCGTTGCGTGAACCTAGTGGATGAATCGCTTGGCGAGGCTCTCGGGCAACGCTACGTAGAAGTGACGTTCGGCCCTGAGGGCAAGCAACGAATGTTGAAGATGGTGGATGCGCTGGAGAAGTCTCTGAACGAGGACATTCAGGGTCTTGAGTGGATGAGTCCCGATACCAAGAAGCAAGCCAATGTGAAACTGCAGGCAATTCGTAACAAGATCGGCTATCCCGATGTGTGGCGCGACTACAGTTCTGTCGCGATCAAAGCCAATGACCTGCTGGGTAACGTCGAGCGTGCCACCGAGTTCGAGTCGAAGCGGCAGATCGGGAAGATTGATAAACCGCTCGATCGTAACGAGTGGGGCATGACGCCGCCCGAGGTCAATGCCTACTACAGCGGCTCCTATAACGAAATCGTCTTTCCGGCGGGAATTCTCCAGCCGCCCTTCTTCGATAAAAACATGGATGATGCAGTGAACTTCGGGGGCATTGGCCTGGTGATCGGACACGAACTCACCCACGGATTCGACGATCAGGGCCGGAAATTCGATCCTCAAGGGAACCTGCGCGACTGGTGGACCGAACAAGATGGAAAAGAATTTGAAAAACGCGTCAGTTGTATTGCGGATGAGTATTCTAATTTTGTTGCGGTCGACAACATGAAGCTGAACGGGCGCCTTACTCTGGGCGAGAATACCGCCGACAATGGCGGCGCACGAGTTGCGCTGGCGGCTTTGGAGCACATGATCGCCGAGGGCAAAACTGGGAAAGAAGGTCAGAAGATCGATGGCTACACGCCGGAACAGCGGTTCTTCCTGGGATTCGGGCGGGTGTGGTGTGAGAAGCAGCGTCCGGAATATCTGCGGATGCAGGTGAGTACGAATCCGCACTCGCCGGGCAAGTACCGCGTGAACGGTGTAGTGCAGAATATGCCGGAGTTTCAGAAGGCCTGGGGTTGCAAAGCTGGGCAGCCGATGGTCGCCGAAAATGCTTGCCACGTTTGGTAAGTCGGAAAGCTTATTGGAAAAAAGAGCTGTTCGTCTGATTCTCCGACGGGACAAGCGGACGGACTCTACCTGCCTTCCAGATTGATATCTCCGACCCCCACATGGGCACGGAGTTCGTACTTGCCGTCGCCATGATACTTGAGCGTTTTGCCCAGCCAGCCACTGGTTTCGCCATAGCCAGCGCCACTCACATCGCCAATTCCAGCACTGGCATGCACAAAACGGTATCCCGACTGGCCCGTGGCAATACGAATATCTCCCACGCCCAGACTTAGATCCTTATCGCCCTCTATATTCTCGACGGTAAGATCTCCGACTTTCTCGTGTACGTCAAGATTGGAATTTTCGGGCACTTCCAATTCGACGTCGAAATTCGTGTTGCCGCCAGAAGGAGCGTGAAACTCGATGTTCGCATCCTTGCCGTGAATATCGAACTGAACCGTGGCCTTCTTGACGTTCGATTCGCGCTTCGATTTCACCGTATATTCGAGCCTGATTTGGTTCGAATCGCCCCGCCTGATGTGGAGATCGCCCACTGTCATGCGCACGTGGATGGATCCGCCCGAGACGAAGTCACGAGCATCATGCCGGGTCTCCTCGTATTTCCAATCGTCGGCGGCAGAAATTGAGGGCGCGACCAGAGGAATCAGGAAGCAACAAACGGCGAGTGTTCTGTAGACAACAGCGGATGCGATGCTTTGGGCCATGCGACACCTCTGAGGCAGAAGGATGCCTGTCCATGGATACGAGAACACTCGAGTCGAGGTTCCAGGAAAATGCGGCCCTGTTAGGTGGCCAGTCACTTTCGCCGGTGGGGACCAGGTATGCAGCGCCCCGCGGCGTTTCCTGAGTGACTGGTTCGTATTACCGATAGCCATCCAGGGTCTTCGCAGCGCGTTCCAAAGCTGCGGCAAGTACTGCAAGTTGCTGCCGCACTCTCTGACTGTCACCCTTGTCCAAAGCCTCGTTCACTCCTGGAATGACGACCGCGGCATATCCGGTATATTCTCCCGGCGCATAAATCGCATGCCGATACCAGGGACGGCGAGGCAAGCCTTGAGGCACAAGCAATGCCCGTTCAGTCGCCAGCAAGGTCTGGTTCAGGCGCGCAACATCACGGGGTGGATTCTTCTGCTTCGCCAGCATCTTCGCGCCAGCAGCTTCGAAGTGGCGGGCTGCGGCATTCACCGGTCCAAAGTCGAGCGCCGGTTCGCCAAATTTCTCGCGTGCTCGCTTGTGCGCGGCATCGAGATACGCATTGATCTCCTTTCCGTACTCTTCGTAGTCGTACGGGATCACGTCCGCGTCGGCCATGCGCACGACCTCGAGGCCGAAAATTCGGGCCATCTGCTGTTCGTAAACGAAATCGGGATCGCCAAACTTTTTGAACCAGGCGAAATTGTCGAAAACGGAGTGATAAACCCCGTACGAGCCGCTCGAACTCACATCCGCAGACGGTACTCCTGAATGTTGCAAGAACGCGGTGTAGTCGGAGCCGCTCCCCAGATCGCCGACAGGAACATCGCTCCTGCCCTGCGCTACCGGAGTGTGACGAGAGTCCCCGATCGCTTCAGTTGGCGACTGCACTGAAGCGGCGGGTTGCGCACTTTTTTCCCAGTTCTCGTAAACAGTCCCGCCTTTAGGACTAGGCACCGCTTTCGTGACATCGCGAACGAATTGCTTCAGACATGGAACGGCGGAAGCGCCGAATTTCTGGCCGGAAACGGCCACGTCCATGTTGAAGTAGGCAGGAGCTTTGCGCAGTTGCGCTTCGTTTTGCTCGACCCACTCGGTCGAACCCATCAGGCCCTCTTCCTCCCCGTCCCAACTGCCGAAGACCAGGGTACGTTTGGGAGTCCAGCCGGACTTCAGCAGCTCGCCAATGCCATGCACTGCCTCCAGCATGGCAGCGGTACCGCTGTTCGGATCCACAGCACCGTAAACCCACGCGTCGCGATGATTTCCCCCTACTACCCATTCATCCGGCAGTTCACTTCCCTTCGCTTTGCCGATGACATCCCACAGGGTGCGGAACTGGTAATCCTGCTTCAAATGCATCTTCACGCGCGCAGGCCCAGGACCCACGTGATACGTAAATGGCAGCGAACCCTGCCATTCGCGGGGCGAAGCGGGTCCGCTCAGGTTCTGCAGTATGGGCCAGGCATCGTGATAAGACAGGGGAGTGACAGGAATTTTCGGCATCTGCGCCGAGGCTTCGGGGGCAATTCGCTCCGACGGCGGGAGCGAAGCAATAGAAGCAACGCCGGGAGTGGTTGGGTCCCCCGGAAATTCAAACATGTAACCGATGGAACCGCGCTGTACACCAGTATCCGGGCGCCAAGGACCTTCCGGATATTTGTCTCCGCGCCGCCAGCCGTCATCAGCGGGATCCGAGTAGATGATCATTCCCGCCGCTCCGCGCTCCTGGGCTATGAAGGCTTTCACTCCGCGGAAGTTCTGCCCATAGCGCACGACAACAAGCTTTCCCCGGAGGTCAATTTTCAGCTTTTCAAGTTTGTCGAAATCGTCGGGGGTTCCATAATTTGCGTACACCACGTCGGCTTCGAGGTCGCCGGAGGGCGACATGCCATTAAACGGCATGACTACGCGAGGATCATCCTGAAACGGATCGATGTCGGCGTGCTCGCGCGTGGGGCCGTGCATTTCGATTCCGGCTGGAGCAGTGAGATCCACGCTGATCTCGGAAGGGTAATTGATCCAGACCTTGTATTCGACGATTTCGGTGTCCAGGCCGGCTTCCCGAAATTTCTTCGCTACGTAATCGGCGGTCGCTTTATCTTCCGGCGTTCCGGCCATATGTGGCTCTTTGGTCAGAGTTCGAAGATGCTCTTCGGCCAGCTTGGCGTCGGGAACTGCGAGGAAGCGGGATTCAATGGCAGATTCGGCTGACCCATCCCTAAAGCCGAATAGAGAAGATTTTGCATCGGCGGGCGACGAGCGTCCCTGCGCGTTTTTTGAAGAGCCGGAAAATAGAATTGCGAACGAAAGCAGTGCGAGGGAAAGGACTTTCATCGGGCTCCTGGACCGAAAGCTAGCAAGGGTAGCACACCGGGCGTAGGGTGATTGGAGTGACTCGCTACGGCCGGATCTGTCCTGTTCCCAGGATCTCGTACTTGCAGGATGTCAGTTCCGCGAGCGCGAATGGGCCGCGGCAATGCAATTTTTGCGTGCTGATGCCCATCTCGGCGCCAAAGCCGAACTCCGCGCCATCCGTGAAGCGAGTGGAGGCGTTCCAGTAGACGGCGGCGGAGTCGACTCCGCGCAGGAACTTCCGGGCATTCGCCTCGTCGCTAGTGATAATGGCGTCGGAATGCTTGGTGGAGTACTTGTTGATGTGCGTGACGGCTTCCTCGACATCAGCAACAACTGCGATCGCGATGCAGAGGCGCAGATATTCTTCATACCATTCCCGCTCACTTGCGGCCGCGACTGCCGAACTAGCAGCGAGAGCGCGTGCTCTCTCGTCGCCGCGTAGCTCGACTCCCGCATCCACGAGTTTGCGAGCGATGCGAGGAATGTATTCCGCGGCGATTTGCTGGTGTACCAGCAACTTTTCGGCGGCATTGCAGACGGAAGGCCGCTGCGTCTTGGCGTTGAGTACTATGCGGTCGGCCATTTCGAAATCGGCAGATGCGTCTACGAAAACGTGGCAGTTGCCAGCGCCCGTCTCAATAACGGGGACCGCCGAGTTTTCGGTTACGTAGCTGATCAGGCCTGCACCGCCACGAGGGATGATGACGTCCACCAGGCCGCGTGCTTTGATGAGTTCCTCGACGGACTGACGTGTGGTTGAGTCGAGCAACTCGATGGCACCTGGGGGAACGCCAGAGACGGACGTCAACACATCCACCAGCACCTGATTGCTTCGCGCAGCTTCTTTTCCGCCACGAAGGACAATGGCATTCCCCGTTTTGAGCGCGAGCACGGCTGTATCCACTGTCACGTTTGGACGAGATTCGTAAATGATGCCGATGACTCCAAGCGGCACCCGGACTTTGCGAATGTGCAAGCCATTCGATTTCGTCCATTCGGCGATGGTCTCGCCAATTGGGTCGGGCAGGGCTGCGACCTCACGCACGCCTTGCGCCATGTCGCGGATCCGCGAAGGTGTCAGCAATAACCGTTCGCGCATCGCGCCTTCCAGGCCGGAGTTCTCGATGTCTTTGCGGTTCGCCTCGAGAATGCGCTGCTCGTGTGCCTCGATTGCGTCGGCAGCCGCCTGCAGGAGGCCATTCTTCTCGCTGGTTGAGAGCAGGGCAAGCCTCGCCGATGCTGCGCGAGCGCGCAGTAGTTTTTCCTGCGTGGATGCGGAAATGCAGGAACTGGCCATCAACGGACCCTCTGGGCTGGGAAGTAAGTTCCGATCTTTGCGGCCGCACCTGAAGTAATCGCTTGGGGATGCCGCCCGTTCACGATGGCTACATGAACTCCCGCCTCACTGGCAAGTTTTGCGGCACGGAGCTTGGACAGCATGCCCCCTCGCCCAAGAGAGCTCTTGCCGTTGCATTGCGCCTCCAGTGCAGGCGTCAACTTTCGAATGACTCGCTGCAATCGGGGCTTTTTGCGGCCGTTGGGAACCAGCAGTCCGTCCACATTGGTAAGCAGCAGGAGCCAATCTGCCTTCACTGCGGTCGCGAGCAGTGCACTCAACTCGTCGTTGTCCCCAAATGCACCCTCCAGTTCGCGAACGGACACGCTGTCATTTTCATTGACGATGGGTACTACACCGAGTGCCAGCAGTTCGCCAAGCGTGTTCTGCAGGTTACGGTAGCGGACTGGCGAGGTAAAGTCGTCGCTGGAGAGCAGCAGTTGCGCCACAATCTTTTTCCCAAAGAACAGCCGCTCGTAGGTGTGCATCAGCTTGCTCTGGCCCACGGCAGCGCAAGCCTGCATGCGGGGCACATCGGTGGGGCGTTTCTGCAGACTCAGTCCCGACATTCCCGCGGCAATCGCACCGGAGGTCACGATGAGATATTCATTTTTCGAAAGGTCGAATTGGTCGACAACGCCGCGCAGCAGATTGATATCGATCTGTCCGCCGGGGGCGATGAGACTCGTGCCGACTTTGATGACTACCCGCATATTCTTCGAGGTGTAGCGATTTCGCTTTCGTGCTGCTCGCGTCTCCAGCATGGAGAATGCGAAGGGCGAACCAAGACGTCCGCCGTCACACGAGGGACAATAGTTCTATCCTGCCGTTAGAATGGGCTTTCTGGCAAGTTGAAATTGAACGCCGCTATGCCTGCTTCCAACGCCACCAGCCGATTTTCCGATCGGGTCGAGAACTACGTCCGCTATCGACCCAGCTATCCGTCCGAAGCCGTGCGCGTCTTGCAAACGGAATGTGGGCTCACAGCAAACCATGTGCTCGCCGACGTTGCTTCCGGTACGGGAATCTGGACCCGCCTGCTGCTGGAGAATGGCAACCGTGTCTTTGGAGTAGAGCCGAATCCAGAAATGCGTCAGGCCGGAGAGCGACTGCTCGCCCAATTTCCAAACTTCTCCAGCGTGGCCGGGAAGGCGGAGGCTACAACCCTGGACGATGCAAGCGTGGATTTCGTTACGTGCGCCCAGGCCGCGCACTGGTTTAATCGGCCCGCGGCAAGGAAAGAGTTCATCAGAATCCTGCGGCCCGCGGGGTGGCTGGCATTGATGTGGAACGAGCGTTTGATTGATACAACCCTGTTTCTGCGCTCCTATGAGGAACTGCTCCTGACGTTCGGAACGGACTACGAACAGGTTCGCCACGAGCGCACAACGGATGCAGTAAATGAATTCTTTGATCCGGCGCCTTACCAAGAGCGAACCTTTTCGGTCTTTCAGGAGTTCGACTATCGAGGTCTGGAGGGACGATTGTTGTCATCTTCGTACGCGCCGGGGCCGGGCCATCCGAAGCATGATCCAATGCTGCGAGGATTGCGAAGGCTCTTCGACGAGAACGCATCTGACGGGCGCATTGTCTTTGAATACAAGACGCGCATTTATTTTGGACGATTGCGTTAAGGCTCGCGGCGAACAACGTTACGAGGGGAAGCACTCAGCCGAGGTTCACGTGTCCCAGGAAAAATCCTTTCACATGACGCCCGACGAATTCCGCCGCTACGGACATGCCGTGGTGGACTGGATCGCCGATTACCAATCCCGAGTTGAATCATTGCCTGTTCTGTCGCCGGTTAAGCCGGGAGAGATTCGGGCCATGCTGCCGCAAAACCCTCCAGCACAGGGTGAGCCATTTGAGGCGTTGCTGCACGACATGGATCGGGTGATTCTGCCGGGTGTGACGCACTGGCAATCACCGAATTGGTTTGCTTACTTTCCCTGCAATGCTTCGGGGCCGGGCATCCTCGGAGACCTGCTGTCCTCGGGCCTGGGCATACAGGGCATGTTGTGGTCGACCAGTCCAGCATGCACGGAGTTGGAAACGCATGTCATGGATTGGTTGGTAACGATGCTCGGATTGCCAGAAAAGTTCCTGTCATCCAGCAGTGGCGGGGGAGTGATCCAGGATACGGCTTCCAGCGCCGCACTTTGCGCCATGCTGGCAGGGCGCGAGCGCGCAACTCACTTCCACAGCAACAAGAAGGGATGCGACGGACGATTAATCGCCTACGTCTCGACCCAAACCCATTCATCTCTGCAGAAAGCGGCCATGATTGCAGGAATTGGAGTAGACAACCTGCGGGCCGTTGATGTGGATGAGAACTTCGCCCTGAAGCCGGATGTACTCGCAAAACAAATCGAGGCGGACCGACAAGCCGGGCTCATTCCCTTTTTTGTTTGCGCGACCATCGGAACAACTTCGTCGAACGCGATGGATCCTTTGATTCCGATCGGCGAGGTTTGCAGGAACAACAACCTGTGGCTGCATGTTGATGCTGCAATAGCAGGCACGGCGATGCTGTGCCCGGAATTTCGTGAGTTGCAGAACGGCCTCGAGGCTGCGGATAGCTACAACTTCAATCCACATAAGTGGATGTTTACCAACTTCGATTGCAGTTGCTTCTGGGTGGCGGACCGGAAGGCTCTGATTCAGACACTGAGTATTCATCCAGAGTATTTGCGAAATCAGGCGACCGAATCGGGAGCAGTGATTGATTACCGTGACTGGCACATCCAGCTTGGCCGACGCTTTCGCTCGCTCAAGCTGTGGTTTGTCATCCGTCACTACGGAGTAGAAGGGTTGCAGCATCATGTTCGCGAGCACATTCGACTGGCGCAGCAGTTCGCCGATTGGGTGCGCAAGGATGTCCGATTTGAACTGGCTGCGCCTGCGCCCTTGAATCTCGTTTGCTTCCGGCATAAAGCGGGCGACGCGTCCACTCAGGCAATCATGGACGGGCTGAATCAAAGCGGAGAACTATGTCTGACGCACACCAAGCTCAACGGCAAACTCACGTTGCGCTTGAGTATCGGGCAGACAAACACTGAGGAGCGGCATGTCCGGCGAGCCTGGGAGAGAATTTGTGATATGGCAGACAAGATCGTTATCAAGCGCTAGTGCCCAAACTCAGTCAGCGGGCATTGGCGCGGGGCGCACCGACCCATGCGCTGGGTTGCCGAGCTCAGCCTGTTGAGGCCACTCCAGCCACTTCCGCACCTCGGGCATAGCCGCGCGCATCGCCGCCTCGCCAACACGGATCAGGTCGTCCGCCCGCTTGAAGTCGTCATAGGCGTATCCCGCGACGTCGGGCTCGATTACCACATCTGCACCGCCCCGCCAGAGCATCGACATGGCATCCTGCGCGATGGCAAA
>Ga0068856_100006409_pt1 | contig 11548 bp, 4 predicted proteins | sample KBSCornC62_FD_66595 | JGI IMG/M metagenome (GOLD analysis project Ga0068856, IMG submission 66595) | Corn rhizosphere microbial communities from Kellogg Biological Station, Michigan, USA - KBS Corn C6-2 | ecosystem: Host-associated > Plants > Roots > Rhizosphere > Soil ... | reverse complement strand
GCCTTCTGGTAGACATCATGCAGCATACGTTCTGCCGCTCTCATTTCAGCCGGAGTATATAGGTCATCATTCTCGTCATTAAGCACAAATGCGGGTTGTGGCACTCGTAATCCCAGTATTTCGGGAAAATCGAGCTCGTTTGGAAGCAGAGGTACATAAGCCATCCATGTGTGCGTGAAAGATTTGTTTAGAAGGAAGTCTTTCCAGGTTGTCATGAAACCGACACACACTGCAGCTTTAATTCTGGGATCGAGCCCACCCAAAAATACTGTACGCAATCCCCCGCCTGACAATCCGCCACATCCGATGCGGCTTCCGTCCACGTCATCCCGAGAGCACAACACATCGAGAGCCTTTTGGTCTTCTGCAAAGAAAACGCCGGGCCATGTAGTGCCCGCGCTGAACAATGACTTCGCCATCACGTGCTCATGCTGACCAGCCCATTCATTGTACTTCTCAATGTTGATGGGGTCTTCAGGATCATTATCGTTAAGTCCGTTGCGCACATGTTCGGGAACATCCCGGAGCATTACTCTCCGGCTCCCAAAAAGAAAAGCGTCAGGTACAAGGACAACATAACCGCGTTTGGCAATCTCATTCGCCCAGGCTACGCCTTCGTAATATTCATTCTGATGAGCCTTAATTAGCGGGTGTTGTTGGTCGGAAGTTCTGGTGATCTTGGCTTTGCCAAAATATTTATTGCCCCCATGATCATGAAGCGCAAGAACACCAGGAAGTTTACCCCTTGCGGTCAACGGTCTAAGAACGAGTGCTTCGGTCGGTCGTCCATATGGTAACTGCCATGAGAGCTCCTCGATGCGTACTCCGTCATGAACATATTGCTTCTTGATAGTGATGTTGTGAGTACTTCCGATGACGGAGATTGCCATACGTTCCATTGCGCATTTCCGCGCAGATTCGCGCCATGCCGTAACATCAGCAAAGCGCTTGTTTCGAAACGAAAACGAGGGCAAACGGCCTGAATTCAACGAAGCAGCCCATGAACCATATAAACCGATTACGCTGAGATCTCCACCTGCGGATCGATCGCTTAACTGAGACGGCATCGCTTTATTGAGGGCAAACGGAACAGCTTCCAGCGCATGCTCCCCAGCTAAACCTAGAACTGAGAGAGCGCCACGTTTCATAAAGTCCCTGCGTTCCGGGCGCATATCGGAGAGTGTAGCGCAACTTCGGGGCAGTGTCGCTGGTACGTTCTCGAATCTCGGAGTTCGGCCCGAAGGCATCTCTGTGCTACCCGGATTGGCTGGATACCTTAAAGGGGCGTGATGAAAAAGTGACACTTCGTTTGTGACCACGAGGTGCCACTAAGTGATGTGATCGTCATGCCCGTGCATGACATTCTCGAATTGCTCACCACAGAGCACCCATCAAGGGGTTTTAAGTGTAATGATTCCATAAACAATGTTGGCTCGCAGATCGTTGTCGCAGGCAGGCTGGAGCAGGCCCAAGCCATCGTGCTCGATGTGATCGCAATAAAAGGATGCGGTCGCTGCCCGTCGAAAGAATCGTTTGCACCTTGTGCTTGCGCTCGGTAAGAGGGGAGTAGCGCAGGTCTTGCCCCTCGGACCAAAGTAGATCGAAGGTGACGAAGCGAGGTTCACCTCGCCGGAAGAGTAGATCCCGGAACTCGGGCTTGCCATCTTCATGCAGGCACACAATCTCGACATCCAGAACGGCAGACCGCACCTTCAGTTCATTGAGAAGGGACTGGGTTTAAAGTCCGGAATGGGTTGAAGTCGTTTCCCTTTTAGCGCGCGGTATAAATAGAACTGATCTGTGCTGGTATTACTTTCGGGCAGGGTGCTGCGCGCAATCATTTTGTGATTGTTGGGACGCCTACGAGATAGGAGTATTCGTCAGGGAGGGGCTAAATCCAGGCAAGTCAGCAGTTTCATCTTTGATCATGCCCGATACGGGATCCTCTGGAAGCCTTAAGGCTATCGGGGGGCCCGTCAGGGCCTTCTAACGGCGTCGCCCTTGATGTGAAACTTTTTGGATCCGCTACTGGGGAGGATAAGGTACCGCCTCGCCTTTGTCCGTTGAATCTTCATAGCGGTATCATCGGTTGTGTGCTCAATGGTTAGGTGGATTCGATGAGAATTTGGCGGCTCCGGCTTGTGCTTGGGTTATTCCCGCCTGTATTGCTAGTCTTATCATTCCACGGGCTTGCGCAAATCGAAGTCGCACAGTCCCATGCTGATGCCGGCATTCAGTTCGCTCGGTCTGGAGACCTGGGGCGTGCTGCCGACGAACTGCGCAGGGCCGTGATGCTCGCTCCAACGAATGCAGAATTCCTAAGCACGCTCGGCACTGTCCTTGCGATGGACAAAAAGCTAGAAGAATCCAGTGCGGCATTTCGCAAGGCTCTCCAATTGGCACCACAAGATTCCACGGTTCGACGATATCTAGCTGCAAACCTTTGGCAATTACATCACTACTCTGAAGCAAAGCGGGAGCTACAAATCATTTTGCACGAGCATCCGAACGACGCCCAGTCGCGCCTACTGCTCGGAATGGTGTCGGAGAACTCCGGTGATTACTCAACTGCAGCGAAAATGCTCAGTTCTGTGCCGAATGAAGTCGAAAAACGACCCGAATCATTAGCGGCTCTCGCGCGTTCGTACTACCAACTGCGGGAGCAAGAAAACGCGCGCGCTACGTTGCAGGGACTGTCATCGCATGCAGGTAACGCCAAGTCATTATTGCTCGGTGCCGAAATTGCCGATCAGGGAGGCGACTACATTGAAGCGGAGAGACTACTGGATTTAATCAGTGAACCTGGAAATACATCAGCCGATATTCGGTTCCGAAAGGCAACGGTCCAATATCACGCCGGCCATTTCGGCCAATGCCAAACCACATTAGAGCCGCTTCTAGCAGGACCTGGCGTTACCACTCAGATGTACAACCTGTTGGGCTGGTGCTACCACCGGCTGAACAAACCCAAAGAAGCGACCGAGGCATTTGAGCGCGCAATCGCGCTGACCCCGGCTGATGAGTCGAATTACGTTGATCTCATCAAGGTACTGCAGGCCCATAATTTCCTGAGCGTGGCGCTCGATGCTGCAACTCACGCAGCCGCTCTGTTCCCCAACTCTGCCGCGGTTTTCAATCTGAAGGGCTCAATTGAAAGCCGGCTCTCTCAATTCACCGATGCGATCATGTCGTATAAACACTCTGTCGAGGCCCAAAGCTCGAGCAGCGAGGGATGGCTCGGTCTGGGACGGGCCCAAGCCTCTGCCGGGTTGATCCCCGATGCAACTTCCACGTTCACTAGCGCGATTGAGCGCTTTCCGAATGAAGCACGACTCAAGGTTGTCTATGCGGAGATGCTCCTGAACCACGCTGACCCAACCGATCGCACTGCCCGCATTCGAGTCGAGCAGTTACTGAAACAGGCGATTGCAAACGATGCCAAGAATCCGGAAGCTTTTTTTGAACTGGGGAAGATCGAGTTGCACGACGGGAGACTGATACATGCGTCTCAGCATCTTGAACGGGCGGCAAAACTGCTGCCCGAAAGCAGCCAGGTGCATTTCGTGCTCTCGCATGTTTATCGGCGTTTGAATCGCACAGCCGACGCGCAACGAGAAATGGAGACATACCAGCGATTAAAAGAAGGCCGAGCCCCCGAGCGTCAAGAGGGTTCATTGATTGATGAGGCAAAGCCTTGACCGGACTTTAATGCAGAGACCAGGGACAATCACACCCATAGTTTTCCTGCTGTTCGTCATCGCAGTTTGGAAAACAGCATCCATACCTGCCACCGCTTCAGCTTCCAATGAAATCTTTACGGACATCACTGAACAGGCCGGAATTACCTGGCAGCAGTTCGGTGGTGAGTCGCCAGATCGATTTCTCATCGAAACCATGGGCGGAGGGGTCGCGTTCTTCGATATTGATAACGACGGACTGCTCGACATTTTTTTCGTGAACGGTGGAGAAACGCCTCATGGCAAGAGCCCGCTTCCACTCCGTAATGCCTTGTATCGCAACCAGGGAAACGGCAGGTTTGAAAACGTCGCAGCCAAAGCTGGTCTCGACAAGCTGAGCTTCTACGGCATGGGGGTGGCTGCAGCGGATTTTGACAACGACGGTTGGCAGGATCTCTATGTCACCGGCTATCCGGCGAGCGCTCTTTATCACAATAATCATGACGGGACTTTTACTGATGTCACCGACAAGGCCGGCGTGAAGAACGCGGGGAAGTGGGCTGCTGGTGCAGCCTGGTTCGACTACGATCGCGACGGCTTCCTGGACCTGATCGTTACGAACTACGCGCAATTTTCGTTCGAAGATCCGAAGCATTGCGAACTGAATCGCGTTCGCGCGTACTGTGTGCAAACAGCTTACATGGGCTTGCCGCTTACGCTGTATCACAACAAAGGCGATGGCACGTTCTCGGACGCGAGCCGACGCTCTGGATTCGACAAACTCATTGGCCGTGGACTGGGCGTGGTTGCGATAGACGTCAATGATGACGGTTGGCCGGATCTGTTCATTGCGCGGGACGCCTCACCTAGCGTTTTGCTGATCAACAAACACGAGGGAACATTTGAAGACGTCGCACTGGAAGCCGAAGTCGCATACGACCAGAATGGCATTGCAAAGTCAGGGATGGGGGTAGATGCAGGCGATGTCAATGGCGATGGTATCCCGGACTTCGTCGTCACCAACTTCAATGACCAATATCATTCGCTCTTTTGGGGCTCGAAGTCGCTGCCATTTTCTGATCGTACCAGTGCCTCGCATTTGGCCAACTTGACCAGATCACTTGTCGGTTGGGGGGCAAAGTTTTTTGATTACGACAATGATGGCAATCTGGATTTGGTGCTGGTGAACGGCCACATCAATCCGGAGATCGAATCCACCCGCGCGGATGTCAAATACAAAGAACCGGCGCTGCTGCTGCGAAACAACGGTAAAGGTGTTTTTGAAAACATGCGCGAGCTCGCAGGTGCCACGTTTCAACGTTCTTACCTGGGACGCTCCCTCGCCATCGGCGACTTCGACAATGACGGCGATCCCGATGCGATCTTCACGACGCTCAACGGCCCTCCGGTACTGTTGCGCAACAACGTTGGCCAGGATAGTTCCTGGGTTGGATTCTCGTTGCAAGGAACGGTCAGTAATCGTGACGCGATCGGTGCCAAGATCACAGTCAACTCGTCTGACCGCTCGCTGACGCGTTGGATCGCGGGCGGCGGCAGCTATCTGGCCGCACACGACAAACGTGTGCTCGTAGGATTGGGGCCGGGCGCGAAGCCGGTCAATGCGGACATCCGCTGGCCCAGCGGAATCGTCCAGCACCTCTCGGATTTAAACCCGCGTCAATACCACCGTCTCGTTGAACCCACTTCGCCGGTCTCTTCGAACAAACCCTAAACTGAATTATTATTGCGTTCCTGTTTTTGGGAGGTTGTGTCGATTATTTTGCGACCTTGCAAGCTTTTCTGAGCGTGGTCCGCCTACAACCATGATACGAGCGGATTTGTCTTGACAACCCTTGTCAACACAGTTAATAAACCCAAGGCAGTGAAACGTTTCAGTGCAGGGAATAGGTCGCATCTCATGACCCGACTATCGCACCCGCTCGAAACCTACCCGAACCTGGAGGGTCGTATGAAAATGAATTTCATCGCACGGAACGGCCTGCAATCGATTTCCAAAACGGCCCAGCGCCTGCTCGGAGCGGCTCTAGGAGTTTGCGCTCTGCTGTGCCTCCCCGCAGCTCATGCCCAGCTCTATACCGGCTCGATTGCTGGTACCGTGAAAGATACCTCTGGAGCCTTCCTTGCCAATGCACAGGTCAAGGCTACGGACGCAGAGAAAGGTTTTGAATTTTCAGCAACAAGTGATTCGGGGGGGCGATATGTCATTCGAGAGCTCCCTCCCTCGAATTACAGGGTGACGGCAAGCGCAAATGGATTCAAGACTCAGCGCAAAGACGGCGTCAGAATCGATGTCAATCAGAACGCCTCTGTGGACTTTTCCATGGCCGTTGGCGCCCTCTCCGAAGTCGTGGATGTACGTGCAGGTGCTGTTGAGTTACAGACCGAGGACGCGGAAACCGGGCAGGTGGTGAACCGCAAATTCATCAACGATCTGCCTTTGATTGACCGCAATATCGAGACCTTAACCAGTTTGGCGCCGGGCGTCACCGAGATGAACGATTCATGCCCGGAGCCCTGTATTGGTACGAACTTTGTTTCCAACGGCAGCCGTGGGGCTTCTGCCGACTTTCTACTGGATGGCGCTTCCGCCACGAACTCCGAGCCCAACGGGGGAATCTCATCAGTAACCTATCTGCCCTCACCGGAGGCAGTGGAAGAATTCAAAGTTCAGCAGACCAACTTCAGCGCGGAATACGGATTTTCCGGTGCCTCAGTGGTCAATGTGGTGTCGCGCTCCGGTTCGAACAAGTTCCACGGTAGCGTTTACGAGTTCTTCCGCGACGATAGCCTCGATGCAAACGATTGGTTCGCAAACCGCAATGGAGATCCCATTCCTCCGCTGCGCCGCCACAATTATGGTGGCACCATTGGCGGCCCTATCTTCAAAAACAAAACTTTCTTCTTCTTCGATTACGACGGCTTGACTCGAAGGGGCCTAAGCACAGCTAATGCCGGCCTTCCTAGCGACGCTATGCGGGCAGGTGATTTTGGTGAACTTTGTGCCGCACAGGGAGGCACGTTTGATGGCTCCGGGCGATGCAGTGCGGACGCTGGTCAGATTTGGGACCCCTACTCAGGGGTTTTCGATTCCAATGCAGGCGGGATCTTACGCAGCACGTTCATTCCCTTCAACAATCTTTCCACATGGAAAAGCCCGGGACCTGCCAATCAAGCACCCGGCAATCTGATTGACCCTGTGGCGCAAAAGATGATGGGCTACTTTCCGGAGCCCAACGTCACCGGAGGAAGCATTCAGCAAAACTGGTTCGGGTCTGGCTCGAGCAAGAGCTCCAATAAGCAGTTTGACATTAAGATCGACCATCGCTTTACACAAAACAATTTGATGAGCGCGAAATTCGCGTATCAGTACAACCCCACAGGCGGGGGCCTTGACTGCTTCAAGAACTTTACCGATCCCTGTCAGGGCGGTCCGGGTTGGGATAATGCACACGTATTCGCGATCAACGACACACATACTTTCAGCCCAACCTTCCTACTGACTACGACTTTGGGATTCACGCGTGGAGTTTGGCACACCGATGCCTACAACCCGCATGGGGAGGATGATCCGCTCGGAACATTGGGGTTCCCGTCCTACTTACAGGCCAACGGGTTCAAGGGAGTTCCCGCGATCTTTATCGACTCGTACACCCCTGCCGGATATGCAAATATCGGAACGGATCCTTACGGTAATTACCGCCTAGGCCAGAACACAGGACAATTATCGGCCACGCTCGACAAGATACACGGGCCGCATGACATCAAGTTCGGGTTTGATGGCCGAATTCACCAGATTAACTACATCCAAACCAACGCTCCTGTTGGATTCTTCAGCTTCAACACCGATGGCAGCAATGCCTGCCCCGGCGGATTGGACCTCTGCGGTGGCGATCCGATGGCGAGCTTCATGATGGGCCAGATGACGCAGGGCTGTGCCAGCAACGGTTGCGGCTCCTACGAAGAAATCCAGTTCCGGCCAGCCACTACGAACTATCAATATGGATTCTTTGCGCAAGATAACTGGAAAGTAACGCCCAAGCTGACATTGAATCTCGGCTTGCGTTATGACGTTACACTGCCGCGCACCGAACGTTATAACCACCAGGATTGGTTTGATCCCAATGTTAGCAATCCGTTGAATGGTGGAAATCTCACCTACACCGATCCCGTCAGCAACCAGCCCGTAACCACTCCTTTGAAAGGCGGAGAAGTTTTCGCTTCTTCGGGTCGGCGCACCAACTACGTGACCGACTGGCACGACTTCCAGCCGCGCCTCGGCTTCGCCTATCAGGTCGTTCCAAACACGGTGGTCCGCGGGGGCTATGGCATTTACCATGGGCAGTCGCGCTCCGGGGTTACTGGTGTTATGCCCTACGGCGGTGCAGGTTTCAATCAGTACACAAATGTGATCACGGTCGATCCAAGCAACCTCGCAACTCCCTTTGTGAACCTGAACAATCCGTTTAAGTTCGGGTTGATTCAACCGGCAGGAAACTCGCTCGGATTGCTGAACGATGTGGGTTTTGGTGCGAACGGTCCGATTCGTACTCCAGGCTGGAACCAAACACCCTATGAGCAGAGCTGGAGCTTCGGGGTCGAGCGTGAACTACCGAGCCATGTCTTGATCAATGCAGAATACATCGGCAAGAAGGGCACCCACCTGCCGTTCAGCGGCTCGACCGACCGAAACTATCTAGGGCCCTGGGTGGAGAGTCTCCCGGTTGGGGATCCAGACGCAGCCAACCCCTGCCAAGCATTCACCATTGCATGCCTCAACACCCCTGTAACCAATCCCTTCGCTGGGCTCATCACTGACCCGAACAGCACCCTAGGCAGCAACTTCCCGCAGATTCAGTACTATCAGTTGCTGCGCCCGTTCCCTCAATTCACTGGGGTTTCGACGGAACCGCAGTTGATCGCCAATTCCATTTACCACGGACTGCAGTTGACCGCCGAGAAGAAGTACTCTAACGGTTTGCAATTTCTGGCAACGTTCGTTTGGTCGAAGTCGATCGATGACGCTTCCTCGGCCGATACCAATGTGTCCTGGGCGCAAAGCTTCGACAGCTTGCAGGATCCCAATAGGCCCGAACTGGAACGGAGTCTGTCAACATTCGACATTCCCTATGTATTACAGTTCAGCTACAGCTACGATCTGCCGGTTGGGCGCGGGCGGGCATTCCTGAGGAACATGCCGCACTGGGCGGACCTGATCATCGGTGGATGGAAGACCAGCGGCATCTGGCGAATCGCAGATGGACGTCCGCTGTCATTCTTTCTCGACGACGGCGGACAGCCACTGCCAACATATGGCTCACAGCGACCGAATATTGTGGGAAAACCCAAGCGTAACAACGGTTCGCATCAGGTTTGGGTAGACCAGTACTTTGCAGGCAACACTCCTGACGATCACCCCAGTTTCCTGCGTCCTGCCCCTTTCACTCTAGGGAATGCTCCGCGAGCACTGGGCGGCGTCCGTTCACCGTGGTCCTTCACGGCCAATCTTTCGGTCGGCAAGCAATTCCAGATACGCGAGGAGATGAACTTCGAGTTCCGGGTCGAGGCGAGGAATGCCTTCAATCATCCGGTATTCGGGACACCGGATACCACTGTCGGCGATGATACCTTCGGGACAATCTCGTACACAGCAATCGGACCGCGCGAGGTGCAACTGGGATTCAAGTTTAATTTCTGAGACGGATGTGCTGCGTGATTGCCGGAGAGAAGGCTCGAAAAGCGGCCCAAACCAGGTGGACTAAGAAGAAGAAACAGCGCAACATTACACGCGTTTCTGGGAGACTATGCATTTCTCGTGCTCATCAGGCTGCCGAAGCGCGACTCTGGTCCAACATGTGGCGAATCTTTGCCCCCAATTCCTGCATGCGGAATGGCTTTTGAAGGAAAGCGGCAGAGAAATCGGTAATCTCTTCATCTGAACGAAATGAAGGGGATTCTCCCGAAGGACAAGGAAGCACATGCCAAAAAGCTGATGGAGCTGGAAGCGGAATTCACTCGCTCCGAAGCGAAGGTCGAAGGGTTGCGCTTGCAGCGAAAACATCTTGGGGATTTGCTTGCGGACGTTCGGCAGACCACTCAATCGCGCGAGCCCAATCGCTTCCGCGATCTGCAGACTCGTTTCGCAGGAGCAGGCCTTTCCGCGGCAGATTGGGAAATGTTCCGGATGGTTTTCAAGGGTGATGTCGAGCACGTCATTAATGAGGCCGTGAAGGCCGTCGAGGCGAAGATAACGGCCGCTACAGAAATTGACCCTAAAAATCCGTTAGACAGCAGTAAAGTTGCGCTCTCGACATTGCCACTGGACCAATTGCGAGCGCTGCGTGATGCAAGCAAAACTGCTGTGGGAATTGACGCTCAGAAGCAGAAGAAATATGAGGAGCTGCAGCGCACGATTGCTCAGATGGAGAAAACCCTCAACAAGGCGCAGCAAGAGCACGAGCATGCAAAAGGCGCGCCTAGTCGTCGGAAAGAACTTCAGCAGCGCCGTCGCGACGAATATGTCGAAGTATTCAAGACGTTTGCTGAAGAAGAGAAAATTCTTCGCGACCTCTACGGGCCGCTGCGCAAAAGTCTCGTTGCGGCGAAAGGGACGCTTTCGAAGCTCGCTTTTGTTGTCAAACGCGATGTGAACCTAAAAGAATGGGTGAAGCGAGGCGAAGACCTGCTTGACCTGCGCCGTGACTCTCGATTCCGTGGACATGGCGGCCTGCAGCTTCACGCCCATGAATATCTGCTTCAGGCATGGAGTACGGGCGACCCGTCGGACGTAGCCGAGGCGATGGATAAGTTTCGTGTTGATTTTCAAGGCGATTTCAGCAAGGCTCTCCCGGAGTTCGATACCGCCGAAGAGCGGCGCGAGAGAATCATCGAGGTCACGTCATGGCTCTACAGCACAGACCATATCAAAGTGCAGTACGGCATCACGTATGACGGAACAGCGATCGAGAGGCTTTCGCCTGGTACGCGCGGTATCGTTTTGTTGCTGTTGTATCTTGCCATCGATACACACGACCTCAGACCGCTCTTCATCGATCAGCCCGAGGAAAATCTCGATCCACGCTCGGTTTTCAAAGAGCTTGTCCCGCATTTCAGGGCCGCTAAACAGCGACGGCAAGTCATCATGGTGACACACAACGCCAATCTCGTCGTTAATACAGATGCGGACCAAATAATTGTTGCGACATCTGAGCGCAGGGACGATGGCGATCTCCCCACGATCAAGTATCAGAGTGGGAGCATCGAAAATCCGCAGATCCGTGAGTCGGTGTGCAAGTTGTTGGAAGGCGGCCGCCGTGCGTTCCTTGATCGGGAACGTAGATATCGCATTGATCCCACAGACGCAATGCTGGTCGCGCAAGAGGACTGAATCAGTACGCTTTTACTCTTGAGTACCTTTGAGCGCAACGTGGGCTCCGAAAAGCGTTTCCACGGGATATCTGTCGTGGGCAGTGGCAAACATTCTGAATTCTTGCGTGAAATGACCTGACCGACTGACTGTCGGTCAGTGAGGGGGGCTCGCCCTTGAGTGATTTTGAAGGATTTTGTGTGCTGGTTGTGGGCCGACCCCAACTTCTGTGGCACTTGGGACTGCATAACCCGCCATCACTCATTTGCTACCGAGGCTCGGGGAGCAGGGGAGTATCCGCTGCGGTTTATCGGAGTTCGTGAATGAGAACTGCCACAATTGAAACGGTTATTCTGCACGTTAGAAAACCTTTTACTATCTTCAATCAAGGACACCACGTAAACATTGCCTTTCTTCAGCGGAATCTTGGACGTTAGAAAGGTGTAGTTTTCTAATCCAGCTCTTACATGGCCGATTGGGGATCATT
>Ga0068856_100006408_pt1 | contig 11549 bp, 9 predicted proteins | sample KBSCornC62_FD_66595 | JGI IMG/M metagenome (GOLD analysis project Ga0068856, IMG submission 66595) | Corn rhizosphere microbial communities from Kellogg Biological Station, Michigan, USA - KBS Corn C6-2 | ecosystem: Host-associated > Plants > Roots > Rhizosphere > Soil ... | reverse complement strand
GCAGCGCTCCTCTTGCCACCAGTCGGCGGCATGCGGTGCTATCTCCGCAGAGGCAAACTCTCGGCAAAGGTCGCGGAGCGACTGCTCCTCGACGGTCAGATCGGTTGAAGTTAGTGCGTTCATACACAACTTATACTGGACGGTCGGTCTAACTTCTACGCGCCGCATGGTCGCGACCCGCGCTAGCTTATACCATCCGGTCGTTACAAAGATAGGGGGATCGGCGCAAGCCGAAGTGGGCCGCCTTACCAACGGGGGACCTAGGAGAGAGAAGATGCTGAACTTCACGCGAGCGCTCGAGCGCAATGCTCGAAACTGGCCGGACAAGGCGGCGTACAGCTTCGATGGTGTGCAGACGACGAACATGTACGCTCATGAACGCGTGTCGTCGCTCGCGGCCGCGTTTGCCAGCCACGGCGTCCAACGCGGAGACATCGTCGCGCTATTGCTCCGCAACTGCTCAGCATTTCTTGAATCTACCTTCGCGATTAACGCGCTTGGTGCGATTTGGCTGCCGCTCAACTTTCGCCTTGCCCAGGACGAATGGCGCTACATCCTCGATCATGCCGGCGCGTCGCTGCTCCTGACCGAGCCCGATTACCACGACGCCGGCGCCGCGCTTCTCGAAGAAGTCTTCTCGTTGGAGCGTTGCTGGACCATCGCGGATGATCCACCCCGTGGCTGGCATTCCTACGAACGCGAACTCCAGGCCCAGCGTGACACGCCGTTGCGCACATTCACGGGTAGCGGCGCCGAGGACGTGCAACGGCTGATGTACACCTCGGGCACCACATCGCGGCCCAAGGGCGTGCCGATTACATACGGCAACCTGCTCTGGAAGAACATCGCCCATGTGCTCGAGTTCGGATTGACGCGGGACGATCGCACGCTCATAGCCGGCCCGCTCTGCCATGTGGGCGGAATGGACCTCCCGGCGACCGGTGTGATCTACGCAGGCGGCAGCGTCGTCATCCTCCGCGAGTTCGAGCCAGCGACATTGCTGTCGACAATCGAACGCGAGCAGATAACCAACGTCTGGCTCCCGCCCGCCATGGTCAACATGCTCCTCGCCTGCGAGACGCGCGACCGCTACGACCTAACGAGCCTGAGGCTCGTAGTCAGCGGCGGGGAGAAAATGCCCGAACCGCTGGTCCAGCGGATCCTGGACCTGTTTCCCTCGGCGTGGTTCGCGGACGCGTACGGGCTCACCGAGACTGTTTCGGGAGACACGATCCTGGATCGTGCTCACGTGCTCACAAAGCTTGGGTCCGTCGGGCGACCTGTTGCGCATCTGGACCTTCGCATCGTCGACGAGTCGCGGCGTCCGGTCCCCCCGGGTGAACCCGGAGAGATCGCCCTCCGGGGACCGAAAGTCTTCTCCGGCTATTGGCGCGATCAGAGCGCCACCGCGTCGGCGATCGTCAACGGATGGTTTCACACCGGTGACATCGGAAGGCTCGACAGCGACGGATATTTGTACATAGACGACCGCCTCAAGGACGTGATCGTCTCCGGCGGCGAGAACGTAGCGTCGCCGGAAGTCGAGAGGGTCCTGTACGAGCACCCTGGGGTGCTCGAGGCTGCTGTCATCGCGATGCCTGACGAACGCTGGGGAGAGGTTCCCATGGCCGTGGTCGTCCGCCGGCCCGATGCGGACGTATCGACCGACGAGCTCGTCGAGCTCTGCGCCTCGAAGCTCGCGAAGTTCAAGGTTCCCAAGCGCGTCGACTTCGTCGAGCAGTTGCCCCGTACCGCGTCGGGCAAAGTGCTCAAGCGCGCGCTGCGCGACGGGCTGCGCAACCAGAACCTAAATAAAAATTAGGACGCCGCCTAGACCGGTCGGTCGGTATATGCTACCGTCGCGTTTAGCTGCCAGTTGCGATTTTGTGCCCATAGGTTCGGGCGGAGCGAGCGGCAGAGTCAGGTCACACCGGAGAGGGAAGAGATGGTCACGAGAGAGGCGTACCGACTCGCCACCGAGAGCGATGGCAAGACTCGGATCAGCACGTTCGAGATCGAATTGCACGACGTTGAGGTCGGTACCGGTCTGCAGGTCGCGACGCTTCAAGGCGGTGGTGTTGGGGTTCTCCGATTCCCCCCCGGATTCGAGCGCGACTGGCACAACTCAGAAGCGGTGACCTGGATTTTCGTCTTATCGGGAAGCTGCGAAATCGCCGCCTACGACGAAGGCGTCGTCACCTTGGTTCCCGGGGACATCATGTTTTTCGACGATCTCGTCGGCGGCGGGCACCGCACGAAGGTCCCACCCGATGCCGACATGTGGATGGCCACGGGCGGACTCGCCGTCGACTAGCAGCAAGTTCTGAGCACCTTCGACGGTGCGGCACATAACCTCGCACACATGCAGCACAAAACAAGCGATACCTAGTCAGTTCGAGTAACGCTGAATCGTCACCGGCGGGAGCCGGACTACATCAAAGCGAGGGCCCCAACCCTCGCAAAATGGGAAGAGGGCTGGAGGGTTCAAATGCATAAGGAAACTGGGGACATCGACATCACCGAGAGCGGTCTCGACCGTCGCAAGTTCATCGGCGGAGTGGCGGCAGCTCTGCCAGCCGGCATGCTCCTCAGCGGTATTGGCGCGCCGAGCGCGATGGCGCGCGAACTGGCCAGTGCCGCGTCGGCTGGGCCGTTGAGTAAGCCGCTTACGATCGCGTTCCCGCAGACAGGCGGCACGACGCTTGAGTTCTTCACCGTCGTGTTCAACGGAGCCCGCGCGGCCGCAAAGGACCTCGGTGTCAAGCTCAACATAACGCAGACCGGGACGTTCGACGTGAACCAGCAGGGCAAGATGGTCACAGCTGCGATCGCAAGCAAGCCCGACGGGATCATCACCGGAAACTGGAATGCCAGCGCAATGAAGGCCCCAATCACGACCGCGGTGAAGCAAGGGATTCCGGTCGTGATCTACAACTCCAACGATCCGGCCGGCCCTGCGGTCGACGGCGCCTTGACATTCGTCGGTCAGGATGATGTCGTCGCGGGACACCAAGCCGGCGCCCAGTTCAAGGCAGCAGGCGTAAAGAAGGCGCTGATTGCAAACTCCGATCCGTCGGCCAGCAACCTCAGGACACGAATCAAGGCCTTCAAGGAGGGGTTCGGCGGCCCGACAGTCCTTGTGAACGCCGGCATCAGCAACCAGACTGCGTCCGAGGCCGCGATCAAGGCCGCCATTCAGGCGAATCCCGGCTGCAACGGGGTTTTCGCAACCGGGGGGCCCGCCGGCGAGCCGGCAATCGCAGCAGTTACGGCGCTGAACAAGCTGGGCAAGCTGAAGATGGCCACCTATGACATCACGCCGAAGATCCTGTCGACCATCAACGCCGGCCATATGCTGTTCGCGATCGACCAGCAGCCGTTCATCCAGGGCTACTACCCCGTGGTGATCTTGGCACTGTACAAGCGGCTCGGCATCACGCCTGTCGCCGGAGAGAGTCTGCTGACAGGTCCAGCGTTTGTCACCAAGCAGAATGCAGCCAAGGTGATCAAGCTCTCAGCCCAAGGCCTTCGGTAGCGGACGGTTGAGACTCCGATTGACAAAAGGGAACTAATGGCTGTCGACACTTCAACACCGGCGGTGGCGCCCAAGGAGGTGGGGCGCCCCCGCCGGTCGGTCTTGCATCGTCCAGAATGGGGCGCGTTCGCCGGGGCGCTAATCGTTTGGGGCATCTTCGCAGTCATTGCGGGGCACAGAGGCTTTCTGACCGGGCTCGGGACGGTGAACTACCTCCAGGTCGCGGCAGAGCTCGGCATCGTTGTCGTCCCCGTATGCCTGCTCATGATTGCTGGTGAGTTCGACCTGTCAGTCGGAGCTACCGTCGCCGCGTCGGGGGTTATCGTGGCGTACCTCGTTGTCAACGAGAAATGGGACGTCGGGCCTGCAGTAGCTGTCGCGTTCGGCGTCGCGCTGCTCATCGGGCTGTTCAACGGCCTGGTCACCGTACGGCTCGGCGTGCCATCTTTCATCGTGACGCTCGCCAGCCACTTCATGATTCTCGGTGCTTTGGTCGCCTACACGACGGTTCTGACCGGTACGACCTTCATCGAGGGCTTTCCGCAAAACCCGGCAGGAAATGCGGGTCGCGGCATCATCGGACACGCGCTTACCGGATTTGTCGGGACCGTGCCGGCATCAGTGTTCTGGTGGATCGGGTTAACGCTGGTCGGCACCTGGATTCTTGGAAAGACCGCGTTCGGGAACTGGATTTACGCAGCCGGCGGTAATCCTGGCGCGGCACGCAATATGGGGGTGCCGATCGGCCGGGTGAAGATTCTCCTGTTTATCAGCACGGCATTTGCTGCAACCTTGCTCGGTGTCCTTCAGCTCCTTGAGAACGGTTCGGGGAACGTAACCAACGGAGTCGGCTTGGAATTTGAAGCTATCGCTGCAACGGTGATCGGCGGAACGCTGCTGACTGGGGGCTACGGTTCCGCCATAGGTGCGGCACTCGGGACATTCGTGTTCGGAGTGGTAAGCGAGGGCATCTTCTTCACCGGGATCAACTCAAACTGGTTCCAAGCCATTCTGGGCGTCATGCTCCTCGGGGCCGTACTGGTGAATCAGGTAATTCGTCAACAGCTAAATCGAGCTCGCAATGCGAGATAGCCGAGAGACGGGGACCGGAGTGCCGCTCCTCGAGGCGAGCGATCTTTCGAAGGACTTTGCTGGCGTGCACGCGCTCCGTCATGTATCGGTAAGCGTCGGAGCCGGCGAGGTTCTGTGTCTCCTTGGCGACAACGGCGCGGGCAAGTCGACCCTAATAAAGCTGCTTTCCGGGGTATTCACCCCGTCTAGCGGCAAGATCTCAGTCCGCGGCGAAGGGGTGCGATTCACATCCCCTCGATCGGCGCTCGACGCCGGCATCGCGACGGTGTACCAGGATCTGGCGATGGTTCCGATGATGCCACTTGTAAGGAACTTCTTTCTTGGCCGAGAGCCCGTGAAGGGTCGAGGCATCTTCCGGCGGATCGATTGGGCAGCGGCCGCCGAAATCGCAGAGAAAGAGCTCAGTCGCGTCACAGTCTCTATGCGAGATCCATTCCAGCCCGTCGAAACCCTGTCTGGAGGCGAGCGACAGTCCGTAGCGATCGCGCGAGCGGTCTATTTCGGGGCCTCTGTGCTGATCCTCGATGAGCCGACGTCGGCGCTTGGTGTACGGGAGGCCGGGCACGTGCTGCGTCACATCGTGAATGCCCGTGCGCAAGGTCTAGGCGTGATCTTCATCAGTCACAACGTGGCACACGCCTGGCTGGTCGGGGACCGATTCGCTGTGCTCAAGCGGGGGACATGCGTGGGTACTTACACACGGGACGAAGTTACCCGTGAGGAGCTACAGACGCTTATGGCGGGCGGAGCCGACATCGATGAGCTCGGCCGCGAGTTGGAGGATCTCCGGCGTGGTTGATGGCAGCGCAGTCCGCGAGTTACAGACCGCGCACCGAGCCGCCCCGACGGCCGGTAGGGGGAGGAGCACTCCGGCAGCTGACCGCACGCAGCTCCACATGCGACGCGCGGGCATCGGCTTCGGCCCCCGCGGTGATGCGAGCGAGTACTAATGCCCCGCACGCTCATCGCCGGCGGCGGAATTGCCGGCCTCACTGCCGCCCACGCCCTCTTGGCTGCCGGCCACGATGTGCTCGTCCTCGAAAGCCACAATTCGATCCGGGGCTCGGGAGCGGTGCTCGGGATCTGGCCCCCCCACATGGCCATCTTCGAGCGCTTCGGTCTTGCCGACGACATCTCCGCCAATTCGATCAACGGGGACCAATGGCATCTGTGGAGCCGCTCGGGCGAGCCGCTGCGGGGGCCGTCATTCGCGGAGGTGACGGCCGGGTACCGGCTTCCGTACTCGACGATCTACCGTCCTTTACTCAACCGAATCATCGCTGAACCTCTGGGTGACCGTGTCCGAACAGACTCAACAGTGATCGGGTACGCAGAGCACAGGACTCACGTCGAGGTCCGGCTGGCCGATGGCCGCATAGAAGAGGCCGACCTGCTCGTGGCCGCAGACGGGATAGGTTCGCGAATTCGCGGCCAGATGCATCCAACGGCAGTGCTTGTCGACACAGAGCAGGTTGCCTGGCGTGGCGTAGTCGATCCCGGGTCGGTTAGTCTGCCTCCGCGGCATGGCTTCGTGGTCGGTGCGGCCCGTTCACGCGGCGGTTGGCTGCGCGTCGCCGGCGGACAGGTGTTCTGGGTCGTTGCACGGTTCGGCATTTCCGGACCTGCTCCAGTGGAAGTTAAGGCAGAGGCTCTTGCACAGGTCGATTACCTCGACGATGGCACGTGGGGCTTTCCGCTGCGTGAGCTAATCAAGCTGACGAAGGCTGACGAGATCCACCGCGATGCGATCGCCGAGGTTCCGCCACTCCAGAGTTGGGTGACTTCGTACGTCGCGTTGATCGGAGACGCAGCGCACGCGACCTCCCCGCATATCTCGAGCGGCGCCGCATACGCCATTGAGGATGCTTTCGTCCTCGGAACACATCTCGCTGAGTCGGGCGACGTCGGCGGCGCCCTCCGTGCTTACGATCTTGAGCGTCGCGAGCGGATGGCCTGGGTCCGTGCCAACGCGCAAGCCGTTTCGAAGCTGGCCCTCGGAGAGTCGGCGGACTACGGCGCGGCGTGGGTGAAGTTCGTGGGCGCGTCGCTAGCCTCCGCGCCGGTTGCATGAGCAGCCGACCGGCAGGCGTTAGCTTGTGGCCCCCTACGTGTGTCCAGAACTGGGCAGAGCCCACAGCTCGTACTACATGACTACTCCACTCACACTTACGCAAGATCATCGTGTGCCCCTGGGGCCAGGTGGCCACGACATGACAGTGCCGAGAAAACGCCGTTGCCCTTCTGTCGGAGAGGATTGCTGATGGTTAAGCTTTTTGCACTACTGCCCCGTCGCGCAGACGTTAGCGTCGAGGAATTTCACGATCACTACCGGCACCCCCACGGGACGCTTGGCAAGGAAATCACGGGCTTTCGCGGCTATGTCCAGAGTCACCAAATGGACACCGATCTACTTGGGGGGAGTCAGGCACGCTTCGAGGCTGTGGCCGAAGTGTGGTTTGATAACGCTGCGGATGCCGCCCGCTTGGGTGAAGACCCTCACTACCTCGAGCATGTTAGGCCCGACGAGCCGAACTTCATCGACATGGAGAACCTGACCTTCTTATTTACCACCGAGGATGTGGTCACCGCCGGTCCCGACCCCCGCTCGAGCGCACCGCTGGCTTGGAAGTTGGTTGAAGGGATGCACGTCAGCCGGCCAATCACGGTCAAGCTTTTGCACTTCGCAGACGTGCCTGGGTCGCTTACCAGCCACTCGGATCTCGCTGAGCTCCTCGGCGCCTTCCGCTACGTCCGCTCGAAGCCGCACTCGGGTATCCATCCGGACGGTGCGCCATTCGCCGAGGTCCACGAATTGTGGTGGCCAACACGCTGGGATTTTGAGCATGGCGTCAGCGCCGCTGGCCTGGATCTTCGTAGCCTCTTTCCTGATTCGCCAGGGTCTTTCACGATGCTCGGTAGCGCCGAGCGCTTCATCTAAGTCGTTCGACCGCTAACTTGACGGTGTCGTCGGGCCCGACCGCGTATGCCAGCGGCGGGATCCGCGGCGCCCACAACGCCGGCTCAGGTGCCGTGGCGGACTGGGATGTGCGTTTCGCGATCGGCAGACCACGAGCCCAGGTGACTACCTAGGTCCTTAGTTCGCCGCTGGGGCGCCGAGACCGTTCCCGGCGAAAGACACACCGGGGGCATGGCAGGTGGGCGACAACGTGGCCTCAGGTTAGGCCGACTTCGCTGTCGCCGTATTGCTGTCCAAGGCAAGTCCGAGGGGGGCCCGAAGCTCGCCCCCTCCGTCAGAGCGCGGAGCAGGGTCGCCCAGCACCCGGTCTTTAGCGTCAGCTACAGAAGACCCGCACTCTGCAAAGGCCTCCGAGAGTTCGGGTCCTACAGAGGAGACGAAGGAGGTTTGATCACTAGCCTCATCCATCCGGACAATGTGACCGGGCGAGTTAGTTTCCAGGGTGCGGCAAATAAGCCCGTTAGGACTGCTCGCCGTCCGGTTGCGGGAGGGGGTGAAGACCTGATGGTTATGACGCGCCACCCCCTCCTCGCCTGACCAGCGCGGCGCGACGGACGTCTCGGTGCAGACGGCGACGCTGACGTTGAGGCAGCCATTTCCCGCCGAACCTGGGCTAACTCCGGGCCAAACTTATAACGACTGGTCGGCTTGACAGAGCTGAGAACGTGAAGTACGGTTTCGCGTGGAGGCTGCCAGGCCGAGCTCGGTCCGGCAGGTGAGAGTTACACGTGAGTCACGCCGAGCGGACCCGCGGCCGCCGCCGACGCAACGGAGTTAGAGATAACTGAGCATCAGTGGTGAGCAACCGCCCGACCAAAGTCAACGGCGGTGCGCCGACTTGGGTCCAGACGAGCCAATAGAGGAGAGGAAGAGGTATGCGCACGCTAAAGGGGTCCGCCGTCGCGGCGGTTATTGTGGTTGCGGTGATGGGGGTCGCTGTGGGTGCGAGTAGCGGCCGCACGACAATTCGGTCGCTTGTCAGTGCACACACGAAGGCGTCAGCGGCGGCCTTAGAGAGCCCCGGGACGCGCACCATCGGGATCATCATCTCCACCGGAGCGTCGGAGAATGTTGATGTGTGGTCCCAAGAAGTTAAGGCCGTGATCGCGCCGTTCGGCTGGAAGACAGAAGTGTGCGACGGACAGGGGCTGCAGACGAAATTTGAGAGCTGCGCAGAGACCTTCGTTTCTCAGAAGGTAAGCGCGATCGTCACAATGGGCCTTGGTGGACCCGAGATTCCGACCGGGTTCCAAGAGGCGGCGAAGGCCCACATCCCTGTCATGGCGTTCGGGACATCTGCCAACCCGGGCTACGCGAAAGACTTTACTGGTGGGGTCTACGCAGACAACATTGTGACGATGGGCTGCGCGACGGGAAACTACATTGCCTCGAACCCGACGCTAAGACACCAGCCGATCATCGGCACGGATCTCAGTGCAGATTGGGCCGGTCACGGCTACGTTCTCGGTGTGAAGCGCTGTCTGGCAGAGCACGGACTCAAGTACACAGACCTGCGTGACACCAACTTTGCGAACCTCCCGGGATCGATCACGAGCGATGCCCAGGCGATGCTGCAAAAGACACGCGGGAAGGTTACCTTCGTCGACTTCTGTGACTGCGGGCCGTCGATTGTGGAACCCGTATTTGCACACGCAGGACGTAGCAAGGACGTGACACTGATCACGCGGTACGACGACCCCACGACCGTCAACATGATGCGTGCCGGCGACAACATTCTAGTTCAGACAACGAAGATCTGGCAGCACGCTTTCGACATGGTCAACGCGATGCTGGCGCACTTCGATCACGGGACACCGTGGCCGCCGAACTCGAAGACGGTGTATGACCCGGGTGCAGGCGTCTACGGCATCAAGCAGTTCCCACCGAAGCCCGCGACTCGCGAGTTCCCGCTCGCTCCTGCGCTGAAGAAGCAGCTCAAGATCTGGGGCAAGACCTGGAAACTCGTCCCGAGCAGCGTGACCGCGCCGTAAAGGGATGATGGGCACCACACGCTCTGATATCGCGGTGGACGAGGTCGTCGGAGACGACCTCGTCCCCGGGGCCCCATTCCGGGGCACTCCGTCGGAATGGGCGAGACATCATCTGCGCCAGCTGCTGATCGTGGGCAGCTTCTTCGGGATGATCGCGTTCTTTTGGATCGACAGCGGATCGCTTTATGCGAGCAGCGTCAACGTTGAGAACCTGATTAACGGTATCCCAGTACTCGCGATGATGGCTATCGCGGTGACGGTGGTCCTAGTGCTTGGCGAGTTCGATTTGTCTGTACCGAACGTAGCATCCTTGGTCTGTGTCGTGGTTGCGATCTTGGCGACACAGACGGGGCTCGGGGTCATTCCGGTTCTGATCGTGGGTGTTGTCTTGGCGATCACAGCCGGGACAGCCAACGGCGTTGCAGTAGGGGCTGGAAAGGCGCCCGCCTTCGTCGTAACGCTCGCGGTGGGGTCGATCTGTGCTGGCATCGAACTGTTGGTCGTCTCAAAGATCGCGTTGGGCCAGACGTCGATTGGCTTGGCCACGTTGCCCGCGTCGCTCCAGGACCTGAGTCTGCATCACGTCTTTGGTTTTCAGATCACCGTCGTCGTACTGGTGCTGATCTCGATTGCCGTCGGTCTGGTGATGGTCGTCACCCCGTGGGGAAGGCACGTCCAAGCGATCGGCGGGAGTGAGGTGGCTGCACGCTTGGCGGGAGTCCCTGTGCGACGAACCAAGATCGTAGCGTTTGCATTGACGGGATTACTTGCGGGCGTCGCTGGGATCCTGTTCGCCTCGGGCAGCGGATACTACGCAGACGCCCTACCACCTTTCCTTCTGCCTGCGTACGCCGCGGCGTTCTTCGGCGCGGCAGCGGTCGGTCGTCGTGGGTTCTCGGTGCCGGCCACGATGTTCGGCGCTCTATATCTTTCGGTCCTGGCTAACGGGCTGAGCGTCCTGAACATATCGACTTGGGTGACGTCGGTGGTACAGGGAATCGTCCTGTTCGTTGCGGTCTTGCTTGCAAGAGGGGGCTCTCGCGCGTGACCGGCGCCGGTGACGCGGCCGCTCTGCTGGACGTCCGCGGGATCAGCAAGCGATACGGCGGTATCCATGCCGTACGCGACGGCAACCTTCGCGTCGCTCGAGCAGAGCTGATGGGTCTTGTCGGACCAAATGGCTGCGGCAAGTCCACGATTCTCGGGATCGTTTCGGGCCTTGTCAGGCCAGACGGCGGGTCGGCTGTCTTCGATGGCGAGCCGCTGCCGTTCGGAAAGTTTCGGGCGACCCAGCGACGCGGACTGGTGATCGTGCCCCAAGAGATCGCGCTGGCTCCTCTCGATAGGGTCTGGGAGAGCGTTGTGCTCGGCGCTGAGCCCACCAAGCGGGGAACGATCAACCGTCGACGCGCTAAGCGAATAGCGGCTGAGGCATTGGCGATGCTCGGTCACGAGTTACCGCTCGACGCTCGGGTCGCATCCCTGAGCCCCGTGGAGCGACGACTAGTGACAATTGCCCGCGGGGCCGCTCGGTCCAACGTCCGCCTGCTCATTCTCGATGAGCCGACTGCAGGGTTGCCAGGCGAGGAGGCAGCCCGCGTTGTCGACGCCATGAGGAAGCTCGTTACCGTGGACCGCTCGCTGGTTCTTGTATCGCACCACATCGAGGACGTCGTCTCGGCTTGCCAGAAGGTCACCTTGATGCGAGATGGCGTCACCTACCGGACGCTCGTCGGCGACGAGATCAATAAGGACGGCATCGTCAAGCTTCTCTTAGCGAACACCGATACGACAGCCTCCGCAGGCAGCGATCACGACGCGTCTCATCTCGGCGACGACGTCGCCTGGCTATCGAACGTCACCGGCGAGTTTCTGAGACGCGTCAGCTTTCAAGTCCGACGCGGGGAGGTCGTCGGAGTCGCCGGCACCCTCGGTTCAGGCCAAAGCGAGATCG
>Ga0068856_100006407_pt1 | contig 11549 bp, 11 predicted proteins | sample KBSCornC62_FD_66595 | JGI IMG/M metagenome (GOLD analysis project Ga0068856, IMG submission 66595) | Corn rhizosphere microbial communities from Kellogg Biological Station, Michigan, USA - KBS Corn C6-2 | ecosystem: Host-associated > Plants > Roots > Rhizosphere > Soil ... | reverse complement strand
GTTAGGCTCGGGTCGGTTGTTGGGTTCCGGACGATTATTCGGTGCCGGCTGGTTCGGTTGGGGCCGATTATTCGGAGGATTGAATCCCGGGCGTTCGTTCCTGGCTGGCGGCTGATTCGGTTGCGCGCCCGGACGATTATTTACACCGGGCTGATTCGCCGGATTGGACTGCGACGGATTCCCCCCTGGCCGCGCGTTACCGCCTGCATTTCCAGGTTGCCCGCCCCGATTCGCTGCTGGCGTTGGTTGCGCCGGTTTTGCCGGCGGAGCCATCCTCACTTGCTGCTGGGGAGCCCCCGCGGGACGCATCTTCGTCAATTCTTGTCTCGCAACCGGTACGCCTGGGTGTTGCGCCAAAACCTGCTGCCGCGCGGCAAATGATGGCCGAGCTGGAGGAGGCGCGTTCCTGGCGACGACGGAACGGGTGGCCACTGCTTGTGGCGGCGCCGCTGCCCGCCCCGCCGAGTTCGCGCGGGCACCTAAAACCGCGGCCTGCGCCGGAGGCACAGAGGCTCTCGATGTAACGGGCATCGCTCTGAGCTGCTGCTGGTTCACGCGCATTGCATTTCGCGCAACCGGTTGAGCGCTGGCGAATGAGCGCTGCGGCACCGCGGTCACTGCGCCATTCACATTTCGGTTCACGTACCTGACATTGTTAATGTTCGTGTTGTTGTTGACGATGGTTGTGTTGTAAACGTTTGTGACTGTGGTCTGATTGACCGTGGTATTCGTGACGTTCACGCGATTCACATATCCGCGGCTCACGCGGTACCCAGGAACGTACACCTCGCGCGGACCGAGCGGGAACCACGCAACCGTACCGCCCGCTGCCATCCCACCTCCAACAAACACGACGAGAGCGGGCGCATACACCGGACGCACTTCACGCGGCCCAGGGATCCAACCCCACCTTCCCGTTACATTCGCCCAACGTCCGTAGTGAAAGGGAGCGTATCCCCAAGGATTGTCATCCACCCAAGTCCAGCCCCACGGATCAATCCAGGCCCAGTGCCCCGTGTGATACGGTGCCCAGCCGGCTTCTACCCGCGGAAACCATGCGTAACCGTAATCTGGGGTGGGGCGCCAATCTCCGTATTCATCGAGATCCTGGTATCCCACGACACGGCGGTCGCAGTATCGCGACGAGGGCGAATCCTGATAGCGCCGCTCGCGGCGATCGGCCCATTCGTCAAAATCGTCGGAACGCCCGATCTCGTCAACTTCTGCGTTCAGCGTGTTCGTTCCGCTGAAGGTGAAACGCTGCCCCGCGTGCATCGTGTAGCTCTGACCGTTTCCCGTGGATTCTCCCTCACCTTCACGAACGGTCACTACGGTGTAGTTTCCATCTTCCGATGCGTCGACGCGGTATCTTCCGGGGCGTGCGACCGTGAATGCCTGATTGGCCGTGTCAATTTCAAACACGTTGTCGCGATCAATGTCCCACACTCGCACATTCATGCTGCCCGAACTGAGTTGGATTTGAATTGTGCGATCGTCGAGATTCAGAAAGGTAAGACCGGTATTAGCACCGATATTTATGGTCGCCGATCCCAACTGCACTTCTGCACGAGAGTCGCGGTCTGCCCAGAGCTTGTCGCCAGTCGTCATCGGACGATTTGCAACCGCCTGGACCCACTCGTCTTCTCCTGCCGGCTGGAACGAAACCGACCCTTCCATGTAGCCCATGCGTGCCACTCGTCCGGGGGGGTCGTCCTGATCCTGCTCCTGCGCTGTTGCCGTATTGGGGACCACGGCTGCCAACATGAGCACGGCACAAATCGCTCCCAAAGCACGAACCGTCCGATCCCAAGCTGACACTCTCGCTGCCATGTTCTTACTCATGAACTTGAACCTTTCTGGACGCAGCGTACGCGCCCGAGCACGCCGATACCTATAAGAACACCCGACTGCCAAGAAGTTGCTAGGCTCAATGCCCCGATCTTGCCTAACCACTGTAAGAAATAGATGCTGTGGCAAATATATTCCGGCGTCAGGTGATTCGCGTAGATAGACTTAGGTTACGGTGGGTAACGAAGTCACACTCAGGGGAGCGATCCTTGTGGCTGTGGCGGCTCTTTCTCGAGCCTGCGAAACCGTACGCCTAGTCAGAGGGAAAAGAAAGCTTGAATCATCACTACTACGCCTTCGCTGCACTCGCCAATTTTCTTCCGGCCGCGGCCAACTCTGGCAACGGTGGCACGGATTCCGGTGCCGTTACTCTGTTCTCTGGCAGTGCCCCTCCATTCTTAAATGACTCAACCAACATCTCAATCGCCAGATCGGTGTTCGGGCGAATGAAGATGGTTGCCGCCAGAGTCCCATTCTTCACCCAGGCCTGACCCGTCTTCGGCATGCCGTCGCATCCGGAGATTGGAATCCGCATCCACTTTGCGCGATCACCTTCGCCAAGCTCGTTGAAAGCCTTGCGCGCGCCAATTGCCATGCTGTCGTCCTGAGCCCCAACTAAGTCAATGCGGCTCTCCAGAGAAGTTCTCAACCTCAGCCATGAACTGACAGTTCGATATGCACTCACTTCGGTCCAGTTCGCCCGCATCGACTTGATTTGGATGTTCGCGGGTTTCGCCTTCATCATGCCTGCCGTGCGGTCCTTCGCTGCCGAACTGTTCGCGGGGCCCTCGATGTACAGCACGGTACCGCCATTCGGCAGCATCGCCGCAAATTGCTGCCCCTGAATCTTCCCGATTTCCTGATGATCGGAGCTGATGGCAAACACCGGCACCTTGTAGGTACGCCGCAGTTCATGAACGTAGTCCACATCATGATTGAGCACGACCCAGCCGATTCCCGCCGCCGTTGCCGCGCGTGCCACTTGGGGAAAAGCGGTGCCCCCGGCCGGTTCGAACATGATTGCGTCCGGCCGCACCACCGACGAATCCTGCACGAAGTGCAGCAACTGCTGGCTCTGCGCCAGCGCATCATTGTCCGCGTGAATGATCTTCACATCCACGCCCAACCGCCGCGCAGCTTTCTCCGCCGCGGCTGCCTGTTCCTGCTGGTAATCGTTGTCATTATTGGTAAGCGAAACCACAAAGGTGAGACGTTTCATGAGATGTTCCTTATTTGCGGATCATAGGCCGATTTATCGCAGTAACCAACGTAACCGGAGTAACTAGCAGAGATGCTCTTCTGAGCAGCCAAGGATTCCTCGTTGCCAGGCAATTCCCTGAACGAATGTTCTTTTATTTCGAATCTGGGGAAAGACAGCAGACTCAAGCGCCGCCCGCCGCGGCTTTGGCTTCCTGAAGAAAAGATTTCAACGTTACATCGAGCAACTCGCGGCTAGCGTCCGGCAGATCCACAAACCGGAATGGCTGCAGCCATCCTTGTGTAGCCCACATCGGAAACAGCAGTTGTGCCTTGCTGCGAATGGTCTTCTCACGCAGGTGGAAGATCAATTCCACTTCCAGCTTTTCGTCTAGCGGCTTTTCCAGATGAATGACGCCGCCCGTGGTGGACAGCTGATGAAATGCCCCGCGGACAGACCGCTTGTTGGGAAGCCGCAGCAGCACCAGCACCGATCCACGCAGCTTCACGCGAAACGGACGTTGCGCGAGGCTACTTTCCTGCGTCGGTCCAGCGGGAACCTGCGGCTCTGGCTGCTCGGACATATGCGAGCCCAGTATCGCAGCCCACCTGTGCCGGCAGAAGTTACGAAAGAACAACAAAGCCAGATGGTTCTTGGATTTCGATAAGGCGGAATTTATTTACGACCGAGCGGAGCCTCGGTGCCGGAAGAAAAAAGATTATAGGGCCAGACCTTTTTTGGTGCGGGCGCGCTCGCGGCTGCGGCATTCGCCTTTTCCAGAGTTGCAGGCGCGGCGGCACCCGGTTTAGCTAAAGGATCGTTCATGGCTGCCAGTGTCCAATCTTCGGGCGGATTCGCGATCCCCCAAACATTTCCGTGGGTGTACAGTGACGCGCCCACCAAAAAGTACTTTCCGTCGCTACCCATGGGAACACAGTTCGCCACATGCGCGGTCACGCTCCCGCCGCCCGGCAAATTGCTGATCATGATGGGCGTTCCGGTCTGCAATTCCTCGGAGCTGCGAAAACCACATCCCTGTGCACTAACTACCAGCAACAAGCAGCGATCTCCGAATGGCCTCTGCCGATCAAGGCTTATTACGCTGACCGGGATCTCCACTCGCAGTCGAGTACTGCGTCGGGCCGTCTTTGCCGTGAGGATTTCCATGGGAATACCGGCGCAGTGTGCGAAGCACTGCACCTGACATATTCTTGCAGATTCCACTCAGATCGCCGGATGACGAAAGTAATTCGGAAACAAACGATCGAGAGTTGATTTGGCGACGCATGAGCATGTGCCGCGTGCTACTGAATTGCAAGGTTTGCTTCAGAGGACGTGCCTGCCCGTCGATCTCTGCGCAGAATCTTTGGCGTTCCGTTCCGCCTGCTGAATTCCCGCCTGAATTCCTTTCGCGACCACGTTTGGATACCCAGTCCGGTCCATCGCCTGCATCGTGGCTGCGGCAATGCCGCCCGGCGTCGCTGCCTCGTGTAAGAGTTCCTTCAGCCCCAAGCCACTCTCGCGCCAGTAGGCGATCCCATCTGCGAGCGCATGCGCGGCGGCGGTCAGAGCGGTCTTGCGATCGAGTCCCGCCCGTTGTGCCTGCGATGCGAGTGTCGCCAGGGCATGATATCCATGGCTAGAGGAATATGTGGCCGTAAAAGCATCGAATTGCCGCTCGGGAATCTCGATCACCTGCCCGACCATGCTAAAAAACTCTCGCACCTGCCTACGTTGAGTCCGTGTCACGGCGCGATCGAAAGTGATCGCCGTCAAGCCCCGTCCAATCCGGCACACCGGACTCGGCATAGCGCGCACCCACCGGACCGCCCCCGCACTCCGCCGGAGAGTGCTCAGGGGAACCCCGGCCGCCAGACTCACGCACAGTCCCGGCGCAATCCCGCTCCTCGCGATCTCATCAAGCAACCCCAAAACCGATGCCGGACGCACAGCCAGAATCAACATATGCGCCCGCTCAATTGCCGATTTCAGATCGCGCGCAATCTCGACGCCCGACTCTCGGCGCAACGCGCGCAGCTTCGAAGGATTGCGGTCGTAAACAACAAGGTCACTCTTGTATCGGCCGAGCCGAAGTCCACTGCATAGCGCGCTCGTAATCCGCCCGCCGCCGAGGAAAACCGTCGCTGTCTTCGAACCGCTCTTCTGAACCATCGATGAATGCAGTTCTCTGATCGTCTGAGCTAATCCGCCGTTCCACCGCCATCGACGACCAATGCCGCGCCGGTCATGAACGAGGAATCATCAGAAGCCAGAAACAAAACCGCCTTCGCAATCTCCTCCACCCTTCCCACGCGGCCCAGCGGACGATTCGCGCACCCCGCAATGTAGTCCTCCCACTCGAGCCCGCGCATCTTCGCATCGGCGGGAAGCATTGGAGTCTCGACATCGCCGGGGCAAACGCAATTCACTCGAATTCCCTGGGAGCCATGATCGATTGCCATTGCCTTCGTCATGAGAACCACGCCCCCTTTTGATGCGCAATACGCCACCGCATGATCGCCGCCGACAATTCCCCACCCGGAAGCATTGTTGATGATTACTCCACTCTTGCGCGCAATCATTCCCGGCAGCGCATATTTCGACATCAGGAACGTGCCCTTCAGATTCACGTCAATCTGCTCATCCCACTCGCGCTCGGAGCACTCCAATGCTGTCTGCGGATAAAATACCCCCGCATTATTGAAGAGAATGTCGATGCGGCCAAAGGCGCGCACCGTGTCATCGACAACACGCTCACACTCCGACGCCACACTCACGTCTCCCTGCAGAAATATAGCCTTGCAGTTGGTGTCCTCCATGCGCGCCAGGACCGCTGCACCTCGCTGCTTGTTGCGCCCCGTAATCGCCACCCGTGCTCCCTCGCGCGCGAACAGCAACGCGGTAGCCTCGCCTATTCCCGAAGTCCCGCCAGTGATCAACGCCACCTTTTCCCTGAGTCGCATGCTTCCACCCTGTGATGCCATTTATAACGGTCATCCCGAGCGAGCATCTAATGCGCGAACCGAGGGACCCTGCGTTTTAGTGCGGACACAAGGTCCCTCTACTGCGCTCGGGACGACAGGTTATCGGCTTGCCAATCCTCCCGCAGTCTCTCCACCATCCATAGTGAAGACGTGCCCGGTCGCGAATGCCGCGTCATCCGACGCAAGATACGCAAATAGGCCCGCAATCTCCTCGGGCGCCGCATGCCGTCCCAGCGGAATCTTGGCATTCACTTCCGCCAGCATCGCGTCGGAATATTCCGCGCGCTGCATCGGAGTCAAGACGTATCCCGGCGCCACCGCACACACGCGCACACGCGGTGCCAATTCCAGCGCCATCGACCGTGTCAGCTCAATCACTCCCGCCTTGCTCGCGTTGTAATCTGCATAGAACGGATATCCCATCACCCCATTCGTCGACGCGGTCTGCAGGATCACTCCACTGCCGCGCTCCCACATGTGCCGCGCCGCAGTCCGTGCTACATAGAACACGCCGGTCAGATTCACCGCGATAACGCGCTCCCATTCCTCCGGGGTGATATCGAGAAATTTATGCCGGATGCTGATCCCTGCGTTGTTCACGAGCACATCCACGCCATCCATCAATCGGATTGCTTCCGCGAACGCCGCCTCTACCTGCATCAGATCGGTCACATCCGCAATAATAGCCTCAGAAATGCCGGCCAAGCCCCGCAACTCACGCTTGATGTGCTCGCAAGCCGACGCATCCCTATCGAGCACACACACGCGCGATCCCTCTTCGAGAAACCGCGCCGCCGTGGCCGCCCCAATGCCGCTGGCGCCGCCTGTGATGAGTACACGTTTGCCTTTCAAGCCTCGCATGCAATCTCCCACCCGGTTGTGTAGCGGCGGAAGCCTCGTCCGTCGTCCGAGCGCAGCGAGGATGGTAAAAGATCGGAATCCAGAACATGCCAAGCTCGGATCAGCCCGCTTCTCCTGAAATCCAGCCCTTCACTCGCTTCGCTCGGGACGGACGAGGGCGTCCGTCCCTACATCAGCATCCCTTTGCCCGCACGCGAATCGTATGCGGCACGGCCTGCAACTGGTCCATCAAATCCTGATCGCACGGGCGGTTAATGTCATAGATGGCATACCCCAAAGTTCCGCGCGTATTCAGCGCCTGGCGCTCAATGTTGATATCGCGATCTGCCAGGATGTCATTGATCGCCCGTAGAATTCCGGGCACGTTCTGATGGATATGCATCAGCCGGTACGAGCCCTCTTCCCACTCCAGGTGCGCCTGCGGCAGATTTACGCTGAGCAGGGAGTCGCCCCTGTTTACGTAATCCAACAGCTTCGCGGACACAAACGATCCAATATTCTGCTGCGCTTCTTCAGTGCTGCCTCCGACATGTGGTGTCAGGATTACATTCGGCAGCCCGCGCAGCGCACTCTCAAACCCCGCGCCCGACTCGGGTTCTTTCGGAAAGACATCGATGGCAGCGCCCGCAATCTTTCCGGCCTTCAAGTTGGCTGCCAGGGCCTCATGATCCACTACAAATCCGCGGCTCAAATTGAGGAAGCACGCGCCCTCTTTCATGGCCCGGAATTCCTGATCTCCAAACAGGTCCTGATTCTCCTTCTTGCCATCGACGTGCAGCGTGACCACATCGGAGGTCTCCAGCAGTTCTCGGAAGCTGACACCCCGCGCATTTCCGCGGGCCAGCACATGCGACGTGTCGTAGAACACAACGCGCATGCCCATCGCTTCGGCCAGTTCAGATAACTGCGACCCGATTTTGCCATATCCCACAATACCCAGCGTGAGCCCGCGGACCTCATGCGCCCCCGTGGCCGACTTGTTCCACACCCCGCGATGCATCTCGGATGACGCCTGAAACGTGCGCCGCAGCAGCATGATGATCTCTCCAACGACCAGTTCCGCCACCGAGCGCGAGTTGGAGTGGGGATCGTTGAAGACAGCAATGCCGCGCTCGCTAGCGGCCTTGGAATCGATCTTGTCCACGCCAATGCAGAATGCTCCCACCGCAACCAGTTTCGGCGCAGCTTCCAGCACCGCCCCCGTAACTCGCGTCTTCGAGCGCACCCCCAGAATGGAAATACCTTTCACCTTGCCCAGCAGTTCGCGCTCCTCCAGCGCCGCCTTCTGCGACTCGACCTCGTATCCGGCCTCGCGAAGACCTTCCACGGCAGCCCCACTAATGTTCTCCAGCAACAGAGCCTTCAAGAAGCCTCCAGCATTGAAAAAGATAACCAAGGATTATCTCAGACGCGGAGGGAAACCACCGGCCAACTGGCCAACTGAAGGATCGCGGCAGGAACTCGCTAAGGCAGCACAACGCGGCGTATATGTTCCCTCATCGCGATGGCTCTGTCGACCATTTCGCGCGCAGTTTTGATCATCTCCCGGGCCAGTGCCTGCTGTTGTTCAGCTTGCCGCAACCATGAACTGAATTCCTTGTCTACTTCTGTGTTCCTGTTTTTTCGGGACGAGGAGCTCTGAGTGGATGGTGATCTAGCTCGGGACGAGGGACTTCTAGCTTGCCGCGCCACGCGGGGCTCCTGTAGCAAATCAAGTGCACAAGAAACCGATGCCTTCGATACCACGACGGCAAGATGTGTAGTTGACGCAACGCAACCGTACGCCACTCGCAACGATATAGCAATCAATGCCGCATCGGGTCGCAGCTCCGAAATACTATTTTTACCCGATAGTGAGCCGCGGCAAACGAGGCCATGCTCCGCTTGCTGTTGGCTCATCTGGTGTTACCGGAAAAGAAAACAACAAAGAGCACGGGAGGAGCAAGTTGAACAGGACAATGCTTCAGGCCAAACTCCATCGAGTTCGAGTCACACAAGCTTGCCTTGACTACGAGGGTTCGTGCGGCATCGACGAGGAACTTCTCGAATTCTCGGGGATTCTGCCCAACCAATACATTGAGATCTACAACGTTTCGAATGGCGAGCGATTCTGCACTTACGCCATCAAGGGGCAACGCCACTCGGGCGAGATATCGCTCAACGGAGCGGCCGCTCGCAAGGCTGCCATTGGAGACATTCTGATCATCTGCGCCTATTCCTCCTATAGCGAAGCGGAGCTGGCGACGCATGAACCGGTTGTTGTCTTAATCGACGAGCACAACCGCGCCCGCGAGGTGATTCGGGCCGTACCAGCTCTGGCGAAAGCCTCCTGATTACACGAACGCAGGGAGGGCCCATTGGGCCGTCCGGGCGCATTATCGAGTGCAACAGAGCCGGCGCGAAACCGGCCCGGGATCGTGTAAGCGCCTCCTGCCTCTTCTCGAGAGGAGCCAACCCGACAACGCGTCCTATTCGCGGCTGTCGTGGTCGGGTTGGCCGGCGCTTTTGAGAGTGACCTGGTCCTGCGAGACAGCCCCGCTTTTTTGCACAGGAGGTGTCTGGGCGTGAGGTTCAGGCTTCGGCTCTGGGTGGTGCGGATGCGAGATTTGGTGCACCGCAGCCGGAGGAACGCTGGCAACTGGTGTGATCATTTGTGATCTCCTGAGGAATCACATCGGCAGTTGTAAGGAATAACTTTAGCGCAAGGCGCCCACGAAGGGGATGAAGCGAATCCACTACATTTTGCCTTTGAAGAAGTAGACCAGCTCTACGATCAGGATAACGACGACCATCAGTTCGAGCACGAACGCGCGGCTTTGGTTGAATTGCTCGACCATGAACCGGTACAGGTCTTCGGCCGTGTGCAGTTTTTCTTGGACCAGGTCTTTGTAGTCGGGCACGCCGACCTTCTGCGCGCACAGCTTGTACAGGCGCGCGGAGAACATGTCGCTCAGGAACTTGATGGCGTTGTCGGCGCGCTCGGTGAGTTCGTTGACGTCCAGCAGAACGGTATGCAGCTTGGAAGCCGCCTTCGCCGTGCGCCAGCGTGACCACCACCCGGTTGCGCCCTTTTCCAAAAAGTCGTAAACGTTCTCCAGCTCTTTGGTTAGCAGTTCGTCGTAGTAGCGGAATTCGAGCAGCTGCGAGTTGGCGTATTGCAGGAGCTGGATCGCGGTTTCGCCGCCCGCCTGGGTGTCATAGATGAAGGCAGCATTCCATCCGATGACCGCGAGGTCGCTGGGATAGTACGACATGCGCGAATGGAGGATCTCGGAGCGTTCTCCTTCGGAGAGCGTGGCGGTTTCTCCGCGGACTACCTGCGCGATGTGATCGCGCTGCGTGGCGAGCAGTTCGTCGGCGGTCGGCGAGCCTTCGATCTCGCGCACGTGGAAGATGAAGTAGTCCTCCTGCAGCCATTCTTCGCCCTGGTAAGGCTTGATCAGTGCGGGAGCGGCGCGTTCCAGCTTTTGACGGACGATTCGCGAGGCCAGCTTCTCGAAGTTGATGTCGGAGGTCCAGCGGCACGAAAGCTGCACGAGGTTTTCCCAGTCGCCAGAGAAAGGGAGCTCGAATTCCAGGCTGACGACGCCGTAATCGTAGTATTTGATCTCTCCCGCAAGCCGCTCGCCCGAGTCGAGGATGAGCGGTTCCAAGGTCTCTTCCACAGGAGCACGCTGGTAGCGAACGTACGACGGAGCCTTCTTTAGGGCGACTTCGGCGTTGCGCATGGGGAAGATCCTGCGCAGCGCATCGAGGCGGATCTCTTCGCATACGTCGTACTGGATTAAAACCAGCACCACGCCGCGCAGAGGAGTTTTGGGCGCGGGCTTCGTGGTCTCCTGCACCTTGGTGGAGATCTCGCGAGCTACGTCGCTGCTGACCATGGTTGTGACATCGCGGTCCATAAGGAATCTTGGCGAGGGCGCGTCCGGAAAAGCGGAGACGAAAGCGGCAGAACCTACTTACCCATTGTCTCAGGTTCCTGACGAGGCTGGCTAGGTGTCGTAAGACGCTGGAAATACAGGGGTTGGCTCTGCAAGTTGGGTTTTGGCAGCTTGCCATGCGCGACATCCGAGTCGTCTGGCTCAACGCTTGCGGCTGGCTGCCCAGACTAGCAGGCTGCCGGCCGCGAGAGCTCCGAGACTGATTCCGGCGCGCTTCATCGATGCTTGTATATCGGACTGGCGATCGCGGACCAAGCGGGACTCGGGATAGGGATCGTCCTTTTCTAGGGCTGAGGGTTGGAGTGCCATCTGGAGGACCTCCGCCAGATGGAAGGCGTGACGGCCAGTGCCCTGCGCGATCTGCTCACGGCAGCTGAATCCGTCGGCGATGATCAGCCAATTTCCTGGAGCTTGCCGGACCGCGGGGAGAAGCTCCAGTTCGCCGATCGCGGCGGAGACCTCATATTTGTCCGCTTCGAAGCCGAACGATCCGGCCATGCCGCAGCATCCGGAAGCGGGAGACTGGAACTGAACGCCCAGACGGCCCAGAAGAGATTCCTCCGCGGTCATCTTCATGATGGATTTGTGGTGGCAGTGTCCGTGAAGCAGGGCTTGGCGCGGGAGTTGCGGGAGCGGGGCGTCGGGGCTAAGCCTTTGCTCCAGGAACTCGCTTAGGAGGAAGGTCTGTTTGCTCAGGGCTTGGGCGCGTTTGTC
>Ga0068856_100006404_pt1 | contig 11550 bp, 9 predicted proteins | sample KBSCornC62_FD_66595 | JGI IMG/M metagenome (GOLD analysis project Ga0068856, IMG submission 66595) | Corn rhizosphere microbial communities from Kellogg Biological Station, Michigan, USA - KBS Corn C6-2 | ecosystem: Host-associated > Plants > Roots > Rhizosphere > Soil ... | reverse complement strand
GGGGAGGAGTCCGCCATAAGATCACGACGCTCGCGGCCCGACCGGGCCGTTCGCCTCGCTCTAGCGATGACCCGCCGCGGCAATTACAGCTCTGGGGATGACTTCGTGCTCGAATACGGGGAGCTTCGCTTCACCTTCAACGAGCGCGACTTCGGCGAGCGCTGCGAACAGGCAGCGCGCAAGGTCGGATTCGTGTCCGGCCAGCTCAGCGTGAGCGAGTCCGAGGACCTCGTCAACCTCGTGGTCAACGGCGAGGTGCAGGACCCGGCGTCGGCCCTCGGCGAGCACGTCAACGACTGCTGGCCGGAGCTCGTGGGGCCGGCCGAGCGCTCGCTCGTGCACTGGCTGCGGCGCCTGATCTTCCGCAGCGCGTGGCTGGACCAGCGGGTCAAGGAGGGCGAGCTCGACGTGGCCTTCGACCCGGACACGCAGAGCTTCTCCTACATCCAGCCCGAGCGCGACGGCGAGCCGATCGAGCTCGCCCCCGAGCCCTCCTGGGGCCGGGTCGCGTACACCCCGCGCACCCACTGATTCCAAGGGGGTGGTTCTCGCGCCGCCCGCATTGGGGCGGCCATGCGCACCCTCCTCGCCCTCGCCCTGGTCACCGCCGTCGCCGTCCTCACCCTCGCCGTGCCCGCGCGCGCGGGCACCTACGAGATGGTCCAGTGCCGGACCGCGCCCGCGCGCGATGTCTCCTCGGACTGGCGCGCCTACGGCCCCGGCGGCCTGTTCGACGCCTGCGGCGGCGACGACGCCTTCGGCCTGCGCATGGGCGAGATGCCCTACGACTCGACCGGCGGGCTGACCATCGCCGTCCCCGCCTCGCGTCCACACGTCGCCATCGCCGGCGTGGACGCGGTCATCGCCGTCGCCCGCGAGCGCGACCAGTTCGCCTTCCTGCGCTGGTTCTCGGGTGGCAGCGTGCTGCTCGACCAGGAGATGACGGGCTGGTCGCAGAGCGTCTCGCGCACCCCGCCGGCCGGCGCGCGCGACTTCACCATGGACGTGTACTGCAGCTTCGGCGCCGGGCCGGCGAACTGTCGCTTCGACGACGAGAGCCGCGTCGTCTCGGTTCCCTGGTTCCTGTTCGTGCTCTCGGAGAGCGACGACCCGACGGCGCAGGCGACGGGCGGCTCGCTGCTCGGGGCCGACGCCGGCCACGGCACCGAGTCGCTGAGCTTCAGCGCCGACGATGGCGACTCCGGCATCCACACGGTGGCGGTGCAGCTGGGCGGCACGACGGTCGGGAGCTTCGACTTCGGCTCTGCCTGCCGGTTCACGGACTGGAACGCGTGCCCGCTGAGCCAGAGGCGCACGCTCGACATCGACACGACGCAGGTGCCCGACGGCGACTACCCGCTGCGGTTCGTCGTCGCCGACGCGGCCGACAACGTGAACACGGTCGACACGGGGCGCACGATCACCATCGCCAACCAGCCGCCCACGCCACCGGCGCCGCCCTCGAGCGCCGGCGCCATCAGTGGTGGCGGCGACCATCCCACCGCTGACACCGCCGCCGCCGACCGCGGCCAGCACAACGGCTCGGGCGGCGCGGGCGACGCCGTCCTCACGGCGACGCTCGTCAACCGCCGCCAGGCCATGCTCGTCCCCTATCGGCGCAGCTCGGTGACGATCTCCGGGCGCCTGACCCAGCGCGACGGCACCCCGATCGCGGGGGCGCGGCTGGACGTCGGCTCGCAGACCGTCGTGCCCGGCCTGCCCGGACCCGACGGCGGACAGGCGATCACCGACGACGACGGGCGGTGGAGCGTGACCACGGCGCGGGGTCCGTCGCGCGAGGTGACCGTGGCCTGGCGCGCCTTCGACCGCGACCGCTCCTACGCGGAGACCACGCGGCTGTCGCTGCTCGTGCGGGCGGGGGCGTCGCTGGCCGTGCGTCCGCGGCGGGTGGGCAACGGCGGGCTGGTGACCCTGAGCGGGCGCCTGCTCGGGATGCCCTACCCCGACGGCGGCGTGCTCGTGACGTTGCAGGGCCGGCCGCGGCGCGGCGGGCACTGGCGCACGTTCGCGGTGACGCGGAGCAAGGCCGACGGCCGCTTCCGCTCCCGCTACCGGTTCACGCGCGTGGCGGGCGGCGTGCGCATGTTCCTGTTCCGTGCGCGGGTCAACCGCCAGGACGGCTACCCGTACGAAGCCGGGATCGCCGGCTCCGCGAAGGTGAGCGTCCGCCCCTAGGGCGTCCGCCCTAGCGTTCGAGGGCCTCGAGGCGCGCTTTGGCGATCGCCTCCGCGCCCGCGTCGCCCACGAGCAGCTCGGGACGGATCGTCCCGCTCGCGACCAGGTCGACGGCGGGGAAGCGGGCGGTGGAGGTCAGTTCGCGGTTCAGCGCGATCACGGTCGTCTCGCCGCCGACCGGCTCGGTGGCCGTGGCGACGATGGTCAGCGAGCCCGCGTCGACCAGGTTGCGGGCGGACGCCAGGACCTTGCGGGCGGCCGGCGCGGTGAGCCCGTCGAGGCCGTCGACCAGCACCACGGCGTCGCGGCCGCGGGCGGCCACGCGGCGCGCCTGCTCGACCACGCGCTCGATCGCCTGGGCCTGGCTGTCGGGCGACGTGCCCAGCGCCGTGGCGGCGGCGGGGGCCGGGCCCCCGTCCTCCCAGTCAGCGATCTCCTCGGGGCGCACGCCGGCGAGCACGAGGCTGACCTGCAGGCCGCCCTCGCCGTCGCCGGCCTGGGCCGCGAGCGCCGCGCCGATCCGCCGCAGGGCCTGCGTCTTGCCCGCGCGGGCGGGGCCGGTGACGGCCACGCGGGAGCCCTTGCCGAACGGCGTCAGCCACTCGATTGCGTGCACGGTGGGGTCGTCACCGCCGAGCGCGAGACGCTCGGCCGGGAGGGCGCAGGGCATGTCCTCGTAGCGGGTGCCCGCGGTGACCTCGTCGGCCGGGGTGCCGTTGATGGTGTCCACGCGGACGAGCGACGGGTAGCGCTCCGAGCGCCGCGGCGGCCGCACAGGGCCGCCGATCACGTCGCCGGTGACGAGCTCGCAGCGCCGCACCTGCGCGGCGGAGATGTAGACGTCCTCGTCCGAGGGGTCGGGCGGCGCGACGCGCACGAAGCCCGAGCCGCCGCCCAGCAGCTCGACCGTGCCCTCCACGACCTTGTCCTCGTCGGAGGACGTGGCCTCGTCGTCGCCGTCGTCCGAAGCGGAAGCGTCGGAGCCGGTCGTGTCGTCGTCATCGTCGGCGCTGCGGCGCCGCCGCCCGCCACGCCGCCGCCGGCGGCGCGGTGCCTCGTCCTCGTCGGACGCATCGGACTCCGAAGCCTCGGCGGCCTCATCGCCCCCGTCGGCGTCGGCCCCGTCGGCGTCGGCGGCCTCGGCGGCGTCGGCCCCGTCGGCGTCGGCGGCCTCGGCGGCCTCGGCGGCGTCAGCACCCCCGTCAGTCTCGGCCGAAGCCGGCTCCTCGGAAGCCTCACCGGAGCCGCCCTGCCGCTCGAGGATGGCCTCGATCAGCGCCTCCTTGCGCAGGCGCCGGAACCCGTCGATCCCCAGCTCCGACGCGATGGCGTGCAGGTCGGCGAGGGGGCTTGCCTCCAGGGCAGAACGGTCGAGCACGGACATACGGGCCCTCCTTCGTGTGGTCGGTCGGTCGGCTCCGGCACGCGTTGGGGCAGCGTCCGGCGATCCGATTGCAGCCCGCAGGCTAGCGGGCGCGTTCCCGGCGCAGGTCCTCCGCCAACCGCACGCCGGGTGGCAGAGCGGCCTCGCCGCGCAGCACGGTGCGCACCGCGAGGAAGTCCGCCACCGCCGCCACGTCGTGCACGCGCAGGATGTGCGCGCCCGCGTCCAGGCCATGCGCGACCGCCGCCAGCGTGCCGGAAAGACGGTCGGCCGGCCGCCGACCGGTGATCACCCCGACGAAGTCCTTCCGCGACACCGCCAGCAGCAGCGGGCGGCCCAGCGCCGCGAAGGACGACAGCGCTCGCAGCACCTCCACCGTCTGCGCTGGCGTCTTCCCCAGGTCCGGTCCCGGGTCGAGCACGAGGCACTCGCGCGGCACGCCCTGGGCTTCGGCGAGGGCCATCAGCTCGACCAGGAAGGCCTGCGCGTCCGCCACCACGCGCCCGTCCCAGGCCGGGTCGAGCAGCTTGACCTTGGGCGCGGCCCGCGTGTGCACGAGCACCAGCGCTGCCCCGCCGCGTGCGCACACCGCGGCCAGCGCCGGGTCACGCAGGCCGCTGACGTCGTTGACCATCGTCGCGCCCGCGGCGATCGCCGCCTCCGCAACCGCGGGCTTGTAGGTGTCGACCGAGACGACCACGTCGAGCTCGGCCACGATGCGCTCGACCAGCGGCACGACGCGCTCGATCTCGACCTCGAGCTCGACCGGCGGCCCGTTGGTGACCCCCGACTCGCCGCCCACGTCGAGCAGATGCGCTCCGGCCGAGACCATCGAGCGCGCGAGCGCGACCTGCTCGTCCACGCTCGCCCAGCGGCCGCCGTCCGAGAACGAGTCCGGCGAGGCGTTGACCACACCCATGAGGAGCGGCCCGCGATCCAGGGCCAGGACACGGTCCCCGGCCCGGAGCTCGAGGCTCACGCCGGGGACCTCAGCTCACGCCGCCGATGGCGTCGTCTTGACGCGCAGGCCGCGTTTGCGGCCCGCCCGCTTCTGCCCGTGGGCGTCGGTCGTGTCCACCCGCCAGTTATGCCTGCCCTCCGAAAGCGGGTTCGGCGGGCGCAGCGTCGTGCCCTGGGTCTGGCCGATCTGCTTGCCGTCCATGTAGACGGTGTAGGTCGGCGGCCCGAACACCGATGTCGCCGGCAGCCAGCGCAGCAGCGGCTCCTTGGTGTGCACGACGCGCGACGTGTGCGGGGTCGCGTGGCCCGGGAAGCGCGCGTAGACCGACGCGACCACGCGCCGGTCGGTCGACGGCCCCTGGGCGAAGGCCACGATGCTGTCGCCCACGCGGGAGCTGGCGGCGAACAGGCCGCCGTTGGTCGGCACGGGGCCGAACTCGCCGGGCGAGAGCTGGACCTCGTCCTCGTAGGTGTTGTTGACCGAGAAGCGGCCGGCGACGACGACGCCGTCGGGCGCTGGGGTTGGCGCCTGCAGCCACGCCACCACGCCGGTGAGGTTCTGGCCGGCGGCGGTGACCGTCTGCGGGTCGGTGCCCCCGTTGTTGAGCGAGCCGAGGACGGCGCCGGGAGCGAACGCATCGTTGCGCAGGAACGCCGACGTCGGCGTCAGCGACGACATGCGCGTGCCCGAGGCCATGCCCCGGCCGCGCAAGTCCATGCCCAGCTGCGGGTTGTTCGCGCCCTCGACCACCGGGAACGAGAGGCCGTCGATCCCCTCGGCCGGGCCGAGGTCGCCGGCCACCAGGTGGCGGGCGATGATGCGCGACACCGGCAGCCCGTTGCCGTTGTCGAAGTCCTGGCGCAGCACGACCTCGCCGTACGAGCTGTCGTCCTCCAGGGCCACGTCGGGCGAGTCGGCCTGACCCGGGGTGTGGCCGTCCAGCGGCGAGTCGCTGGCCCCGATGAAGCTGCTCGAGAAGCTGTCGCGGTCGACGCGGCGCATGAGCACCCCGCCGGCCTCGCCCCAGGCCACGATCGCGGTGCCGTCGGCGGCCACGGCCACGCTCGGCCGGCCGTTGCCGGTGCCGGCCTGGTGGCTCGCGTCCTGGTCGAGCGTGCCCGGGAACTGCTTGAAGCTCTGGTCGGCGTCGCCCAGGCGCGCGACGTGGATGTCCCCGCCGCCGCTCCCCGGCGTGGTCACGTAGGCCACGTACGCGGCGCCGTGGACGCTCATGTCCAGCGCGGGGTTGATGATCGGCGCGCCCTGCGAGCCCTCCGCGACCTGCGCCGGCTGAGTGAAGGGCTGCGTCTTGTCCGAGGCGACGACGCCGTACAGGCTGCCGCCGTTGATGAACACGACCGCCAGGCGACCGTCCTCGGAGGCCGCGATGCGGGCGCTCGACGACGGACCGTCCAGGCCCGGGTCCACGCGCTGGGGCGGCCCGAACTGCCCCTGGAAGAACTGCGACACGAAGACGTGGTTGACCCCGTTGTCCTGCTTGATGTAGACGACGCCGCCGGTGCCGTCCATCGACAGGTCGAGTCCGTCGACCTCGACGATGCTCGACGACGGACCGTCCACGACGGTCCCCGGGAACCACGCCGCGTGGGCGGGCGCAGCGGCGACGGCCACGAGCACGACGAGCGCCGCGCCGAGCGCGACGGCGCGGAGCGAGCGCGGGCGACTTTGTAGCAATGGCAACGCTGTTCGGCCTCCTCGGAATTCGCGTCCGAAACTCGCGCGAAGCCGAAAAGTTACGGTCGGGCCCCGATGGACGCGCTCACGAGGATGCCCTCGGCGCCCGCCTCGGAGGCAAATTCGGCGATCTCGCGCTCGACCCGGGCGTCGTCCCAACCCAGCTCCCGGCCCAGCGTCCGCGCGGCCCGCTGCACCGCAGCGCTCGGCGTTCCGTCGCCGTCCAGCAGCTCGTGCGCGGCCAGCAACCCGAGCCGCGTGCGCCGCAGCAGCGCGTCCCCCACCGTGCGTGCCTGCTCGCGCCGCGCCCCGTAGGCGACCTCGGCCAGCAGGTCGGGTCGGCCGGACACCACCGGCTGTGCCAGCTCGCCGCGCTCGCCGGCGACATCGAGCACCTCCCGCGCCCCGTACCCGTAGCGCCCGGCGAGCTGCGCGTAGGCGTCCTCCGGCACGCCCTCGACGCGCGGCAGCTCGCTCGCGTCGACCGCCATGCCCAGCGGAATCTCCTGCGTGCGGCAGGGCGCGTCGCGCCCGTCGCGCTCGACCAGCCGGTCCACCGCCAGCTTGGCCATGCGGCGGAAGGTCGTGAGCTTGCCCCCGGTGATGGTGATCATGCCGCTCGAGGTCTCGTAGAGCTCGGCCTTGCGCGAGATGTCGACCGACTTCTTGCTGTCGCCGTGCGAGACCAGCGGCCGCACGCCCGCGTAGGCGCCGGTCAGGTCGGCGACCCCGAGGTCGCGTTCAAAGAACGCGTTGATGGCGTCGAGCAGGTAGGCGATGTCGTCTTCGGCGGGCGGCACGTGGTCGATGTCGCCCTCGTAGTCGTTGTCGGTGGTGCCCACGAGCGTGCGCCCGAGCCACGGCACGGCGAAGATCGTGCGCCCGGCGCCCGCGGGCACGATCGCGCCGGCGTGCATGGGCAGGTCGTCGGGCGACAGCGTGATGTGCGTCCCCCGGCTCGGCCGGATGACCGGGACCTCGGCCTCGTCGTGGAGCTCCTCGGCCTGCACGCGGTCGGCCCACACCCCGGTGGCGTTGATCACGTTGTCGGCGCGGATGAGCAGCTCCTCACCGGACTCGTCGTCGCGCGCGCGCACGCCGTCGGCCACCACCTCGGTGACGGCGAGCCGGTTGGCGGAGACCGCGCCGAAGCGCTCGGCTTCGGCCAGGACGGTGAGGACGAGGCGGGCGTCGTCGGTCTGGCAGTCGTAGAAGAGGTAGCCGGAGCTCGGGCGGCGGTCCGCCAGGGCGGGGATGAGCTCGACCACGTCGTCGCCGTCGATGGTGCGGTGGCGGTCCGGGCTCCACTCCTCCCCCTCGCCGTCGCCGCCGCCGCGACGGCGCCGCAGCGGCCGGCGGAGCTTGTCCAGCGCGAGGACGTCGTACATGTTCAGCCCCACGCCCACGAGGCGGTCCAGGTGGCCGCCGTCGAAGGCGGGGACGACCATCTGCAGCGGCCGCACCAGGTGCGGGGCCAGCGCTGTGAGCAGCTGGCGCTCGAGCAGCGCCTCGCGCACGAGCCCGACGTCGAACTGCTGCAGGTAGCGCAGACCGCCGTGCACGAGCTTGCTCGAGCGCGATGAGGTGCCCGCGGCGTAGTCACGCTTCTCGACCAGCGCCACGGCGAAGCCGCGGCTGGCCGCGTCCAGCGCCACCCCGGCCCCGGTGATGCCGCCGCCGACGACGACGAGGTCGAACGGCTCGGAGGTGAGCGCGCTGAGCGCCTGGTCCCGGGTCACCATCTCGGGCGAGAGGGTATTGCCGCAGCCGCCTAGGCAACGACCGGCGTCGCGGGCCGGGGCACGGCCATGCGCTCCGGCGCGGGCTCGTCCGGCGCCGGCGCGCCGAGCACGGCGAACGCGGCCCGCGTGGCCAAGGCCATGATCGTGATCTGCGGATTGACCCCGAGCGCCGAGGGCACCATCGCCCCGTCGAGCACGTGCACGCCACCCACGCCGTGCACGCGCCCGCGCCCGTCCACCACCGAGGCGGCCGGATCGGACCCCGCGCGCGCGGTGCCGAGCGGGTGGAAGGCCATGAGCGTGAGCTCACCGGCGCGCAACGGCGCGTGGGCGAACGGGCGCGTCTCGCCGTCGCGCAGGATCGGCACGCGCGGCGACGGCACGATGACCTCGCGCGCGCCGGCGGCCCAGTAGACCTCGCACAGCGCCTCGATGCCGCGCTGGAGCGCGTGCACGTCGCGCGGGTCGAGGTCGTAGGTGATCTGCGGTCGACCGGCGACTGCGCGCACGCGCCCGCGCGCCACGTCGCAGATCATGATCCCGAACTGGCTCATGTGCGGGTAGCGCTCCATCAGCGCCCGGTGCTCGGGCCCCGAGCGCGGGATCGAGGCGGCGATGTAGTCCGGCGGGCCGGCGGCCCCCTCGAGCACGAAGCCCTCGTCCGCGAACTCGTCGCAGTAGTAGGACTGGGGCACGCCGCGCCACATCTCGACGCGCTCCTCGAAGATCGCCTTGACTGCCGCGCACGGGTGGATCGAGAGGTTGCGGCCCAGCCAGCCCGACCCGGTGCCGAGGCCGGCGCGGCGCAGGAGCAGCGGCGTGTGGATGGCGCCCGCGGCCACGACGACGTGCTCGCACGCCACCCGCAGCCGCCCGCCGGCGCGGGTGCGCGCCTCCACGGCCCGGGCCGCGCCGCCGCGTACGTCGATGCCCTGCGCGCGCGTGCCGGTGTACGTCGTCGCGCCCGCCGCCCAGGCCTTGGGCACGTAGGTCACGCCGGTGTGCTGCTTGGCACCGGACGGGCAGCCGAACGCGCACACCCCCGCGCCGACGCAGCCGCGCACGTTGCGGTACAGGAAGTCGCCCGACCAGCCCAGGGCCTCCACTCCGCGCCGGACCACCGCCGCGTTGCGCCCGGCGAGGTCGGGCGGCACCTGCACGACGTTGAGCTCGCGCTCGACGCGCCGGAACCACGGCTCCAGCTCGGCCTCGGTGAACCCCTCGAGGCCGAGTTCGGTGCGCCACCGTGCGAGCACCGCGGCCGGGGTGCGAAAGCACGTGCCGGAGTTGATCAGCGTGGTGCCGCCCACCGCCTTGCCCAGCGGCAGCAGGATCGGCGGGCGCCCGACCGTCGCGACCTGGCCGGCGTCGCGGTACAGCCGCGTGGTCATCTCGCGCGGGCGCGCGGTGAACGAGTCGGTGTCCTCCCAGCGGCCCTCCTCGAGCAGCGCCACCCGCATCCCGCCCTCGGCCAGCTCCTTGGCCGCCACCGCCCCGCCGGCACCGGCGCCGATCACGCAGGCGTCGACCGCGATCGTGGTGTCGCCGTGCAGGTCGGCGCCGTCGACCACCCGGCGCTGCGCCGGGTGGAAGGTGCCGGTGCCGTCGCGGTAGGCCGCGTCTCCGGTCGGCCTCACCAGCGCGCCTCCCGGGCGCGGAGGGCGCGGCAGCGCGCGGTCACCGCATCGGCGTCGTAGCCGAGCGAGCGCATCACCGCGCCGTCGCCGTAGTAGGAGAGCTGCGCGATCGCGGCGACGGCGTCGACGGCCCCGCCGAACGCGGTGGCACGGATGCGCTGCAGCGCCGCCCGCCGGCGCTCGCCGTCGAGCCGGCGCAGGCGCGCCCCCGCCCCGGTGGCCAGTGGCGCGAGCTCGAGCGCGTACAGCAGCGCGCGGATCCCGGCGCGGTTCAGTGCGGGCGCGTGGTCGAGCCAGTCGGCGAAGAAGGCGTCGGCGTCGGTGCGCGCAACCGGGGCGGCCGGCGCGACCACGGTGTCGACCAGGCAGCGGAAGATGTCGGCCTCGCGGGCGGTCATCGCGCCAGCGCCTCTCGCACCCACGCCGTCTGCTGCGCGGCCAGGGCGAAGGCGGTGGCGGCGGCCTCGTCGGCATCGCGACGGGCGATCGCGGCCGCCAGGCGCGTGTAGCGCGGCGCCAGCGCGCGCGGCTCGGCGGTGACCGGCACGCGGTCGGCGTGCGCGAAGTAGGCGTCGCGGATGGCGTTGAGGATCAGGACGAAGACGATGTTGCGCGCGGCCTCGGCGACGGCGGCGAAGAAAGCGAAGTCGATCGCCTGGGCCGCGGCCGGGTCGTCGGTGGCGGCGAACGTGGCCGCCAACTCGACCAGGCGCACGGCCTCGGCGTCGTCGCGGCGCTGCGCGGCCAGCCGGGCGAGCTCGCGCAGCATGAGCTCGCGCGCCTCGAGCACGTCGCCCAGCACGCCGGGGTCCACCGCGCCCGAGCGGAGCACGAGGTGGGCCACCACGTCGAGCCCGCCATGCGCGCGCCAGTCGCGCACGCGCATGGCGTCGCCCTGGCGTACGTCGAGCAGCCCCATCTGCTCCAGACGCTTGAGCGCCTCGCGCACCGAGCTCATGGTCACGTCGAGATCGGCGGCCAGCGCGCGCTGGGTCGGGAGCTTTTCGCCCGGGGCGTACCGGCCCGCGAGCAGCGCCTCCAGCAGCGTCCGGAACACCTGGTCGGACACGAGCATTGTTCGGAACAATATCGAGCTGGCATTTCGCGGCGCCTGGTACCACCATGTGTGCGCATGGCCGTCGGCACCGTCAGCCTCCGCGACGGGACGCCGGTCCTCATCCGGCCCGTGGATCCCGCCGATCGCTCGCTCCTCGTCGAGGGCTTCGAGCATCTGAGCGAGCGCAGCCGCTACCAGCGCTTCTTCCGCGTCGTCGACCACCTGCGCGACGACGAGCTCGACTTCTTCGTCAACGTCGACCACGACCAGCACGAGGCCATCGGAGCGCTCACGCCCGACGGCACCCACGGCCTCGGGATCGCGCGCTACATCCGCCTCTCCCCCGCATCCGACGCCGCCGAGATCGCGATCGTGGTCGCCGACGAGGCCCAAGGGCTCGGGCTCGGCAAGCTGCTCGTGCGCGAGCTGGCCGCGACCGCCCGCGACCACGGCATCGAGCGCTTCGTCGCCCAGACCGGCGTCGCCAACCGGCCGTTCCGGCGCATCATGGAGCGCCTCGGCCCCACGCGCACGCTGGACATCGAGGGCGGAACGATCGAGCTGGAGACCCAGCTCTGACGCACCCGATCTAGCCCGCACACGGATTCTGCCTGTCACCGGCCGAGCACCGCCTGCTGGGGGCGACCCGGCGGGGGTGGCGCTGCGGTTGCGCGCGGGCGCGACGCCCGTGGGTTGGGCGGGAGTGGCGCTCGGTTCGGGCGGCTGTGGTGGGCGGTCCGCGTGAACGGCGGCGACGAAGGGGGTGGTTCGGGCGGGGTGGGCGCTCGGCTCGGGCGGCGCCCATCTTGCGCGGGCGGGGACGCACTTCCGGTGCAAATCGCGCGTGTTCTACGCGAGCTCTGGAGACGTGAACCACG
>Ga0068856_100006403_pt1 | contig 11551 bp, 11 predicted proteins | sample KBSCornC62_FD_66595 | JGI IMG/M metagenome (GOLD analysis project Ga0068856, IMG submission 66595) | Corn rhizosphere microbial communities from Kellogg Biological Station, Michigan, USA - KBS Corn C6-2 | ecosystem: Host-associated > Plants > Roots > Rhizosphere > Soil ... | reverse complement strand
GCCGCGGCTGATGATCGTCTTCTGGATCTCCGACGTGCCCTCACCGATGAGCAGGAACGGCGCCTCGCGGAAGAGGCGCTCGATCTCGTACTCCTTGGAGTAGCCGTAACCCCCGTGGATACGGAAGCTTTCGGTGGTCACCTCGTAGGCGTACTCCGACGCGACGAGCTTGGCCATGCCGGCTTCGACGTCGTTGCGCTCGCCGGAGTCCTTCAACCGCGCCGCGTTCACCATCAGCAGGTGCGCGGCCTCTACCTTGGTGGCCATCTCGGCCAGCTTGAACGCGATGGCCTGGTGATCGGCGATGATCTTGCCGAACGTCTTGCGCTGCTGGGCGTACGCCACTGCCAGCTCGAATGCCCGGATCGAGATGCCGCAGGCGCGGGCCGCGACGTTGACGCGTCCGACCTCGACACCGTCCATCATCTGGTAGAAGCCACGGCCGTGACCGGCCGCGCCGCCCAGGATGGACGACTCCGGCAGACGGACGCCGTCGAGCACCATCTCGGTCGTCTCGACGCCCTTGTAACCCATCTTGTCGATCTTGCCGGGGATGGTCAGGCCCGGCCTGGTCTCGCCGAAACCGGGTTCCTTCTCGATCAAGAACGTCGTCATGTTCTTGTAGACGGAGTCGGCGCCGAGGTCCTCCTTCACCAGGGTCGCCACCACGCCGGCCCGGGCGCCGTTCGTCAGCCACATCTTCTGGCCGTTGATCACGTAGTCGGACCCGTCCGGCACGGCCTTCGACTTGATCGCGGCCACGTCCGAGCCGCATTCCGGCTCGCTCATCGAGAAGGCCCCGCGGATCTCGCCGGTCGCCATCTTCGGCAGCAGGCGCTGCTTTTGCTCGTCGGAGCCGTGTTGGGCGATCATGTAGGCGACGATGAAGTGCGTGTTGATCACGCCGCTGACCGACATCCAGCCGCGGGCGATCTGCTCGACCACCAAGGCATACGTAAGCAATGACTCGCCGAGCCCGCCGTACTCCTCGGCGATCATCAGGCCGAAGAGGCCCATCTCCTTCATCTGCTCGACGATCGCGTCCGGAAACTCGTCCTTGTGCTCTAGATCGAGCGCGTTCGGCAGGATCTCCTTGTCGACGAACGTGCGAACGGTCGCCAGGATGTCCCGCTGAAACTCACTGAGTCCGGCGGTCTGCGCCAATCGGGCCACGTCAGCCGCCGGCCGGGGGCTCGAACTTCGACGTGCGGACCAGACCAGCCGCGCGCCCCTTGGCCGAGATCACCAACGCCATCTTGCGCGAAGCCTCGTCGATCATCTCGTCGCCCAGCATCGCCGAGCCCTTCGCCCCGCCCGCCTCGGACGTGTGCCACTCGTACGCGTCCAAGATCAGTTCGGCGTGGTCGTAGTCGTCCTGCGTCGGCGAGTAGACCTCGTTCGCAATTCCGATCTGGTCGGGATGCAACACCCACTTGCCGTCGAAGCCGAGCGCGGCCGAGCGCGACGCCACCCGGCGGAAACCGTCAGAATCGCGAATCTGCAGGTACGGGCCGTCGATGGCCTGCTTGTCGTTGGCGCGGGCGGCCATCAGGATCGACATCAGGATGTGGTGGTAGGCGTCGCCGACGTCGTAGCCCGGCGGCTGCTCCCCCACCACGAGCGACTTCATGTTGATCGAGGCCATGAAGTCGGCCGGGCCGAAGATGATCGTCTCGACGCGCGGCGACGCCTTGGCGATGGCGTCGACGGCGATCAGGCCTTGGGCGTTCTCGATCTGCGCCTCGATGCCGATCTTGCCGACCTCGTAGCCCATCGTCTTCTCGATCTGGGTCATCAGCATGTCGAGGGCCGCGACCTGATCGGCGCTCTGCACCTTGGGCAGCATGATCGCGTCAAGATTCTCACCGGCCCCTTCGACCACCTCGACGACGTCGCGATAGGTCCACTGCGTCGTCCAGTCGTTGACCCGCACGACGCGGATCCGGTTGTTCCAGCCACCCTCGTTCAGCGCCGCCACAATGTTCTTGCGGGCACCGGGCTTGGCGAGCGGCGCACACGCGTCCTCGAGGTCAAGGAACACCTGGTCGGACTGGAGGCTCTTGGCCTTCTCGAGGAAGCGCGGATTGCTGCCGGGAACGGCCAGACAAGATCGACGAGGTCGAAGGGATTCGCTCATGGTAAGAGAATGCCTAGTCGAGCGGGCCGTGGCAAAGTGGATGTAGGGGCAATCACCTTTTACCCGGGACCCGTCTGACGCGGCGTGTCCCAGCATTCCTGGGCACTTCCCGGTCGTGGGGCACACTAGCGACTAGCCTTCCACCGTGCGCACCCAGTCCTCCCGTCGCGGCCGGCCATGACCACCGCCTCTCGCGTGTTCATAGCGCGGCTGTCGGGAATCGGCGTGTTCGATCCGAATGGCGACGCCCTGGGCCGGATGAGGGAAGCGGTCGCCACGCTACGCGTCGATCATCAGCCGCCACGGGTGCTCGGCCTGGTGGTCGAGCTTCCGGGCCGGCACTGGATCTTCGTGCCGATGGGACGAGTGGCCCGGATCGAGCCGGACGCGATCGTCCTGTCGTCTGGCACCGTCAATATGAAGCGATTCGACACCCGCCCCAGCGAGGTCCTCGTGCTGGCCGGCCTGCTCGACCGGGAGGTGACGGTTCACGAGCCCCATCAGCGGGTGACGGTCGTCGACGTCGCGATGGAGCAGACCCGCACCCGCGACTGGGTGATCACCAAGCTCGCCGTTCGCGCCGGAGGTGGTCGGCTGACCCGTCGTCGCGGCCAGCTGTTCCAGGTCGCGTGGGACGAGATCGACGGGTTGTCGCTGGCCGACGCTGATCAGACGGAGCAGGGCACCGAAACGATGCTGTCGATGCTCGAGGGCATGCGAGCGGCCGACGTCGCCACCGCGCTGCAGGAGATGCCGGGCAAGCGGCGCCTGCAGGTCGCGGCCGCACTCGACGACGAGCGCCTGGCCGACGTTTTACAGGAGTTACCCGAGGACGACCAGGTCGATCTACTCACCTCGCTCGCCGACGAGCGCGCCGCCGACGTCCTCGAAGCCATGGACGACGACGACGCCGCCGACCTCCTGGGCGAGATGCCGCTCGACGAGCAGGAACGGCTGCTCAAACTTATGCAGCCGGACGAGGCCGCCCCGGTCCGACGGTTGCTGAGCTACGGCGACTACACCGCCGGCGGCCTCATGACGTCCGAGCCGGTGGTGATGCTGCCGGACGCGACGGTCGCGGAAGCTCTTGCGATGATCCGCAATCCCGACCTCACCCCGGCGATCGCCGCGCAGGTGTTCGTCGTCCGGCCTCCGCAGGTGACGCCGACCGGGCGCTTCCTCGGCACCGCGCACGTGCAGCGGCTGCTTCGCGAACCGCCGTCGTCGCTGGTCAGCGGAATCGTTGAGAACGACCCGCGCCCGTTGGGCACGCACGCCTCGATCACCGACATCACGAAGCATCTGGCGACCTACAACCTCGTGGCGGCGCCTGTGATCGACGACGCCGGCCGGCTGCTCGGCGCCGTGTCGGTCGACGACGTGCTCGATCACCTGCTGCCCGACGATTGGCGCGACGCGGACCCGGAGGGCAGCGATGGCTAGCCGGCGACCGCGGATCGACCGGACGCGACTCGACCAGCCCCAGGTGGGGCGGCGGTCCTTGCAGATCCAGTACGACCCGGAGGCGTTCGGACGCTGGACCGAGCGCGTCGCGCGGTTCCTCGGCACCGGCCGTTACCTCGTCTATCAGTCGTTCGCGATCGTCGTCTGGATCGTGATCAACGTCGTCCCGGGTATCCCGCACTTCGACCCGTACACCTTCACCTTCTTGACTTTGGTGCTTTCCCTGCAGGCCGCGTACGCGGCGCCGCTGATCTTGCTCGCGCAGAACCGTCAGGACGACCGCGACCGCGTCAACCTCGAGGCCGACCGCGACGAGGCCCGCCAGTCCAAGGCGGATCTCGAGTACCTCGCCCGGGAGCTGGCGTCCCTGCGCGTGGCGATCGGCGAGGTCGCCACGCGCGACTTCATCCGCAGCGAGCTGGGCCGGCTCGAAGACCGCCTCGACCCCGACGAACCGCCCGGAGTCAAGCCAGCCTGATCATCGCGGCCGTCAACCCGGCCAGGATCACGATGACGAGGAACGGCGCTCGCCGCCACACCGCCACCGCGCCAACGGCGAATCCAGCCAGACGCGCGGCGTCGAACTCGAGACGACGGCCCTGAGCGACACCTTCGACGATCACCAGTGCGGCGAGCAGCGCGACGGGCAAGATCTCGACGAATCGCCTCATCTGCGGGATCTCGAGCCAATGCGCCGGCACCAGGAATCCGGCCAGCTTGAGCGCGTAGCAGCCGAGCGCGGCGCCGGCTACGAGAAGCCAGAGGCTCATCGGCGCCAACCGCCGGTAAGCAGCAGTGCGGCCGAGGAAGCCAGGATCGGCACCCCAGGCGGAGTGAACGGGATCAAGGCGAACGCGATCACCGCGCCACCGATCGCCACCCGCCGCTCCAGCCAGCCGTGCCGCAGGCGGGGCGCGAGCAGCGCCAGGAACGCGGCCGGGATCACCGCGTCCAGGCCAAATCGCTTCGGATCGCCAAGCGCGCTCGCTCCTGCCGCGCCGAGCAAGGTCGCCAGGTTCCAGAACACGTACACGCCGGCGAACGTCCACCAGAAGGCGAGGCGCCCGAGTTCCGGCTCCTCCTGGCTGATCGCCATCGCCGTCGTTTCGTCGATCGTGCCCAGAGCAGCGGCCAGCCGTCGCGGCCCGCGGGGTCGGAGCAACGGCGCCAGTCTCATCGCGTACAGCGTGTTGCGGGCGCCGAGCAGCAGCCCGCTGCCCAGGGCGGCTGCCACTGTGCCGCCGCCGCTGATCACACCGACCACGGCGAACTGCGTCCCGCCGGTGAAGGCCAGCAGGGACAACAACGACGTCTGCAAGACGCTGAGCCCGGCGGCGGTCGACGCCGCGCCGAACGCGACGCCGTACGCGCCGACCGCCGCTCCGACGCCGAGGGAGTTTCGGACGACTCCCCGCCGACGATCGTCCATTGGCTAGCCGTCCGCCTGCTCGACCCGCGCCAGCAACGCGCCCAGCGTGCGCAGCTCGTCGTCGTCGAAGTGCGCAAGCCAGTGTTGCGCCACGCCGGCCAGATGCGTCGGCGCCGCCGCGCGAAGACGCTCCAGCCCGGCGTCGGTCAGCACGGTCCACAGGCCGCGGGCGTCACCGGGATATGGAACCCGCACGACCAGCCCCTCCTGTTGCAGCCGGTCCACCAACCGCGTCAGCCCTGATCGTGAGAGCAGAACCCGGTCGGCCAGTTCGGCCATCCGCAGGCGGCGATCAGGGGCTTCGGCGAGCTGCAACAGCACGTCGTACCAGGACAGCGGGAGACCGACGTGGTTGACCAGGTCGCGCTCGAGCCGGCGGACGGTTTCCGAGTGGGCGCGAAGGAACGAGCGCCACACAGCCAGGCGCCAGTCGTTCGCCCGCATAGAAATCGCGCCCCCGCTCTCGTCGCGGTCGGAGGCCATGTGAGAAATCCTATGGTCAGGGCCAGACGGGATAGCGACGTAGGATCGACGTCGTGCCTGCCGCCGACGTCGAGTTGATCTCCGCTGCGCTCCAGACGGTCCTTGACCCCGAGATCCGCCGACCGATCACCGAGCTCGGGATGGTCGACTCGGTCGAAGTGTCCGGCAACGGCGTAGTCGCGGTATCGGTGCTGCTCACGGTCGCCGGCTGCCCGATGAAGGAACAGCTCACCCGAGACGTCACCGCCGCCGTGTCGCGGGTGGAGGGCGTGCGCGAGGTGTCGGTCCACCTCGGCGTCATGAACGACGAGCAACGGGCCGAACTACGAACGACACTTCGCGGTGACGCGCCGGCTAACGAGATTCCCTTCGCTCAACCCGGTTCGCGAACCCGTGTCTACGCCGTGGCCTCTGGCAAGGGCGGAGTGGGCAAGTCGTCGGTCACGGTCAACCTGGCGGCCGCGCTCGCCCAGCGCGGGTTGTCCGTCGGAGTGCTGGACGCCGACATCTACGGCTTCTCCGTCCCGCGGATGCTCGGTGTGAGCGGCAAGCCGACCCAGGTCGACCAGATGATCATGCCGCCGATCGCGCACGACGTGAAGGTGATCTCGATCGGCATGTTCACGCCCGGAAACACCGCCGTCGTCTGGCGCGGACCTATGTTGCACCGGGCCTTGCAGCAGTTTCTGGCTGACGTTTTCTGGGGCGAGCTCGACGTGTTGCTGATGGACCTGCCCCCAGGCACCGGTGACATCGCGATCTCGGTCGCCCAGCTCGTCCCGTCGGCCGAGCTGCTCGTAGTGACGACCCCGCAGCTCGCGGCGCGAGAGGTCGCCGAGCGCGCCGGTTCGATCGCGTTGCAGACGCATCAGCAGATCGTCGGCGTCGTCGAGAACATGAGCTGGCTCGAGCTGCCGGACGGCACGCGGATGGAACTCTTCGGCGCCGGCGGCGGCCAGGCCGTTGCCGACTCGCTCGCGACGCTCACTGGAACCCGCGTGCCCTTGCTGGGCCAAATACCTATCGATCAACAGGTTCGCGAGGGCGGTGACCTCGGGGCGCCCGTCGTGCTGGAGGCCCCGCAATCACCGGCCGCGCAGGCCCTGCGGTCCATTGCGGACGCTCTCGCGGCGAGGCAGCACAGCTTGGTCGGAAAGTCGTTGGGACTGACCCCGGCGCGTAACTAGGCGCAATCCGGGCGAATATGGGAGGCTGTGGGTCGGCCGTTTGCCTCACATAGGGAGCAACAGGACATGACCAACCCGGATAATCCCAGCGAGCAGTCCCCCGCTGGCGATCAACCGCCGCAGTTCCCGTCCAACCCGGGGTACACCCCGCCACCGCCGCCTCCGAACTACACCCCGCCGCCGCCCGCTCCGGGTTACACGCCGCCGCCGACCAGCTATGCGCCGCCACCGCAGTTCCCGCCGCCGGCGCCGCCGGTTCCATCGGCCTATGGCTACGGTCAAGTTGCGCCCGGAGCCGCGCCTCCCGGCATGTACTACGACGCCCGGAGCGGGCTGACGCTGCCGAACGGCACCGAACTCGCCAGCACCGGCCGACGCATCGGGGCTTTCTTTCTAGCGATTCCGTTGGAGATCATCACCCTGTTCATCGGCTACTGGATTTGGGGCCTGATTCTCTGGGGAAGGGGCCAAACCCCTGCGTTGAAGGTTCTCAACATGCAGGTTTGGCGGCCGGATGATCAGAAGCCGGCGACATTCGGCTGGATGGCGCTTCGCGAGATCATCGGCCGGCTCGTCGACGGCATTCTGTCCATCTTCACGCTCCTCACGTCATTCATCCTGATGTGTGTCGGCAAGGAGCGAAAGACGCTCCACGACCTGGTGGCTGGAACGGTCGTCTTGTACGACCCGAACGGCGTCCTCAACCGCAGGTAGCCGCGCGGTAGCGTCGAAGGCATGGCCGAACACGCTACCGAGCCGGAGTTCACCGAACCGGATTTCACCGAGCCGGACGAGGAACTGGTTCACAATCGGGCTGATTTGCTGCCTGAGGAGGTCGCGGCCGGCAGCGACGACCCGGAATTGCAGGCGCGCATCGTGCTCGAGGACTCAGCGGAGCGGCTCTCCGATCCCGAAGGGACGCGCCGCGAGTCGAGCCAGACCCCGGACTAGCCAGCGGCGTTCGCGGGACGTGGCGCCCGCCCCAGCGGTTGGGTGGGGCGTGGCGTCATCGGCTTGACCAGCGTTATCGGCAGCGTGACCGGCTGCCCAGGGCGCAGTGTGAACGCATCGCCCTGGTGGCGGAGGTCGAGCACAGTCGTGGAGCTGTCATCGTCGAGGATGTCGTAGGTTGCGGCGCTCGCAGTCACCGAGACTCGCACCAAAGAGCCGCGCCAACGCAGCCGGAACCGCACGCCGTCGATCCCCGGCGGGAGCTGGGGTCGAAAACTGAGCTGACCGTCATGATCACGCATACCGCCCAGGCCTGCGACGACGGCCATCCACGAGCCGGCCAGGGAAGCGATGTGCAGGCCGTCCCCGGTGTTCGACTCCAGATCGCGCAGATCCATGAACGCGGCTTCGGCCAGGTAGTCGTGGGCCAGTTCGAGCTGACCGACCTCGGCCGCAACGACCGACTGGGTGCACGCCGACAGGGATGAGTCCCGAACCGTCACCGCTTCGTAGAACTCGAACGCGCGGGCCTTCTCGTCGGCGGTGAACCGATCGCCGCCCCAGTGAAGCGCGAGCACCAGGTCGGCCTGCTTGATCACCTGCTTGCGGTACAGCGCGAAGTACGGCACATGCAACAGCAAGGGATAGCGATTCAGCTCGTAGGCGGCTTTGAAATCCCACAGCTCGTGCTGGTTGAACGTCCGGTCCTGCGCAGGAATATCCCTGAGCTGATCGCGCGTGATCGCCATCGTCGCTGCGGCACGCTCCCATTCGTCGATCTCGCTCGCCTCGACGTGAAGCTTCGCTGCCTCATTGGGGTGCTTGCGGACAACCTCCGTGGCTCCGCCGAGATTCTGCGCCGCCAACAGATTGGTATAGGTGTTGTCGTCGACGAGAGCGCTGTACTCGTCCGGGCCAGTGACTCCGTTGAGATGGAAGCGGCCGTCTTCGCCTTCGTATCCGAGAGAGCACCAGAGTCGAGCGGTCTCGACCAGGAGCGGCAGCGCGACGGTCTTCTCGAACTCCTCGTCGCCGGTCCAGCGGACATGGCGGATCGCGGCGACGGCGATGTCGGCATTGACGTGGACGGCGGCGGTGCCGGCCGGCCAGTAGGCGGAGCACTCCTGTCCTCGGATCGTGCGCCACGGAAACGACGCGCCGCGCAGGTGCAAGGTGGCGGCGCGTTCGCGGGCCATCTCGATGGTCGAGAGCCGCCAGCGCAAGGCGTCGCCCGCAGCCTTCGGCGCAGTGGCCGAGAGCAGCGGAAGGACGAACATCTCGGTGTCCCAGAAGGCATGGCCGTCGTAGCCGGGACCGGTGAGGCCTTTGGCTGGGATGGCGCGCCGCTCGGCGCGGACGGCGGCTTGGAAAACGTGGAAGAGCGCGAACCGGACTGCCTGTTGCACAGTCGGGTCGCCGTCGATCTCGACGTCGGCTCCGTGCCAGTACTCGTCGAGCGCTTGCCGCTGGTCGCCGATCAGCGCATCCCAGCCGGCACTCTTGGCGGCGATGACAGCACCGTCGACTTGGTCACGCAGCGCCGGGACCGAGCGTTGGCTCGACCAGCCATACGCGACGTATTTGCGCAGACGCAGGCGCTCACCGGGCTGCAGGGTCGAGCCGACGGTCATACGGGCCCAGTCGTCTTCTACCACGAGTTCGGTTCCCCAGTCGCGCGGTCCGTCGATGGTGTGGTCCATGACGGCGGCCATGCGCAGCTGGCTTGCACGGGTTTGGTGGATGAGGTGGGCGCGTAGGTCTCGGCCGGTGTGCTCCACCGCCTGCAACGGGTTGGCGAGCACCGCGGCCACCCGCGGATCGCTCGACATTTTCGGGGTTTCCTCGTTGGCGACGAGTTCGGACTGGATCACGACCCGGACGGGGGCGTCGACGCACTCGACCTCGTACTCGATAGCGACGATCGAGCGCTGGGTCAGTGAGACAAGCCGAGTGGACCGGACGCGAATCGTCCGTCCCGAAGGGGACTTCCACTCGGCGACCCGATGCAGCGTCCCGGCCCGGAAGTCGAGCACGCGCTCGTGGTGCTTGAGCTGGCCGTAGCGAAGATCGAATGGCTCGTCGTCGACGAGCAGTCTGATCAACTTGCCGTTTGTGACGTTGACGATTGACTGGCCTGACTCGGGATAGCCGTAGCCGGCCTCGGCGTACGGCAACGGCCGCGTCTCGTAGAACGAGTTCAGATACGTCCCGGGGAGGCCGTTGGGATCGCCCTCGTCGAGGTTGCCGCGCAGGCCGATGTGCCCATTCGACAGCGCGAAGAGCGACTCTGACTGATGCAGCAACGACAAGTCGAGCCCGAGCTCGCGAAGGTTCCACGCCTCGGTCGGGAACTGCGGCTGTTCGATCATGAGATCAACTCGCTGAGGTCCTTGACCACGACGCTGGCTCCGTTTTCTCGCAGTTGATCACCATGGGCGTCATCGAGGCGGTTGACGCCGACGACGTAGCCGAAGCCCCCAGCCTGTCCGGCCTGGACGCCGGCGATCGCGTCTTCGAACACGACCGCCTGAGCTGGGTCCGCGCCGGCCAGCCGGGCGCCGGCGAGAAACGAGTCAGGCGCCGGCTTGCCTTTCAGGTGCTCGTCTCGGACGGTGTTTCCGTCCACGCGGCCCTCGATCAGCGGCGCCAGGCCGGTGACCTCGAGGACCTCCGCGGTGTTGGCGCTGGATGAGACGACGAACCGGCGGAGACCTTGTGCTTTCGCAGCTTGCAGGTAGCGCCGCGATCCTTCGTAGACGCGGACGCCGTCGTCGTGGATCTTGTGCAACAGGAGTTCGTTCTTCCGGTTGCCGACGCCGTTGACGGTCTTTTTGGACGGCGGGTCGTCGGGGCTGCCTTCGTCGAGTTGAATGCCCCGGGATTTCAGGAAGTCGCGAACGCCGTCGGGTCTGGGTTTGCCGTCGACGTAAGCGTCGTAGTCGTGGCTGGTGAACGGCGCGAACCCGTCGCCGTCACGTTGGCGCAGGAACTCGTCGAAGGTCTGCTTCCAAGCCGCCTCGTGGACCGATGCCGTGTCGGTGAGCACGCCGTCGAGGTCGAACAGGCACACAGTGATCTGTTCAGGAAGACCTAACACTCTTTAGATAGTGCCCCGATTCGCTCAGTTTCTCTCACCCGGGGTCGCGGCGCGCCGCGAACGCGTAGTGCTCGGCGTAACCGGCGTACTCCTGGGCGATGCTCCGGCCGGCTTGTTCCTCGTCGATCCTGCGTTTCTGCAGCCCTTCGATCGCCTCTTCCCAGATGCTCCGGCCGATGGCGAAACCGACGAAGCCGTCGACGGGAGCAGCCACGTCGATCCAGTGGCGGAGGCGCTCGCGCGGCGCGTCACGACCAAGCAGGATGGCGTCGACGTCGTGGCGTCCGCCGGATCTGATCTGGGCGACGACCGCCTCAGCGGCGGCTGCGCTCTCGAGCCCTTCGATTTTCCAGATGGCGGGTTCGACGCCGGCCGCCTGATTTTCCGCGATCACTCGGACTTCCAACTCGGGGCGGAGCTCGGTGTCGTACCGCTCCTTGTCCCCGCCCACTGAGGCGAGTTGTCCGTCAGTAGGGGGTACGAGAAGCTCGTAGAGCAGGGGAATCTCCATGCCGCGCAGGTCGTCGCTGAGCTCGCGCAGCGCCGCGAACTGCGCCTTGCGGTCGGCACCGTTGAACGCCGGGTTGTCGCGGACAAGGATCTTGGCGAAGTCTGGTCGGACGCGATTCAGGTGATCGCGCCAATCATCGCCCCACTCGTAGCCGAACCAGTCCTGACCGCTCTTCTCGACCGGTATCGCCAGGACGATCCCGTCGCGTTGGGCGTCGTCGACGACGGTCTGCCCATAGCGTTCGTCGACGAGGACAGCGGCCTGGCCGCTCAGCGACGCGCCGTCCCAGGCT
>Ga0068856_100006396_pt1 | contig 11556 bp, 10 predicted proteins | sample KBSCornC62_FD_66595 | JGI IMG/M metagenome (GOLD analysis project Ga0068856, IMG submission 66595) | Corn rhizosphere microbial communities from Kellogg Biological Station, Michigan, USA - KBS Corn C6-2 | ecosystem: Host-associated > Plants > Roots > Rhizosphere > Soil ... | reverse complement strand
TTGGACTCGATGAGGTTGTCGAACATGTCTCGCTGGCCTGATCGGGTAAGGGAAAACGCGCGAACTTGCTCGTGAAATAAGCTACCCCCAGGCCCATTTCATGGAATGCCCGGAAGATTAAGAGTTGGTGAAGCCGATGTTAGATGGGGCTTTCGGCCGCGGCCTCATCCGACTCCGCCGATGGAGGTGGTGCGGTCTCGGCAAGGACGGGGAGCAGCACGGTGAACGCGGTGCCGCGGCCGAGTCTCGACTGCACGGAGATGCTCCCCCCATGCGCCTGAACGATCCACTGGGAGATTGAAAGACCGAGACCGAAGCCGCCGCGCTCCGATGCGCGTGAGCGCGCTCGGTCGGCGCGCCAGAACCGATCGAAAATGTGCGGCAGGTCGCCCGCCGCGATGCCGATGCCGGTATCACGCACCACGATCGCGACTTCGTCGTGCGGCCGCCGCGTGACCGAGATGTCTACCTTGCCTCCGCGCGGCGTGTACTTGATCGCGTTGGTGACGAGATTGAGCAGAAGCTGACGCAGCCGCGTGCGATCGCCCATCACGATCCCACCCTCGAGCGACGAGAGTGAGAGCTCCAGCCCCGCGTCTTCACCGAGGATCATCGCCGTCTCGTAGACCTCGCGGAGCAGCGGCTCCAATTCCACCGGAACGCGATGGATGTCGAATCGACCTTCGTCGGCGCGCGCGAGCGTGAGGAGACTGTCGACCAGGTCCGCCATGCGCGCGGTCTCCTGCAGCGCTTCCTCGAGCGCCACGAGACGTTCGCCGCGGATGGTGGACGGGTGCATCGCGCGCTCGACATCGGCGCGCAGGACGGTGAGCGGCGTCTTGAGCTCGTGGCTCGCGTCCGCCGTGAATCGGCGCAGCGCGGCGAACGAGGCCTCGAGGCGCGAAAGCATCGCGTTCACGGTGACACTCAGCCGCGAGAGCTCGTCGTTCTCCGACTCCGTTGGAAGCCGGCGGTGCAGGCTTCGACCGTCGGTGATCGCCTCCACCTCGTTGATCAGATCGTCGACGGGCCGGAAGATGTTGCCAAGCGCGAGATACGCCGCGGCGAGCGAGAAGAGGAAAACGAGCGGCAGCAGGATGATGATCGTCCCGGCGAGGCCGGGCGCGAGCAGATCGCCGTAGTTCGTCGGCACGCCCACCACCACGCGCGAGATGTACGGCACGGCGATGGAGTCGCTCGACACGCGCCGCGCACGCAGGAACAGGCGGGTGGAATCTTCAGGCGTCGAGATCGTGACGCCTTCGACGCTCGTCGGCAGTTGCACCGCCACCTTGTTCACCGCGACCTGATCGTCGGTCGAGAGCTGGCGCATCGGACCCGACACGTACAGCAGCTGATCCTGGAAGTTGAACACCAGGAAGTAGCCGGGCACGTTGTTGAGGACGTCGATCAGCAGGTGGGTAGGACGCGCCACGGGCGGGCTTAACGTGGTGTCGAGCACGACCAGCGTGCTGTCGGCCGCCTGATAGCGGCGAATCGTGGCCGAGATGCTGTCCGCCTGTCGCAGGGCGTCGATCGCGACCTCATTCGCGCGCACCCGGTAGATGCTCGAGAACGCGATCGCGAATACGATGAGCGTCCCCATCAGGAGCATGGCGTACGCGGCGGTGAGCCGCCCCCGGGTCGACATCGCGATCAGTCTTTGATCATGTACCCGACGCCGCGCACCGTCGTGATCAGTTTCTTCGCGTGCGACGCGTCGACCTTCTTCCGGAGATGGTTGATCACCACGTCCACGATGTTGGTGCCGGGATCGAAGTGGTATCCCCACACGTACTCGGTGATCAACGTGCGGCTCATCACCCGCCCCGCGTGCCGCATCAGATACTCGAGCACCGAAAACTCCTTCGGCGTCAGGTCGATGAGCTCACCTTCGCGGCGCACTTCGCGCGTGCCCTGATCGAGCACGAGATCGCCGACGGTCAACGTCGGTGACGCCAGCGCGCGCGGCCGGCGCGCCAGCGCTTCGACGCGCGCGAGCAGTTCCTCGAACGCAAATGGCTTGGTGACGTAGTCGTCAGCCCCGGCGCGCAGCGCCGTCACCTTGGCGTCGACAGCGTCCTGCGCGGTGAGGACGAGCACAGGCCGCTCGAAACCGCGCGCGCGCAACGAGTGCAGCACCTCGAGCCCCGACTTCGCCGGCAAGCGCATGTCGAGGATGATGAGGTCGTACGCCTCGGATGAGGCTCGCGCCTCGCCCTCTTCGCCGTCGGCGACGAGGTCGACCGATGAGCGCTGTTCCTCGAGCCCGCGCTTCACGTATTGGCCAACCGTGGGATCGTCTTCGATCACAAGGATTCGCATGGCCGAAAAGGTACTGCGCCGAACGCTACCCGCGCGACGGCCTCTGGAATCCGTACTCGCGAATCTTGCGGTAGAGCGTCTTGGACGAGATGCCGAGGATCTTGGCGGCTTTCCCTTGGTGCCAGTGCGTCTGCGACAAGATCGCGTCGATGTGCTGGCGTTCGAGCTCGATCAACGTCGTCGCCGAGCCGACGGCCGGGCGATTCGTCGCCGGCGTGATCGAGAGCGGCAGATCCTGCGCGCGAATTTCAGCTACGCCGTCGCCGTTGCCGCGCGAGAGCAGCACGACGCGCTCGATCACGTTCCGGAGCTCCCGAATGTTGCCGGGCCACGCGTAGTCCTGCATCAACGCGATCGCATCAGGCGTCAACGTCGGCGGCTGCGCGCCGCCGAGGAGCGTGAGGAAATGCTCGGCGAGCAGCGGAATGTCGACCGCGCGCTCCCGAAGTGGCGGAAGCGATACCGTGACCACGTTCAACCGATACAACAGATCATCCCGGAAGCGCCCTTCGTGCACGGCCGCGTCCAGATCGTGGTTGCTCGCGGTGACGAGTCGCATCGCCACGTCGACTTTCTGCGTACCGCCGATGCGGAAGAAGCTCCCATGCTCCAGTGCGCGTGACAGCTTCGCCTGGAGCTTCGCGCTGAGCACGCCCACGCCGTCGACGAACAGCGTGCCGCTCGACGCGAGCTCGATGAGCCCCGCTTTGCGCGCGACCGCACCCGTGAACGCGCCGCGCTCGTGTCCGAACAATTCGACGTCGAGCACGCTCTCGGCGAGCACCGTCGCATCCGCTTCGACCATCGGTCCGACGCGCCCCGAGAGGCGGTGAATCGCGCGCGCGAGCAGCGTCTTTCCCGTGCCGGACTCGCCCGTGATGAGCACGGGAGAATCGGTCGTCGCCACACGCTCGAGCAGCGAGAGCACGGCGTGCATCGGCGCATACTGGGTGATCACCTCGGGCGTGGCATCCACGCGCGACAGCCGCGCCTGCAGGTAGCGATTCTCGCGCGCGAGCTGGCGCTTCTCCCATGCACGCCGCACGAGGACGTCGATCTCCGCCATGCGGTACGGCTTCGCCATGTAGTCGTAGGCGCCGAGCTTCATCGCCGTGATCGCCGTCTCGATCGTGCCGTTGCCGGTGATGATGATGACCTCGGGCGGATCGGGTTCGGCGCGGAGCTGCTTCAGCGCCTCGAGACCGTCCATCTCGGGCATCACGATGTCGAAGAGCGCTACGTCGAACGATTCGTCCCGCACCGCCTGAAGCGCCGCGCGGCCGTCGCCGACACACACCACGTGATGTCCGCGCCCGCGCAAGAACGTCGAGAGAATCTGCGCGAGATTCTCCTCGTCCTCGGCGATGAGAACGCGGATCCGGCCGACGCCCGGGCCTTCGCTCACGGGTTCGTCGCCGGAAGGATCATGCGGAACACGCTCCCTTCGCCGACCACACTGTCGACCTCGATGCGGCCGCCGTGCTCCGTAACGATCGCATAGCAGATCGAGAGACCGAGACCCATCCCGCGGCTCGGCGCCTTGGTCGTGTAGAACGGCTCGAAGATCTTCGATTTGTCGGCGCCGCGAATGCCGTGGCCGTGGTCGACGACTTCGACGATCACGCAGTCGTCCTTGTCCTCGTTTCGCGTGCGAATCGTGATGACGCCCTTGTCTTCCATGGCGTCGAGCGCGTTCAGCAGGAGCGCCATGAGCACCTGCACCATCTGCTCGTCGTTCGCCCAGATCGAGCGCAATTCCTTCGTGGGTTCGAGTCCCACGAGCACGCGCCGGAAGCGCGGGTGATGCCGCACGAGCGAGAGCGTCTTCTCCACCACGCCGTTCAGATCGACGACCGACTTCGTCGTTGGCTTGGGACGGCTGAAATCGAGCAGTCCGTCGATGATCCCCTTGCAGCGATGCACTTCCTCCTGGATCAACGAGAGCGACTCCTTCACTTCCGCCTTGTCGTTGGCGAGGTCCAGTGTGCCTTCGTCGATGCCGAGCGTCATGCTCTCCGCGCAGGCACCGATCGTCGCGAGCGGGTTGTTGATCTCGTGCATCACGCCCGCGGCGAGCGTTCCGATCGCCGCGAGCTTCTCGGCCTGCGCGAATCGCTCCTCGGCCTGGCGCCACTCGGTGATGTCCTCGCCGATCGTGATCACGTGCGACACGTCGCCGGTGTCATCGACCTGCATCGGAATTTTCGTGATCCGGTACGTGCGCGACTCACCGAACGCCGTCGACTCGATCGGAAACTGCTGCATCTCGCCGGTCTCGAACACGCTCTCGAACTCGCTGCGCAGCAGCTCGGCCGGCTGGCGATGGAGGATCTCGAAGATCGTGCGCCCGATCGCCTCCTCGCGCGAAACGCCCTGAAGTCCGGTCTCGCGCTTTCGATTCCACGCCTGAATGCGGTATCCCCGGTCGATCACATAGAGACCGACCGGAAGCGAGTCGATGATCTTCTCGATGAAGCGCCGCTGCTCGTCGATCTCACGCGTGCGCGCCGCGACTTCCGACTCCAGCCGGTGCGCATACTCCGCGTCGCGAAGCGCGGGCGCGAGCATGTCGGCCACGGCGGAGAGGAAGAGCGAGTCCTCGCCCACGAGGTCGCGTCCCGGACGCGCGGAGATCGCACCGAGCTCCTGTCGGCCGGCGAGCAGCCGGCACACGACGAATCCGGCCTCGGCCGTGCCGTCGCCGGATCTGAGCGCGTGCTCCACGTCGGAGGGAGGCGTATCGTCGGCCGCGACGAACCACGCTCGTCGAAGACCGTCCAGGCCGCGAAGCCAGAGCGTGGCCTGTGTTCCATCCAGCTCGCTCGCGACGGCGGCGAGGATGCCGGGCATCACCGCACCGATCGAGTCGCCGGTCGCCAGCGCAGCAGCGATCTCCGCGATCGCCGTGAGCGTACGCGGAATCGGCTTACTGAGTCGGTGCTTCGCGGGGGGAGGGCTCAAAACCTCGGACACGTCGGCGTGGGCCGGGGTTGGTAGGGGCAGGACAAGATGACCGAACAGCTCAGGTATGACGCGTACCTGAGCCGTTCGCAACCGTTCGCTAACTATTGGGTCGCCGCCGTACTACCGCAATCGATCGATTGCGGCCAGGAGCTCGGTGTCCTCACGGCGAAGGCCGGGGTTCTCCTCGACGTGCTCCCACTGGATCGTCCCGTCGCGATCGATGAGAAAATAGGCGCGGTTGGAGAAGAACCGGTCTTCGTTCAGCACCCCGTACCGCCGCGACACATCTCGCTTGAAGTCACTTAAGAGGTTGACCTTCATATCGTATTTATTCTTATACTCTTTGAGCGAATACGTGGAGTCAACGCTGATGGGCAGAATTGTGACACCGCGGCCGGCGAACTGGTCGTAATCGTCGCGCATCTCGCACAGTTCCGCCGTGCACGTGCTCGAGAAGGCGAGAGGGAAAAAAGCCATTAGCACCGGTGTGCCGCGGAGCGCGGACAGCGTAATTTTCTCACCTGACGTGGACGGAAGCGTGAAGTCGGGTGCCTCCTGCCCTACCATCGGAATCGGCGACTGCGTCGCGGTGCTCGTCATCTTGTGTGACCCTCGATTGGCAAAAGAACGCGTGACACGCAAAACATCCCGCCGGGCGAACCGCCGTGCGATTCCGCTGATGCTGGCGGTCGCTGCGGCGGCGGGCGCCTGCGCGCACAGCAATCCGCCCGAAGCAACGCCGGTGCCCGCACGAACCAGTGCGGCCGTGACGCCAGCGCCGGTGCCGGCGCCGGCGCCCGTCGCGGTCGACGACGTCGTCAGGCAGACCACGTTCGCGCCCGCGCTCGAGGTGCAGCTCGACCGGATGCTCCGGCATCCGTCGGGTCTCTATGTGCAGGACCTCACCGTCGGCACGGGCGCGATTGCACTCCGCGGAAAGACACTCGTCGTGCGGTACACCGGATCCCTGCCCGACGGAACGCAGTTCGATAATGGGGAGATCACCGTCACCCTAGGCAGCAAAGGCGTGATCCCGGGCTGGGAAGAAGGGCTGCTCGGGATGCGGGTGGGCGGTCGCAGACGACTCGTCGTCCCGCCGGACCTCGGCTACGGCGCGAAGGGCGCCGGGAGCATTCCGCCGAACTCGGTGCTCGTGTTCGACATGGAGCTGACGGAAGTCGAGTGATCGGGCTCGGCGTGCCGCCTAGTCACGGTGCATGGAGCGTATCGGGATCGAACCGATGACCTCCTGGTTGCAAACCAGGCGCTCTCCCAGCTGAGCTAACGCCCCGTAACTCGTTCAACATAGTGGTGCTACGAGCTCGAATGTAGCCCCGGCCGAGCGAGTGCGCCGCGCTCGGCGAACCAATCCACGACGTCGCGCGCTGACTCCGACAACGGCCGCGCGCGATAGCCCAATTCCCGGCACGCACGCGCATCGTCGAAGTGGTGCTCGTGACACGATGCGGCCACCGCGCCGGTGTTGATCGCCGGTTCTTCTCCTAACAGCGCACCCGCGACATCGCCCGCTACCCCGGCGGCGAAGAGCACCAATCGCGGAACCGCCCACGCCCGAGGCGCGAGTCCCGCCGCGCGCCGAAACTCCACATACGCGGATCGGTAGCTGTGATGCGGGCCCGCGAGCACGTAGTCCCTGCCCCGAGCGCCTGACTCCGCGGCAGCTATGATCCCGGCGATCACATCGTCCACATGGCAGAAATCGTTGCCGCCGGGCGGCGCGGGCAGCCATGGCCGCCGCACGGCCTCGAGCACGAGCCGGCCGGACGACGGGCGCCAGTCGTAGCGGCCCAGCATGAACGCGGGGTGTACGATCCGCGCGTCGAGCCCCTGCTCGACGAAGCCGCGCACCACATGAAATGCTTCGCGCTTCGTCTTCACATACGCGATTCCGTGATCCGGCGTCGTCGCGGAATCCTCATGGCCGGGGGCCGCCGCGGTCCCCCATCCCAGAGCGTCGACAGACGAGACGTGAACGAGCCGGATTGCCGCACGGTGGCACGCGCTCGCGACATTCGCTGTCCCGCGGACATTCACGCGGCGCATCTCGTCGAGGTCGCGCCGCCCGATTCGAACGAGCGCCGCGGCATGCACCACCAGCGTGGCGCCGGCGACTGCGCGCTCCACCGCCCGCGGGTCGGTGACGTCACCGACCATTACGTCGACGTCCAGGCCGTCGAGCGCTGGCGCGGCAGGATCGCGCACCAGCACGCGCACACGCTCGCGCCGCGCCAGAAGCCGGCGCACGAGGTTGTTGCCGAGCAGTCCGGTCGCACCCGTGACAAGAATCATTCGCCTCGGCGCGCGGTCGCGCAGGAGTTGGACACGCTCTAAACTACGCCCCGTGACAGCGACCGGCGAAGCTCAGCTCACGCACGATCGTACGCGCCGCGCCGCGACGCCGCTCCGCATCGCGCACGTGTCGGACTGGTGTGCACCGCGCCGCGGTGGCATCGAGATGCAGCTCGCCGGACTCGCCGCCGAGCAGATGCGGCACGGACACGCGGTCGAGATCATCACCGCGATGCCCGGCGATCCGTGGCTCGACGGCATCCGCGTGCATCGCCTCCCCGGCTTTCGCATCCCGCTCGCGGGCGTGACGGCGTCCACCCGGCAATTCGCCGAGCTGCGCGCGACCCTTGGCTCGCGGCAGTTCGACGTTGTCCACGTGCACTCCGGCATCATCGCCCCGCTCGCCTACGGCGCCGCGAGGATCGCGGCCAGCGCCGGCCTGCCCGCGGTGTTCACGTTTCACAGCATCTACGACTACCTGCGGCCGGCGTTGCGCGCGCTGGGCTGGATCGGTGCGGCACGCGACCTCCCGATCGTGTGGAGCGCGGTAAGCCGGTTCGTCGCGCGGGAGACGCGTGAGACGCTCGGACTGCGCGAGGTGCTCGTCCTCCCGAACGGCATCGACATCGACGCGTGGCGCCGGCACGAGCCGACGCGCTTCGATGGCGAGCTGCGTGTCGTGAGCGTCATGCGGCTGCACCCGCGCAAACGTGCTCGCGCGTTGTTCACGATCGTCGATCGCGCACAGCGAATGGCTGGGCCCGACGTGAAGATCAGCCTCGACATCGTTGGCGACGGCGTGGAGCGACCCGCCATCGAGCGGCTCGCGCGCGAACGCGCCGGACAGGTGCGCCTCCACGGCTGGCTCGAGCGCGACGCGATCGCCCGGCTCCTCGCGCAATCGCATGTGTTTCTCCTCCCGACGCGGATGGAATCGTTCGGCATCGCGGCGCTCGAGGCGATGTCCGCGGGCCTTCCCGTGCTCGCGCGGCGCGACACAGGCGTTGAGGATTTCGTGATCGACGGTGAGAACGGCTTGCTCGGTCGCAGCGACGACGATCTCGCCAAGGCGCTCGCCAGGCTCGCGGGCGATGGCGATCTACGCGCCTCGATCGCGGCACGCAATCGTTCTGGCCGGCCGCCGTACGCGTGGCCAGAAGTCGCCGCGCAGGTCGAGGCGGCGTACGCGTCGGCAATCCCGTTGCAGCCGGGAGCAGCCGCTCGGTGAGCACTTGGCCCCCGTCGAGCTCGGCCGGCCTGCGGGGACTGGAACGGGGTATGATCTTACGACAGCGCTACCTCATCGCCGACAGGATCGAGCAATGTCCGAAGAGAGACACCTGACGATTCGTTGTCAGTTCTGTGAAACGTGGAATCGCGTCGATGCGGCTCGCGCCGCCGACCGGCCAAAGTGCGGCAAGTGCGGAAAGCCGATGCTGCTCGATCGTCCGGTGAAGCTCGACGATGAGAGCTTTGCACGCACGATCGCCGAGACCGATGTTCCGGTGCTCGTCGACTTCTACGCGGACTGGTGCGGGCCGTGTAAGATGATGGCGCCGTACGTGGACGAGCTCGCGCGCGAGCAGCAGGGTGCGGTACTCGTCGCCAAGCTCGACACCGACCGGGCACAGCGGACGGCGAGCGCATTCAACATCCGCGGGATTCCCACCTCGATCGTGTTCTTCGGCGGACGCGAAGTGGCGAGGCAGTCAGGTGCGGTGCCGAAAGCCGCCCTCGAGGGGTTGATCGGCAAGGCGATGAACGGGGCGACGGCTTAGCGCGTCGCTAAGCCGCCGCCCCGCTCCAGCGCTACTCGTGCGCCGGGAGCGGTTCCATCGTCTCCGGATTCACCGGAACCTGCACTTCATCCCGGTACGGCGACGTCATGAGTGTCACGCGCATGCGCGGGAACGCATCCATGAACACCGCATACGACCAGCCCCACGCGCCGATGTAGAGGAGCAGCACGCCGATCTCCCAGAGGCCGAACGGCAGGTTCGGGACGACGCCGTAGCCCGACGGGTACATCTCGATGTACCGCATCAGCCACATGCCGACCAAGCTGCACAGCGCGAACAGCAGCATCGTGGGCTTGAAGACCTTGGCCGCGCGCGACAGAAGGCCGAAGAACGGGAAGAAGAACACGAGCACGACGGAGGCGACCGTCACCCACTTCCACGGTGAGATGAGGCGGAGCCGCATGAACCACGTCTCCTCGCCCATGTTGCCGTACCAGATCACGAGGTACTGGCCGAAGGTCAGATAGCCCCAGAACGCGGTGAACGCGAAGCAGAGCTTTCCAATATCGTGATAGTGGGTCTCGGTGATCAGGCCGTCGGCCGAGCCGAGGAAGCGATCCCACCCCATCACGATGACGCCGAAGAGCATGAGCGCGCACAGCCACGCGCCCATGAAGAACCACCAGCTATAGAGCGTGCTCTGGAAGTGCAGCGTGAGCCCCATCGAGAGATCCCACGCCAGCACCGACCATCCCATGCCGAACAGGATCACCGTCCAGACGGCGATCTTGCCCTGCAGCGAGTGCGTCGAGTGGATCTCCCGGCGCTCGTCGCGGAAGCCGTCGCGCATGCGCGCCCGGATGCCGGCGGCCCACCCGGCGCCCCACTCCGGCAGATGCCCGACGTCGAGTCGCACGGACTTGTAGACGTACCAGATGCCGAGCGTCACCATCAACCCGTAGATCACGATGTCGCGCGTGAACATGAACACCGGGTTGTAGTAGGTCGCCTTCTCCGGATTGGGATACGCTTCGGTCGCCCACGGGAAGACGTAGCGCTTCCCGGCGAAGAACGTGATCAGGAGGAAGATGAACGCCACGGGCAGGAACGCGACGTAGCCTTCCATGAAACGGATCACCGCGCGCGACCACCGCGCCGTGGTGATCCGCTGCACGGCGACGACGACGATGCCCGCCTGCGACAGCGCGGCCCAGAACAGCCAGTTCGCGTGCCATGCGCGCCACACGCGGTCCGGCGCGGCGAACAACCCGATGATGAACACGATCACGCCAATGGCGAAGAGCACCGCCATGGTCGTCTTGAAGGACTTCGGAATTGGCTTGCTCGACGCCGCGAGGACTTCGTTCGCCGTCGGAACGCGGGGAGTATGGAGGCTCACGGCTTCTGCTCCGGCTTCTTCGTCGTATCGGTCATCGGCTTCTTCGTCGTGTCGGCCGCGCCCTTGGCCGGCGCGGCAGCGCCAACGGCCGCGGCTCCCGGCGGCGGTCCGCTGCTCGCCATGTACTCTTGCATCGTGGCGTCGTTATACGGCGACGGGCGCGTTGGCCCCTGCTGCGTCGCCGCCGGTACCAGCACGCCATTTTCGCCCGGGCGCCCGTGCGTCGTGTCGACGGCAAAGCCGGTCTTGCCCTGCAGCGTGCGCAGGTAGTTGATGATGTCCCAGCGGTCCGGCTCTTCGATGCGGTTGTACGACGGCATGAAGCCGCGGCCATTCCGAATCATGCCGAAGATGTAGCCGTCGCTGTACGTCGTCGCGGCCGCGGTCGAGCCGCCGATGTTGAGACCCGCCATGCCGTATTTGGTCGCCGGACCATCGCCATGTCCGAGCGGGCCGTGGCACACGGCGCAATTGATCTGGAAATTCACGCGTCCGCGCGCGATCGACGCCGAATCCGCCGGGATGGGATTCTTGATCGCATTGAACGGCGAGGTCGCCGGGAGTCCCATCGGCGTACGCGCATAGATGAACCCGGGCGCCGCCGACCCGTACACCGGCACGGAGTTCTGCGGGTTTCCGCGGAACGGAATCGTGTCCGCCGCCGTCTCCCACGGATCGATCTTCGGCTGCTGCTTGAAGTCGGTGAACCAGGAACAGCCGGAGAGCACGAGTCCGCCGAGCAGCGCTGGTAGGGCGAGAGAGTGGAGCGTGAAGAGTGGCCGAACGGCGCGCTCTCGACTCTCGACTCTCCTCGCTCCA
>Ga0068856_100006388_pt1 | contig 11562 bp, 6 predicted proteins | sample KBSCornC62_FD_66595 | JGI IMG/M metagenome (GOLD analysis project Ga0068856, IMG submission 66595) | Corn rhizosphere microbial communities from Kellogg Biological Station, Michigan, USA - KBS Corn C6-2 | ecosystem: Host-associated > Plants > Roots > Rhizosphere > Soil ... | reverse complement strand
GAGCTCGAGCGGCAGGATCGGCTCAGGCGCGACGTGCTCCCACAGCACGAAACCGGTCAGGAGCGCAGCGCCGAGGACGAACGAGCCGATGATCTGCCACGAGCCCCAGGGCAGGTCAGTGCCGCCGGATTGAGTCCCGAGCAGGATCAGCGCGACGCCGCAGACGAGCAGCAACGCCCCCAACCAGTCGATGCGCACCTCGCGTCTCACCTTGGGCAGCCGGAGCACCCGGTTCGTCACGATCAGCGCCGCGATGCCGAGCGGCAGGTTGATGTAGAAGATGTAACGCCAGCTGAGGTTGTCGACGGCGAAGCCGCCGGCCAGCGGCCCGAGAACGCTGGACACGCCGAAGACCGCGCCGAAGTAGCCCTGGTAGCGCCCGCGCGAGCGGGGAGGTATGACGTCGCCGATGATCGCGAACACCAACGCCATCAGGCCGCCGCCGCCTATGCCCTGCAAGCCGCGGAAAGCGATCAGCTCGAACATGTTCTGCGAGGCGCCGCACAGGGCGCTCGCCCCGACGAAGATCACGATCGACAGCTGGAAGAGCCGCTTGCGACCGTAGAGGTCTCCTGCCTTGCCCCACAACGGGGTGGACGCGGTGCTGGCCAATAGATAGGCCGTGATCACCCACGAGAGCAGGTCGCTTCGGTGGAAGTCGCCGACAATCGTCGGCAGTGCGGTCGAGACGATCGTCTGGTCGAGGGCGGCGAGGAACATCCCCATCATCAGGCCAGACATGATCACCAAGATCTGTCGATGGCTGTAGCCGGTCCCCTCGGCGGGAGGCTGCGCGGCGGCGCTCATCGGGCGCCGACCCCGCTGACCCTGCCCAGGGTCGCTGACGACGGGCCGGCCAAGCTGTCGAAAAGCCGGTCGAGCAAGGTCAACAGGGTCTGTTGATCTTGGACCTCCCAGCTCGAGAACACCTCTTTCAGCATGGCAACGCGGGCGGCCCGGACCGCGGCCAGGCCGGCCCGCCCCTCTTCGGTGAGGCCGATCCGCGACGCCCGGCCGTCGTCGTCGTCGCTGCGGCGGGAGATCATTCCGAGATCGGCGAGCTGGCGGAGCTGGCGGCTGACCGTCGACTGGTCCAGTTCAAGCGTGGCGGCGATGTCGGAAGGGCGCAGTCCGTCCTCAGCCTCCAGAGTCGCGAGCAGTGCCACCCCGGAGTTTTCGAGGCCGGGGCGGACACCGCTGGCCCGGCGCGCTCCCGGGCCGTAGATGCGCCGGCCGAGCGTGCGAAAGGTTAGTTCGAGGCGGCTGGCGAGCTGGCCGGCCAGTAGATCGACCTTGGGCGTCACCGTGGCGTCGCAATCCTGGGGCTCGCCGTAATTGCTTGTAGCATGCAACCACGATACCGCGGCCCTTAGGCGCGGACCGTGCACGGGCATCGGCTACGACCCGCGGTCGGGGAGCAAAGCACGCGGCGACCGGCACGGCCAGTTGGAGCCGTGCGAGCGGGCGCCACCGTCTCGCTGCGTGACGCTGCCGCTGCGACTCAGCCGGGCTGGGCTGCGGCCTGCGCTTGCGGGCGAAGGGTGATCAGACCGAACCACGGGTGTCGTCGCTGAACTGCGGCGACTGCTCGGGCCGGCTCGACGACGATCGTCTGCAACCGCCGCGCCGCGTCGAGGTGATCGCCGGTCCAGATCATCCGGACCGCGGTGGCGCTGGCCTGTCCGTCCACTGCTTGAAGGTCGTGACGGACGGCGTCGATCAGCCGCGCGTCGGCAAGTTGGTCGTGAACGAGTGGTTCCGGCATCTGGCCCCGCCCAGCGAGCGCGCGCGCCATTGCCTCGTACCACTGCGCGACCGCTTCGCTCGCGGCCAACAGCTCGTTGCGGGCAGCCGTGCGGTCGCCGTCGGATGGGCCGTTCTCGCGCTGCCACAGGTCGATCACCGCCGCGGAGGCGAGCCGGAGTCCGGCGACTCCGGTGATCAGCGTCGTCACGTCGGGCAGGCGCACGTTCTTCACGCCTCGTTCGGACAGGAAGCTGCGGAAGGCGTCGTCGAGTCGGCGGGCGGACGCGGCCGCCCGCTGTGCTTCGAACGACGGCTCAGGCGCCGCGATCGCGACGGCGTCGCAACGTAGGACGCCGAACCGGACGGTGCTGCGCAGATACGCGGCACTGTCGGCGTAGGCGTCCGCGAGCGCCTGGCCGAGGGCGGACCCGGCGCCGCGAGGCCAGAACATCAGGCCGACGGCGAGACTCACCGCGCACCCGATGGCGACGTCCTCGATGCGCACCAGTCCGACCCGCCAGCCCACCGGCGCGATGATGTTGAACAGAATCAGCAACGTGATCGTGAACCCGGCCTGGCCGGCCGCGAACGAAATCACCGCGGGCGCCAACCCGGCCAGCAGGACCGCGATCGGCAACAAGATCCACAGCACGGTGCCATCGGTGCCGATGCCCGCCACCAGCAGGCCGCCGATGACGAAGCCCGCGATGTTGCCGCCGACGGCTCGCATCGCGTTCTGTCCCGTGCTGAGCGCGTTCGATCGCAAGACCGACAAGATGCCGAGCGCGATCCAAAACGAATGCTGCGCCCCCGTCCGCTGCGCTATGAAGATCGCTATGCCGAGGGCGATCGCCCCGCGCAGGCTGTTGTGCAGCCATACCGAGTGGCGCTGAATATGAGCACCGGCCCGTTGCCGGGCCGCGACGAGTGGGCCGGCGAGATCGCCGGGCTGTTGCCCGCTGAGCCTCTGCCACGGCGTGCGCCGCAACGCCTCCGCGGTGAGTTCGACGTTGGCGGCGATGGCGGTGATGCCGAAGCTCATCTCCTGCGCGCGAAAGCTCGGCTCGAGCGAGCTGACGAACTCGGTGACCGGTTCGCCCTCGGCCGTGGCGACAGTGACGCGCACCGGTAGTGCAACCGTGACCTCGCGCTCCATGGCCACGAGCGCGTCGCGAAGACGCTCGAGATCCGAGTGCAGTTCGGCCAGGTCGCATTCGGGAGCGCGCAGGAGGCGGGCGCCGCTGTCGAGCGTGGCCGCGGCTGACGACTTCACCTCGCAGATCGACGAGTGAGCGGGCACACCCGCTCGGGTGGACGTCATGTGGTCGAGGACCGTGTTGAGCCACACGATCTCGTCGACGAGGCGGACCACCGTTCGTGCCGATGAGGTCAATCCGGTCGGTCGGTAGGGCGTCGCGAAGAAGCCGGTCCGAAGCCTGCCCACCGCATCCTTGGCCGCGTCTGTCGCGGTGGCCAGCGCCTCGTCGTCGGCCCTCTCGCGCTGACCAATCGCGTACGCGACCTCCGCGCGCATCCGGGCAGCCATCGCCGCCGCCGCGTCGGCGGCCCGATCGCGTAACGGATCGCGCGCCGGGGCGGGCCACAACACGGTTATGGCCACGATCGACACGGCGCCGGCGAGCAGCCAGCCCCCGAGCCGGTCCCCGATGGTGCTCGGCGACCCTGGTTGCGTCACCGGAAGGATGAATCCGAGCAGCAGTGACGTCGTCGCGCTGGCCAAGACGGAGCTCACTACGCCCGTGAACAGCACGACGAAGCCGAGTACCGTCATGGTGACCGCGCCGAGCCACTCGTTGCGCGACACGAGCGTTCCCAGGCATACGAAGACGCCGCCCACGACCACCAGTGAGGCCTGGGCGAGCACGCGATCGCGCATCGACGCGCCGAAGTCGACGAACAGAAGCATGGCGAACGACCCGAACGCGGCAAACGTGGCCAACTCGGCGTTGTCGAGCGCCTTGCTGCCGATGGCGAACAGCGACGGCATGATGATCGCGATGCGCGTCGCCCGTCTGAGCGCTGACAGGCCGGCGTCTCGAGATCTGAGCCAGTCGAGGGCGCGCACGCTCGACAGCGTAGGCCGCCGCGCTCGGCCGCGAGGCAGGCGCGCAACGTAGATCCCCGGCGACTTTCGTCGGTTTTTGCGAGCATTGCGAAGGTCTCAGTTGCATAAGCGCGTGCAGTCGCCGACCATCAGAGGAACCGGAATGTGCGGGGGCGCCGGTGAATCCTCGCCGCGCCGGAATAGGGGGCGGGATGACACAGCGCAGTGAGCTGTCACGGGACGAGGCGCCAACTGACGTCTTCCCTCAGGTGGGGGAGGCCGTCGATCAACTCCTCGAGGACGCTCAGGCGCACGCGCGGCAGATCCAGAGCGAGGCGCTTGACGCGGCTCAACGCGACGTCGCGGACGCTCGACGCGAAGCTGATCAGATCCGCGCGGCTGCCGTCGCCTCGGCCCAGGAACTGATCCGAGCGGCGGAGGCGAAGGCCGCGCTGCTCGACGACGAGGTCGACGAGGTGCGGCGGCGCAGGATGGATCAGGCTGAGGCCGCCCTCAAGAGTTTGACGGCGCAGGGCGAGCAGGCCGCCGAGGTGTTGCAGACGCGGATCGCGCAGGTGCGTCGTCAGGAGCAGCTCGCGGCCCGGCATCAACTCGAGGTTGAGACCCTTCGCCGAGAGATCGCGGAATCGCGCGGGTCCACGGAGACCGTCACGGCCGGGGCGCGGAACACGATCGCCCAGGTCGAAGCCCAGTTGGCTGAGGCGGTGGAGCAGCGTGACAAGGTGTGGCGAAGCCTCGCCGAGCTGGCCGAGACCTTGACCGCTCTTGTGAGCGAGCAGGACGGCGCCCGCGCAGTCCCGCGGGGCGGGGATGTCCGCGCGGTCGCGCGGCGTGCGGCCGGTCGGCGCCCGTCGCCTCGTTACAACTGGGCATTGGCGGGGGTTCGCGTCAGCGGAGAGTGACAGTGAGCGAGGCTCGCCGGCCTCCCGCGATTCCTGGCGCGACACCGGGCTGACGTCCGACGAAATAGCCGCCGGATCCAGCAAACTGGCCTGAATCGGCTGCGACCCTTCAGTCGAGCCATGCCGAGGATCTGGAAGGACGTCACGTATGCCTTCGTCGCGCCGCCCGCGACTAGGCGGACTGGACGGGCTCAGGGCAGTCGCGGTCGCCGCAGTGGTCGCCTTTCACCTCGACGCCGCCTTCCTGCCTGGCGGCTTCCTCGGCGTTGATCTGTTCTTCGTGATCAGCGGTTTTCTGATCACCCGGCTGTTGCTCCTAGAGCTGGTCGGGAGCGGCTCGATCGACCTGAAGCGCTTCTACAAGGACCGCTTCCGCAGACTCGCCCCGTCGGTGGCCATTGTGGTCGCCGCCGTGCTGATCGGCAGCGAGCTCTTCTGGCGAGACGAGCTGGCCACTGTCAAGACAGGCGTGCTCTCGAGTCTCGGCTACGTCACGAACTGGTGGCTGATCTTCGATCACCAGTCCTACTTCGTGAGCACCGGCCGCCCACCCATGCTGCAGCACCTCTGGTCGCTGGCGATCGAGGAGCAGTACTACCTGCTCTGGCCGTGCCTGATCCTGCTGGTCACGGTCGTCGGCCGAGCGGCCCGCACCCCGGAACGCCGGATGGCGTCGGTCATCTGGCTGGCGTTGCTCCTCGCGGTGGCCTCCGCGGTCGCGATGGCAGTGATCGCAGTTCGCACGAACGTTCCCTACGTCAGCGACTCGTCTCGTGTCTATTACGGCACGGACACCCACTCCGTCGGCCTCTTCCTGGGGTCGGCGGCCGGAGCCTGGAACGTGCTGATGAGCGGCCGCGTCCGCAGCCGCCGCGCGTTCCTGTGGGCCAGCGACCTGCTCGCAGCCGGCGGGCTGACGCTGCTGGCTTGGGAGTTCGCGCACCTCAACGAGTACCGACCTTCGTTGTACCGCGGTGGCTTCCTGTTCCTGGACGCGATCGCCGTGCTGGTGATCTGCGCGGTGGCCCGCCGGGGCAGCGCGGTCGGATGGCTCCTCGATCGCCCCCTGTTGCGATGGATCGGGCAGCGTTCCTACGCGATCTACCTCTGGCATTGGCCGATCATCGTCGTCACCCGTCCGGGCGTCGACATCCACGCGTCGCTGCTCACCGTCACTCTCCTGCGCGTCGCCCTGACCCTGGCGTTGGCCGAGCTCAGCTACCGCTTCGTCGAGAACCCGCTGCGTGGACGCCGCTGGGCCCTGGAACCGAAGCGGATCGCGCACGGCATGCGCCTCAGAGCTCCCGTGTTCGGCGCCATGCTCGTCGTGGCCGTCGTGTACGTGGCGGCCTCGCCTCAGGCGACGAACGCCGCGCCGCTCACCGGACAGCGGGCCAGCGGGCTCGACCGGCCCGGTGCGTCGACGGGAGCCGCCGCGGCGGCGACCGCGGGATTGATCGCGAAGCACGCGGCGCCGTCCTCGTCCTCGCCGCCCTCGGCCGCCGCCCCGAGCAGTGACACGTCCGTTGCGACCACCTCGGCGCCGGTCGCGTCCTCGACAACGGCGGCCGCGCCAGCGCCGTCCCCGGCCGCGCCGTCCCCGGCCGCGCCGTCCCCGGCCGCGCCGGTGTCGATCTCGGCGTTCGGCGACTCCGTCCTTCTCGGCGCCCAGCCGGCTCTGGCCGCCCTCGATCCCGCGACCACGGTGGACGCGGTGGAGGGACGGCAGGCGTACCTGGTGCTCGACGACATCGTCGCCAGGCGCCAGGCTGATCAACTGGGCAGCGTCGTCGTGATCCACACGGGAAACAACGGCGTGATCAATCCCGATCAGCTGTCATCGACGCTGCAGTCGCTCGCCGGCCGCAAGGTCGTTGTCCTCACCGACAAGGTGCCTCGCGACTGGCAGGGCCCGAACAACGCCACGATCGAGAGCGTCTGCGCGAGGTTCGCCAACGTCAAGGTGATCGACTGGCTCGGCATCTCCTCGGCCCACCCGGAATGGTTCTACTCCGACGGGCTGCATCTGCGCCCGGCCGGCGCGAGCGCCTACGCACAGCTCATCGTCACAGCCGCGGGAGGATGACGTGACCGAGCCGGACCTGCCACCACAGCCGACGACGCCCGCGCTTTCCGACGGGTCCCGCAACTCCTCCGAAGGTGTGCCGTGGGGGGTTCGACTGGCCGCCGAATGGAGCTGGCGGCTCATCGTCATCGCGGCGTTCCTCTACGTGCTCTTCATCGCCGTCGAAAAGATCTCGCTGGTTGTTTTCTCGGTCATCATCGCCCTGTTCCTGACGGCGGTCCTGCACCCCCTGGAAAGCCGGCTGCGCCGGATCATCCCGGGCCCCAAGTCGTTGTCCGCGTTGGCAGCGTTGCTTATCGGCGTGGCGGCCGTCGGCGGCGTCGGCTACTTCGTTGTCTGGCAGATCCAGACGCATAGCTCGAAGCTGGCCGATCAGGTCAACGAGTTCGTCGACAAGACCAAGAACTGGCTGCGGACCGGGCCTTTCCACCTGCAGCAAGCCGACCTGGACAAGCTGTCGAAGAACATCACCGACGCGATCTCCAAGCATCAGGGCCAGTTGATCAGCGGAGCCATCCAGACCTTGCAAACCTTGGCCGAGGTCGGCGGGGCGGCGCTGTTGGTGATCTTGACGACGTTCTTCCTGCTTCGCGACGGCGACATCATCTGGCGCTGGGTGTTGGGTTTCATTCCGCGAGCCGCCCGTGATCCAGTCAATCGCGCCGGCCGCCTGGGGTGGCACTCGTTCGGCGGCTACATGCGCGGGCAGGTGCTGATCGCCCTGTTCCACGGCATTTCGGTGACGATTGTGTTGGTTGTCCTGCGCGTGCCGCTCGCGGCCCCGCTGGGGGTGCTGATCTTCATCGGCTCGTTCATCCCGTTGCTGGGTCTGACGGTCACCGGCGCGCTCTGCGTCGCCGTCGCCCTACTGGAACACGGCGTAGTCGCCGGCGTGGTCGTCGCGATAGCGATCCTGGTGCTCGTCCAGGTCGAAGGGCACGTCCTGCAGCCGGTGATCATGAGCCGCACCGTCGAGTTGCATCCCCTCGCCATCGCGCTGGCCGTGTTCGCCGGCACGGCGATCGCCGGCATTCCGGGAGCGCTCGTCGCCGTCCCGTTCGTCGCGTTCGTCAACACCTTCATCCGTGGACTGAAGCACCCAGTCGAGCTCGCGCGCGAGGAGCGGGACGAGGACGACCTCGAGCCGACGGAGTCGGAGGAGACCGCTTAGGCGCAGAGCGTGTGGGAGTGCCGCCGTCACGGGAGCGACCAAGTGCCGCCGTCGCGGGAGCGACCAAGTGCCGCCGTCGCGGGAGCGACCGAGTGCCGCCGTCGCGGGAGCGACCGAGCGAGCCGTCGGCAACCTCAGGCGGCGTCCTGGCGCGATTCGGCGCCGACGCCGCCGACGGTCTTGGGCACGAACAACTCGCCGACTCCAGGCAATGACAGGAATCCCTCGGCGCCGGCATACAGCAAGCCGACACGGGGAAGATCGGTCGGTTCCTGGAATACCAGAGCCCTCGACACCCACTCCGGTGAGAACTTCGCGTTGAAGTCGTACAACGACTTGATCTGAAAGAAAGGGTTGATGACGTCTACGACGTGTTTGGCGAACCGCTGCGCCAGCGAGTAGGGAACGTCCTTGTCGAACAACTTTCCCCACATCGCGAAGTTCATCGAGAGCCGGTCGATGCCCTCCGCGCCGAGCGCCTGGGCGGTCTGGGCGATCAAGTATTCAGTCATTCCGTTGGGCGCGTCGGGAAGATGGCGCATCAGATCCAGGGTGTAGCCGAAGTCCTCGCCATAGGCAGGGACGATCCTGAGAAAGCCACCTGGCGAGCCGTCCGCGGCGAACGCCACGCAGAGCAGGAACTCCGAGTTGCGCCCGGCCCCTTCGACGTCCTGGCTCAAGGACATCGTGAATCCGCGTTCGGGCGCCTTGCCGCGCCATTGTTCGCTGATCGCGTTGAGGGAACGGACCAGTGCCGGCGCAGCCTCGGACTCGCGGAGGATTTGGAAATGATGGGTCCGACCGATCCGGCGCACGGCCGCGCGGACGCCCTTCATGCGCGCGCCGTCGATGGTGAAGCTCGCGCACTTGATGATCGCCTCGTCGCCGAGGTAGAAGCTGCGTAATCCACGAGCGGTGTAGTGGGGCAGCAACGAGGAACGAGCCGCGAGGAAGGCGACCCGCCAGGATCGCCGCACGCAGAAATCGAGGAACTCGTCCAGTGCCGTGTCGAACGAGGACGGAGCGCCGATCGGATCTCCCGACACGAGCGCGTACCCGCCGAGGTAGGTGTACGCGATCAGCACCTGGCCGTCGGAGGAGAAGAAGAAGCTCTTGTCGTCGCGGAGCGCGAAGTAGGCCAGCGTGTCGTCGCCGTACTGGTGCACCAGGCGCCGGGCGCGAGCCCAATCGGTCTCGGTGTGCTCCTGCCGCGCGCGCAGGGGACGGAACAGCAGGAAGAGCACGCCGACGACGCCGCAGATCCCGAGAAGCAGCAATGCCTTGGGGAAGAAGTCGGCGAAAAACCTCCGCTGGTATTGATACGGGCTGCCGATTCCGATCAGTCCCTGAAAGATCGTCTGCAACCCGCCGGTGAAGGTCAACGGCTGCCCCAGGCGATCGTGTTCCAGGCCCAGGCTGATGAACCCGAACGCCAGCACCGCCGCGAGGTAGACCGGGGCCAGGCGGACCAGACGAAACAGCGACGGCGGGTCGGAGCGGGCCTGGAAGAAGCGCCGGTTGCTGATCAAGGTCGCGGCCATCGCGGCGCAGTAGACCGCCGACACCGGATGAGGTCCCTTGAGCAGGTTCGTGACGGTCCCGATGGAGAACAGGACGATGCTCACCTGCCACGCGCGTCTCTTGCCACGAGCGACCTGACCGGCCAGGAACAGCAGGCCGAGTCCGACGAGCATCGTGAGCAGGTGGCCGGTGACGCGGAACCAGATCGGCCCGACCGGGTCGCCGAATGGTTGTAGGCGGGAGTGGAAGAACGGGATCAGCGTCAACAGCATGATCACGCCGCCGAGCGCGGCCAGCGCGCCCATCGTCCGCAACAGACGTCTGGACGTCGTCCGTTCCTGAGGGCGTCGAAGGGTCAGCGGCGGCGGGGCCGGTTGATCTTCGACCGGCGCGGTCGGCGGGACGCTGTCGACGCGGCCGAGTCCGGCGCCTGGTCCGCCGCGCGCGCCGCCTCCGGATGTCGTCGGGCCGGCGGGCCCCGGCGTGCCGGCCTCAGGGCGCATGGTGGGGAAGAGGATGACCTCGCGGATGTTCGTCGCCCCGGACAGCAGCATGACGAGCCGGTCGATGCCGATGCCCAGCCCGCCCGTGCATGGCATCCCGTATTCGAGCGCCCGGACGTAGTCCAGGTCGATGTCTCCGGCTTCGGGGTCTCCTTGCGTCTTCGCGCGGGCTTCGTCCTCGAACGCCGCCAACTGTTGTTCGGCGTCGTTCTGCTCGCTGTAGGCGTTGCACAGCTCGAAGCCGGCGACCATCAGCTCGAATCGCTCGACGTAGCCTGGCCGGCTGCGGTGCACGCGCGCGAGCGGCGAGACCTCCTGCGGGTAGTCGACGCAGAAAAGCGGCTCGACGATCTCGTGCTGCACGCGGTCGTCGACGAGCGCCTTCATGAGCTTTCCCGATCCCCAGTCGGGTTCCCACTCGACGCCGTGGGCGGTGAGGATCTTGCGGGCCTCCTCGACCGGCATGGTCGGATCCATCCTCGCCCCCAGGCGCTGCTGGATGAGGTCGGACATCGACACCCGGGGCCACGGCGGCGAGAGGTCGACGTCGCGCTCCCCGACCTTGACGATCAGGTTGCCGTCCAGCGCATTGGTCGCTGCCGCGACGACCATTCCCTCGACGAGGTCCATCATGTCGTGGTAGTCGGCGAACGCTTGATACGCCTCGAGCATCGTGAACTCGGGATTGTGGCGGACGTCGATGCCCTCGTTGCGGAACACGCGGCCTATTTCGAAGACCCGCTCCATGCCCCCCACGACGAGTCGCTTGAGGTGCAGTTCGAGCGCGATGCGCAGGTACAGGTCGATATCCAGCGCGTTGTGGTGGGTGATGAACGGGCGAGCCGCGGCGCCGCCCTGGATGCTCTGCAGCATCGGGCCTTCGACTTCCCAAAACCCTTGATCCTCAAGATAACGCCGGATGGTCTGAATGACCACTCGGCGAATCTCGAAGATCCGTCGAGTGGAGGCGTTGGTCATGAGGTCGACGTAGCGCTGGCGGTAGCGGACCTCGAGATCGCTCACGCCCTTGTCCTTGTCCGGTGGCGGTCGAACCGCCTTGCCCAGCAACTGGACATCCTCGGCCGCGATCGACAACTCGCCCCGGTCCGTGCGCATGACGAGGCCGGTGACGCCGATCCAGTCGCCGCGGTCCAGGCCGCGGAACGCTCGGTAGGCCGCCTCGCCGAGGGCGTCGCGATCCAGAAAGAGTTGGATCGTCCCGGAGCGGTCGCGCAGAACTGCGAACGTCAATCCGCCGTGGCGGCGGATGAGGATCAGGCGCCCGGCCGCGCGCACCCGGACAGCGGTTCGCCCACCGGGTCGAAGGTCCGCCCAGAACGTCGCGAGGTCTGCCGCGTGGGTGTCCACCTCGAAGCGGTACTCGGGAGCGTGGCCGTGCAGTCTCATCCGACGGCGCTCGACCTGGATGCTGTCCGGAACCGTGCCCCGCGTCGCCTCCGGCGGCGCGTCCGACGCCCCTTGATCATCCGGCATACGCGGCACCCTAGTAGGTTGCGCTAGACGAGTACGGGTCGCTGGCGCCGACG
>Ga0068856_100006387_pt1 | contig 11565 bp, 8 predicted proteins | sample KBSCornC62_FD_66595 | JGI IMG/M metagenome (GOLD analysis project Ga0068856, IMG submission 66595) | Corn rhizosphere microbial communities from Kellogg Biological Station, Michigan, USA - KBS Corn C6-2 | ecosystem: Host-associated > Plants > Roots > Rhizosphere > Soil ... | reverse complement strand
CCACGTTCTTGAAGCTGCGGGATCTGCTCGGGGCGGTGCATGCCATAGGGGAAGGCGAAGATGTCCATCGTTTGGCCGAGGCTCTGCATGAAGGCAGTGCACGATTCGATCTGGGCCAGAAACGCGTCGCGCTCGAGTAGCGAAAGCGTTTCATGATCGACGGAGTGTGCGCCCCACTCACACAGCGACGCCAGCGAGTCCACCCCGCCACGCGACAGCATCGGCGTGAATGCCGCGGCGTCGGTCTCGGCCACCATGCGCGTGAGCTCGGGGAACTGGAGCTCACGCTGCTCAGGGCTGAGCGACTTCAGGTGGAATGTGAGCCGTGCTCCGAACACCGCCTTGGCGAAGCGATCGGTCCGTTCGAGACGGAGCCCGAGGTCGTCTAGCCGCAGTCCCTGGACTGTCCGGTCGGGAGCAGCGTCGAGCGCATCGACGAGCCTGATCATCCACGGTGTCTCGCCCCGTTCGACCGCGTTCACGATCAGGTTGTGGTTTGCGCGGACGCCTGCCTCTGCGAGGATCGGGGCCGCGTACTCGAGGAAGTCACGGCAGCCGTCGTCGAACGAGAGGATGACTCGCGCGCGTCCGCTGAAGGGGCGGTCCAGTTGATCGAAGGTGACGATGTCGCAATGGCGCTTCAGGTAGCGGAGCACCGTGCGGAACTCGGTCGGGGACATCGCCGGCCAGTAGGGGTTGCGCTGCGGAGTGACCCGGTGGAAGTTCAGGATCAGTGCGGTCTCCGCCTGGACATTGCGAGAGAGCAGTACGCGATCGGCTCGGGCGAGGCTCATTCCGGTGAAATAGGCGCGCTTGAGTGCGGGCCGCGCCTGGCGGAGGGCGGCAAGGGCCAGGCGACGTAGGTGAGCCTGCGGCGTCGTCTCGGGCATGCTGTCCTACCGCTCGACTATCTTGCGATCAGCAGCGAGGGCTTGGTCGAACACTCGAGCCAGCTCGCCGGCCAACGCCGGTCGCGTGATGCTGGTGATGTCGCGCTGGTAGCGCTGACCGCGGCTGGTCCTAAGCGCCGCCACGATCGCATCCGCGTCGTCGGGGGCGATCACGTGGCAGCCCGGATATCGCTTGAGGATGGCGGCAACGTCGCTGCTTGTGTCTCCGAGATAGAGGATCGGCAGGTCGGTCGCGAGGTACTCGAACGTCTTTGCCGGAATCCACCCTCGCAGCAATGGCGAGTCGCCAGCCGGCCCGCACAGCAGCACGGCTGTCGAGCGCGCCAGCTCGACCATCGCCTGGGCGTGGGGAAGGAACCCGGACTCGTCGACGATCGCTGTGAGGCCGTTGTCTTCGAGCTCGGCGCGGACCTCGGAGCGGAGTCGGCCGATGAATTGCAGGCGGGGAGCATCCCCGTCCGTGACGAGCGTGCTCAGGGCCCGCCAGAGGCCGCCGAGCCGCTGGCGTTCGGGAAACATGGATCCCAGGTGGCTGAGGACGAGTCCGGGGGGTGGCAGATCGGGTGCAACGGGTCCGTCGCAGCCGTTGGTGATGACCTCGACGGTGCGGCCCCAGCGCTGGCCATAGCGGGTGGCCCAGCTCGGCGCGGTCATGACAATCTCGGTCGCCTCGCGCGCGATCGCACGTTCCAGCTTCTCGGCGCGCCGGTGGTTGTAGCCGGTGGGATGAACCAGATCGCTGAAGGGATCGCGGTACTCGGCGACCCACGGCACCTTGGCGACGCGACGCAGCCGCCGGGCGATCAGATGGCCGGTCATCGGATAGGCGGTCGAGAAGATGAGGTCAAAGCGGTTGTCGCCCAGTGCCCGCAGGCCGGTGGCGAGTGCCGGCGGATACCAACCGATCTGGGCATCGGGGTAATACAGACATGCTCGAGCAAGCTGCCGCAACCGCTGGCCCGCTCTACCGGGAGAGGCCGGTGTCACATCGTCGCCCGAAACGTTGAGGGCACGCTTGGCCAGGCGGCTGATCTCAAGCGAATGCGTGCGGATGATCTTCTCCTCGGGGAAGCTCAGGTCCTCATCCCGGTAGTAGCTACCGGCCCGCGGGGCGAGAACCGTGGCCTCCCAGCCGTGCTGTTCGAGGTCCCGCGCGAAGCTCGCCATCCGCATGCTGCCGATCCCACCGAGGGGCGGAAAGTAGTACGCGACCACCAGGACGCGACGTGTTCTGCGGGGACTCGTGGTCATTCGGGCTCGCCGGATCCGTTCCGGGGTGCTCAGGCTCGCCGCAGCGGGAGCAGCAGGGCCGCCAGCTCGGGCGCCCAGCGCTGGTAGGAATATTCAGATTCGACGAAGCGTCTCGCGGCGATTCCGCGCTCGCGGCGAGCTCCGGCGTCGCTGAGGAGCTCGGTGAGCGCGCGTTCCCACTCTTCGGCCGAGCTCGCCGCAAGCCCGCGACCACCGGATACGAACTCGGCGTTCACGCCGACAGGGGACGCGACCGCCGGAACGCCGGCGGAGAAGTACTGGAGCAGCTTGTAGCCGGACTTCCCCCGCGTCCAGGCTGTGTCGGGCAAGGGCATCACGCCGATGTCGAAGCTGGCGAGTTGCTCGGCCTGAGTCGCGGCCGACCATGGCCGGTGCTCGATCCAGGGCTCTCGCAGACCCGTGTCACCGCCGACCACCGCGAGCGTCACCGGCGCGCCGCCCTCGCTCAGCCGCCGGATCACCGGTAGCAGCGGCTCGAGATATGCGACCGTCGTGTGCGAGCCGATCCAGCCGATCCGCAACGTCTCGTGGTCGCCGTGGTCGTGAAGGGGCTGCGCTGCTGGATCGACGCAGCTGGGAATGACCTCGACACGTTTGCTGTGCTCGCGCGCCTGTGAGGCCAGAGTGCTGTTTCCGGTGAGCACCAGCCGTGCCGCTCGCATCGATGCGATGGCCCGACGCGCCTCCTGCTTGGTCCACTGAAATCGACGGTTGGAGTCGGCCGCGAATCCGACGAGCAGCGCGTCGTCGAAGTCATATACATCGAGTCGGCTGGGTGGATCCACCAGCGGCACAGGGGTCAGGGTCAGAAGACGGTGGACGAGCAGGACGGACTGACCATGGCGCAACCGCAGAGCACGGATCGCGCTGCGCGCCAGGACGGTCGCCTTCCGAGCCGGATGGGCGGGCGAGCTGAGCAGCCTGTACTCGTCGTCACGCAGCGTCGGGATGTGCGTGAGGGCGACTCCGTGCTCGGCCAGGAAGGGCACGAAGTTCGCGACGCGGACCCGCGCGCTCGCCGCGGACACTGGGTACGCTGTCGCACCTTGGACGCGGAGCGGAGCAGAGGCAGTCACGGTGGCGTCGCAGCCTAGCAGCGCGGGTACGCCCGACCCCGGCCACGCGACGACGCCCGCCGGCCCCGCCCACACGGCCCCCGCCGACCCCGGCCGGAGGCCGAGGGTGTTCTACGTCTCCTACGACGGCATGGGGGAGCCCCTCGGACGCTCGCAGGTGCTCGCATACGTCTTCCGACTGGCGCCGCGCCACAGGATCACGCTCTTCTCGTTCGAGAAGCCGGACGCGGACATCGCCGCCCTCCGCTCTGAGCTCCGAGAGCATGGGATCGATTGGCGGCCGCTGAGCTACCACAAGCGGCCGCCGGTGCTCTCGACTCTCCTCGACGTGATTGCGGGATGCCGCGCCCTGCGGACTGCGTCCAGGCAGGAGCGACCCGACATCGTGCATGTACGCAGCTACGTTCCGGCCCTGATGGCGCTCTGGGCCAGACGCTGGACGAGGGCCAAGCTGGTCTTCGACATCCGAGGTTTCTGGGCAGATGAGCGGGTGGAGGGGGGGATCTGGCCGCGCGACCACCGGCTCTATCGGGCCCTGTACAGGATCGCGAAGTGGTGCGAGCGGCGTTTCTTCGCGGCGGCCGATGCCGTCGTTACGCTGACGGAAGCCTCGGTCCCGCAGATCCGGAGCTGGGCGGGGCGGCCCGACGTGGATATCACGGTAATCCCGACCTGCGTCGACCTCTCCCGGTTCGCGATCACCGCACCCCGGCCCGCGGGCCCACGGCTGATCTGGTGCGGCTCGATCGGGACGTGGTACCGCTTCGATCTGGTCCCAGCCCTGACGACCTCGCTCGGGTTCCCGCTTGAGGTGCTCACCCGGCAGACGGACCTCGCGCAGGCCGCCCTCAGAGGGGTCCCGGCCACGATACGCACGCTGCCACCGGAGGAGGTTCCCGGTGCCTTTTGCACTGGCGATGTCGGCATCAGCCTCTGCGTCAGCTCCTTCTCGAAGATCGCGTCGGCGCCCACGCGCTTCGCTGAATATCTCGCCGCCGGTATGCCCGTCGTGGTCAACTCCGGCATCGGCGATGTCGCAGCCATCGTCGAGCAGCACCGCGTCGGTGTGGTGTTGAACGGCACCGATGATCGCGCCATGAGCGACGCTGCGGAGCGCCTTCGCGCGCTGCTTGCCGACGCGCACCTGGCCGCCCGCTGCCGTGAGGTCGCGCAGGATCTGTTCGATGTGGACTCGGGCAGCAGGAGTTACGCCCGGATCTACCACCGCCTGCTGGCGGATTCCTAGCTGGAGAAGGTGATCGTCGGCGCTTGGCGCGCGCTGCCGCGCTGGCGGGCTCGCCGGAAGGGCCACGCGAGGCTCTGCTGCGCTCCTACCGTGGCGCGGTAGATCCCGGGTGGGAGCGGGCCGTCCCACACGAATACCTGTCCTGCGAATGCGCGCAGGGTCGCGAGCGTACGCCAGCCGGAGCCGAGGCGACGTTTCACCTGGATCGTTCCGGAGACCGGGCTGATCCCCCAGACCTGGGCCAGCGCGCCGTCATGTTCGACGACGAACGGGAACCTGTAGGCGGTGAAAGACGGCTTCGGGCCGCCATCGCGGAAGTACACGCCGGAGAAGTAGTTCTGCGTGTAGGGGGGCGTCTGGTCCCTGATCAGGTACCACATCACGCACGAAACTCCCTCGTGCCAGAACACGTAGAAGCTCTGTTCGAGCCATCGCGCCTGCTTCATCAGGGGAACGCCTGAGGGATTGGGCGGGCTGGAGTCGTAGCCGAACTCGGTGACCCAGAGCGGCTTCTTCCTGTTGGGGAGGAGCGTATGCGCGGCGCGGGCGGCGCTGATGATCGGACTGAAGCGCCCGAGGTCGGGCGCCGAGGCGTCGAGCGGCGAGACCGCGTGAACCGTCGGCCCGAACGCGTCATATGGGTCGCTCGCCATGACATCGAAGTGGACCGGTCCGCCGGCACACGCCGTCGGCCCGAGCGTGGCGTTGACGCACAGCAGGTCCTGGAGAAAGGTCACGGGATGCGTCCGGTCGTTGCCCTGGAACGGCGCGTCGCCGTAGGCCTCGAGCCCGCTGGTGAGGACGACGTCGCTGCGGTCGCCCGCCTTGACCCCGGCATAGAACGCGTTGAGCATCTGTCGATAGATGTCTGCGCCCGAGTTCACCGCGTGACCGTTGACGCGCACCCACTGCGGCGAGAGGTGGTTGCTCATGTTCGCCTCCGCCCAAGCCTGCAGGTAGCGCACCCGCGGAAGCGTGTGCCCGTGATTCTGTGGATCCGGGTACCTCCCGGAATACCGCTTGGCCAATGCCTGGGCGAGCTGACCGAACGCCGTGGCGTTCGGTTCATACCCACCGGTCGCGTACTCGGCTGCGGTTCCGCCGGGCCCTTCGGCCCAGCGCGGGGCGTCCGTCACCAGGAAGACGGGCTGCAGACCGGCCTGTCGAACCTCTTCCACCTCCCGGTCAAGGTAGGCAAAGTCGAATTGCGGCGCCGACGGGCTTGTCAGGCTCGCGCCCGGAGCCGGGGGATCCGGCTCCGCGCCGGTCCAATCGACCTCGATCTGCACGATCCGCGCTCCCGCCGCCCGCGTCTTGGTGAGCCAGCTCTGATGTGAGACGCCGGCAGCCATCGGGTCGAACCAGACGCTGTCAACGAAGCCGCGCGTGAAACGTGCGGCGGAGGCAGCGCCGTCGGCGATGCCGAGTGATGTGGCCGTCAGGGCGAGCACGCAGAGGAGCGTGGCTTTGCGCGGGCGTTCCACGGTCGGGGAGACTACAGGCGGGGTTCCCGGAAACGTCCAGTGACCGCAGCGACGGCTGGCTCACCAGCTGCCGCGTCCGCTGGTGGCGTCAATGGTTGTCGTCCGTCCCCGTGCGGGTCTGCGGGACGATCTCCAACGGCGCGACGGCGTCCGAGCTGCGACCGCTGGCGCCTGTTCCGCCGTTCGTTGCCGCCGTAGCCTCGTCAACGCCCTTGCGGCCTCGGCGACCGCGCTTCTTGTGTCCTCCCGTCGGGCTGTAGTACGACTGCGAGTACTTCTCGTACCCGGGCCCCGAGGTGACACCGGTGGCAACCGCTCCGAGCAGCTGCGCGTGGGCTGACAGGATGATCTTCTGTAGCCGGTTCACCGTCTCGCGGCTCGAGCGGTTCATCCGTGCGATCAGCACCACTCCGGATACGTTCTGCATGAGCGGCACCGCGTCACTCACGGCGAGTGCCGCAGGGCTGTCGATGATCACCAGGTCGGCCTGGTCCTCGAGCGTGCGCACGAGTCCCCGCATCGCGTCGGAGCTGACCAACGCGGCCGGATTCGGAGGGGGCGGGCCGGCGGGCAGGACGCGAAGGCGGCCGACCGCGTCGGCTCCGAGCGGCCACTTGATCAGCACACTCTCGACCGGGCGGTGCTCGGCCAGCACCAATCCGAGCCCTACCGTTGTGTTCGCCCCCAGCTTCTCGCTGGCGCCGGCTCGGCGCATGTCTGCGTCGACGAGCACCACATCGAGTCCTGCGTGGGCGGCGGCCAGGGCGAGCCGCACCGCCACGGTGCTCTTGCCCTCCTGCTCCCCGGGGCTCGTGATCAGGACACTCTTGAGCTTCGTGTCGACCGTGAAATATGTAAGCGAGGTTCGCAGCGTCTGGAAGGCCTCGGCATCGACCGAGGTCGTCTCGAGCTCATTGTTGAAAGCGCTCGGCGGGATCGCGGCGAGCAGCGGCAGCTTGGTGAATTCCTCGAGCTCGTCCGGAGAGCGCACACGGCGGTCGGCACTGTCGAGCAGCATCACCGCGGCCGCCGCGAGCAGGATGCCGATCACCACGCCGAGTTCGATCGCGCGCCGGGTGTGCGGGCCCACCGGCGTGTAGTCGGGCGCTGCCGGCTGGATCGTGGACGCGACGTTGTTTGGCGCCGCCAGCTGCTGCTCGTAGGTTTGTAGATTCGCCTGTAGGTTGCCGTAATTCGCGCTGGTCTTGCTGACGTGGGAGAGCTGCAGCTTGAGTGTGTTGATCTGCTGCCTGAGATTGGCCTTGGTCTGCTTGGACCCGTCCACGTTGAGCGCGTTGGCGAACGCGTTGGCGACATCCGCCGCCTCGACCGGATCGCCCTTGACGGCCGTGATCGTGATGAAGTTCGTTGTCGGGTCACCGGAGGCGGAGACGCCGCTGACCGCGTCGCCCGCACTCTGGGGCGGCTTCAGCTCGGCACCGGCAATGCTCGCCACCGAGCTCGTCGTGATCAACTGAGCGACGGCCTGAACGTTGTTCTCCTGGAAGACCGTGCCGGCCGTGCTGATCGATCCGTTTTGGATCAGGCTCACCGTCGTGCTCGCCGAATACTCCTTGGGCTTGCCGTGCTCCATCAGATACGCGATCGCGGGGGCACCGACGACAAGCACCAGGATAAGCAGCTTCCAGCGCCAGATGGAGCGGATGTACGACCGAATGTCTCGGTGGCCGGTGAATTCGGGCATCAGACGGTTCCTCTTTCGAGTCTGGGCATCCCTGAAATGATCGGCGGACGCATCGGCTAGCTTAAGCGGTAATCAGTTGTGGCGGTGTTTGGGCACGATCTTGCTCTGGGTGATCGTGCGGCAACACCGCCCTGCGTTCGCGGGCAGCCGCCCACAACACCGACATTGCGCAGATCCCCAGGGTGACGAGGTGCGAGCGGTACCTGAAGCCGGTCCCGGCATTACCAACCGTCACCGAATACGCCACCATCTCGAAGAGTAGGGGATACAGGAAGGGTCCGGCTCGGCCGAAGAACTGGCCGCGGTTGAGCCAGCCGAAGCGAATGAGCAGGATCAGGATCGCGTATGCGAACAGGGTCCCGACGGCGCCGAACATCTGGCTCGAGTCATGAAGCTGCCACGGGTACGGCTGCAACACCAGTTCGCGGATCTTGGTCGGAAGGCTGGAGATCACCGCCCCCCGCGAGGAGACGTTGACCGATTCGAGGGCCAGGTTGGAGCCGTTCGCGCCGCCGGTGCCGCCCTCCCCGATCCCGGCGGCGTTGGCCGCCTGCGATGCCTGCAGCGTCTTGAGGTTCTTGCCTCCGGTCGCCGCCAGAACCGTCGGGCCCACCACCATCGCGGCCACGACTACCGCGTAGACGAGTGCGACGGCGGTGCCGCGTCGGGCCATGTTGCGCAGCGACGCGTGGAGGATCAGGAGCACGGATGCGCAGGCGAGGAACCAGCCGGCGTAGCCGCGCGTCTCGATTGCGATCATGCATCCAAGCGCGCAGATGAAGATCCCGCGGAGGTCCAGGCGCTTCCAGATCCAGGCACCGCCGAAGACGACGAGGCCGGCGGCGAGTTCCAGCAGTGGTTCCTTGTGGATCTCCGTGTTGAAGAAGATGCTCGAGGGCTCGAAGGCGAGCAGCCATGCCGCCAGTCGTGTGGCCCTGCGGCCACCGAGGTCGTAGGTGGCGGCGAGCATGAAGACGTAACCGAGCAGAGAGATCCCGGCCTGGGTGACGCGCAGCGCCGTCACGTTGATGAACCCGAGCTTGATCTGCAGCGCGAACAGCACGGTGTGCAACTGGTACACGCCATGGGGAAGGTCGCCATGTCCGAGCGGGGATTTCGCCACCAGCTCGGCCAGGCTCAGGAAGGTGTTCTCATCCCCGCCGCGCAGCGATGCACCGATGCCGGTGGCGTTGATCGCGACGATCGCGAGCAGCCGCAGCACGAAGGCGACCATCAGCGCCTTGCCGATGGTGAACCCCGGACGGGTGCGGCCGAGCCGCAACGACACGAAGATCAGGACAACGCCGACGAACAGGATCGCGACCAGTACGCCGGCGGCCGGATCGGAGGCGGGAATCGTCATGTCTGCTACCTATCGGTCGCTTGCGGGATCGCCGTTAGCCCAGGCCGAGCAGGCCGAGCAAGCATTGGTCAGGGTAGCCCGCCGGCACCCCGTGTGGACAGCAATTCGTCGTACAGGGCCGCGTGATCGGCCGCCAATCGCTCCAGCGTATACCTGGACGTGGCGTGCTCGCGACCTGCCGCGCCCATGCGCGCCCGCAGATCGGGGTTTTCCACCAGTCGCGAGACCGCGTCCGCGAGCTGCCTGATCGCGTCCACGGGAGCGAGGAGACCGCTGACGCCGTCGCGCACGGCCGACCGCACACCACCAACATCGGTGGCGACCACGGGCACGGCCGCGGCCTGCGCCTCGATCAGGCTCACGGGCGTGCCCTCATTCTCGGACGTGAGCACGATCACGTCACTGGCGTAACAGACATCCGGGATGTCGCGACGGAAGCCTGCCCAGTGCAGCCGCTCGGCCAGCGCCTGCGCGTCCTCCGAGCTCCGCAGCCGGTCCGCCAGCTCGCCATCGCCGACGACGATGAAGCGGACGTCACTGCGGTCCATCAGCACGCGTGCCAGCGCAAGAAAGCGGTCGACGCGCTTGATCGGGACCAGCCGCGCGATCAGCGTCACCACCACCTGATCGCCGGCGACGCCCCATTCGCTCCGCAGTCGCGCGCGGCGCTCCGCGCGATCGCGGTCAGCGGTGAATGGTGTCAGGTCGAACCCCAGCGGCATCACGCGGAACCTGCTCTCGGGCGCGACGCCGAGCCGGACCAGATCGTCGCGAACCTCGCGGGATACCGCCAGCAGCACGTCGGTGTGCGGGGAAAGCAGCCGCTCGACCAGCCGGTAGAAACCGGCCGTTCGCCCCGAAAAGTAACCGGTGAGCGAATGGCCGTGATAGGTGTGAATCAGAACTGGTCGCGAGCGGCGCCGCGGGAAGGCCAGCAGCGTCGCCAACCGGCCGAGCGTGCCGCCCTTGGCTGCGTGAGTGTGCACCACGTCCGGCCGGTCGCGCCACAGCAGCACGACCAGTCTCGCCAGCGCCGCGAGGTCGCCCGGACCAGGGTCGCGACGCATGCTCGAGACCAGCGTCGGAACGACTCCGCGCTCGTGCGCGAGGTAGTCCATGTTGCCCTCGGCCGGATCCTCGACACCGCGTACCAGGCGTGTGCGGTATCCGAATCGCTCCAACTCCTGCGTCAGCGTTATCGCCTGGATCGCGGGGCCGCCGACATTGAGGCGCGCGATTATCCGCATCACCCGGGTCAGGCCAGTGCAGTTCGTCATCGTGTTGGTTGATACTGCACGACAGTGACAGACCAGGGGCAGCCGAGGACCACGGTCGTGATCCCGGTTTGGGATGACTATGTGGCGCTGCGTTTCGCGGAGGCGCTGGCGAGCGTCGTAGCCCAGGACGTCCCGCTCGACATCATCATCGTCGATAACGCATCGAACGTGCCGCTGCCGGAGTCGCCTCAGGCGCGGGTCATCCGCATGCCGGAGCGGGTTTCGCTCGGTGCCGCGCGCAACGCCGGGCTCGAGCTGGTCGGCACTGAGAACGTGATGTTCACAGATGCTGACGATCTGATCGAGCCCTGGGTCGTAAGGCGCCTACAGGAGGGACTCGATGCTGATCCGCGGCTCGTCGCGTATGCCATGGCGTTCGTCGATGCGGACACCGGCCAACGCCATCGCTGGCCGCGGCCATGGATCGGCCAGATCGTTCGATTCCCAAGGCTGTTCGCCCTACTCAACGCGGTGTGGGCGATATATCCGATCACCGGAGCTGTGCTGATCCGGACCCACCTTGCGCGGGCTGTCGGCGGTCACGCTGACATCGACAATGGTGACGCACGGTGCCTGGGCGCTGCCCTCTTGTTCCGGGGGCGCGTGGGCTGGAGCGAGGACCTCGGGTACCTCTATCACCAGCATCCTGGCTCGAACCTGGATCGGTTCAGCGGGACTGGCGCGATCCTTCAGAGCCATGCGGCGGTTCGTCGGCGGCTACGGGCTGACCTTGGCGGGCCGCCGTGGTTGCGCCCGACGATCCCGCTGATCGCTGTCGCTCAGTGGACGGCCGTAGGCGCGCACCTTGGACTGACCGCTTTCAGGCTGGCGGCTGCCCGCCGCGCCGGACGCGCACCGCACTGAACGCAGCCGCAGCGCCCAATCCGAAGGCGAGCAGCAGCGGAAGGAACACGCCAATTCCGCCGGCGTCCGATCCGCCGATCAGGTGCGTGATCCCGTTCAACGCCGAGCCACTCGGGGCGCGCAGGGGTGCCGCTGCGGCAGACGGGGAACCTGGGCCCTCGAGCCCATGCGTTGAATGACTCAGGGTTGGAGCAGTCTGCTGCGCGAACTGCGCGGCCGCCGCGCCTTGCTTGCCGAGCTTTGCGAGCCTGCGCACACCGGTCCGGCCATGGCCGATCCTCGAGATTTGCTTTGCAGTGGGGTTGGCGACACCCATGGCAGGTGTAGAGACGTTCCCGCCTGACGTCGGCACTACCTCGGAGTATTG
>Ga0068856_100006381_pt1 | contig 11568 bp, 4 predicted proteins | sample KBSCornC62_FD_66595 | JGI IMG/M metagenome (GOLD analysis project Ga0068856, IMG submission 66595) | Corn rhizosphere microbial communities from Kellogg Biological Station, Michigan, USA - KBS Corn C6-2 | ecosystem: Host-associated > Plants > Roots > Rhizosphere > Soil ... | reverse complement strand
GTCAGCGCTTTCGGCGTTATCGTTGCCGCCTGCGTGAGACCGGTCAAAGTGTAATTGCCGTTGCCGGTTCCCGACAGCGAGATTCCACCGAAGGTCACCATGTTTGCTGACAATACATCTTTCGTGTTGTACGTCGCTGTCGGCGCCGCGGTCAGACTCACGGAGTCCACACCGTACGGGATCCCGTCGGTAGTTGTTCCGGTTCCTGCCGCCTCAGTCGCATGCAGCATCGCAGTTCCGCTGACCACCGTGTTCGTCGTGCCGTCATAAATTCTGCTGGCTGGAACTGTCAATCCGGTGTAGGTCAGGGCTTTGGGCGTGATGTTCGCGCTCAAACTCGGAGGAGTGAGCGAATAATCGGTCAGTTGCGCGCCTCCTAGGGTCAAGCCAGTCACGTTCACCGTGATCCCGTCCGCTACATCCTTGCTGACGAAGGTTCCCACAGCGCCGCCGCCCAAAGTAACCACATCCCCGATGAAAGGCTTGCCATCCCCGGTCGGACCGCCCGGAGCTTCGGCCGTCTGCAATGCAACCGTTCCCGTCAGCGTTGCGTTCATGGTTCCGTCATAGATCTTGTTACTAGCGCTCAGCCCATTCACCGTCAGCGCCTTCGGTGTGATGTTCGCGTTCAAGGCCGGAGCAGTCAGAGAGTAATCCCCGAGTTGCGCGCCGCCCAAGGTCAAGCCAGTCACGTTCACCGTAATCCCGTTTGCTACGTCCTTGCTGATGAAGGCTCCGCTTGGCGTTCCCGAAACGCTGATAGTGTCGCCTGAGTACGGCATTCCATCCGTGCTGTTCCCTGCCCCAGGCGCTTCAGTCGCCAGCAGCGCTGCCGTGCCCGAAATCGTTGCCGCCAACGTGGCGTCATAAACTTTGTTGTTTGCGGTCAGCCCATTGACGGTCAGTGCCTTCTGCGTGATGTTTGCCGAGAGTGTCGGCGCGGTGAGGCTGTAATTTCCGGCTTGTGCGCCACTCAGTGAGAGTCCGCTGACGCTGACGATGATTCCGTTAGCAACGTCCTTGCTGCTAAAAGCGCCGGTTGGTGCTCCAGTGATGCTGACAACGTCACCTGTGAACGGCGCGCCATCCGTGCTCGTCCCGGTTCCTATCGTCTCCGATGTGAGCAGCGCGGGCGTCCCGGTAATTGAGGCTGTTTTGGTAGCGTCGTACACTTTATCTTTCGCGGTCAGGCCAGTCACGGTTAATGCTTTTGCGCTGACTGACTGCGCGATCGCGGAAGAGGTACTGCCAGTAAAATTGGCGTCTCCACCATATACGGCCGTGATGGAGTGAGGGCTGCCGACCACCGGAAGATTCGAAACCGAGCAGAATGCGCTCGGGCTGCTCGCGCTACCGCTAAGGTTTGTGGTGGTACAGATAGCAGTTGCGCCATCTTTGATTGCAACCGTTCCTGTCGGCGTGTTGGTTCCACTCGCGCGAGTGACGGTGGCCGTGAATGTCACGGAGCTGCCATAGATCGAAGGACTGCCGGAGGTTGCGACCGTGGTATTCGTCCCTACAACACTTGGTGTCAGCGTGAAATTCTCGTTCGTCAGCTGAGCGCCATTGTTTACGTTGGTGAGCGTGATTGTGCTCGCACTGAAACCGGGTGCAGTGGCGGTTAACTGGAGTGTGACGGGTCCGTTCGTGCTAAAGCTGAGCTTCGTAGTGGTGTTGTCGAATACATAAGCGCCACCGGCTCCGGAAGTCGTTGTCGCAGCCGGGCTGTTGTTACAGCCGCTCGTGCAGGTAATTGTGGCTCCAACTATGGCAGGATTCCCTGTGCCGCTACTTTTCACTGTTCCACTTGCAGATGTTGCATTGCCATCCGTGAACGTGTTCTCCGCCACAACCCCTGATTGACTTCCTACCGCGCTCAGCCAGAAGCGCACATTCACGTCGTGAATATCAGTGGCGAAACTGCTGTCGCTGAAGTTGCCATTGCCGTCGGCGGCGACCGTGTAGGGGCCGTGGGTATCAATCAGCGGAGATTCAACCAGCGTGACGCTCACATTTTCGCCGGGCTTAAAGCCGCTGCCCTGAATATTGACGGTCGTGCCCGGAGGATAATCGCCCTGATCGGTTTGAACTGTGGGATATCCAAATGCCTCAGTCGAGGCCAGCGTCGCGCCGCTCGCGTCGGTGCCTCCACCCAGAATCAGCAGGCCGGCCTTCGGCGTCACTGCCGATGTTGGCCCGTTCAGCTGATTAACCGATCCGGACGCACTCGACCGAGCCGTCGCCATCGAGCCAGTGGGAGAGATGACGTAAGTCCAGGATCCATCTGCCGTGGAGACCTGTGCCGTGAACAGCTCGGCGGAAGCCAGAGGGGCCGCAACAGAAGTTCCGCCGACGATCAGAACACTATTATTGTTGGGCAGCAGAAAGGACTGGTGTCCCTGGCGCGCATTGGAGAGATTTGCTCCGGCGTCGGTAAATACACCCGAAGCTGGATCGAAAATTTCAATGGACGCCAGGTCAATTGTGCCGTTGCTTCCCTGCCCCGCGCCGCCGATCACCGCGACCTGACCATTCATCAATGTTGTTGAAGAGGCCGCGTAGCGCGCCGTAGCCAGGCTCGGCCCGACGCTCAGGCTGCCAGAAGCGGGATCAAAAATGTCAGACGAAGCCACTGGATTATTGCCATCGAAGCCGCCCACGATCAAAACCCGGCCATCCTGCAGGACGGACATTGCATGCTTCGTGCGTGGAGAAGAAAGAGTCCCCGCGAAACTGAAGTTGCCGGAAGAAGGATCGTAAATTTCAATGGTGTTATTGGGTGCGCCCGCATTGTCGCCGCCCGCGATCAGAACCCGGCCATCCTGCAGCAAGGCGGCCGTAGCATTCGCTCGCGCCGATGTCATCGGGGCAGTCTGTGTCCAGGTGTTCGCGTTGGGATCGTAGATTTCGGCGGAGTTCGTTCCGCCTCCGCCGGTGGTGTTACCGCCGCCCACCAGCACACGGCCATCGCTGAAAACCACAGCGAAATGCCCGCTGCGCGCTACGTTCATCGCGTTAGTGAATGAGACTGTGCCGTTGACGCCGAAAATTTCCGCCGATTGCAAAGCGCCGCTGCCGCTATCGCCACCGGTGAAAAGGATGCTGCCGTCGGACAGCATCACGGCCGCAGCATTCGATCTCGCCTGCGATAGACTGGTTGTATCTGTCCACTGGCCGATTGTGATTTGCGGTAGAGTGGCTCGGAGCATTCCGGCAAAAGACAGGACTGCCAGAATGATCCATAAACGGCTAGGCGCAGTCTTCATGGTGTGACCCCAATCAAAAAATGTCGGGACGTATTTGGGGCTTCGCGCGTGGCAGCCGGATGACAAAGTATCGCCGGAGCTATCGGGGGGACCGGCTCAGGCTTCAATCCTGCACAATTTTGCAACTGCTAAACGCGAAGGCCGTGCAGCTATCCCAGGGAGAGGGGCGTGATGGGAAACTGGCAATGAAGGGGAGCAAGCGCAATTCCATACTCGGCGAATCTAGCGGTGGAGGGGAGACAGCAAGAGCACGCCTAAACGTAAGTACCTGGATTTACTGGATATGACGAGGTGTGCCCTAACAATATTTTTAACGACTTCACAGTGCCCTGTCTCTAACGGCGGCACGAAAGGTGTCAATAACTTGCAACTTAATTTCAGGTAATGCGTTACCTGGACTCCAGGCATTACTCTCCGCCGCCATCCGCCAGGTACTCACTTGAAAGCACCCGCCAATTCTGGAACACTCGTGCTCAACGGAATGATCTGACTCGTGGAACCAGACTGCCAAAAATTCGCGCTGGTGGTGCCCACCCTGAACGAGGCTGCGAACATTGAGCCTGTGCTCGAAAAAGTAGTTGTGGCATTGTCAGGGTCATCGGTCGGGTGGGAGATTCTGGTCGTTGACGACGATAGCTCTGATGGCACACCGAACGTTGTCAAACGTTTCGCCGAGTTCGAACCCCGCGTGCGCCTTTTGGTTCGTACCGGGCAACGCGGATTGGCAGGCGCGATCACCTACGGATGGGCGCACACCGATGCCGATCTGCTGGGTGTGATTGACGCCGACCTTCAACATCCACCCGAACTGCTACCAACTCTCATCACCAAAGTCGCGGACGGTTGCGACATCGCGATCGCCAGCCGATATGTCCAGCCGCATAGCATCGACGGATGGAACCCCTTACGCGCAGCCATTTCCCGCGCGAGCTTGCTGGCGAGTAAACCGGTACAGAATCCGTCTCTGGCGGTAAAAGACCCGATGTCCGGATATTTTGTGCTCCGAAGAAAATGCATATCGGGCGTGGACTTTCAGCCCACCGGGTTTAAGCTCTTACTCGAGATTCTGGCCCGAGGACACGTAGGCTCGGTGATGGAAGTGCCTTTCAAGTTTGCACCGCGCCGGCAAGGAAAAAGCAAGGCTAACCTGATGACCGCCGTACATTATCTTTCTCTGCTGTGGAGGCTCACGTTCAAGTCTGATTGAAATGAAATTGCGTATCTAAGCAGCGGTAGCCTCGCCCTCAGGGGTTGCATTACCTACTAAATCCAGGCGAAGACGTTCCATTTCTGTGGCTGCTTCTTGCATCTGCTCAGCGTATTCGTGTCCCTGTCGCGGCAGAAAGCCGCCGTAATTCTCAAGCAGCAACCGCGAAGTCGTGTTAAGGGCGGTAATATTGAAACGCGCTCGGCCAGAAAGGACGGATGTTAGTTTTGCTAGCTGCGAATCCCGTATGGCAAGCTCTTCTTTGCTGCGCGCAGCTTCTTCTTCCATCGCACGACCGAGGTAGCGGATCAGCCCGAACAGACATACTGCCATTACGAGCACGCCGCCGTTAACAATGATGGTCCGCGACAATATTTTCTTTAGCGCGAGAACCCTCTCACCTTCGATTCTCACGAAATTTCTGCTCTCCGCCGACGAAAGCGAGGACGCAATGCCGCGAGCTTCATCCATGTAGCCCTTGCCTTCATTTGTATCCACCAGCATGAATGAACGATGGCGATATCCTCGTTGGCGCAAGTCAATTGTGCGCTCCATCTCGACCTGCTTGGATTTCGCTAAGGACTCTAATTGGAGTTCCAGTGATCTTTGGTCCTCCGGGCGAACAGCAAGCTGCACACGAAGATTCGCGAAATCGCTTCCGATTCTGTCCTTCGCGGTGGTGTAGGGCTGCAAGTAGGACTGCTCGCCGGTCAGCAGGTATCCCCGTTGACTTGTTTCCATATCAGTCAAATCCTTCAAAACACCAGCAATGGTCGCCTGCACTGTGGAGCTTTCGCGCGTGAGCGTATCCATCTTCTGCATCTGCCGCAAGTGATCGACAGCAAGATAGGCATTTAATGCCATGCAGACAAGCAGCGCAGGAACGCCGATTTGGACCGTAGCTTTTCGAATCATATTTTTCTGCCCTTTCACGTGATATTGAGACCACCCTCGGTAGTGATTCGACTGGCTTTCGAAATCTGCAATGCCGTCTTGATTCTGGCATCCTGGCTGGGGAGCATCCATTCAGTTGAAATGATTGAACTCGCAGCGACAGTGAAAAGCTGAGCGTTCTCCTGCTCTTCGAAATAACGTTGCCACGTGGAAGCTCCTGCTAGTTTCTTTCAAGAATCATAGGTCGAGTCGGCACCAGAACAACGTATCTCTGTTGGTGCACTCGCTAAGTGGAAGGCAGGGGTGAAGACGCCACTTATCCATTGTCGCGGCTCAGCTTTCCTTTATGAGTACTGACTTTTGGTTCGGTTTCTCGTTATCACAGACATGCAGACGACCACGCCACTGGACGCAAGCCAGTTCGTCGGAGCCATGTTGTGAGCACAATCCCAGCGTGATCAGGGTCACAGACTGAATTTGCCTCTCGATGTAGAAAGATGATGCAAGTTCAATGAATAGTTTTGGGCTGGAGTTCGTGCCGCAAGGTGAACGCAATGGATGGACCGGAAAATGATGAATTGAGATCCCGAGAGCGTCGCAGGTGGCTTGACGCCATTTTCATCGCCATGATTGTCATTTCAGTAACCGGCCTGGTCTACATTCTGTTTTATCGTTAGTCGCGCACAACCTTCACACTTATGCGTGACAACCTCCCTTATGGGCGGGGCAGGTTTTTCAGTTCCGGCGAAATGGCGTATGCCTTCTCAAACTCAACCAGTGAGTCGGCCTCTTTACCCTCTTGATGAAGTGTCAACCCAAGGTTGTAGTGCGCCTCCGCATAGTTGGGCTTGAGGTGCAATGCCTCGGCAAACTCCGCGCGCGCCGTATCTAGGTTTCCCGCCTGCAATTGGACTAAGCCAAGATTGTTATGGGCCTCAGGCGAGTTGGGATTACGTCGGATGAGGTCGCGGAAAACGTTGCTTGCGCCTGCGCTGTCGTTCTTTTGGTTGAGAGCCAATCCCAACTGCACCCGCGCGTCTGTATAGTTGGCATCGAGATTGAGGGCTTCGCTGAACTCGTGAACAGCTTCGTCCAGGTTTCCTGAGTGCGCCAGCGCCAGTCCGAGATTGTAATGCGCTTCCGCCAGGTCCGGATCGGACATCACCGCCTGCCGGAACTGATCGAGCGCACGCGTACGATCTTCCTGGCCCCAGTAAAGCAGACCGAGGCTTGAGTGGGCCTGCGCGTAGTCAGGCTTCAGCGCCAGCGCCTTCTCAAAAGCTTCTTGCGCGGGGGCAATTTCGTTCTTGCGCTGCAACGTGACGCCCAGGTAATAGTACCCGGTGGGGAGTTCGGGAGCTTGCTTGATCGCGTCCTGAAAACGCGTCATTGCTTCGTCGAGCTTCTGCTGTTTCAGCGCATCAACCCCTTGCAATGTGAGAAGTTTTGCCTGGGCCAGGCGGGCGCGGAATTCGTGCAGGCCCTTTAGCTCAGACAACTCTTTCTGCGAGGCTTCGGTCTGTCCTTGAGCACGCAAGGCGATCCCCAAGTTGTAGTGCGCCTTTTCAAAGTCAGGCTTGAGCTCAATTGCCCGCCGGAGTGCAGCAATCGCGCCCACCAAGTCGCCCCCAGCTTTGAGCTCCATACCTAGGTTGAACTGCGCCTCGGGGTCGTTCGGGGCAAGTTGTACTGCTTTGCGAAATTGAGCTAAGGCCTCTGCATGATTGCCCGAGCGGCGCAGCATCACCCCAAGCACTCCATGCGCGGGAGCAAAGCGGGGATTCAGGCGTATGGCTTTGCGAATGTTGCCAACAGCGCTGTCGACTTTGCCAAGCTGTCCCTCGACCAATCCGTACTCCAAATATGTCTCGGGCGTGGGCTTGAGCGCTATTGCTCGTGCCAGCTCACGTTCCGCCGACGCAGCATCATTACGCTCCGAATAAATGTGAGCCAGGAAGCGGTGCGCGGCTGCGTTTGCAGGATCGAGTTGTACAGCGATGAGTAGCTCCTTCAGGGCATTTTCTTGGTCGTGGAGATCGTAATAGGTTGCTCCAAGACCATAATGTGCGTTTGCCCAGTTCGGCTTGAGCCGCAGAGTCTCCTGGAACTCTTCTAGCGCTGAATGATCATCACCCTTAGATTTCAGCGCGAGCGCGAGATTGTAACGCGTAATCGCGTCTCCAGGATCGATCGCTATCGCCTTCTGATAGGCCGCGATGGCCTGGTCCCAGGATTTCTTTTGCGAGAGTTTGATGGCCTGCTGGCGATAAGAGTCGGCGGTCTGAGCAAACGAGGGTAGCGTCAGAAGGAGGAGCGGAATCAGCCGGAACATCATTAAATATGAGAGTACCAGAGCGCGCGACGGCTGGAACAAGCAACGGGACAAGCCTGACAGCTTGTCCCGTTGTTATTGCAAACTCAGAAGTAAAACTTGGCGCTGACCTGGCCGATGCGGGGATCCCTGGCCCCTGTCACCACCCCCATTTGTCCGTTGAGATCGCCGTCCGGGTTGTTGAATTGCGTATGGTTGAACAGGTTGAAGAAATCGGCGCGGACTTCGAAAGCTTTTGATTCAGTAATGTTGGTTCTCTTCATCAAACTAATATCAAAATTGTTGATCCCCGGGCCGTGGAAAAACTGCCGATTGGAGTTGCCAAACTGGCCCAGCGGTCCCGGAGCGAATGCATCCGCGTTGAAGTATATATGGTTACCCGCCGTATCGGTGTGATGTGGATCTTGAGTAATCACCTTCCCTACCACGTTGGGCTCATCTGTGTTCGAACTTCCCGTCAGAGAGAAATCGTCAGAGCTCTCGCTGATTGGAATGGGGAAGCCACCGGTAAAGCGCACGATCCCAGAAAAGTTCCAGCCCTGCGTGAGGCGTCTTGGCGCATTCGAGAAGGCCTTATCGAACGGAAGCAACCACGCGTAACTGAATACGAAATTGTGAGTGACATCGAACGACGATAGTGAACGGGTGAGTCGGGCATTCTCAAAATTAACCCACTGCCCAAAGGCAGACGAATTGTCGATGGCTTTTGAGTAGGTGTACGCGGCCAGAAATGTCATATTGTTGGCCTTGTGTTCCAAACTGATCTGCCCGGAGTTGTAATTGGAATTTGCAAGGTTCACAGTGAAGCTGTTGTTTTGGCTGAAGTTGGGGCCTAGAAAGTTGCGAGTGCCGTTTATGCAGACGCTTCCGGCGAATCCCGAAGGACAAGTAGTTGTAAAGGCTTTGGGCGGCGCAGGAATTCCTACGGGGAGAGCATAAATATCTTGCTCACCAAAAGGCGCGCAATTGGCTCCTGAGCTTGTGTCCACGGCTCCAAGGGCATTGAGTTGCTGACACAGCCGCCTGTCGCCGGGGTTGGCGTCATATTGGGAGATCAGACGGTGCCCCTGGGTCCCGACGTACTCAAGTGTCAGCACTGTGTTCTTCGAAAGCTCCCTCTCAATCGCCAGATTGTAATGCTCCGCGTACGGAAGCCGGTTGTGAATGTCATAACCTGGAGAATACGAGAGGGGAAGATAGGTGGAGTAATCGAGCGATGCATTGGCCGGACTACCTGGTGTTGGGAAAGTGAATGGGAATCGATGTGTATTGATAGTGCCATCGGGTGTCTGGTAACTGCCATCGGCGCGCGTCACGTACGGTTGGTCAAACAATGTCGGCTGCGGGGAGACCCAGTACAGACCAAACGGGGCATCACCAACCTCATAAAACAAGTTCAGATCCTCGATCGATGTGTAGTAAATACCGTAAGCCGCCCGAATGCTGGTCTTGCCGGGTCCGCCGAAGATTTTGCCGGCAATTCCGTCGGTGAATCCGGGCGAATAGGCTAAGCCGATGCGAGGCGAAAAATTGTTATAGCGCGTGGGAGCCAAAGTGCTTGGAATGCCAGGATCGCCGGGAACCACCCAACCCAGCGGTGCAGTCGGGAATTGCGTGGATTGAAGTCCGGGAACGATGGTTTCAATCTTTCCCTGCGTGTCGTACCAGGGCATGCTGACTTCCCACCGCAATCCGAGATTGAACGTCAAATTTGGTTTCGCCTTATAGGTATCTTGAACGTATGCGCCACCATAACGAGTCCGGGAGTCCAGGAGCTGCCGGCTGCATTGGTTGAATTCGTTTGGCGCTCCAATCAGGAAGTCGGCGAAATCTGATCCAGTCTCGGCTCCATTGAAGGTGAAGTCCCCATTTGCGGCGCAGGTGTTGCGTTCATTGATCTGTAGATAACGGAACTCGCCGCCGAATTTGAAAGTGTGCGCCCCCATCGCTTTCGAAAACCCATCTGAGATTTGGTAGGTATTGTTCGGCTGAAAGGTGGTCAGCGTGTTCACGCCGATATTAAAGTTATTGAAGAACAGCGGTGGAACAAATTGCGGGTAACCAGCGGGACCCGACGGGTTAATGCCGAGGGGCGTTCCGGTTGCAAAACCGAGGTCAGCCAATTGGGCGAAGCTCTGCTTGGGCTCGTCTGTCACTGTCGCTGTCCGGAAGAAGCTCAGGCGGAACTGATTTACAGCAGTGGGACCGAGATTCTTGGTGTTGCTGATAACGAACTGTTGAGCTCGCGAAGGAGTGACGGTTTCGAAGCCGGGTACACTGGCGTTGTGACCGAAGGCACTGGTTACAGTAGAGTCGTCATAGTGATAGTAGAAAGACCAGTTGCCGGTCTTCTGGTTTACGAAATCGATGCGCTGCGCGGCTTTATCGTCACGAATTCGATCTCGTTGGCCGTTATCGGAAAAGGTGTTTGAATTAACGTTTGGACTAGGAATGTAAGGAAGTATTCCAACAGCGGGAGCGGCGAATGCGGCCTGTGGGATGATGCCGCCCGGGAAGACGCACTGCGTAGTATTCGCGCATGTAGGGGTTGAGTAAAGCTCGTTATCGGTGACAGTATAGCCCAGTCGGCCGCTCAGAACCTGTGCCCAAGAGGGACTTGGTGATGTGCCGGTTGTTAATGAGTTTACTCTGGTTGGCTGCCCGTTAGAGTCAACGAACGTGCTGGGGTCGAATGTGCCGCCTCGTTCTGCTACAGTTGGCACCTGTACGTTCCCCGTGCTCGCCCCGCGAACGATCCGTGTCCCCTGATAATCCGTGAACCAGAAGATTTTATTCTTCCACAGCGGGCCCCCAACGGCGTAACCGAACTGGTTCTGCCGTAATTCAGCCACGCTGTCATCGAAATACCTAGTAGCGTCGAACTTGTCATTCCGCAGAAACTCGAACACCGTGCCGTGAATGCTGTTCGTACCGGATTTGGTGATGGCATTCATCACGCTTCCGCTGAACTTGCCGTACTCCGCGTCGAAGCTGTTCGTGATGAGCCGGAACTCCTCGACCGAATCCAGATTGGGGATCAATCCGGCACCGAGATTGCGGCCTTCGCTAACGTCGCCACCGTTTACCAGAAAAGCATTCGCGGTTTCGCGCTGTCCGTTTACGGAAAGGTTTCCGGGGGAATCGATATATCCGGAAACCGGACGATCCTGCTGAATCGATCCCGCGGTGACCGGCACCACTCCGGCCTGCAACCCCAGCAAATCCAGATAGCTGCGGCCATTCAGCGGCAGCGAAAGCATTTTCTTGGACTCGATCACGTCACCCAACTGCGTGCTTTCGGTCTCAACCTGCACCGCGTTCGCTTCGACGCTGACGTTTTCCGCAAGGCTTCCGACCTGAAGCGTCACGTCAAAGTGCAATTGGTCATTGACCTTAAGATCGATATCGGTAGCCGTAAAGGTGCGAAAGCCCGTGGACGTTGCCGTCAACTTGTACTTTCCTGCGGGCAGCGCGAGTATGTGAAACGAGCCATCGGAACTGGAGACAGTTTCTTGGCTCTGATTGGTCTCAACATTCGTGACTTGCACGCGCGCACCGGCAACCACCGCCTGTGAGCGATCGCGAACGACGCCGGTGATCGCACCAGTCACATCGGCGCGAAGCAGCACCGAACTGAAGAGAATCGCCGACAAGGCGAAGGCTTGCATTGCACTTCTTGAGTAAATTTTCATGGCTGCCCCCGGGGAATCGGCCAACCATCTCACAAAACCCTAAACACAATCAAGCAAAATTTGCGAATTTCCAGCCTATTAAACGTTTTAATACAGGTACCCTTTCCCAAGTGAAAAATGTTAATTACGGCCGGCGAGACTTATTACGATACGGGTACCAAACATCCATCATCGCGC
>Ga0068856_100006378_pt1 | contig 11573 bp, 12 predicted proteins | sample KBSCornC62_FD_66595 | JGI IMG/M metagenome (GOLD analysis project Ga0068856, IMG submission 66595) | Corn rhizosphere microbial communities from Kellogg Biological Station, Michigan, USA - KBS Corn C6-2 | ecosystem: Host-associated > Plants > Roots > Rhizosphere > Soil ... | reverse complement strand
GACGCCGCGCGCATAGGCGAACGCCTTGGCGTAGCTCACCCCCACGAGCAGCGCTCCCACGAGCCCGGGCGCGTTCGTGACCGCCACCGCGTCGATCGGTGCTGCGCCGGCGTCGGCGAGCGCGCGCTCGGTCACCGGCACGACGGCCGTGAGGTGCGCGCGCGACGCGATCTCCGGCACCACGCCGCCGAAGATCCGATGGACGTCCTGCGACAGGATCACGAGCGATCGCAGGGAGACGTCGTCGCCGGAGCCGTCGAGCACGGCGGCCGACGTCTCGTCGCACGACGTCTCGATTCCAAGAACGCGCATTATGGATTCGGCATCTGCACGAGCTGCACCTTCACCTGCGACGGTCGCACGCGCAGACCGTTGACGAAGCCTGTCGTGTCGATGTCGACGAGGTGCGGGAGCGAGTCGGGGAACGTCACCGTGGTCTTGGTCGTGCGCACCGACGCGATCCGAAGCACGAGGTGCCGCGGCCCGCTCACGGTCACGCTCTCCGGGTCGAAGCGCGTCTCGATCGGCCCCGGCAGCGGAACGATGGTCAGCGCCGAGTGCACCGGCACCTTGCGCGACCACGTGGACTCGAAGCGGAGTGTGACGCTGCGCGGCTGCACGTCGCGCACGACCGCATCCACGCCTTCGGGCAGCGTGACGTCGTCCGGCCGGAGATCGAGCACCACGGTGTCCGGCGCGTCGGAGGTGATCTGCCGGCGGATGACCGGAAAATTCGAGCTGAGCTTGATCAGCTCCTTGGGCGAGCCGGCCACCAGTGCGTGCAACACCGGCGGCGGATCGCGCAGCACCAGCGAGCTGTCGAGCACCGGACTGAATTCGACGGGAACGATCTCGACCTGTGGCTCCTTGGCGTTCACCACGAACCAGAGCACGACGGCGAGGAGCACCGCCGTCGCCTTGAGCCCGAGCCGTTCCGTGAACGCGGCGACGAGTCGCCGACGGACGGCGCTCTGCTGACGCCGCGCGGGAGAGTCGACCATGCCGTGAGGTCAGCGATCGCCGGCGTCCGCCACCGGGCGAGGGGTCTGCAATCCGAGCAACTGCGCGATGAGCGCGCGGTTCCCCTGCGAGTCCCAGTCGATCTGCCCGACGACCTTGCGACGAATCGTGCCTTCGGGCCCGATCACGAACGTCTCTGGCACGCCCGTGGTCTGGTACTGCGTGCCGATCGCGTCCGCCTGGTCGTGCAGCACCTCGAACGTGACCCCGTACCGATTCGCGAATGCGCGGATCGAATCCTCGGACGCTTCGCGATCGATGCTGACCGCGACCAGGTTGAGCCCCTTGTCGCCGTACTCCGAATACAACTTCTCGAGGCTCGGGATCTCGCGCTGGCACGGCTCACACCACGTCGCCCAGACATTGAGCAGCACGACCTTGCCCTTGTAGTTGTCGAGGGTCTTGAAGGTGTTCTGGCCGAGCACCTTGGCGCGGAACTCCGGCGCCTTCGCGCCCACGTCGACGGGGAAGAGCTGCCCGCGCATGAAATGCATCGCGGTGAGCAGACCAATCCCGATGACGGCGATCACCGCGCCAACGACTGCCCACTGCTGTCGAACCGTCATACGAACACCCCGCACTTTCCGCGCAGCGCGGCGATCTCCGCTTTCACGTCCGGTGCCGTGAATACGGCGTTGCCTGCCACGAACGTATCAGCGCCGGCGTCCCAGACCTCGCGAATCGTATCGCGGTTGATGCCGCCGTCCACCTCGAGCGCGGCGTCACTGCCCGCTTCGTCGAGCATCAACCGAGCCCGGCGAATCTTGTCGATCGAGTACTCGATGAAACGCTGGGCGCCAAAGCCCGGATTCACGGTCATGATCAGCAACAAGTCGAATTCCGGGATGATCTCGCACACCGCATTGAGCGGAGTGGCCGGGTTCAACGCGACGCCCGCGCGGCAGCCGAGCTCCCGGATCCGATCGAGCTGCCGGTGCAGGTGCGGCGCGATCTCGGCGTGAATCGTCATGCCATTCGCGCCGGCGGCCGCGAAGTCGTCGAAGTACTTCTCCGGCTCGATGACCATCATGTGCACGTCGAGTGGGAGACGCGTCACCTTGCGCACCGTCTCGATCACCTTCGCGCCGAAGGTGAGGTTGGGCACGAACTGTCCGTCCATCACGTCGATGTGAATCCAATCCGCGCCGCCGGCCTCGCACATCGCGATCTGATCGCCGAGCCGTGAAAAATCCGCGCTGAGAATGGAGGGGACGATGCGAGCGGGGGAGGGCATCTACTGGTTCGTGCTCACCGTGAGAGTGACCGTGCTGCCTTCGGGCTCCTTGGTGCCGGACGGCGGATCCTGCGCGAGCACGGTGCCGACCGGCGTTGCTTCGCGCACCTGTTGGTCGCCGCGCGACGCCTTGAAGCCGACGGCCGCGAGCCGCTGTGCCGCGTCGTCGAACTGCAGGCCGACGACGTTCGGCACCTTCGCGTCGCCCGGGATCACGCCGGATGGGAAGACCAGGAACGCGACCACGAGGTAGGCGATCAGAAATCCGCCGATGATCGTGACCGCGTACGGAAGCGACGCGCGCAGGCGCGTGCGCAGGCTCACGCGGCCTCCGCGGGCCGGCGAAGGCGGGCCGCGAACGCGCCGTCGGTGCCGTGTCGCTGCGGCAGCACGCGCAGCCGGCCGTCGTCGATCACCGCCGGCGGCACCACGCCTTCCGGCGGCGGGTCGAGCCGCCACCCCGGATGCGCGTTCAGGAAGCTCTCGATCTGTTCGTCGTTCTCCTCGGGCTCGAGCGAGCAGGTGCTGTAGACGAGCAGGCCGCCCGGCCGCACCGCGTCCGCGGCGGCGCGCAGAATGCCGCGCTGGATCGACGACATCACCGCGATATCAGAGATCTTTAAACGCCACCGTGCGTCCGGATGGCGGCGGAAGGTGCCGGTCCCCGTGCACGGTGCGTCGACGAGCACGAGGTCGACCGGCCGGATGGCGGGATAGCGCGCGTCCGCGACGTACGGGTCGATGTTGGCGATCTCGAGTCGCCGCGCATTCTCGATTACGCGCTCGAGCCGCGCCCGCGACACGTCGCTCGCGTACACGCGCCCTGCGTTTCGCGACAGCTCGATCGTCTTCCCGCCGGGCGCGGCGCACAGATCCGCCACCTCGGCGCCGGCCGGCACGCATGCGTACTGTGTGACCAGCGTCGACGCGGGATCCTGCAGGTGAAAGAGCCCTTGGCGGAATGGCCCGAGCTCCGTCAGCGACGACACGGGGCTCGACAGCACGATGCTGTCGCGCACCAGCGGCGCGTCTTCCACCTGCACGCCCGCGGCCTCGAGCATCGCCTCGAGCTGCTCGCGCACCGCGTGGTACGGCCGCGCGATGAGCGGCGCCTCGCGATTGTTCGCCTCGAGCAGCCGCTTGGTCTCGTCGAGCCCCCAGCGCGCGACCCAGCGGGCGACGAGCCACCTCGGATGCGAGCCTTCGAGCGCGAGCGCGTCGACCGCATCGGCGGCCTGCGGCAGCTCGAGCGCGCCGCGCTCGCGGTCGAGCCGGCGCAGCACCGCGTTGGCGAGCTTGCTCGCGCCAATGCCATGCCGCCGCTTGGCGAGCTCCACGGTCTGCGCGATCGCCGCGTACGCGGGCACGCTTTGCATGAAGAGAAGCTGCGCCGCGCCAAGTCGAAGGAGGTCGTGGAGGTCGGCGTCGAGGCGCACGGACCCGCCGCGCACCCGCGCGTCGAGGTACGCGTCAATTCGTCCGCGGCGACGCAGCGTCCCATAGACGAGCTCCCGCACCCAGCGGCGGTCGCGCGCGTCGAGTCGGGCGGTTCGCCGGTCGAAGGACGGATCGAGCAACTCACCGCTTCGGAGGTCGGCGCAAATCTCGGCGGCCGCGACGCGAGCATCCGTCACAGGCCCGCTATGGTGCACCGCGACTCCAGCGGGCGACCCGTGGTCCTGATCTGCCCCTGGCATATGTCCTAAGATAGTCGCTCCGCCGCGACGATGCCGCGTCCACGCGCCCACTCGACCGGCGAAATCCGGCGCTTGCCGGCCGGGTGAACGGCGCCGATCAGCACGGCGCCCGTCCGGCACGCGATCGTCATGCCCGCGTCGTCGACCGCCAACACGCGGCCCGGCTCTCCGTCGCCGGTCGACGACGCGACGCGCGCGCCGAACAGCTTGACCTCGCCGGCGGAACCGAGCGCGAATGCGCCGGGCCGCGGGTCGTACGCGCGGATGACTTGCGCGACGGTGCGTGCGTCCGCGTTCCAGTCCACGCGCGTCATCGATCGATCGACCTTGGAGGCGTACGTCGCGTCGGCGTCGGATTGCGGCGTCTCGACGGCCGCGCCGAGGTCGATCAGCGCAAGCGCTTCGATCAACGCGAGCGCGCCCATCTCGGCGAGACGAAGCTGGAGCTCGCCATAGGTCTCGTCGTCCGGGATCGGCGTCTTCACCTGCACGATCGACGGCCCGGCGTCGAGCGCCTTGACCATGCGCATGATCGTCACGCCCGTCTCGGCGCGGCCTTCGCGAATCGCCGCCTGAATGGGCGCGGCGCCGCGCAGCGCGGGGAGCAGCGATGCGTGGATGTTGATCGTGCCGAGCCGCGGGAGATCGATGATCGTCTGCGAGAGAATGTGCCCGTACGCGACGACGACGGAGATGTCGGGCGCGAGCGCGCGAAGCTGATCGACGAAGTCGTCGCCGCGCGGCTTCTCCGGCTGGAGCACCGGGATCGATTCCTCAAGCGCGATCCGTTTGACCGGCGGCGGCTCGAGCACCGAGCGCGAACGGCCGACCGCGCGGTCCGGCTGCGTGACGACCGCCGCGACGTCGAAGCCTTCGCCGATCAACGCGCGCAGGGCCGGCGTCGCGAAGTCAGGCGTGCCCCAGAACAAAACTCTCACGTTGTCATCCCGGGCGATCCCGAGCGACGCGACGGCGCGTCGAGAGATCTGCGCTCGTCGAGGCATGATCCGCCACGAGCCCGGATTCCTCGACTGCGCCGCTTCGCGGCTCCGCTCGGAATGACATGGGTGCTACAGCTCCTCGTCCGGATGCTCGTGCGTCGCCGCTGGGTCCGTGGGCAGGCGGCGAATGAAGTTCGGGTACTTGTCCTTCTCCTTCCCCCACTTCGTCAACGCGCTGCGCCGCTTGAGCACACTCAGATAATCGATGAACAGCTTGCCGTGCAGGTGATCGATCTCGTGCTGGAAGCAGCGAGCGAGCAGGCCGTCCGCTTCGACCTCGTACTGTTGGCCGTCGAGGCCCGTCGCGCGCACCCGCACCGTCTTCGGTCGAACGACGTCGCCGTACACATCGGGGATCGACAGGCACCCCTCTTCGGCCTTCGCCGTGCCGCCGCCCGATTCCACGATCTCGGGATTGATCAGCGTGAACCGGCGCCCTTCCACGTCGATCACGGCGAGCCGCTCGCCGCGGCCGACCTGCGGCGCCGCGAGGCCGATCCCTCGCGCGAGGTACATCGTCTCGAACATGCTGCTGGCGAGCGTGCGCAGCTCGTCCGTGATGTCGTCGACGAGCCGTGTCTCCTCGCGGAGCACCGGGTCGCCCAGCACACGGATTTCGAGAATGCTCACGCCGACGGCGCGGTGGACGAGGTGCCGGCCGCGCCGGTGATGCGCGCGATGCGGCCGCGCTCGACCACGAGCCGCGACTCGCCGGACTTGATCGTGACGCGGTCGTCGAGCCGATTCGCGCCGCCGTCCTTCGCCGTCTCCTTGATGTGCACGACCTCGCCGACGATCCCGCCCGTGGTCACGACCTCGTCGCCGCGCTTCAGCGCCTTGAGCGATTCCTCATGCTTCTTTCGTTGACGCTGCTGGGGCCGGACCATGATGAAGTAGATGATCGCGACGATGAGAACGAACTGGACGAGAAACGGCGTGAGCGAGCTTCCGCCGCCCGAGGCGGGGGCCGTCTGGGCGAGCAGCAGCGCGGGCAGCAGCGGCGCGAGGCCGGGGGTGATCATGCGGGCGGTACCGGTCGAGAGTGATAGCGCGCGAGCCACTCGGAGCTCCACGCGTCGATCGTCCCGGCGCGGATCGCGTCACGCGCTTCGCGCATCAGACGAACGAGGAAATGTACATTGTGCAGTGAGAGCAGGCGATGTCCGAGGATCTCGTCCGACGTGAAGAGATGCCGGATGTACCCGCGCGAGAATCGCCGGCACGCGCTGCAGTCGCACGCTTCGTCGAGCGGACGCGGATCCGTGCGGAATTGGGCGCGCTTGATGTTGATCCGACCGTCGCGCGTGAACGCGGCGCCGTTGCGACCCAGCCGCGTCGGCGCCACGCAGTCGAAGAGATCGACGCCGCGGCGCACGCCTTCCACCAGGTCCTCCGGGAACCCGACGCCCATGAGGTAGCGCGGCCGGTCGCGCGGCAGCTCGGCGTCGACGACCTCGAGTATCCGATACATGTCAGGCTTTGCTTCTCCCACGGAGAGCCCGCCGATACCGAAGCCGATCCAGTCGCCGAGGCCGCGAATCGCGCGCGCCGCCTCGCGGCGGAGCGAGGGATGAATGCCGCCCTGCACGATCGGGAAGAGTGCCTGGGGATGATTTGGTGCGGGGAGCGGAAAGATGGTGCCGGGGAGGGGCGGGGAATTCGCGATCGTTGTTGTCGGGGGGGGCCCCCCGTCGCCGAGCCGCTCGAGCGCCGCCGCGCACCGCGCCAGCCACCGAATGCTCCGTTCGCTCGCGTCGCGCGCCGCCGGCTCCTCACTCTGCCCGGGAATCACGTGATCGAACTGCATGATCACGTCGGCGCCGAGGTTGCGCTCGATCTCCATCACGCGCTCCGGTGTGAACACGTGCCGCGAGCCGTCGATGTGACTTCGAAACTCGACGCCGTCTTCGCTCACCGTGCGCAGCCCCTCGAGCGAGAACACCTGAAAGCCGCCCGAGTCGGTGAGGATCGGCCCGTCCCAGCCCATGAAGCGATGCAGCCCGCCGAAATCGCGAATCAGGTCGTCGCCCGGCCGCAGGTGGAGATGATACGCGTTCCCGAGGATCATCTGCGCGCCGAGCGCGCGGAGCTCCAGCGGATCGAGCGACTTCACCGTCGCGAGGGTCCCGACCGCCATGAACGCCGGCGTCTCGACAACCCCGTGCGGCGTCATGAAGCGCCCGGCACGTGCCGTGGCATCCCGGTACTCGATCTGAAAGGAAAAACCGTTCACGGAAATTTATATATTAAACGCTAAACGCAATGCCCAACCTCCATCCTCCACCCTCCAACCTCCCTACACCACACACATCGCGTCCCCGTACGAGTAGAATCGGTACCCCGTCTCGATCGCGAGCCGGTACGCGAGCATCGTCAGGTCGTAGCCCGCGAATGCCGCCACCAGCATGATCAGCGTCGAGCGCGGCAGATGAAAATTCGTCACCAGCCGGTCGACCGCGCGAAAGCGATATGGCGGCCGGATGAAGATGCGAGTCTCACCGCTGCCCGCGCGGATCACGCCATCGGCGGTCGCCGCGCTCTCCAACGTGCGCACGCTCGTCGTCCCCACCGCCCACACTTTTCCGCCGCCGGCGCGCCGCTCGTTGATCGTTCGCGCCGCCTCATCGGACACGGAGTACCACTCCTCGTGCATCACGTGCTCGGCGGGATCGTCGGCCTCGACCGGCTTGAACGTCCCCGCGCCCACGTGCAACAGCACCTCGGCGATCGCGACGCCTCGCCCGGCGATCCGATCGAGGAGATCGCGCGTGAAATGCAAACCGGCCGTCGGTGCGGCAACGGACCCTGCCTCGCGCGCGAACACGGTCTGATAGCGCTCCGCGTCCTCGGCCGCATCCGCCCGGTCGATGTACGGCGGCAGCGGGATGTGCCCGTACTTCTCGATCGCATCGTCGATCGGCAACGCGGCCTCGAGCTGCACGATTCGCGTGCGGCGCTCGGTCACTTCCTGAATCTCCGCCGCGAAATCCGGCGCGATGATCACGCGCCGGCCCGGCTTGAGCTTCCCGCCGGGATGCACCATCGCCTCGTACCGATCACCGCCGAGCGGCTTGAGGAGCAGGATCTCCGCCGGCGCGCCGGATGACTCGCGCATGCCGAGCAAGCGCGCCCGCAGCACGCGCGTCCGGTTCACGACCAGGACGTCCGTCGCGTCGAAGAGCTCGACGATATCGGCGAAATGCTTGCGCGCGATCAAACCCGTGTCACGCTCGACGAGCATGAGTCGTGACGCGTCGCGGCGCGCGAGCGGCGTCTGCGCGATACGATCGGGTGCAAGCTCGAAATCGTAGTCCGAGGTGCGAGCGCCGTCGGTCAGAACAGCGTCTCCTGCCCGTTCGGCGCGTTCGGCGCGTTCGGCGTGAAGCCGAAATGCCGGTACGCCTGTGGCGTCGCAACTCGTCCGCGCGGCGTGCGTTGCAGGAACCCCTGCTGCACGAGAAACGGCTCGTACACTTCCTCGATCGTATTCGCGTCTTCTCCAATCGCGGCCCCGATCGTATTCAGCCCTACCGGACCGCCCTCGAACTTCTCGATGATCGTCTTGATGATTCGCGCATCCATGTCGTCGAGGCCGAACGTGTCGACGTCGAGCAGGCCGAGCGCTTGGTCGGCGATTGTCTTGGTGATGCGTCCGTCGCCCTTCACCTGGGCGAAATCGCGTACGCGCCGCAGGAGTCGATTGGCGACTCGCGGAGTACCGCGCGCGCGACGGGCGATCTCCGCGCCCCCCTCGCGATCGATCTCCACTTTGAGCACCTCGGCGGTCCGGTGCACGATCAGCTCGAGATCCTCGGCCGGATAGAAGTTCAGCCGCTGCTCGATCCCGAATCGCGCCCGCATGGGAGCGGTGAGCATCCCGAGCCGCGTCGTCGCGCCGATGAGGGTGAACGGCTCGATCGGCATCGTGATCGTCTGCGCCTTGGGGCCCTCGGACAGGCGAATGTCGATCTTGTAATCCTCCATCGCCGGATAGAGGAACTCCTCGATGATCGGCCGCAGACGGTGGATCTCGTCGATGAAGAGAATGTCGCCGCGACGCATGTTGGTGAGCGTCGAGACGAGGTCGCCCGGCTTCTCGAGTGCCGGGCCGGAGCTCGTGCGGATGTTGACGCCCAGCTCGCGCGCGATCAGCTCGGCGAGCGTCGTCTTGCCGAGTCCCGGCGGCCCGAAGAACAGCGTGTGGTCGAGCGGCTCGCGACGCGCCAACGCCGCCTCGATGTAGATCCGGAGGCTCTCCTTGACCTTCTGCTGCCCGATGAATTCGGCGAGGCGCTGCGGTCGCAGCGACAGCTCGACGACGGACTCGTCGACCAGGACTTCGGGCGTCGTGATCTCGGCTCGCGACATCGATACACACTACTGGTGCGGGAATGGTTCGGCCAATGGCGTGCCGATACTTCACTTATGCGAATCGTTCAATATATCCCGAATATACGCCGAATCCCAGCTCCTGCAGTTTACGCATGACAAACCATGTGCACGCTTCTATGTTGGATGAGCCGCTGCACTTACGAAGTTCCTCTCCCCCCCTCGCAGCGGCAGTACTCCCCGACAACCCACCTACCGACGACGGTAACCATGCGACACATCCGTACCGGGCTGTGCCTGGTAGCGCTCGCATCGCTCGCCGCCTGTGACGTTCCCACCGGTCTCCCGCAATACGACACCGAGTGGAACGTCCCGGGCAAGAGCACGAGCATCTCAGTCAACACCATTCTGCCAAGTGGTGTGAGCGTCTCCGCGGATAATGCGGCGTTTCAAGTCACCGTGAGTCCGGCCAGCACGAGCATCGCGCGCCAGCTCGGCCAGGACTGCTCGGCATGCGCCGCCGCGAACGGCCAGACCATTCCGAAGCCGGCGTTCACCGGTTCCGGGAGCGCTTCGGTCGCGATGCCGTCCAACGTGACATCCGCGACGCTCGTGCGCGACACGCTCACGGTCACGATCAGCAACGGCTTCAATTTCGATCCGATTCGCCCCAGCACGGCAGCCGGCTCGGCTCGCGGCACGCTTTCGATTTTCGTGAAGAATGGTGCGACGGTCGTGGGTCGCGACTCGCTCGACGGCGCGACGCAGTCGCTCGCGGTCGGCTCGAGCACGGTACGCAAGATTCCGCTCTCCGGTTCGATCGACGGCTCGAGCGGACTCACAGTTTCAACGATTCTCAATTCGCCGGCCGGCGATCCGGTGCAGATCAACTCTGCGTCGACGATCACCGTGACGGGCGCGGTCGGCAGCTTCTACGTCTCGAGCGCGAAGGTGAACCTCGCGTCGCAGAACGTGAGCGCGGCCCCGAGCGATCTCGATCTGCACGGCATGGGATCACAGGTCACCAGTCACGCGAACGGCGGCTCGTTGTTCCTTACGGTCGACAATCCGTTCGCCGTCGCGGGGAATCTGACCGTGGCGTTCAACGGCGGGACACAGCCGGTCGTGAAGACGATCGCGCTCGCCGGCGGCACGACGACGCCGACCGTGACGTTCAGCAAGTCCGAGCTCGACGCTCTGCTCGGGAACGACATCCAGATGACGTTCAGCGGCAACGTGAGCGGTACGGGCGTGACCGTGCAGCCCGGTCAAACGATTTCGGTGTCCTCGCGCTTGCAGATCTCCATCAACGTCGGAAACTCCGGGAGCGGCGGTCAATGAGCACGCATCATCTCCGTGCGTCCGCGGCGATTGCCGCGGGCCTGTTGCTCGCCGTCGCAGGCTCGAGCAATGCACAACTTCCCAATGCCAGTCCCGCCGCAACAGGTCTGAGCGGCGCGTACATCGCGCGCGCACGCGGCTATGACGCGGTCGCGTGGAATCCGGCGAACCTCGGCCTGCCGGGCAATCCCGCGTTCTCGCTCGGCATGTTCGCGCTCAGCGGCACGTCGGGGCTCGATCCGATTTCACTCAACGACTTCGCGCCGTACTCGGACAAGGTCCTTCCGGCATCCAAGCGCGAGGAGTGGTTGCAGAAGGTGACGAGCAACGGCGGCGAAGACGGGACCATGGATGGCGGCGTTACCGAGCTCGCGATGAGCTTCGGCCGCCTCGCGTTCCAGGTCGGCACGTCGATGGGCGCTTCGACCAAGCTGACGCCCGACGCGTTCGAGGCGATGATGTTCGGCAACGTCGGCCGCACCGGCGTGCTGCGGACGCTGAGCCTCGGCGGCTCCACGGCGCGCGTGGGCGCGTTCAGCACCGGCGCGCTGAGCTACGGCCTCGGGATTGGCGACTCGAAGACCAGTCACATGGCACTGGGCGTGACGGCGAAGTACGTCGTCGGCCACTTCGTGGCGATGGCGCAGGACGCGGGCAGCCAGGTGGGGACGAGCGCGATCACGTTGAACATGCCGAGCGTGTACTCGCGGCCCGACTCGAGCGCGAACGTCGGTTCGGGCGTGGGCGTGGACCTCGGCTTCGCGTACACCGCGCAGAAGCTCAGCTTTGGCGCCGCGGTGCAGAACGTCATGAACAGCTTCGCGTGGGATCAATCGAAGTTGTACGCGAACAAGGGCACGGGGCTGTTCGACGCGAGCCACGACACCACGGATTTCGGCGATCAGCCGTACGCGAGCGCACCGGCTGCGCTCCGGCAAATGGTGACCGATG
>Ga0068856_100006373_pt1 | contig 11578 bp, 11 predicted proteins | sample KBSCornC62_FD_66595 | JGI IMG/M metagenome (GOLD analysis project Ga0068856, IMG submission 66595) | Corn rhizosphere microbial communities from Kellogg Biological Station, Michigan, USA - KBS Corn C6-2 | ecosystem: Host-associated > Plants > Roots > Rhizosphere > Soil ... | reverse complement strand
CGCGCACGATGCGCGCGCGTTTTCCGGCGTACACGGATGTGCGCTCGGAAAACCTCCGTAGCCCGCTCGCGAACCCGCAGGACAGGATGTTCGGAGGGCGCGGATCCGGGGTGCCCTTTCTCTTGGTTACTTCTCTTTGGGCACGCAAAGAGAAGTAACCCGGCGGCCGGATGGCCGACGGAACCCGCGCAGGATGCGCGCGACCCAGTCCAAAGAAGCTTCATTCCAGCTTGAGCTGGAATGACGAGCCTGAAGAGCGATTCCAGCTTGCGCTGGAATGACGAGCAAAAGCCAGAACTGGATGACCAGCTCCGCTGTTGAAAAGCGCCTCCCGCCATCGCGGGAATGACGCGGTTGATAGTGGTATTTCCGCCTTCGCGGGAATGACGCGGTTGGGAGTGGTATTTCCGCCTTCGCGGGAACCACGAGATTTCGGACTCCCGCCAGTGCGGGAATAGCGGCCTAAGCCGTTACCGCATGCGCCAGCGGGAAATGAATCGTCGCCGTGGTGCCTTCGCCGAGTGTGCTGTGCAGCTCGATCGGCCAGTCGAACCGTTCCGACAGGCGCCGCACCAGGGTCAATCCGACGCCGTGGCCGCCGCGCGAACTGCGCCCGCCGCGGTAATACGGCTGGAACGCCTGCATCAGTTCGTCCTCGCTCATGCCGATACCGGAATCGACGACGCTGACGTAGTCCTCGCCGACGATCACGCGCACGCGGCCGGCCTCGGTATACAGGCACGCGTTGCGAATCAGGTTGCCGATCATCGCGGCGAAAACCTTCGGCGGCGCGCGCAGGCCGAACGTGGCGCGTTCTTCCAGATGCAGCTCGACCGGCTTGCCTTCGATCAGCGGCTGCGCACGTTCGATCTCCTCGCTCACCGCCTGGTTGGCGATGAATTCCTCTTCCGGCAGGCCGGTATCGGATTCGCGCGCCAGGATCAGGAACGCCTCGATCATCGCCTCCATGTCGCGCACCGAGCGGCGGATGCGCTGCACGGAGCGTTCCGCGAACGGCTGCAGTTCCTCCTCGATCAGCACGTCGGCGGCGACCTTGATCACGGTCAGCGGACTGCGCAGCTCGTGGCTCGCGTCGCGCGTGAAGTTGCGCTCGCGTTCGACCAATTCTTCGATGCGGCGCGCGAAACCGTGCAGCGCGCCGGCGAGCGTCTCGACGTCGCCGTCCGGATCGCTGGTGAGATTGCGCGGATCGAACGCGGCCAGATCGGGCCGTTTCGGATCCCAGCCGCGCACCGCCTTGGCCAGCGCGATCACCGGCGACAGCGCGCGGCGCGACGCGCGGTACGTGAGCCAGGTGGTGATGTAGATGATCAGCAGTACCACGATCAGCGGCACGAAGCCGAACAGGAACGCGAGTCGCCCGACCTGCTCCTGGTTGAACACGAGGTACAAGCGTCCCGGCGGCCCTTGCGACACCAGCACCAGCACGACGTTGCCGCCGTGCTGGATGCGGTGGTAGCCCGGCTTGAGCGCGCGCAAGGTTTCGGGCAGATCGGCATCCGAGGCGTTGTCGCGCAGCAGATAGCCGGTCATGTTGTTCGTGTCCGGAATCGGCGCGTGCGGATCGCGCGCGTAGCGTTCCCAGTAATACGTGGCCTCGCCGTCGAGCGCGCGCTTGATCAGCACGTCCTCGAGCACGGTCGCGGCGCCGTACACGCCGAGAATCGTGGCCAGACTGATCGCCGCGACCTGGAGTACGTAGACCGTCCAGATCTTGCGCCGTATCCCCGTGCGCGTCACGCGCGCTTTCCGTCAGGCGCTCTTGCTCGCGGCGACCTCGGCATCGAGATCGGCGAGGCGGTAGCCGGCGCTGTGAATCGTGTGCAGCAGCGGCTTCTGGAACGGCTTGTCGATAATTTTGCGCAAATTATACAAATGGCTTCGCAGCGTGTCCGAGTCGGGCAGCAGATCGCCCCACACTTCGCGTTCGATGTCGCGCCGGCTGACCACGCGTGGGGATTCGCGCATCAGGATCGTGAGCAGCTTGAGTCCGATCGGCGACACGGTCAGTTCCTGGCCGGCGCGCGTCAGGCGCAGCGTCGCCATGTCGAGCAGCAGGTCGCCGACCGCGAGCAGTTCGGCCGAAACCTGGCGCCGGTCGCGCCGGATCAGCGCGCGCACGCGCGCCTCGAGTTCGCGGATCTCGAACGGCTTCACCAGGTAATCGTCCGCGCCCGCGTCCAGGCCGGTGAGCTTGTCGTCGAGCGTGTCGCGGGCGGTCAGCATGAGGACCGGGGTCGATTTCTTCGCTTCGTTGCGCAGGCGGCGGCACAGATCGAGCCCATCCATGCCCGGCAGCATCAGGTCCAGCACGACCACGTCGTAGCTGTTTTGCACGGCGAGGTGCAGCCCGGTGATGCCGTCGGCGGCGTAGTCGACACCGTAGCCCCGGCGCTCGAGAAATTCGCCGACCATCTCCGAAATCCCGCGGTTGTCCTCGATCAACAGGATCAGCCCGGCTTGGTCTTCGCGCTGTTTCATGCCGCCTTTACCCCGACTATTCACATTTGTGAAGAATGCGGTCTGGACGGTGAGAAAGGCGTGAAGACGCGCTGGATCGTCGTCGCGATGCGGCGCGCAGCAACGCGAGCGCGAGCAGCAGCATCCCCCAGCCCGACAGTGTCGGTGCCGGGACGATGGGCGGTGCGCTCACGGCAGCGGGCGCTTCGAACGCGCCGATATCCGGCGCCGCACCGAGGGTGCGCGGAAACCCGGGACCACGCTGGTCGAAGTCCACCCCCACCAGGTTATTGCCGCGATCGATCGCCGGACTGCCGGCGGACAAGGCGTGCGTGCGTGTCGGACCGCCGTTCGCGGCGAGCGAGAGCAGCAGCGGATCGCTGCGCAAGGTATCCGGCGGCAAGGTGACGTTCGCCGCCGGCGCGCGCACCAGGCTCATCGATCCGGTCACCGTCAGCGGCAGCCGCGCCGCGATGTCGGGCCCGCCGAGCGCGGCGTTGTCGGCGACGATCGCGCTTTGCAGCATGAAGGCGCTTGGCGTGACCGAGGCGTAGACGCCGCCGCCCGCGGTCACTGCCTGGTTGAACGCGATCGTGCTGTTGTTCAGCAGGATCGCGCTGGGACTGCGCGAAAACAGACCCCCGCCGCGCCGGCCGGCATAGTTGCTGGACACCGTGCTGTCCAGCAGCCAGAGCGATCCGTGCGTCGCGAAGCCGCCGCCGGTGCCGTCGGAGGCGTTGCCGCTCAAGGTCGAGCGGTACACGTAGCCACCTTGATCGGAGAACAGGCCGCCGCCGGTATCGTAATGTCCGTAGTAGTTCTTGGGATCGACCTGCGCGCGATTGCCGCTGACCGTGCTGTCGTACAGGCGGATTTCCGACTGGTACGCGAACGCGCCGCCGCCGTACGCGGCGGTCAGCGTCTTGAGCAGGCTGCCTTGCGCGACGTTACCGCTGAGCGTGCTTTGCTGCAGTGTGATCGTGCTGCCGAGGATTGCGCCGCCGTAGGCACCTTCGCCGGTCGAGGTGCAGCCGCTGACCGTGGCGTTCTGCAGCGTTACGTCGTAAGCGGCGAGGATGCACGCGCCGCCGGCGATCTTGTATCCGGCCACCGTGCTCACGCCGTCGCGCACCGTCAATGCACGTACCACCAGGCCGGAACCGTAGCCGATGAGGACCCGGTCGCCGCTGCCGACAATCGAGAGCCGGTCCGCACCGGGGCCGAGCAGGGTCACGCCATTGGCCATGATCGCGACGCTGCCCTGGGTCAGCGTGACCGAGCTGCATTGCAGTTGGCTGAGATCGATCGTGTCGCCGGACCCGGCTTGGGCGAGCACGGCGCGGAGCGTGCCGGGCGTCGAATCGTCGGCACAACTGGTCACGGTGCGCACGGTGGCGACGTCCGCCCGATCGGGCCGGCGTTGCTGCGCTGCGGCCGTGCGCAGGTTCTGCATCAGCGCCGCCACGCCGCGTCCGCCCCCCGCGCCGCCGGGCAGATCGATGGCGAAGCGGCCGGCGGCGCTCGCCCCGGTCGTCGCCGCGGCAAGACAAAGGGCTGCAGCCAGCGCCCGGCGCGCCGGACGAGTGCGCAGATCCGTGCGCATGGTTCGATCTCCCAGCAAAAAAACCGGCCTTCACTGTAGCATCGGCACCCCGGCGGCTGCAGCCCGAAACTGTGAACCCCATGCTTGCGTGCGCCGCGGTGCGGCGACTATCGTAGCCTCCTGCGGGACAGGGAGAAGCAGCGATGTCGTACGCCGAAAAACGGCGTCATCCGCGCCTGGCGATCTATTCGGCCGCGCTCGCCGTGAGCGGCGGCGAGGGCTATCTGTCGGACGTCAAGGACCTGTCGCAGGGCGGCGCGTGCATCGGGCGTCCGAAGAACTGGCCGTCGCAAGCGCCGGAAGCCTGCCGCGTGTATTTTATTTTCGACCAGGAAACGGTGATCGGCATCGACTCGCGCGTGGTGCGCACGGGCACCGAGGACCTCGGCCTCGAATTCCTGCCCGGCCAGGAAGCGCGCATCGAAAGCCTGCTGTACGAATCGCGTTTCCTCGACCGCGAAGCGCTGTAGCCGCGCACGCCCGACGCTGCTACCCTGCCGCGCCTGCGCGAACGGCCGGCAGCGCTGCCGGACACGACCCACGCGCGCGACGGAAACGGAGATCCCGCATGCACCCGATCCTGGCCAGCGCCGGCCTGCTCGTCCTCAGCAACGTGTTCATGACCTTCGCGTGGTATGCGCACCTGAAGAACCTGAGCGACAAGCCGTGGTTCGTCGCGGCGCTGATCAGCTGGGGCATCGCGGCGTTCGAGTACTTGCTGCAGGTGCCGGCGAACCGCATCGGCCACGAGGTCCTGAGCGTGGGCCAGCTCAAGATCATGCAGGAGATCATCACACTGTCGGTGTTCGTACCATTCGCGTTTTTCTATTTGCGCGAACCGCTGAAGCTCGATTACCTGTGGGCCGGGCTGTGCATCCTCGGCGCGGCGTATTTCGTGTTTCGGGACAAGATCTAGCCGCCGTCGGAGCGGATCCTCCGCCGAAAAACGTGCGTGCTATGCTCGATACGTCTTCCAGACGCCCGGCGCTTATGAAATCCATCCTGCTCGCGCTGACAGTCGCGTCGGCGCTCGGCAATGCCGCGTCGCTGCACGCGCAAACCGGAGCCGCCGCATGAAAATCGCCGTGATGGGCGCCGGCGGCGTCGGCGCGTACGCGGGCGCGCGGCTTCAGGCCGCGGGCAACGACGTGGCCTATATCGCGCGCGGCGCGCACCTTGCCGCGCTGCGCGAGAACGGGCTGCGGCTGGAAAGCGCGCACGGCGGGTTGGTGCTGCCGCAGGTCGTCGCGAGCGACGATCCGCGCGACATCGGTCCGGTCGACGTCGTGCTGTTCGCGGTGAAACTGTGGGACGCCGAAGCCGCGGCGCGCACGCTCGCGCCGCTGCTCGCGCCGCACACGCGCGTGATCACGCTGCAGAACGGCATCGACAGCGTGGCGCTGGTTGCGCGCCATGTGCCGCGGGAACAGCTCGCTGCGGGATCGATCTACGTTTCTGCGGTGATCGCGCGCCCGGGCGTCATTTCGAGCGTCGGCGCGTTCCATCGCATCGTGGTCGACGCCTGCGGCGGCGATCGCACCATCGCGGATTTCGCCGCGGCCTGCGCGCGCGCCGATGGCATCGATTGCGAGACCACGCCCACGATCGACGTCGCGCTATGGCAGAAATTCGTGGCGCTCGCCTCGATCTCGGGCGCTACCTCGCTGATGCGCAGCAGCGTCGGGCCGATCGTCGCCAACGACGAGACGCGCGAGTTCCTGCGCCAGCTGGTTGCCGAGGGCGTGGCCGTGGCGCATGCGCGCGGTATCGCGCTGCCGGAGAACTACTTCGACGCCACGATGGCGAAATTTGCCGGCCTGCCGCCGGAGTTTCGCGCCTCGATGGCGGAAGACCTGGAGCGCGGCAAGCCGCTCGAACTCGAATGGCTTTCCGGCCGCATGCACCAGCTCGGGCGCGAACTCGGCGTGCCGACGCCGGCTCACTCGGCCGTCTACCGCGCGCTGATCCTGCACGCGGCCGGACGCGCCGGCTGACGGCTTCAGAACATCGCGCGCAGCACGCCGTAGCCGCCGCCGAGCAGCAGCATGACGACCGGGATCGAACTCAGGGCGAAACCGAGCGAGCGCGTGCGCGGATCGGCGACGTAGCCGCGCAAGTACACCAGGCGACCGAGCAGGAACACGGCGCCGACGGCGGCGACCCACGCCGGGTTCCAGTACGCCGCCGCGATCCACAGCGCGGGCACGAAGATGATCAGCAGTTCGAGCGTATTCATCTGCACGCGGAAATAGCGCTCGAATATCTCGTGCCCGCTGGTCGCCGGGGCCTTCACGCCGTAGGTGCCGCGCGCGCGGCCGACCAGCGCGCCGAAAAACAGATACTCGAACAGCGCCAGCAGCGTCACCAGGTGTACCCAGGCCATGTCGTCCCCTCGTTGTTGCGGCGTAGCGCGCGCCGCCGGTGCGTTTCAGAAGCGGATGCGTCCCGTCAGGATCTGCGCCCACATGACCCAGTCGCCGACGAAACTGTACAGCGGGTGCGTGAACGTGGCGGGCCGGTTGTGTTCGAAAAAGAAATGCCCGATCCACGCGAATCCGTAGCCGATCAGCGGCAGGGCGAGCAGCCACCACCAGTATTGCGTCGCGAGTGCCGCGATCAGCACGAGCACCACCAGGCTGCTGCCGACGAAATGCAGCCGACGGCACGTGCGGTCGGCGTGTTCGCTGAGATAGAACGGGTAGAACTCGCGGAAATTGGCGTACGGCGCAGCCATGGCCGGCATCCGGGCTCGGGCGTTTGCCCGATTCTGCGATGCGGCTCGCGCGGACGTCAACCGATGCGCGCAGGCCGCGTTCCACCGTTCGGGACGTCCCTAGCGAGTGGACCTTACCCCCCAGCGGCGGGCGCTACCTGGTCCCGCCGTCTTTTTTTTGCGTCCCTGGCACGGAGGTTGTATCGCATCGTGTACCGTTCCGCGACCAACGCCGCAAGGAGGCAGCCGATGTTCGCAACGAACCGTTCGCTCCACGATTTGCGTGAAGTACGCCGGCGCACGAGCCGCCATTCGCGCATCAACATCCACGACGCCGACGAAATCGAATTCTGGTGCCAGCTCCTGCGTTGCACGGCCGGTGAATTGGTCCATGCGGTTCGCGCGGTCGGACTGGACCCGATCGACGTGGAGGTTTACCTCGAACGACGCTGAGGCCATGCGCTTTGCCTGCGGCGCAGGCCGCGCCGTGCAAAGCGCAAACAGCGTCACTGCCCTGTTCCCGGAGCAAGCCGGGAGCCAGGGACTCTTGGTGATCGGGTAGGCGCGGGCTGGTGTTTTCTGCAACGACGCGCAAAAAAAAACGGCGCCGCTGAACACGGCGCCGTTCGGAACGGCCGCGGCGGGAGAGCGCCCGCCGCGGCGTGGACATCACTGCACTTTCAAGCTCACATCGTCGATCACGAACGAGGTCTGCATCGAGCTGTCCTCGACGCCCTTGAAGTACACCTTCACCGTCTGGCCCTTGTACGCGAGCACGTTGAACGACTTCTGCACGTAGCCCGTGTTCGCATTCAGATTCGAATACGTGCCGAGCGTGGTCAGCACCGTGCCGGCGCTGTTCTGCAGCTGCACCGTCAGCGTGTCGTAGGCCGAGGTGGTGGTCGTCTCCGCGGTGTCGATGTGCAGCCAGAACGTGAGCGTCGCGGCGGTCGCGGTCGACGGGATCGTCACGGTCTGCACGACGGTATCGGTCGTGCTCGTGCCGTAGCCGTCCAGCCAGGCGAAGTACGTGCCGCCATGGGCCGTCTCGCCGCTCGCATTCGTGATCACGCCGCTCGACGCCGTCCAGCCCGTGCTGCCCGATTCGAAGCCGCCGTTCGTGATCAGCTCCGTCGTGCTGCCGCCGGCAGGGTTGACGGTCAAGGACAGCGACGTCGTGTGCGTCAGGCTGCCGGAGGTGCCGGTGATCGTGATGGCCTTCGTGCCGGTGGTCGCGGTCGAAGACGCGGTCAGCGTGAGCGTGCTGCTGCCGGTCGTGCTGCTCGGGCTGAACGACGCCGTCACGCCGCTCGGCAGGCCGGACGCGCTCAGGGCGACGCTGCCGGTGAAGCCATTGAGCTGCGTCACGCTGACCGTGCTGCCGCCCGCGGTGCCTTGCGTGAGGGTCAGCGCGTTCGGCGCATCGCTCAGCGAGAAGTCCGGGCTCGGCGCGGAACCGCCGACGGCGAAGATCAGGTCGTCATGATCGTCGTATCCGCCGGTGCTGCACGACGAGGCACTGCCGCCGTAGCGGAAATTGCCGCGGATTGCCTGCAGGCTGCCGCTCGGCAGCGTAAACGACGTGCTGAGCGTCTGCGCGCCGGTCGCCGACGGCTTGATCGTGCTCAGGAGCGTCCACACCGGCGAGTTCGCGTTCGGCGCCGAGTACAGGTCGAGCGCATCGCTGCTGGTCGAGTACACCCAGACGTTGGCCGTGACCTTGACGCTCTTGCCGGCGGCCAGGTTGCTGCCGTCGGTGGTCGCGATGCTCAGGCGATCGATCGATTCGTCCGAATGGAACGTGCCCGAGGTGCCGTCCGCGCACGAATTGGCGATCGTGTTCGGCTGGTTCGGCTCGGCGCCGCCGGACAGGTTTGCACGGCCAAGCAACAGCGACGGACCGGAGTCGCAACCCGAACCCACCGTGGCGCAACCCGGCGCCTTCAGTGTGGAATTGTATACCGCGGTCTGGCTGCCGCCGCCGCTGCCGGCGGGGTTGACGGTCAGCGTCACGGGCGTGGTGTGGATCAGGCTGCCCGAGGTACCGGTCACCGTCACCGTCGCCGTACCCGTGGTCGCGCTGGCGCTGGCGGTCAGGGTGAGCGTGCTGGAACTGGTCGAGCTGGTCGGACTGAACGACGCCGTCACGCCCGCAGGCAGACCCGACGCGCTGAAGCTGACGTTGCCGGTGAAGCCGCTCGACGGCGTCACCGACACGGTCGTGCTCGCGCTCGTGCCCTGCGTTTCGCTCACCGCGGCCGGTGCGGCGGACAAGGCGAAGTCGGGATTGCCGTTGCCCGGGTTGAACACGATGTTCATCACCGGGTGGATCTCGATGCCGTTGGGCGCGACGCCGGTCTGGCCGTGCAGGAAATCGAACATGCCGATGCCGGTGATCTGCACCGGGATGTTGGCGGTCTGGAAGCTCGTGGTCGCGTTGTATTTCGCGTCGAACTGCGCGCGCGCCGCCGAAATGCCGGACGCGAGCGGGCTGCCCGAGCCGACGCAGGCCGGATCGGGAATTTCCGCGATCATGGTCGTGCCGTTCGCGTCCTCGATCACCAGGTGGTAGTCGGAGTCGGTCTCGAGCTTGTACTCCACCAGGGTCACGTTCATGACCCATTGCGTGGTTTCGTACGGCGCCACGCGGTTGTTCGCCGGGATCGGATTCGGCGCGGTCCAGCTGCGCATCGTCACGATCGATTGCGGCGAGGTGCTCGAGAGATTGATCAGGCCGACGTCCGCGTCGGTACCGGTCTTGACCGACCAGCGCTCGACGCCGCAGCTGCCGCTGCTCGCTTGCGGTGTGGCGATCAGCTCTTCGTGCTCGTCGTCGCTGCTGTAGAGATGCGCGACGTTCTGTTGCGCGGCGTTTGCGAGTACAGCGCCGCCCAGCAGCATCGCGATGCTGCAAAATAAACGTTTATACATTTTTTCCTCCCAAAAAATGATAACGATCGTTCTTCCCTGAGCCCATCGGTCTGCGACGCTTCTCGCGCGGCAGCCGCGGCGTTCCCCAGTGCGCCGGGTGCATCCTGCTGAGCCGCTCGAACGCGGCACGCTCCGGCGCCGCTCCGCCAGCCTTCCCCGGAAGGCGGCGCAGCGCGCGGCGCGAGTAGAACCGAGCCGGATTACTTCTTGATGACGAGCCGGTCATCGGTCTACCGGCGTACCTTCTAGCGACGCGAGTGTTAAAGATACCTAAGGCGCACGCACGATCAGCGCGCGATTTGCGCTGAAAACAAGGGGATTTCGTGCGCCAGGCGCGTGCTGCGGCGCAGCGGAAAAAATGGCGCCGAACGCGTGCGGGCCGGATTGCGGCAGCTGCCGCGACCACGCCGCATGCTGGGGTGCAATGCGAGCGGCGAATTCGTCAGGCGACGCCACTGCTGGGCGTGCGCCCGGCGCGTCGTGCGTCGGGTGCGCAGACGATCGCGCGGCGTGGCCGGCGCGATCGGCGGGATGGGATGAGTGTCGAGCGAACCGCCGGCGCGCCGCGACGCGCCGGCGCGTCGATCAGTCCTCGTCCGTGTGCGGCACTTGCACCTTGCCGTGCACGTCGCGGTGGTGGATGTCGCCACTGCCCGACGCGTCGACGCGGAAGTCCCCGCCGACACTCGCGACCGTGACGTCGCCCGAGCCGATCGATCCGACGACCACGTCGCCGCCGGTGTGCGAGACGTTGATGTCGCCGGAGCCGACCGCTTCGATGCTCACGCCATGCGTGACGTCGGCGAAGACCAGATCGCCCGAGCCGACATGCCCCACCTTGACGTCGCCGCGCACGTCGCGCGCGCGGATGTCGCCGGAGCCGCTGTGGCGCAGCGTGAAGTTGCCGACGTCGTCGGCCGTCACGTCGCCGGAATGCACGTCGACCACGACGTTGCCCTTCACGCGATGCAGGATCAGATCGCCCGAGTGCGAACTGAAGTCGAGCGCGGCCACGTCGGCGATGTCGGCATCGCCGCTGCGGCTCTTGACCTCGATCGCGAGCGCCAGCGGCACGCGCACGTCGAGATCGATGAACGCGTAGTGCGACCCGAACAGCGAAAACGTCTGCGAATCGTCCTGGTGCGGAATCAGGATCACGCGATCGCCGTTCTTCTTCTGCTCGACGGTGAGACCGGCGAGCTTGGATTCGTCCGACGCGCAGGCCCGCGTGTGCACCTGGATCGTGTTCAGGTTAGGCTCGCCGCGCACGTGGATGTCGCTCGACGCAAGCTCGAACGCGAGCGCGGCGAGGCCGGCCGTGTCGACGCTGAAATCGCGCTCGTCCTTGAATTGGCAGGGATTCGCCGTGGCCGTGGCGGCGGCGAACAGCAGGAGGGTGGTCAGAAGTGCACGCATGGCATCGCCCCGTTGGTGGATGGACTAGCGGATTCGATGCAGCGCCGCGCGGCAGGGTTTAGCACCCCTGCCGGAGGTCATGCCTGCGCCGGGGCCGGCTGCGATTTCTCTTCCGCCTTGGCGCGATCCCAGTAGGCATCCTGCTCCGCCAGCGGAAGGTCGGCCAGGCGCCGGCCGTCGGCCGCGGCCAGCGTTTCCATGCGCCGGAAACGCCGTTCGAACTTCGCGTTCGCGCCGCGCAGCGCGGCAGAATAATCCACGCCCGCGAGCCGCGCCAGGTTGACGCCGACGAACAGCACGTCGCCGACCTCATCGGTCAGGCGCGCGCGGTCCACGGAGCCGTCCGCGGCATGGTCCAGTTCGTGCCGGACCTCCTCGATTTCTTCCGCCAGCTTGTCCAGCACCGGTCGCGGATCGTTCCAGTCGAAGCCGAC
>Ga0068856_100006371_pt1 | contig 11581 bp, 16 predicted proteins | sample KBSCornC62_FD_66595 | JGI IMG/M metagenome (GOLD analysis project Ga0068856, IMG submission 66595) | Corn rhizosphere microbial communities from Kellogg Biological Station, Michigan, USA - KBS Corn C6-2 | ecosystem: Host-associated > Plants > Roots > Rhizosphere > Soil ... | reverse complement strand
TCGCCAAAGACGTCGAAGCCACCATCACCTCCGCCAGAGCCTTCCTCTATGCCGCCTCCATCATGCTGCTCGTCCGGCGCCTCGGACGATCAGCATGACTTCTCGGATGGACTCTTAGCGTGACCGGTCAGTCAGGCAGACATGGGACTGCCTTGCTTACAGGTAGCTTTGACAAGGCCCTCTATTATGCCAGCGCCTTGCATCGAACGTTGCAACGGGCGGGATTAACTGTCTGTCCTTTCCCCGTTTCGCTCCTGGCCGCTTCTCTGGTTATTGAAGAAGGCCGCTCCGAGCCGGAGGCCATTGCCGCGCTGCTCCTCAATATTTCCATGCCGACCCTTGAGGAGATATTGGTTATGGAGGTGAGCAATTTATTCGGCAAGGACACGGCCACCATTCTGCGCAATTGCCTGCAATCGAACTATCGCAACTCCAGCGCTCGGTACGCCGTAAGCAACCGCAGACTGCTCGCTGCGCAGCTCCCCGGATCATTGGCAGTTGCCTTGGCCGACTGCGTTGCCAGAGCGGCCGCCCTGCATGTCGGTATGATGAATGAAGCTCCCCCTGAGCGATCGAATCACCGTGGGGAGTTGGAGCATTTTGATCTCCTCACGGATGCTTTCGAGGACCTTTACCCCGGTGCTCTGGTGAAGCGTCTTTCGCTTCTGGTTGCGGAAATGACCGCAATTTCATCGCCATATGTTGGGTCGCAGCACTGAAGTCGATGTCGTTGGTCTCCAGGTTTTCGTGCCGACCTGTCAGGTAGATTTGATATCCATGACAGCTTCGCGACCCAATTGGCACGGGAAAGATCTGAACCAAGATCTGGCAGATCGGAACGGGCTTATCGAGAGATTGTCTGCTACGAGAGCGGGGGGTCAGCGGCTGCAAAGCACGCAGTTCTACGGCTTTAATGGCGTACGCCCGGCCGTGTATGCAGCTGTGTATACAAAATGGTGCTTCGCATCCCAATCGGCGAGCTTGCCGACCCAGCTTCTTAGTCCAGATGCTGCCCGTTCCGGTGCTGGCTACAGGCAAGGCAGCCTGATAGTAGGCATTTCCGATCGCTATGACCGCATCGAGTAGTGGATCGGCAGCGAGGCGCATGGCGGCTGAGGCGATTGACGCGGACGGGAGCCGGTTGAACGGCTGAGGGAGGCAGCGTTTTCGATATCGGTGCTCCCACCGCACCCGCCCCGCCAATGTCACCCGCGACTTAATCCGGAATCCAATTCCTTCTTTTTCGTATGTAGTTCGCAATCGGCATCGACGCGGAGCCCGAGTGAGCCGTTAATCGAATTGACTCGTCCCGAAAACAATGTTGCGATGCATATAGTCGCTGCAAATGATTCGCATGACGGATCATTCGAATAATTCGATCATTCTTGACCTGATCATTTGCCCGGGGGAGTAATGATGCGCGGCATGACGGCTTTAGCTTGCGGGGCGTGTGCGCGTTTGCTGCCTGCATGCTGCGCGAACTCCAAATCCAGATGCCGGCGCGATGCTCCCAGCGGCGGTCGGGGCGCACATCGCGCATCGATCATGAGGGAGGCGAACTGATGGCGGATCAAGCGGACGACGGCCTGACGGGATTGCGCCCGCCGGAGAAGCATCTGCCGGTCGGCGTGATGCCGAACGCGCCGCATCAGGATGCCGGCTTCCTGCACGCCACGCATTTCCAGCTCGCGGTCGTCGAGTTCGACGATCAGGGCCGCTGCCATCAGGACGGCGCGCAGCTCAAGGCGGTTTCCACCGTGATCGAGGGGCTGCGCGAGCAGGGGCAGGACGCGATCACCCTCGTCTTCGTGCATGGCTGGAAGCATGATGCGCGCAGCGATGACGAGAACCTCACCTCGTTCCGCGCGATGCTCCACCGGACCGCGCTATACGAACAGGCCCATCCGGGTGTAGGCGGGCCGCGCGCGGTCTACGGGATTTTCGTCGGCTGGCGTGGATTGACCGCCTATGCCCCGAGCGATCTCGTCGCCGACGCCACCTTTCTCGGCCGCCAGGATGCCGCGCACCGCGTGGCGACCGGATCGGTACGCGAACTGTTCGGCCGCCTGCGCCATTACCGCAACGCGCGGCTGAAACGCGGCGGCGCGCCGCTGCTGGCGATCTCGGGCCACAGCTTCGGCGGAATGATCGTCTATTCGGCGCTCGCGCAATCTCTGATCGAGGCGGCGTCGGCGCCGGCCGACCATGTCATCCCGGGCTTCGCGGATCTCGTGCTGCTTGCCAATCCGGCGATCGAGGGTGCGCGCTATCTTCCGGTTTACGATCTCGTTTCCGGCGCGCCGTTCAGGGAGCGGACGCGCGCGCAGCTCCCGGTGTTCATCTGCATCCAGGCCGAGAACGATCAGCCCGTCGGCACCTGGTTTCCGATCGGTAACTTCAAAAGCCGGCTGGAAGAAGCCGCGATCGGCGATCTCGAAAAGCGCTGTATAACCCATGCGATCGGCTTCGTGGGCCAATTCAACACCCACAGGATCGCCGGGCCTGCGGGCGTCGATCGCTTCGTGCTCGATCCGCCGGAGATTCGCCAGCCCAATCCCTTCTGGGTGGTCTCGGCCGAGAAAGAAGTGATCGACGGGCACGGCGGGATCTGGCAGCAGCCGTTCATCGATTTCCTCGGCGCGGTGCTGTTCCAGCATGTCCAGGTCTCGAAAGCCGCGCTGCCGCCGCCCGCCGGCGCGGACGTCGTTGCGGCCGAGGCCCGCGGAGGTCCATCGGTCGGCCGCACCTTTGCCGCCCGCGCCGCGATCCACGACGCCGAGCCAAACGGCAAACTCGCCGATTTCGCGCACGCGACTTTCGGGCCGCGCGAGGGGGGCCATTTACCTTAGTACCTGTGGCATGTTTGGTCAAAAAACGGAAGTTCTCGAGATCTTCTGCCGAGACTACAATACCGATACTGGCGTCGGGTTAGTATATATCTCGATCTTTAACTTTATCCGCCAAATAATATTAGCATTCCGAGGACACAGTCCTATAAGACTAATTAAAACACTTCCATATATATGTTAATGAAAAGCTCGTTTTGTCTTTCATCTGTAATTAATCACGGATACGCGTCTCAATGATCAACTTATTTTAACGATGGAATTTGGGAGGTAGTATGGCCGTTTACCGGATCATTGATTCGCATCTCGTGAGCGAAACGGAATTCGCCAGAAAAGGCCTTGACCGGCAACTGTCGCTTCGGGGAAACAACGAGCTTGGAGAACGCATTTCGCTCGATAGCGGGGCGCTGCTCGACTTTACCGCGGCTGTCCCGGGCGCACCACTCTTCCTCGGCAAAAATAATGTAACCCCTCTCCCTGACATCGGCTTTGGGTTGCCAATGACCGTCGACATTCGCCACGTTTATTCTGGGCGAGTCGGGGTCAAGGGCATCGACGGAACGGGCGACATCGCCGTTGTGTCTGGTGTGAAAGACTGGAGCGTATTCAAGGCGAGCGGACGCGCCCTCAACTTCGTTGCGATCCATCAGGGCAAGCACTCGACCTTGACCGGTCCTGGCGGCCTGGCTGACGGCACGCGCGTCGTCGCCTATCAAAAGGCGGTTGTGGCTAAGCAGGTTTTGCTGACCGTGGAGCTTATTGCCGCGGGAAAACAGAACGGTGTCTTTCAGCAACTCGGGACCGCGTTTACGACGGCTGCGGGCGTGCCGCTGTTCATGCCCTATGCCGGTGCTTTGCTTGCGGCCGGCGAAATCGTCCCGCTCGTCGGCAAGCTTGCCGACGCAATTGCCGGTGGGCGCTCGCCTTGGAGCCAGTCCGCCGAAATCAACTTCGGACTGCCTGGCACGGAACCGTCTGTCGCGGAGTTCAGGCTGATCGCCTCGGCCGCGGTCGACTTCTCGGCCTACAAGTTTGTTGCTGGTCGCGGCCTCGTCGATGCGAACAATTCCATCTATGACGGCGACGAGCCCTATGTTGTCGTCGCCATCTATGGCGGTGTCGATCCCGACCTCGAAGGCTTCACGCCGGCAGTCGCGGGCGCTGATCTTATGAAGCGCTTCTACGAGGCTCAAACCGGCTCGGCTGCGGTGCTCGACGATATGATCGAGCTGATGAAAGTCGCATCCGACGTAAAGTTCCGCGACCAGGCCATTGCTTTGAGGGTCCAGCTCGATGCGGCACCCGCCAATTCCGATCTCAAGGCACAACTTGAGAAGAAATATGACGCCGCTGTCGCTAACATCGGCAATCCCGCCCTGCGCCCCACCGCCTAAGCCGCGGATTGCCGCCACAATTAGGTCGAAGATTGTGAGCAAACAGGGAGATCGACGATGCCGATAGACACCCAACGGGTACTTGAAATCGCGAAGCTGTCTAGGATCGCGAGCTATCGCTGGAAGAATAGGGGCCGATCCCCGATCGGCTATATCCACGGCATGGCCGTCGCTTTCGCTGAAGCGTGCGAAGATTTGGCGGCGGGCGAAGAGGTGACAGCGGCAATCTCTGCGCCACGTCTCAACGACGCGGGCCGTGACGTTCTCGACTGGTATTACGATATTCTGGGGGAGGCGGGCGCTACCCTCGACGAGCCCGCTGATCGAATGACAGCGGTCTTCGCCATTCTTCTCGGGCTGGGCATGCGCGAGAGCTCGGGAAAGCACTGCGAAGGGCGTGATATGTCAGCGGAGAATGTCGACGCTGAGACCGCGGAGGCGGGTCTCTTCCAAGTTAGCCACAACTCGATTCATGCTCAGCCGTTGCTCCAGCCGCTATTCGATCGGTTCCGTGGGCACGACGACCTGCTCACGACGTTCGACGACGGCGTGCACTGCTCTCCCTCCTCATGGAAGGACTGGGGTGAAGGTATCGGGGTAGAGTTTCAGGCCCTCACCAAGACGTGTCCGAAATTCGCGGTCCTGTACGCGGCGCTTCTTCTCCGTCACAACAGACGGCATTGGGGCCCGATCAACCGCAAGGAGGCAGAGGTGACATCCGATAGCGTTGCCCTCTTTGCTGCCGTGCGCGCGGCACTCTGCCCTTCGGATCGGTAGTAACGGGAGCGAGCGTTGTGAAGCGATCTCGAAGCTCCGCCACGACCTCACCAACACACCACGCGTCGAGCCAACCGACCAATGACGCGTAAGCGGTAGGTACCCAAATATAGAAGGGCGACTGTCGATGGTCAGGGAAGAATCCACAATCAGTTCGAAGTCGACGACGACTATGAGAACAGTTGTCGATCCAAACGCTCGCTCGATCGAATGTTAGGTCAGTGATCCGGGGAAAATCAGATGGTTGATTCAGAGACAAAGCAGCCTACCAAGCGTGTAGCGACGCGCTCGAAGGCTACCATTAATCAGCTCGCTACGCAGACCGCGGCTGAGGCGGCCTTTGCCAAATTCCGTAAGGATGAGGTTGAATATTGCGCTTTCGCTGGCAGCCTGGGAGGCGGCCAGGTCTTCGAAATCTGGTATGTCGATGGGGAGTGGTGCACCTCGTTCATCGTGCTCTATCCTGATCGAGGGCCACGCTTTTTTGAAAGCATTCAGGTTCTTCTCCATGAGGTGAATCTGATTAGCCAGCTCGACGAAGAGCGCCGGGCGTTGACTGTGGACCGACGCATCCGGCTCATTGTCGGATCCTTTGCATTTCTGCTTTCCCTATGCGTGGTTCTTTGGCGATCGACACCCGACAGCAATAACGCCAACCTCGCAGCGATCGTCGGTGTGCTGGCTTCTGGCTGCGTCGCCATTTTCGGCGTTTGGGTGCCGTCGACGATGGCCAATCGGACTGTTCGGTTGCTGGCACCCGGTAATGACCTCAGCAACGGCGGCACGACCACTTAGGAGTGTATATGGCTACCAATTGGGAAATCTATGTCCGCCGGCTGGGGCAACACCGCCGAGGCGATCGTGTGCGCACTTACGGTGCATATGAGGTTCTCATCGACGGCGAGACAGTGCCAACCCTATCCGGGTTCGTAGTGGAGGCGCCCGGTCCAGGCTCGAACGGCCAAGATGGAAAAGACCGTCTGCGGATTGAGGAGGGCGAATACCAGCTCCGGGCGCATGCCAGCACTCGTTACAAGACAACGGGCTATGATCCCGATCAGAATCTTTGCGCCATCCATCCGCTCCCGGCGATCGAGATTTTTCGCCCCTTGATGGGCGTTCGGAAAGATGTTCTCATTCACCCAGGCCATCCCTTCGAGCCCGCTCGACCCGCAAGCGAGCCTCTGAGCGACCTGTTTTTGTCCAGCATCGGTTGTCTCAATCTCACAGGTCCCCTGGGCCACGCCGAGGAGATGGTCTATGCGGATTCCCGCCAGCGCGTGCTAGCGCTGCTCCGCTCGCTGATCAATTTTGCGGGAGGCAGCCTTCCTTCTGTCGCTGGCGGCAAGACCGTGCCTCATGCAGCTATCGTCATTCAAGGTGAACCGTCCAACGAGCTAATCTAGACGCGCTGAACACGGCCCGTCATCCCCGCGTAACAATCGTGCTGGGCCTGAGGAGCCACCGGCTTTAGTCGAAAGCTGTCGACGGCGGTGATCGGCGAGCTTTTTCCCGAGGCACATTCGCGATGCTGCGGAAGGTTTCCTCATTATAACTGTGAGTTACGTCTACGTCGGGATGGAGGGCATCTCCGCCGAACTAGCGTTCGGACCAATTGTGCGTGCTGAGACTGTCTCCTGCGCGAGCAGAGGGTCCGGACGCGTAAGCAGCGAACTTCCGCTGCTTCGATGACATGCGCCATTTCGTGTATTCAGCCGTGTAGCCTAAGCGACCGGCATTAAGCGCGTAGCTGCTGGGCAGCTCCCGACCCAACGGCAGACATCCTGTATGGAGACGATGACACCAAAAGCCGACGATCATCAGGCACCCCATGCTGCATTTTGGAGGACGACCCGATAACCGTCAGGGTCTTCGAAGGTCCGTCCGTGTAGATCCCAATAGGGATTGAATGCCTGAACCGCCGGGAAGCCCGCAGCTTCCATCCGGTCGATTGCCGCCTGCCAGTCCTCGACAGCAGGCAAGTAGAAGATCAACAGGTTATCTTGCGTCGGGGCTCGCCCGGCAACATGGCCGTGTGCTTTCGTAAACTCGAAATGATATGGTGCGCTCTGCTTCCCGAGCATAATTCCGTCGAAGCCATCATGGTCTGCGAACCGAGAGAGGACATCTAAGCCGAGGCCGTCCTGATAGAAGGGAAGCAAGGCCTCTATGTCATCGGTAGGACGGGCAACCCGGAGCGTAGGATGGTGGGTCATAACCGGAGCCTACGCCGCACCTACGACCAACCGCAAGGGACCCACAGCTGGTCGTCGCAGCCTCAAACTGCCGTGCCGAAACCGCTCGTCGGAGGGCGCCGAAGCGTCGGCTATTGTACTGCTTGCGTTGAGAGACCCGCCCCGCTTGGGAGTCGTTCACTTCAGGCAAGTTCGATAAACCCGAATCAACCGTCCGCAGGTAGGATCTATAACCTCCCGGTCAAAGCGCATGCCAAGTCTTTCCATGATCTTTCCTGAGGCGCGGTTTTCGGTTTGGTAGATACCAACGATTTCCGGAAGCCCAAGCGTTTGGAGTCCAAAGTCGAGTGCCACTTGAGCGGCTTCGCCCGCATAGCCGTTCCCCCAGGTCTGACGTGCAAATCGCCAGCCGATTTCGACAGTGGGCATGACCTCCGGCAGAAAACTCGGCACGGTCAGGCCCGCAAATCCTAGAAATCTTCCATCTTCGAGCCGTTCAACCGCGAACATGCCGAAGCCTTTTTGATCCCACTCGCGTTCATAAGCTTGGATTGACGTTTGGGCTTGGGCGTAAGATCGGGTCGCACCCGAACCGATGTATTGCATGACCTCGGGATCGCTGCACATCTCAGCGAACGGTTCGACATCAGCCTCGCGCCATCGACGCAGAAGCAGGCGTCCAGTATTGAGTGAGGGTTGGCTCATATCTCCGGATATGCGGCGACAGACCCTAATCCTCCATCGGCTAGCTTTGCGATGCCCGCGTTCCCCCCGATTGTGTTGAAGAGTCGCCCGTCCCGAACGCGATCATCGCTCTCCGGTGCCCGAATTACACCATCGCTCGTACCAGATCATATATCCTAATACACCGATGGCGCACATGAGATCCACGCCGATACCTATTGCCAAATTCATCAACGCCTCGGTTTAACAAACTCATTCTGGTGCGACCCGAGGATTTGTGAGAGCGCTGATATCTTTAGGTTTTGATCTCGTAAAGCCATCTTATGAGATATAGTTTCCGAGTCTGTGCATCATTTTGAATATTGCTGAGGGATTCATGGTGAATTGATGACGGCGGCTACGAGGTAGATCATGGACTCGAAGATGCGGTCGGTCAAAAGCGGCGCCCGATGAAGAAAATTCTGCTTATTGTCGGCTGCACAGCGGTAGCCATGCTTTTATGGAAAATCTGGGATAACCAGAGGCGAACGGTAAACTTTGATAGTGTCCCCGGGTGGGACCCAAACATCAAGAATCAATGACGGCCTTCCACCCCTCCCGACCATTCGCGGCCACATCGGATGTGATGGCTTCCGACCGCAATAGCCGACGTTGGGCTGCTAACGATCTTGCAACGATGGGCAGCTAAACTGCGCTTCGCATTAGCTGAAGGGCGCCATGCCGCAGTTGAAATCCTTACTTTCGTGGTTGTTGATACCAGCCATCTTGATCCTGCTGCTATATGGAGTTCAGGATGCATATCTGCTTACGCACCGTTCGCCTGTGTCGCTTGTAAGACCAGCAATTATTCCCGAAAATTGGTATTGCGGACGGCTATTCAATCGATCGCAATGTGTGTTGATGGACGATGCCGATCGATCCCATTTGGTAATGCTAGGCATTGCCCTGCGTTGGTTTTTTGTCCCTGTAATTGGATTAAACCTTCTGGTGAACTGTGGCTTGGCAATCGGCCCCCCAAGGAATAGCAGCTGACTACCCCGCTTTCGGCGCTTTGCCGCCAATCCGAAGCGATGGCAGCTCGCGACCCAGCTCTTGTCATTCTCGCCTGCTCGGCCCCATCCCGTAAGCTGCCGTTGCGCTCGATGGCTTTTCCAGCCTATCAAATGACAGGATGACGATCGACCTCGATGGGACCAGCGGTTTGCGGACCAGCTTGATGGGGCGGTAGTACTCGTCGGCATGACCTACAATGAGCCGAGCGGTAAGCGTTTGGAACAGTTCTTTGGAACGGTAATCGCGGCCCACGAAACTCAAGGGGTGACACTGCTACTAGAAGGTACCCGATCTGGCGAGACGTTCAGGCTTCCGCCAGATATAAGGGCATTCTTCCCGGCAAAGCCCGGCTCATATCGCCTCCGCACCACAGGTGAGATCGTCGTTGATCCCGACTTTACGGCCACTTGGGAGCGGAACGCCCCGCAGAACTAATGCTAATTCCCGACCGCCAGTGCGGGCCTTCACGATTGGGCAACAGATGAATGGCACACGATCGGTATGATCAATCCGCATCCCGTCTATCCCTTTTGGAATACTTTTGAGCGCGGTCCATTATGCAATGAGGCTCTACTATATTCGGTGGATGTGCACTACGAAGGGCAGCCACTCACCATAGACATGGGCGTGTTCATTGGCTGGGCGCCCCTTCGAGCCACTGCCGAACGAATTTCAACGATAGCGTTATCATTAGCGTCCGATGAGTTCGAACAGCTTAAACTACGGAATGTTGGCCATCAATGCGCTGGTCATGGGTGCGGTCAAGCAGAGATCATAGCCACCCAAGTAGGCATAAATAGCTCGTATGTGGAGTTTACAAAGGAGCTATGCCGCACCTTTTATCATGGCCGGGGAGGATGGCTGCGGCCGGAGCAAGACGAAATTTATAAGGCTGAGCTCAGAAAATACCTTGCAATGCTCGAAGGTTCAGGTCTGCGAGCATCTCGCTTATCCGGGATCGACTGTCTGACAGAAGCGATATACGAACTCGAAAGTGACCCGTACACCTTTGACAAGATTGTCGCCAGTGCGGCGGCAGAGCGAGCTAGGTTGGCTCCTCTACTCAAGGATCCAGACCTGGCAAAGACGCTTGCTATCTCCGTTCTTGCAGAAAACTCCGACTAGGAAGCGTTTAGAGCGAACGACCGCTTCCACCGCGTTTCCTGTCCATTTCCGCCAAACCGGTTGTGACGGCTTCCGACCCAATTGCTGTCGTATGCAACGTCGGCATGTCTGCCCGAAACCGGTCGCTCAATATCGGACTGGTTATATCGTAATCGGCTCGATAACGGCGTTGTCAAAAGCAGGAGCGGGCATCAAGCCGATCTGAAGCTGGTCGTCGACCCTCTGGATGCTAACTCTATAATCCCCTGCGGGGAGGTTTAGAAAAATCCCGCTGCAACTTTCGTCTGGCTCGTCCCCTCCACCAGTCATTAGCTCTCCCGGACCGATGAAAATCTTTCCGCTTGGAAAGCGTAAGGAATAGGCTTGGGTGCCGCTGTCCTCTTCAATGACGTCCACATCATAATATCCATCGAAACCCAGACCAATTATCAGAACGTTCCGTAGGTTGATCTCATCCATTTCGGATTTCGGGTCAGCCCACCAGTCCGCATCATCATCCAGTCGATGCTTCAAGCTTTCAAGATCGTAAACAACGACGGTAGCTGTGCTTGTGTAGAAGCCCTGGCTTGCGGGTTTGCCTCCGTCGACAGAGGCATTTTGCTCGCTCGGCACCTCTGGCAGCGGAACATATTTTCGACCGAAAAGGCGGCGCAAAATCCCCATCGTCTCTCCTACGGAATGCCAACCACCAGACGACAGCTATCATATATTCTCACCTGAAACCCGCCAGTCAGCAATCCACCCCACAGCTGTCATAGAGTCCAGCTCAATCGATGACAGTTTTTACGAACGGCGAAAGATACCGAACGGCGACCGCCAAGAGCCTACCTGTCCTCGATTGCCGCCTCCTCGCCCGCGGTCGCGATCATCCTCTTACCGGCTTCGCGCTGATGGAGTCCCATCGTCCGCGCCGCCATCCATTCCGGCACATGCCAGCGTTCCGGAAGCGATCTGGCGACCGCGCCTGGCAGGATCGCCATCAGCAGCATGGCTCCCGCCGCTGCGGCGAGGCCTGTGGAGACAAGCACGCGCCGCTGATGATGCGCAGCCCAGCCATGATCGACCATCGCATCGATCCGACCGATCGCCCGGAGCAGTTCGTCCCGCGTGTCGTGCAGCTGCTTCTGATCCGCCGCGCGTGCCACCTCACCGGCGTGTGAGATCTCGGCCGCCATCGCAGCGGGCGACAGGCTGATGGCAGGACTGTGCTCGATTTTCCCAATGCGCTGTGTGACATCCCTCAGAGCGGCGAGCATCGCACCAAGCGTCTCGCTATAATCGGGGATGCGCTCGCGTGCGGCGGTCAGCCCTTCCACCGCAGCGCGTGCAAGGCTCACCTCGCGGCGCAGCTCCTCAAACGCCGTGGCGGCATCCGAAAGGACAGTGAGGCTGGCTTGGTCGGTCATGCGCTGAGCCTAACGGCATAGTCCCCGGCCGCGCGAGAGGCCGGGACTGTTCAGGAGCTCATGGGATACCGATGCTCCGGCTGCCTTGTTGATTCCAAGCT
>Ga0068856_100006367_pt1 | contig 11585 bp, 9 predicted proteins | sample KBSCornC62_FD_66595 | JGI IMG/M metagenome (GOLD analysis project Ga0068856, IMG submission 66595) | Corn rhizosphere microbial communities from Kellogg Biological Station, Michigan, USA - KBS Corn C6-2 | ecosystem: Host-associated > Plants > Roots > Rhizosphere > Soil ... | reverse complement strand
CCATGCAACTGCGTTCGCGGATCAAAACTGAACAAGGCCTGGAACACGGCCAGCTTCGCCTTGGCTTCTGGCTTGTTCAATTCCGAGAGAACATATTTCCCGACCGCCGTGGGCCGCAAAGCGTCGCAATCCAGATGCAGCAGCCATGCCGGGTCAGCGACGACATCCGCGCGTTCCAACGGTGCCGCCACCGCCGCCAGGGCCACGCCGCAAACACCTGCAGCCACCGTGGTTAACTTCCAAAAATTGCATTTCATAATCGTTGATATATTTGACTCAGCCGGCAGATGGTTACGCCGGCCACCAAGAAGGATACGGAGCAGCATGCCCAGCGGTTACGCATCAAATGAGAATTCTTTTAAGAACAGGAGATTTGTCAGACGACCTCTCTGTTCCGGGCTGAAAGCCAGGAATGTGAAAGCCTGGGCTGAAGGCCTAGGACCCGGTGCCCCAATGAATCTCCAGGCCTGTAAGGCCGGCACGTTTTTGTGTGAAATTTACGACTCAGGAGAATGAAAAAAGAACCCGCAATGCAGCATTAAAAAGACAAAGAGGAGTCCCACAAGGCTCGCAAAGAAATGACCATGAAACGCCATTCTTTTTGGCGCGGCCGGACGCGGAAAATCGGGCGTCACTCCGGCAGCCAGCATGCGGTCGTACAGATGCGGATGAGTGGCTCTGGCCAGCGCATTGACGGCCGGAGCCAGGTTGTCTTCGTATAGCCGCGCCAGCGCGCTGGCGTAGGCGCCCGTATCGACTGCGGTGGACTGGGCCATTTGGTCTGCGCGCGATTCCATTTTGTGGCTGATCATCCGATAGATTCTCGGCACGAAAAAAGTGGTTAAGGAGAGGCCAAGTAATCCAAAAACACCGCAAAAATGAACAGCCGGCTTGAGGAATATCCATGGCCAAACGGTGAGTATCTGGATGGACCTCGAGGCGCGAATCCATCTGGATTCGGTGAGATGCGCCAGCTCATGGGCGCAAACGGCGGCCAGTTCATCATCAGAAAGCACGTCCAGTATTCTTTCCGTAAACAGCAATCGCCGTTTGCCGATGATTGCGAATGCCTGTGCCATCGGGGACCGAATGACTGAAACTTCTCGAAATTTGATGCCCATTTTTGCGGAGGCGGCTTCGGCGATCGTACGCAACCGCTCCGGAGCGGGACGAATAAAGCCGATCTTTCTCGCCATCCACGAGCCAAAATGCACCCATAAATCTACCACGATGTATAGGAATATTCCTAGAAGGAGTGTTGCACCATTGGGTTCTGGTGGCATGAATACCGTGGTCATGATCAGTGCGAACCACAGCGGCGACCGCAACAGCAGGTTGGCAAGTAACTGCACCAATAATTCCCGCGGCCGGATTCGCGGGAAGACTTCGCGATGGGCCGGAACCTGTCCCAATAAAGCGCCCAAATAGGACGCCGCGCCTGTGTAAAACCAGAGGGGCGACGAATCCGGCCATATCAACACCACGAGTATTGCCGAAATCGCCGGGAACGAGAAAACGTTCGCCCGCGCTGCCACCAAAGCCGGGTACGATAGCCTCGCTTGTTCGGACCAGTGTTTGTCTTTGCTGCGGCGCCAGGGAACCAGCGCAAGCCAGTTGCACGCGAACATCAGGCTTGCGGAGAGAAATAGAGCAGCAAATGGAATGGCAAAATTCATTCCGCCCGTCCGCTGCAAGGTCCGTGTGTTTCAATAATTCCGATAAGCATCGTTTACTAATAAAGGGACGTTCGCTTTTTTCCAAGTCAAAGCCGCCTCTAGACCTGAAGTCCGCAGAAGCCGACGTCCGGAGGTCCGCTAGGACCGGTAATATTTGTAGAAACCCTAACCAATAAAATCTTCAAGCTCCAGCGGAGCTATGGAAAAGTCGTTAGTCTCCTAATTTGAATTCTTCCGGTCTTTAAGAGAATTCCTAATTGCCGACACGAGACAAACCACCCCGGAGAGGGCAGCAATGGACATAGCCAATCCCATTGCCGTATAAAGCAACATGGGTTTTGTGTGGCGAGATTCCGCGATCCCAATCGTAATCGCCAAGGCAAAATATATTATCGAGAAGAAAGAAGCGGAATATCCGGCCCATTGTGATGTTTTGTTTGGTTTCATTTTATTCCTTTTGCATCTTTGACGATTTAGGCCCGCACCGCAGCATTGGCTGATTCAACTGGCAGAATTTCCAAGGCCACGGCAAATCGTGCGGGCTCACCAAAATCCATAAGTCGAACAATAGCTAATCTCATTGGAAATTCAAGGGTTCTGGAAATGTCTGTATAATGGAAAATCATCCGAGCGAAACACAGAACATAAAACAGGGCACACCTGAACCCCAACTCGTCATCGCTTCACGAAAAGTGTCGCCAACGCGCCAGCGTCCCAAACCTTGTAGCAGGCGGCGTCCGGAGGTCCGCTAGGACCGGTAATATTTGTAGAAAACCGAACCGATAAAAATCATCAAGCTCCAGCGGAGCGGAATAGGCCGCGCTCAATTTTGCGTATTACAACTTCTGCAAAATTCATAAAAAGAATCCGTTGCACTCCCGCTATGCGAGTGAGGATTGAAAAGAGCCAGAGCAGTGTGGCGGACTTGGTAGAACGCTGTGGCGACGCCGAAGTCCTTCTTTCTTATGGCAATTCAAAAAAAGTTTCTTCGGATAAGTTCCAACTAGTTGAATCACGAAAAATCAAGCTGTCCTGCGATTCACCATGTACAAATTCTATTACGTAGCGATTCTCCAAAAGCAGAGCGCAACCATTTTCCGAGCCATCAGACAAATACATCGCCTTGATTGGACTGAGAAGACGCATGCCACTTGTAATAACGCCAAGTTCAGGCTTCATCGTGCCTGAACCACCCTTTGAACGAAGGACGCTGCCAAAAAAGCGACGGATGAAAGTCGTGCTCAAGGCATAAGGATATATCAGCCCATGCCCCGAAACTGGATCAATAATTTTTTGACCTTGTTCTAGCGCAAATTGTAATCCGGAATACAACTTCACGACAAAGACCCGGGGTTGATACTTTGGCCGACAGTCATAAGGTCCTTTAACGCAATAAACCGCACGAACCCTTTTGCCAATAATTTCGTCTTTTTTGATAGGAATCTTGCTTTCCATATCCACAGTATCAATAAAAATCAAATCCGACTTCTGTTGAATTTGTAGCAATATCAACTACATTCGCAGTTATATCACCCAGCACCCGGCCAGCATCGTACGCCAGTATACCGACACCATCACCGGCCACAAGTCCGACGAAGACCATTCCCACATCAACCCCCATAATAAAAGCCAACGCCAATCTGATGGAATTCACTTCCGTTTGGACGGTGGCTTTATTTTGTCACAGAATCGGCAGACTATTGGCGAATGTATAAGCGACGAATGGGTAAACGACAGTGGATAGTGTTTGCGATATGGTTCGCCGCTTACCTAACGACTCTGCAGTTTTTCAGGTTCAAGTTTGGACTTTTTGAAATTTCTGCCGCCTTCGTTTTGGTTGGCATCCCATTGATGACTTTGTTTGGACGGCCTAAAAAAACCAATTAGGAAACTGCCTAATGCCGCTTTAATGTCGGTATAACGTAAATTCTACCGAGGAGACTCAAACACGGAACTTGAAACCGAAACATACCGGAATCCGCTTACGGCCTCTCGGTTTGCTGTGAATCCAGCTCCTCTCGGTTAAGGCGCATTGCCTTTCGGTTGAAACGCCACGCTGCAACCAATATAACCAACGAAAGTGGAGTGCCAATAATGTAACGGCTCAGTGGCGCGCTGTCTTGACCGAAATCCAAGCTGAACTGCTCGGGATTAAGAATCGGATAATAAACAGCAACCAAGGCGACCGCACCAACCAGTGCCAAAACAGTTGCGATGCTTTCGTATTTAGAAGATGCCTTCATGATGACAGGCAAATCGGTAGCAGGGTGCATGTCGCGCATGACTCGGCGCGAAGCTGTCTTTTCCCATCGATTGAAACCATGAACTTATCAAACCAAACTTGGGAATTTCAAACAAGGATTATCACTGGGCTCAATGTGCATGTCCCGGATAACGAACGACGTAGCGGACACCGAAGCGGACACCGAAGCGGACACAAAAAGAGTTATCCGAGGTTATCCGGCGTTATGCAGGATTAGCTTGAATAGCCAATGAAAACGGGCATATTTGAAGTGCAACAGCGGCTAATTCGGGCCGATTCCGACCCTCGCCTCAAGTTTAGGATTTCTGGAAAATGCAGATACAGAATCAGTCACAGACTTCACTACCGCGCTCAATTCCATCCCAAGCCAACCCATTATAACGTTTCAACAATTCAACCCTTTTAACCGCACTTCCCCCTGTGAATAACTTTCCCAAAATTCCCAAAGTGTTGGACAGCATTTGTCCAACCCCCTCCCTTATGCTAGGTCACAAAAAATGAAAATATGACCAGGAAACATGATATCAACGCGCCCGCCTGCCAACTCGCCACGGGACCGCGGCTGTGGCAGAGCCCAGCCGCAGCACTCCGCCCTGCAAACAATTTGCGAACCTCAAAAGCCCGTCCGGCGTTAGGCTCTTATGTCGTAAGTAGAATGTATGTAATAAAATTGATTACACGCCTCAAGGCTAATCAAGGTTGATCAAGCATAAATCATTATGGACGCCATACCCCGGGGCAAAATCGGACGGCTCTCGCCGGAACTTCGCGAGCAAGTCAATCGCCGCATGGAGCGCCACGAACCGGCCGCCCGGCTGCTCGCGTGGCTCAACGCCCAGCCGGAAGTGCAGGCCCTCCTCGCCGCCGAATTCAACAACAAGCCCATCACGGAACAGAACCTTTCCCTGTGGCGCAAATTCGGTTTCCGCGACTGGATCCTTCGCCGCGAAGCCCAGGCCATGGCCGCCGAACTCGGCCAAATGCCCGCTGCCGGCAATTCCAATGCCTCCCTCACCGCACAACTTTCCGCCTGGGGCACTGTCCGCTACCAAATGGCCGTCCGCGAATTCGTTCGCCAGCCTGGCCACGAGCACTCCCGCCTAAACACCATGCGCGACTTTACCCGCGACCTCATCGCCCTCCGCCGCGCCGACCATCGCGAGGCCCGACTGCAATTCCAACAACAAAGATCAAAACGTTATGATAAACCAACATGCCTGCCGAAAGACGCCCACTCGTCGGAACAATAAGCGCACGGAGCATTCGCCCGCAGGCGAGCCTGACGCGATTGCAAAGAACCTGCGCGAAACCGCGGCCGAAATGGAAGAATGGAACGCAACCACGAAGGGTTCCTTCAGTGACATGATGTCGGATTGGGCCGTCCCGCAATACCTCGTCATTGCCCGCGAGGAACTGAAAACCCTCACCGACAATACCGCCCGCCTCCAGCGCGCCGAGTACCATTCAGCCCGCCTCGAATTTGATCGCGAACGTCTTGAACTGGAAAAGGAAAAGTTCCGCCTTCTCACAGCCCCCGCCATCCTGAAGAAACGCAAAGACGTCTTCGCGCCCCTCACCGACGAAGAACGTCACGCCATCATCTCCAAGGTGGACGAAATCATGGGCATCAAGCCGTGCTACCCTAAGAAGCCATCCGGTAGCCGCCCGGATAACGAGGCTGAAACGTCCTCCTCCCCCACGGAGTCTATTTCCATCCAATCCCCCGTCCCGCCGGAATCTGGCCAAGCCACTCCGTCCGCCCCGGCTCGCTCCACGCCAGCCCATGGCGAAAATCAGCCGAAAACCGCCGCCCCCTCCATTCGTCATTCGTCATTCGTCATTCGTCATTCCACCAACCCTCCCTCCGCCCCCTGTCGCCCCAGCCACTTCCGACTCGGCGGACGCCCGCGATCCCTACGCTCGCGCCTACAATCGCTGGTACAGCATGTATTCCGGTGTCGAACCGTACAACTATGAAGAACTCCAAAAACTCTATGCCGCCATCCCTGAGGACCGAACCGAAGAAGAGGAACAAACATGAAACTGATTTCTCAAAGCCTCACAACCGCGCCAGCGCCCCAATCGAACCATCCAACCACCCGAAGCGTCTTGGACTGCGGTGGCAAAGCGCAGCGACGACACCGCTTTCGCCCGCACCCCACGCTCCCGATCACCCGAACACAACCGTCTGCACCATTCGTCATTCGTCATTCATCATTCGTATTGCAGCCAAAGTTCGTGAGAGGGACGCGAGGGCGGCGCGTTCACCTGCTTTATGGATGCCCCCATCTCCGCCCGAAATATATTTTGAAATTCGCCGGGATTCAGCCAGAGTCTATTTATGAGACTTAGGGCAGCAGTTGGCTTCTGGTTGCTAATGGCGGCGGTGGTGTCCGCAGCGGACACGACTTCCGTGTACCATCAGGGCTGGATTGATTTAAACAAGGACGGCAAAAAGAATGTTTACGAGGACCCGTCGCAGCCGGTGGAACGGCGCGTAAACGATCTGCTCAAGCGGATGACGCTGGATGAAAAAATCGGCCAGCTCTGGCAGATCGACTGGCCGAAGCGGGTGGATGCGCAGTCGGCCACGCGCTTGCGAAACGGCGAGGTGGGCTCCTACCTGGGCAGTGATGCCACGGTGGAGACGCCCTTGGTGCGCAACCAGCTTCAGCACATTGCTATTGAGGAAACGCGGCTGGGCATTCCGCCGATTTTTGGCCACGACGTCATCCACGGCTTTCGCACGGTGTTTCCAATTCCCCTGGCCGTGGCGTGTGCGTGGGAGCCGGAATTGTTTGAGCGAACGGAAGCGATCGCCGCACGTGAATCAGCGGCGGCGGGCATTGACTGGACCTTTGCGCCAATGGTCGATCTGGCCCGCGACCCGCGCTGGGGCCGCATCGCGGAGGGATTTGGCGAAGATCCGTGGCTCGGCTGCCTCTACGGCGCGGCGTGCGTGCGCGGTTTTCAGGGCACCAACGTGGCGGATGCTGATCGCGTGGTCGCGTGCGTGAAACATTACGTGGGTTACGGCGCGGCTGAAGGCGGCCGGGATTATAACACGACGGAAATTCCGGATTACACACTGTGGAATTTTTACCTGCCGCAGTTCAAATCTTGTGTGGATGCGGGCGTGCTGACGGTGATGAGTTCGTTCAACTGCCTCTCAGGCGTGCCCGCCAGCGGGAACTCGTACACGCTCACGGATATTTTGCGAAACGAATGGAATTTTCGCGGCTTTGTGGTGAGCGATTATGAATCGGTGGGCGAACTGGTCGATCATGGTGTGGCGGCGAATGAGGCGGACGCGGCGCGCATTGCCCTGAACGCAGGGGTGGACATGGAAATGATTTCGAAGACGTACCGTGACACATTGAAGGTGCAGATAGGGCAGGGGACCGTGTCGCGGCGCGTGCTGGATGAAGCCGTGCGTCGCGTGCTGCGGGTGAAATTTCAAAAAGGGCTCTTTGATCATCCATACGTGGACGAGACCAGATATTTATCGGCGTATCTCAAACCGGATGCGTTGGCGCTGTCGCGCGAAGCTGCCGCGAAATCGTGCGTGCTCTTGCGCGATGAACACAACGTGCTGCCGCTCACGCCCGAAACGAAAAAGATCGCGCTCATCGGGCCGCTCGCCGACCTGGCGCAAGAGATGGTGGGGCCGTGGCATTCGCGCGCGCATACTAACGAACTGGTTTCATTGGCGCAGGCGATTCGCGACGACGCGGGTTCGGATTTTAAGATTTCGGAGACGCGCGGTTGTGCCTTGTTCGAGCCGGGTGTGGTCAAGGTGCCACGGGACATTTCGAATTATCTGCCGTTGAAGGGGAGTCCGACGGGACCAGATGAAATTCGCGATGCCGTGTCGCTGGCAAAATCTTCGGATGTCGTGGTGCTGGCCGTGGGCGAGCCGCTGGACTGGAGTGGCGAGGATGGCAGCCGCAGTGACCTCGGCTTGCCCGGATTACAGCAACAACTTTTTGACGCCCTGGCTGCCACTGGCAAACCCATCGTGGTCGTGTTGTTCAGTGGCCGGCCTCTGGCGATTCCACAAATCACGGAAAAGGCGGCGGCTATTTTGGAAGCGTGGTTTCCCGGCACGGAGGGCGCTCGCGGCGTGGCGGATGTATTATTCGGTAGAGCAGAACCATCGGGCAGGCTTACCACTACCTTCCCCCGCGCCGTGGGGCAGGTGCCATTTTATTACAATCATTATAACACGGGGCGTCCGGGTTTTGGCGAGTACAAGGGCAACTACGTGGACATTCCCACAATCCCCCTCTATCCGTTCGGTTACGGGCTGGCCTATACAACTTTTGAGTTTGGACAGCCGCGGCTCAATGCGGACAAAATTTCGTTTGCCGGAAAAGTGGATGCCAGTGTGACGGTGACCAATACCGGAAATCGGGCAGGTACCGCCGTGGCGGAACTGTACATTCGGGCCTTATCTGCGAGCGCTGGATCGCGTCCTGTGCGCGAGCTGAAGGGCTTCCAAAAAGTGCTGCTGCAACCGGGGGAATCGCGCACGGTGAAATTTGAACTGACGACGCATGATTTGGGATATTTCGATGCCAACGGACATTGGCTGGTGGACCCGGGATTATATCAGTTGTGGATTTCTAAAGATTCGGCCTCCGGCGAACCGGCCTGGTTTGATTTGGAAAAATGAATTCCTTCCGATTCAACTAGCCGAAACAGAATTGTAACAATTTCTAAACGGAAAAAGTTGAAACCTTTTGCCTGCGCCGCCGTCTAATCGGCGCATGGTAGGGATTAAGAGCACAAAATATTCTGGACGGGCTTTCACGCTGATTGAACTGCTCGTGGTCATAGCAATCATTGCCATCCTGGCGGCCATGCTGTTGCCGGCGTTGTCATCGGCAAAGCAACGCGCCTGGACGACGACCTGCAATTCCAATCTCCGTCAGATTGGCATCGGCATGCGGTTGTTTGCCGACGATAACGGTGAGCAATATCCGGAGTCCGGCGGCGATATTTATTGGGGCGCGCTGGACGGGGCTACGCATCTGCCGAGCTGGATGGAGCAGGTTTATCCAAATATCGGAAGTACGAACGTTTACAATTGCCCAGGCAATATTCAACTCCCGGCAAACATGCAAGGTCCTTTCAATTACTTTAACGGTGACCGTGCGGCTTTCATCCTGGCCAACGCAGATGCGCCAGTGAAAAGCACCCGCATACTGTTTCCCACGGCGTACGTGTTGTCTGGAGACACTTGCGGCATACCGACTCAGACCAAGGGCGAAGGCGCCGGTGGCAGCTTTGACCCGTTGGATGCAGACAAGGACGATTATTCGCAAAACTGCGTGGGCGGCTCAGCCAATGGATTGCCGTTTGAATTGTGGCAGGTGCATTCGCACGGCCAGAACCTCCTTTTTGCCGACGGCCACACCAAGTGGTACAAAGCCTACGACACGAATGAGATGACCTTTCGGTATGATTCGATGCATTGGTGGCAGTGAGTAAACGGAGAATGCAAAATGGGCGCCCAGACAAGATGGGAACAGCGAGAGGCCAACAAACTGTTTCCCTCGCCCCCTTGGGGGAGAGGGACTAAGGGTGAGGGGGATTCTATCTGACACGTAGGCCCACTCGGAAACGAGAACAGTGTCCCAGTAGCCTCGTCACTCGCTCGTTTCATTTTGATTTTCAGCCTGTCCCGCTGCTAGACTGTCCGCCGCATGAAAATTGTTCTCGCATACTCAGGCGGACTCGATACGTCCGTTTTGCTTTCGTGGATTAAAGAAAAGTACAACGCCGAGATGATCGCCTTCTGCGCCGACATCGGCCAGGAAGACGAATTGCACGGCCTCGAGGCCAAGGCCAAAAAGACCGGCGCCTCCAAAATTTACATCGACGATTTACAGGAGGAGTTTGCGCGCGATTTCATTTTCCCAATGATCCGCGCCGGCGCGATTTACGAGGGCCAATATTTTCTCGGCACCAGCATCGCGCGTCCGCTCATCGCCAAGCGCATGGTGGAAATTGCGAAAAAGGAAAAGGCCGACGCCATCGCGCACGGCGCGACCGGAAAGGGGAATGACCAAGTGCGGTTCGAGTTGACCGCCGCCGCGCTGGCTCCTGACCTGAAAGTGATCGCCCCATGGCGGGACGAGCGGTATCGCAACGAATTTCCCGGCCGGCAGGAGATGATTGATTATTGTGCGAAGCACAAGATTCCCGTGCAGGCCAGCGCCAAGAAACCGTATTCGATGGACCGCAACCTCCTGCACATTTCCTACGAGGCTGGTATTCTCGAAGACCCGTGGTACGACAGCTACGATTTGAAGAATCGCGACTATTTCACCACGCTCTCCGTGCTGCCCGAGGACGCCCCGAACAAGCCGGAGTTTGTTGAGCTAGATTTCGTGAAGGGCAACTGTGTGGCCGTGAACGGCAAGAAATTGAACCCGCTCGGCGTGATGAAAGCTCTGAACAAAGTCGGCGGCAAACACGGCGTGGGCCGAGTTGATATGGTGGAAAACCGGTTCGTGGGCATGAAATCACGGGGCGTTTATGAAACGCCCGGCGGAGCCATTTTGCAATTTGCCCATCGGCAGATGGAAAGCCTGACAATGGACCGCGAGGTCATGCACCAGCGGGATGCGCTCATTCCCAAATACGCTGCCTTGGTCTATAACGGCTTCTGGTACGCGCCTGAGCGGGAAGCCTTGCAGGCCTACGTTGAGGAAAGCCAGAAGAACGTCACCGGCACCGTGCGCGTGAAATTGTACAAAGGCAACATCATGGTCGCCGGCCGCAAATCCCCGGTGAGCCTCTACAACCCGCACATCGCCACCATGGAAGCCGACCCAACAAAGGCTTACAATCAGGACGACGCCACCGGATTCATCCGCCTAAACGGCCTGCGCCTGAAAGTTGCGGCGAAAGTGCACGCGGGCAAGAAACGTTGAGCACCCCTGAAAAGGTGTGGTAACCTTTAAAAGATGAGTGCCGTTGAAAAGATAAAACTGGCGGCCGCACGACTCGACCCGGATGAGCAGTATGAGCTGTTTCGTTGGTGGGTTGAGTCGGAGTCTTTTAAGGAACGACAATTTGCCGCGCTGAAACGTGACATAGCTGCCGGTATTGATGATTTGGAACACGGACGTTACCGTACATATACGGAAGAAAATGCGATGACATTGGCGGAAGAGATTGGCCAGTCGGGACGGCAGCGGATGAGAAAAACGGGCACATGAATCAATATCGGGTTTCCGATCTAGCGAGGTCGGATTTAAATGACATTTAGGATTATATTGCCCACGACAAACTTGTGTCACGCTTCCCGAAACTTGCAGCCATGCCCGAGATGGGCCGACGTCGCGAGGAATTGGCCATGCATTTGCGAAGCTTTCCGGTGGGCCGGTACATCATTTTTTACCGCTCAATGCAAGAGGGCATCGAAATCGTACGCGTATTGCACGGTGCGCGCGATTTGCCGCCGCTAATTGATTGATCGACGTTGTTTGGGATCAAAACGTCGCCATGGCTTTTTCAATCCTGGCCAACGTCTTCTCTTTTCCAACGACTTCAAGCAAATGATATAAGCTTGGCCCGTTGGGATTGCCGGTGCAGGCGAGGCGCACGGGATGGACAAGCACACCCACCTTCACGCC
>Ga0068856_100006364_pt1 | contig 11589 bp, 10 predicted proteins | sample KBSCornC62_FD_66595 | JGI IMG/M metagenome (GOLD analysis project Ga0068856, IMG submission 66595) | Corn rhizosphere microbial communities from Kellogg Biological Station, Michigan, USA - KBS Corn C6-2 | ecosystem: Host-associated > Plants > Roots > Rhizosphere > Soil ... | reverse complement strand
CATGAAATTCTCCGCGTCGGGGTAGTCGGCGTTCCAGCCGTCGCTTCGCATCGGGATCTTGCCGAGACGCGCCATCTTGCGCAGCTCCGGAACGCGATCCTTCCTGACGATCATGCGAATGCCGATCGCGTCCATGTTCTTCTTCCAGAGCTCGTCCGATTCGCGCGACGCCGAGTTCGGCGTCGACCACCGCTCGATGGTGAGCCGCTTGCCGTCCGGCGTTTCGCGATAGCCGTCGCCGTCGCGGTCCTTGTAGCCGAAGCGGTCGAGGAGCGCGCGCGCGAATGCGGGGTTGTAGAGCTGCGCGTCGGTGCGAAGCTTCGGATCGTACCCGGCGACGCCGGGAGGAATCGGCCCGTTCGCCGGCACGGCGCGGCCCTTGAGCAGCACGCGGATCGCTTCCGCGTTGTCGTACCCCATGCCGATGGCCCTGCGCAGCGCGATCTTCTCCGGCGTGTAGCCGCCGACCACCGGGTCCAGCATGTTGAAGTAGACCCACCAGCTGTTGGGCCGCAGCAGCACGTCGTGCACGACGCCGCGCTCGGCGAGCCACGGCAAGAGCTTGCCGTCCTCGTCAAGCGCCTGCGCGGTGAACTCGGCAGGGACGATGTCGAGAAAGTCGATCTCGGCGTTCAGGAAGGCGAGCCAGCGCGCCTGTCCTTCCTCGATCACGCTGATCTCGACTCGCGACGCCTGCGGCAGGCGCTTGCCGCGCAGCGCCGCGGCGGCCTTGCGCGACGATTCGGGGATCGGTCCCGACGGCTCGTAATAGGTCTCGCGAAACGTCGGGCTCGCGACCAGCACGATCCGCGTGCTGCGCCGGTATTCGCCGAGCATGTACGGACCGGTCCCGACCGGATGCGCGCCGATGTCGCTGCCGTAGGCTTCGACGACCTCGCGCGCCTGCGCGGCGACGTTCGGAATCGCGAGCACGTAGGGAAAGCGGAGGTCGGGCTCCGTGAGCCGGATGCGCAGCGTGTAGCGGTCGACGACGTCGAGTCCCGCGATCGGCGCGTCGTAGTCGAAGCGGCCGGTCTTCCCGGCTTTCTCGCGCGCCGCGTTGCCGCCTTCGATCTTGCCGTCGAGAAGCCACAGCCACGGCGACTTGACCGCCGGGTCGAGAATGCGCTTCATGCCGTACGCGAAGTCGGTGGCGGTCAGCTCGCGCGGCCGGCCCTTGAACGCCGGATCGGGCGTGAAGTAGATGCCCTTGCGCAAACGACAGACGTACGTGCGTCCGCCGTCCTGTACCTCGGGCATCGCGACGAGCGCGCGCGGCACGAGCGTAACCGGCCGCACGAGGTAGTCGTAATCGAGCATCGTGTCGAAGACGTTCGCGATGATGCCGTCGGACGCGGCGTCGGATGCGAACGCCGGGTCGAAGCTCGTCTCCGCGATCGAGAATGCGACGCGCAGCGTCTTGTCCGCCTGCGCGGCATGGACTTGCGCGGCGAACGCGACGAGCGCGAGCAGCGCAACGACTGCGGGAAGGCGGCTACGCATGGCGCGCTTGTACGAGCGAAGCCGCCGATCGTAGCATTGCACCGCATGCGTCCGGCGCGCCGGGCGCGCGCTTCCGGGAGTGGCGATGGAAATGCGACGAATGAATGGCGGCAGCCTGCGCGCCGCCGGTTACGACGAGCGCTCGCGCAAGCTCGTCGTCGAGCTCACGTCGGGCACGCTCGAGTACGCCGGCGTGCCCTCCGAAGTATGGCGGCGCTTCTCGACGTCCTCGTCGCCGTGGTCGTACTACCGCGACAACATCGAGGAGGAATACACGGCGCGGCGCATGCGGTGACGCCGCGCGCCCGAACACCGGACGCGCGGCAGCACGCGCGATTTACTCGCGCCTACTGAACCGTGAGCTTGCGGCCCGCGACCGCCGGCTTCTTGACGAGCGTGAGTGTCAAAAGGCCGTTCTCGTACTTCGCCTCGCTCCCGCCTTCGTCGAGCTCGACGGGCAGCGCGAACGTACGGTACACGTTGCCGTAGTAGCGCTCGTTGCGAAGCACGCGCGCGTTCTCGTCGACGCCGCGGCGCTTCACCTCGGCGGCGATCGTCACCTGGTTGCCTTCGATGGCGACGTGGATCTCGTCCTTCGCGACGCCTGCCAGTTCGGCCTGGACGACGTAGCCGTTCTCGGTTTCGGCGACGTCGATCGGCAGGCTGCGCGGCGTGGCGCGCTCCGAGCGCTCGGGACGAAAGAAACTGCGAAGCAGGGTTTCGACCGTCGGGTCCGCGAACGGGTCGTAGATTTGCAAGCTGGCCATGATCTTCCTCAGAAGGTTGACGTGGTAGCCGCGCGGGCGCCGCTTCGACCGCCGGGCGCCGCGCTCCCACGGCGCAATCTAGGGGCGGACGGCGGCGATTCAAGAGCCGCCGCGCCCCGTCGGAACGCGCGTGCGAAGCACTGGCATCTGGCCGATAATGCGTCGCGATGACCGCCTCCTCGACCCTGACGGCTGCGCAGCTCGCCGAGCTCGGCGAGGCGCTGCGTGCGCGACAGCAGTCGCTGCGCGCCGACATCGCGGCGATGCTGCGCACGCAGGACGACCCGCGGGTCGTCGGTCTGCGCAACCCGAAGGAGGACACCGACGACTGGGCCGCCGCCGACGCGATGGCGGCGCAGGACATCACGCACGTGTCGCGGGATTTGGCCGAGCTCGCGAACGTCGAACAGGCGCTCGCGCGGCTCGACGACGGCAGCTACGGCGAGTGCGTGGATTGCGGCAGCGCGATCCCATATGCGCGCCTCGCCGCCTACCCGGCGGCGAAGCGTTGCGTCGCCTGCCAGGAGCAGGACGAAAAGCGCCAGCGCGTCAGGCGATAGGCTCCTTCACCCGGCGGCCCTTGTCCGTGCCGTTGGCCGCACGCGGACGCGCTTGCGGCGTCAGGAAGCGCGCAAGCCACGCGAAGAACTCGCGATACCAGAGCGCCGAGTTCTGCGGCTTCAGGATCCAGTGGTTCTCGTCGGGAAAGTAGACGAGCCGTGCCGGCACGCCCTTCGCCTTCAGCGAATTGAAGTACTGCAGCGCCTGCGTCGCCGGCACCCGGTAGTCGAGCTCACCATGGATGACGAGCGTCGGCGTCTTCGCCTGCCTGACGAAATGATGCGGCGACTGGCGCATCACGCGCGCCTCGTCTTCCCAGTGGAACGCGCCAAGCTCCTTCGCGAAGAACCGATAGCCATCGGTCGCCATCATGCTTACCCAGTCGTAGCAGCCCGCGTGACAGACGAACGCGCGATAACGGTCGGTCTGGCCGTTCATGTACGCGACCATGAAACCGCCGTAGCTGCCGCCCGTCGCGGCGATACGCTGCGAGTCGACGTAACCTTGCGCGATCAGGAAATCGGTCGCCGCTTCGACGTCGGCGAATTCCTTCTCGCCGTAGCGTCCGGTGATCGTCTCGAGAAACGCCTGGCCGTAGCCCGACGAGCCGTGGTAATTGACGGCAACGACGACGTAGCCCTGCCCGGCGAACACCTGGTTGTTCCAGCGGAAGTGCCAGCCGTCATGGTGCGCCGCGTGCGGACCGCCGTGGATCGTCTGCAGCAGCGGCCACTTGCGCTTCGCGTCGAAGTTCGGCGGGTAGGTGACGAATACCTGCACCGGCTCGCCGTTCCATCCGGCCACTTCGAACTCGCGAATCTCGCCGAATCCATGGCGCGCGAGCAGCGCGCGGTTGTGCGTGTCGAGCTGCCGCTCTGCCGTGCCGTCGCCGGCGGCCGCGAAGAGCGCGGGCGGATGTGTGGCGGTGTCGCGGGTGTAGACGAGCACGCTGCCGTCGGCCGATTGCGCGTAGCCCGAGACGGCGCCACCGCCGACGACAACCTGCGGCGCCGCGTCGCGATCCCTGCCGGCACGCGTGAGCGAGTGGCGGCGAATGCCGACGCGCCCACGGTCCTCGACGAGCGAAAGGATCGCTTGCGAGTCGGGCGCCCATCCGAGATGCGTCGTCGCGCGATCGAACGACGCTGCGATGCGCACGCTCTCGCCGGTCTTGCGCGTAAGGACGCGCAGCTGTCCCTGGTCGTTGAATGCGCGCGCCGTGTCGTACGCGTGATACGCGATCGCGCCGCCGTCCGGCGAATAACAAGGATGCTCGTCCGAGAATCCGCTCGACGCCGTCAGATTGCGCACGCGGCGCGTTGAGAGGTCGACGACGACCAGGTCGCACAGGTTCATCATGCCCGGCTCGGCCCCGGGATCGACCGTGAGCGCGACCTCGCGGCCGTCGGGCGCGATGTCGTAGTGCTCGGCGGACGGATCCCACGGCTGCAGCGCGAGCCCCGTGCCCGCGAGCAGATCGTCGCAGCGCCCGGTCGCGACGTCGCAGGCGAATACGTGCGGCTCGCGGCCGTCGGTCAGCCAGTGATCCCAGTAGCGATACTCGGCGCGCTCGGTCAGGTGCGCCTTGACCTTGGCGTCCTTCCTCTCGCGATGGCGTTTCGCTTGCGCAGCCTCGCTTCGCAGGTCGGGCCATACCCACGACACGAACGCGATGCGCCTGCCGTCCGGAAACCATTTGATCGCGCTCGCGCCCGTCGCGAGGTTCGTAAGCCGCGTCGCCTCGCCGCCGTCAGGGGCGATCAGGTATATCTGCGGCTCCGCGTCGTCGCCACGCTTCGCGGTGAACGCAACCCGCGTCCCGTCGGGCGAGAAGCGCGGTTCACTGTCCTTGTCGCCGGCGCTCAATCGCCGCGGCTTCGACACCACGCCGGCCTTCGCGCCGAAGCCCGTCGGATAGAGCCAAAGCTCCGTCGTGCCCACGTTGCGCTCCATCGCGTACGTCGTGACCGGCGCGCACGCGAGACGCCCGTCCGGCGACACCGACGCCGTTCCGATGCGCTTCACCGCCCAGAGCGCGTCGGCGTCGAACGGCGGCTTGGCGGTCTTCGATTTTGCGTGCGGCGCTGACATCGGGAGCGTCCTCTCGGAGTAGAATGAACGCGCGATTGTAGTGGCAACGCGCGAAGGCGCGTCGGCGACCGCATACGCGTCATCCCCGATTCATCCGATCTGCCGCGAACCTCGCGTCGAATCCCGCGTCGCCTTTCGAAATGCAATACCGCCGTCTCGGCCGCTCCGGTCTCAAGGTCAGCGAACTGTCGTTCGGCTCCTGGGTCACGTACGGAAACCAGCTCGACGAGAGCCTCGCGCGCGAATGCATGGCCGCCGCGCGCGATGCCGGCGTGAACTTCTTCGACAACGCCGAGGTTTACGCGAAGGGACGCTCCGAATCGATGATGGGCGACGCGCTGAAGAAGCTCGGCTGGCGCCGATCGTCCTACATCGTGTCGACGAAGCTCTTCTGGGGCCTCTTCGACGGGCCGAACGAGACGAACACGCTGAACCGCAAATACCTGCTGCAGGCGATCGACGGGTCGCTCGCGCGGCTCGGGCTCGATTACGTGGACATCCTGTTCTGTCACCGCCCCGATCCCGAGACGCCGATCGACGAGACCGTATGGGCGATGCACGACATCGTCGCGTCGGGCAAGGCGACGTACTGGGGCACGTCGGAGTGGAGCGCCGCCGAGATCGCGATGGCGTGCGAGATCGCCGAGCGGCATCATCTGCGCAAGCCCGTCACCGAGCAGCCGCAATACAATCTTCTGCATCGCGAGCGCGTCGAGAACGAATACGCGCGCCTTTACCGCGACTACGGCATCGGCACGACGACGTGGAGCCCGCTTGCATCGGGTCTCTTGTCGGGCAAGTACAGCGCCGGCGTACCGGCCGATTCGCGCGCGGCGATCAAGGGCTTCGAATGGCTCGCCAACCGGATCCTCGAACCGACGAAGCTCGCGAAGGTCCAATCGCTCGTCCCTATCGCGCACGAACTCGGCTGTACGCTCGCCCAGATGTCCATCGCGTGGTGCCTCAGGAATCCGCACGTGTCGACGGTCATCACCGGCGCGAGCCGGCCCGCGCAGGTCGTCGAGAACATGAAGGCACAGGACGTGGCCGCGAAGCTCACGCCCGACGTGATGGCGAGGATCGATGCCGCCGTCGCCGGCTGAGTTCCATGTACCGCGCGCGCGCTCACGTCGCTTCCGGCTCGCATGATCCCGGCCCATGCACCGACGCGGCGTGGCCGTTTGGCGGCACGGAGATGAGCGCGTGAACCCGCTCGATTCGTGGGTCGAGGAGCAGCGCTCCGCCTATCTTTATCGCGCATGCGCCGATGCCGAGAACGGCACGGTTCGCGCGGAGCTGTTCCGCCGGCTCGCCGGCGAGGCCGAAGCGCAAGCCGCCATCTGGCGCGCGCAGCTCACCGCGCGCGGCTTCCCGGCGCCGGGTCCGTTCGTGCCCGACGCCAGGACGCGTCTCGTCGCCAATCTCGTGCAATGGCTCGGTCCGCGGCGCCTGCGCAACGTGCTGGCCGCGATGAAGGTGCGCGGCATGGCGGTCTACGGCGGCGGCGTGCCGAGCGATTCCGCGCATTCGGCGCCGGCGCCGGGCGCGATGCTCGAGCGGCGCCATCGCGGCCTTGGCGGAAGCGGCAACCTGCGCGCCGCCGTGTTCGGCGTCAACGACGGCCTCGTCTCCAACGCCGGGCTGATCCTGGGCGTCGCGGGGGCGACGAGCGATGTCCGGATGATCGTGTTGTCGGGCGTCGCCGGCATGGCCGCCGGCGCATTCGCGATGGCGGCCGGCGAATACGTATCCGTGCGCTCGCAGCGCGAGCTCTACGAGTACCAGATCGCGCTCGAGCGCGACGAGCTCGCGCAGTATCCGGAAGCCGAGGCGCAGGAGCTCGCGCTGATCTACGCGGCGAAGGGCTTGCCGGTGAAACAGGCGGACCGGCTCGCGAAGCGCCTCGTCGCCGATCCCGAAAACGCGCTCGACACGCTCGCGCGTGAGGAGCTCGGCCTCAACCCCGGCCAGCTCGGCTCGCCGGTCGGCGCCGCGGTGAGCTCGTTTTGCGCGTTCGCCGGCGGCGCTCTCGTCCCGCTGTTGCCCTTCCTGCTGCGCGCCGGTTCCAACCCGCTCGGCTGGACGATCGGCCTCACGGCCGCGGGACTCTTCGCCGTCGGCGCGGTCCTGTCGCTGTTCACCGGCCGCAACGGCGTCTACTCCGGTGCGCGGATGCTCGTGCTGGGCGCGATGGCCGGCGCGGTCACGTTCGCGATCGGCCATCTGCTCGGCGTGGCGACGGGCTGACGCCGCTTCGGCCGATCGAAGAAGTCGTGAAAAAAAGGCCGCAAGCGTTACCGGTTGCGGCCTGGTAGTTTCGGACGGGTGGACAGGAGTACGCCCGACCGGAGGTTCGGTGTGCTCGTCGCTACGTCGCCTTCATGCACTCGCTGCGCGCCTTGTTCGCCTCTTCCTTGCTCATGCCCTTCGTCTTCGCGTTGCATTCGGCCATCTTGCTTTCGGACTTCGCCGGCTTCGCCTTCAGGCATTGATTGACGAAGTTCTGGCGGTCCTTGCCTTCGAGCTTCTTGTCGCCGGCCTGCTTCTGGCAATCGGCCATCTTCGTGTTCTGCTTGTTTTCCGCGGCGACGGCCGGCATCGCAACCGCCGCGGCAAGGGACAATACGAGGAGCGGCAAGAGACTTTTCATGAGGACTCCGAGAGGGTTGTCTGTCGTGGGAACCTGCGCTGGGAACTGCATAGACGGCCTTCGAGCCAGTCTACGGCAACCGTAACGGACGAGGCAACGAATTCGCTGACCGCCATTTGGCCGATGTTGCGCGCGGGCCCTCTTGCGGTGCAACATGGCGGGCTCCATGTCCGGTACCGGTCGGGGCCCGGCCGCGGTAATATCCGTAACCCTTTGACCGATCAGTAAAAGCAGCACCGATGATCCTCGTTCTCGAACCGAACGCCCATCCGGAAAGCGTCGATTACCGGATGCTCACGAGCCAGCTCGAGCGGCTCTCCAACATCACGTACCGCGTCCACCGCGAAGTCGGCAGCGAGGTCACGCTGACCGAGATCTACCTGATCGGCAATACCGGCGCGCTGACCATCGAGCAGATGCAGGTGCTGCCGTGCGTCGCGAAGGTTGTGCGCGTTTCCGAGCCGTACCGCGTACTCGGGCGGCACAACCAGGCCGACGATCGCGCGTCGTCGTTCGAGTACAACGGCGTGCGCTTCGGCCAGGACAACCTGAACGTGTTCGCGGGCCTTTGTGCCGTCGACTCCCGCGGGTCGGTCGACGCGATGATGAAGGCGCTGCGCGACAACGGCCAAGTATGCACGCGGATGGGCGCGTACAAGCCGCGCACGTCGCCTTACGCGTTCCAGGGTTTCGGCGCCGCGTGCCTGCCTTACGTGTTCGAGCTGGCCGGCAAGTACGGCATCCGCGTCATCTCGATGGAAGTCACGCACGAATCGCACGTCGACGAAATCCGAAGCGCGCTCGAGGCGACGGGCAATGCGACCGGCGTGATGCTGCAGATCGGCACACGCAACACGCAGAACTTCGAGCTCCTGAAGCAGGTCGGCCGCCAGCAGCAGTTCCCGGTGCTGATCAAGCGCGGCTTCGGCATCACGCTCGACGAGTCGCTGAACGCCGCCGAGTACCTCGCGACCGAAGGCAACCGCAAGATCGTCTTCTGCCTGCGCGGCATGCACACGAACATGGGCGACCCGCACCGCAACCTCGTCGACTTCGCGCACGTGCCCGTCGTCAAGCGGCTGACGCGCATGCCGGTCGCAATCGATCCGTCGCACTCGGTCGGTTCGCGCGCCCGCGCGCCCGACGGCCTGCTCGACATCTTTCACGTTGCGGCTCAGGGCGTGACAGCCGGCGCGAACATGCTGCTCGTCGATTTCCACCCGGAGCCTGCGAAGGCGCTCGTCGACGGACCGCAGGCGCTGCTCGTCTCCGAGCTTCCGCACTTCCTCGCCGACATCGCGATCGCCCGCGACGCGTACGAGCAGCGCGCGCGGCTCGCGCGGGAGCATTCGACCGCCCAATAGCGCGCGCTCGTGTCGCAGCCGAAACGGCGCCCGGCCCGTGCATCGCGAAGCGGTGCCCACGATGGCAGTCCGCTCGCGTATCGTGCGCCGCACTGGCTTGCCGGCGGCCACGCGCAAACGATCTGGCCGTATCGTCTTCCGCGCACGAAGGTGCCCCTGCGGCGCGATCGGGTCGAAACACCGGACGGCGACTTCTGGGACTTCGACTGGCTCGACGTCGATGCCGCACCCGGCGCGCCGCTGGTCGTCCTCTTCCATGGCCTCGAAGGCGGGTCGACGTCGCATTACGCGCGCGCGCTGCTCGCGCATCTGCGCGTACGCCGTCTCCGTGGCGTCGTCCCGCATTTTCGCGGCTGCGGCGGCACGCCGAACCGGCTGCCGCGCGCCTATCATTCCGGCGACTACGAGGAAGTCGCCGCGATGCTGGCGCACGTTCGCGCGTGTACCGATGCAGCGACGCGGATCTACGCCGTCGGCGTGTCGCTCGGCGGAAGCGCCCTTCTGAACTGGCTCGGACGCGAGCAGGCGAACGCATCGCGCTACGTGACCGCTGCGGCCGCCGTTTCCGCGCCCCTCGACCTGATGGCCGCCGGCCTCGCGATCGATCGCGGCGTGAACCGGATCTACGCGAAACACTTCCTGTCGACGCTCAAGCCCAAGTCGCTCGGGATCGCTGCGCGCTTTCCCGGCCTCCTCGACGCGAGGCGAATTCGCGGCGCGCGGACGCTATACGAATTCGACGATGCGGTGACGGCGCCGCTGCACGGCTTCGCGGGGACGCGCGACTACTGGACGCGCGCGTCGTCGAAGCCGTGGCTGGCGACGATCCGCGTGCCGACGCTCGTGATCAATGCGCGGAACGACCCGTTCATCCCGGCCTCGTCGCTGCCGACGCCGGCGGAAGTCAGCAGCGCCGTCACGCTCGAGCAGCCGCGCGGCGGCGGGCATGCCGGGTTCGCGCGCGGGCCGTTTCCCGGCAACGTCCGGTGGCTCCCCGAGCGATTGCTAAACTACTTCGCAACCGTCGGCGCCGAACCCGGAGCCGCTTCGCCCCCCGCTGATCGTTCTCGTCAGGAAGGCTGAACATGCTGCCCGCCGAAATCTTCAAGGCCTACGACATCCGCGGCATCGTCGATCGCACGCTGACCGTCGACGGCGTGCGCCTGATCGGGCAGGGACTCGGCACGCTGGCGCACGAGGCGCGACGCGATGCGATCGTCGTCGGCCGCGACGGTCGGCTGTCCGGACCGAAGCTTTCCGCCGCCCTTGCGGAGGGCATTCGCGCCGCAGGCGTCGACGTGGTCGACGTCGGCATGGTGACGACGCCGATGACGTACTTCGCCGCGGAGTACCTCGGCACGCGATGCAGCGTCGCGGTCACCGGCAGCCACAATCCGCCCGACTACAACGGGCTCAAGATGGTAATCGACGGCACGACGCTGTCCGGCGACGACATCCAGGCGCTGCGCGCGCGGATCGAGCGCAACGACTTCGTGCACGGCAAGGCGACGACGAGCAGCGAGGGCATCTCGCGGGCGTACTTCGACCGCGTCGCGGGCGACGTGCGGCTCGCGCGTCCGATGAAAATTGCGGTCGATTGCGGCAACGGCGTCGCCGGCGCGTTCGCGCCCGAGCTCTATCGCCGCATCGGCTGCGACGTCGTCGAGCTGTTCTGCGACGTCGACGGCCGCTTTCCGAATCATCATCCGGACCCGTCGCAACCGGCGAACCTCGAGGATCTGAAGCAGCGGCTGCGCGAAGGCGACTGCGAGCTCGGCCTCGCGTTCGACGGCGACGGCGACCGGCTCGGCGTCGTCACGCCGGAGGGTCACGTGATCTATGCCGACCGCCAGCTCATGCTGTTCGCGGCCGACGTGCTCGGGCGCGTGCCGGGCGCGAAGATCATTTACGACGTCAAGTCCACGCGCAACCTGAAGCCGTGGATCGAGCGTCACGGCGGCGTGCCGGTGCTGTGGAAGACCGGCCATTCGCTGATCAAGTCCAAGATGAAGGAACTCGGTGCGGCGCTCGCCGGCGAGATGAGCGGCCACACGTTCTTCGGCGAGCGCTGGTACGGCTTCGACGACGGCCTCTATGCGGGCGCTCGGTTGCTCGAGATCCTGTCACGCGACCCGAATCCGGCGCGCGTGCTGGACGACTTGCCGGATGCGATATCGACGCCCGAGCTGCAGATCGCCTGCGACGAAGGTGAACAGCATGCATTGATCAGGCGGCTGTCCGAGGTCGCCGATTTTCCCGGCGCCGACGACGTGATCCGCATCGACGGCCTGCGCGTGGAATATCCGGACGGCTTCGGCCTCGCGCGCGCATCGAACACGACGCCCGTCATCGTGCTGCGCTTCGAGGCCGACAACCCCGACGCGCTCGCTCGGATCCAGGAAGACTTCCGCCGCGTGCTCACGAAGGTGAAGCCCGGCATCGCGCTGCCGTACTGATGCGGCCCGCCGCGATCGCCTGCGCATGGCGCGTTCGATGCTGACGATCGCCGACATCGAAGCCGCGCGCGAGCGCATTCGTGGCGGGATCTACGAGTCGCCGTGCGTGGAATCGATTCCGTTGTCGCAGCTCACCGGCGCGCACGTCTACTGCAAGCTCGACTACCTGCAGCGCACCGGCAGCTTCAAGGAGCGCG
>Ga0068856_100006362_pt1 | contig 11590 bp, 12 predicted proteins | sample KBSCornC62_FD_66595 | JGI IMG/M metagenome (GOLD analysis project Ga0068856, IMG submission 66595) | Corn rhizosphere microbial communities from Kellogg Biological Station, Michigan, USA - KBS Corn C6-2 | ecosystem: Host-associated > Plants > Roots > Rhizosphere > Soil ... | reverse complement strand
AAGTTTACAAGCAAAATGGCCCGGAAGCTGTATGAGCATCTAGCATTCAAAGCTCACAGGATCTTCTGCGTTTCATCGGCTGTCGCCTCGGATTTGAGCCAGTTGGTGGACGAGAAGCGCCTTTCAGTGATTCCGAACTGGGTGCCATCCGTCCCAGAGTTGCCTAGGACTGCCCCGCAAAGCAAGGGACTATGCCTGCTCTTTGTCGGGCGCCTACAGCCTCATAAGGGAGCCGCGCTCATCCTCGACGCTATGCGCCGCATTCAAGCCGAAGAAGTCCCAACTGATCTAAGCCTCACAATCGTTGGCGAAGGTGAATGCCGTCAAGAACTAGAGGGCCTTGCTGAGGGCCTCGATGTTCACTTTGCGGGTTTTCAGAAAGATCCATCAAGGTTTTACCGCCAAGCCGATATCTTCATCAATCCCACTCTGGGTCCCGAAGGGCTTCCGTTGGTTTCACTGGAGGCAATGTCCTACGGTCTACCGTGTATATTTAGCGACCTTGAAGTTCACAAGGAAATCTCGATCGAAGGCACCTCCGCCGCGTTGTTTGCAGCTGGCAATAGCGACGACCTTTGCACCAAGTTACTTGAACTAGCGAAGAATAAGAGCTTGCGCGCGGAGTTAGGAAATAGAGCGCGCTCAATGATCCTCTCCCGACATACTCAGGAGTGCGCAAAGGCAGCATACCTGAAGTGCCTGGATGCAATAGCGCGAGCTGCATGACAAACCACAACAACGCATGGTCCCCTATGGTCTCGATCATAGGGGATAAGTCGGTGAAGTCCGCTACGCACACCAGCACCCGCAATCTGAACCTTGTAGTAGTTGTAAAGCGGCTCTATTTTGCGCGCCGAGACTGAGAGTGAATATGATCTATCACGTATTGCCAGAGGTTGAACCATTATCTGCGAGTCTCGGGGGCGCATTGGCGCATACTGTAGCCAACCTCCTGAAACTAGACTCCTCAAGAGTCGGTGTTTGCCCTAGAAGTGACGCGAGCTGGGGCATTCCCGAGACGCAGGCGTTAGTAATCCCTGCGATGTCAATCTACGGTCGTATTAGAGGACGGAGACACGTACCTTATTGGGTTCTTGCGCCAGTGGTTCGGGGCATTTTCAGAGATCTTCTGTCGCGACTGCAGCCAGGTGATATCGTCTGGATTCACAACCGCCCGGCCTTCGCAGCTTCGCTTAGTGGCCCAGTTCACTCGAAGGGTGCAAAACTTGTTTACCACTTCCACGATGGAGTAGACCCCCGCCACGCGCGGCGGTGTTTCCTGGCTGTGCAGCCAGATTGCACCATTTTCGTAAGTGACTTCCTGCGCAGATTCTGGATGCGGCATATCCCTACTCTTAAGAACACACACGTGGTACATAATGGCGCGGATCCTGCGCAATTCTTCGAATCCGACTTGGGGTCGTCCGACTCAGGGAAAATTCCCGTAATCATGTTCGTCGGGAGGTTGGACCCACTAAAAGGGGTGCACGTACTCATCGAAGCTGTGCGCGTCCTTAATACTCGCGGGACAAAAGTGATCTGCAGGGTTGTGGGCTCATCGTTTTCAGGCGGAAGTAAACAAACGCCGTATATGAAGGAGCTTGCACGACACTGTCCGGAGAACGTGGAATTCCTTGGCCACTGCGCGACAAATGAGCTGGGCCGGCACTACCGAGACGCAGACATGCTTTGCTGTCCGTCCATCTGGGAGGAGCCATTTGGAAAGGTCAATATCGAAGCTATGGCGTGCGGTTTGCCTGTCGTCGCGTCACGGGTGGGTGGAATACCCGAGATTGCAGCCTATGGCGGAGTGCAGTTGGTAGAGCCAGGTGTTGTGCCGGAACTCGCTGACGCTCTTCAGAAGCTAATCGAAAGCCCCTCATTGCGGAACAAAATGTCGTGCGAAGCGAGCGCATCCTTCCAGAAGCACTTCACTTGGAATGTAGCCTTGAACCTCTACAGGACCATTGCGGCGTCGCTTTTCGAACCCATTCAACAGCAAAGAGTTGGAGATTCAAATGAAAGTTGCAATTGTGCATCCGTGGTTTCTGGAGTTGGGCGGGTCTGAAAAAGTAGTGGAAGTCCTCGCGACCATGTTTCCAGCGGCAGACATTTTTGTCATGGCGATGGATCCTGAGCGTGTGCCCGCGTCTTTGCGCGGTCGGAATATTCGGACGACGGCACTCAATAGACTGTTGCGATATGGATTTGATAACCAGCATACGTATTTCATGCCTCTCGGGCCGGCGGCGGTTGAGAGCATGGATCTCCGTAGCTACGATCTGATCATCAGTTCGTGCGGCCCGCTCGTTATGGGCGTTAATCCAAGCCAAGACGCGATACATGTCTCGTACGTACATACGCCGCACCGAGCCTGGTGGGATTCGTACGCAGACCGACAGTCAAACATGTCGTGGTGGATGAAGAGCGCCTTCATCTCAACTGCATCCAGACTGAGACTGTATGAATTCAGTGCGATGCAACGCGTTGATCATGTGGTAAGCAATTCTAAATATATCGCTCAGCGAGTCGGGAAGTACTTCCGCCGCGATAGTAGGGTAATTTACCCGCCTGTCGATACGAGACGTGGGTACCTATCTTCAGGCCATAAAGACTACTACCTCACGGTATCTAGACTCGGGCCTGAAAAGCGCATCGACTTGGTCATCCAGGCGTGCAACCAATTGAGGCGCCCATTGAAAGTTGTAGGAGTAGGCCGTGCAGAAGGTTATCTCAGGTCATTGGCAGGTCCCACCGTTGACTTTCTTGGACGTCTTCCAAATGACGAGTTGCGCGAAATGTACGCGAACTGTCGTGCACTACTTTTCGCGGCGGACGAGGATTTTGGGATAGTGCCAGTCGAGGCGCAGTCGTTTGGAAGGCCTGTGATCGCCTATGGGCACGGAGGATCACTTGAGACAGTGCGCGTTGGTGATCCACGTGGCAAGTCGGACACCGGCATCTACTTCAACGATCACACCGTTTCGTCGGTTTCGGATGGAATTCTACGCTTCGAACAACGAGAAGATTCGTTTAGTCCGGGCCAGATTCAGGAACACGCCCAGAAGTTTGATACTGAGCACTTCAGAACCGCATTCTTCAATTTAGTCGAAGACGCCTTTCGAGGTTCGGTGACGGAATACTCGAAGCGGGCTTCCTGAAGGTTTCGCGACACCTTGCTAAGTTGAGCGGAGCAGAATTCTGGGTTCGAGTAGTGGTTTAGCCGCAGCCAATGAGGGGATAGACGATGTCTAATCTACCCCTCATGGATGAGGATTTGCCACGCTGGGCAGCCATGCTTGCAGCTTTCCGACCGTGTTTCTCACCGTGTGAAGCCTGCCTAATACATCCGGTTACCAAAATATTTGGAAAGGATTAACAGTGGCCATGATTGCTATTTCTGAAGTTGGCGCTGTACCTCCAGCGCACAAGCTGGTAATCACATGGGGCGTAGTGCTTCTTATGCTCTACTTTGCGACGCTAGGGCAGATTAGGACCGACACCGCAACGAGCAACAACCCCTACGTGGCGCATTATCAAACGCTTGCACTTCATAGTGCGAATCAAGGCGAAAATCTCATTAGAGATTTTGTTTTACTCGCCGCTGGATTGATGTTTATAAGCAAAGCGCGTGCAGTGAGATGGGGCTTGAGATCGAATCCGACATTAGTTCTTCTCGCTTTGCTGTCAATTTGTTCCTGCATCTGGTCGCAAAATCCAACCCGGTCGCTCCAGAATGCAATTTTCTTGATTGCTAATCTGCTACTCGCCGCCTTCTGCGTTCAACGCTTTGACTCGGAACGACTGACGAGAGTGATCTATCTAGGCGGTTGGGCGCTTTTAGCAATCAACATTGCCGTATCTCTCGCGTTTCCCCAGTATGGGCTAGACCATCGGGGTGCGGATAGCGCTGGGGCGTGGATCGGCATCTACCCTCACAAGAATGTGTGTTGCATTGTGTCTGTATTCATGATGAGCGTGGCTTTCTATATAAAGGCGGCCGCCCCTCTTGCGAAGCTCTTGCGCACGATCTACATAGCTCTTTCGTTACTCATCATCTTTTTGAGTCAATCAAGGACCGGATGGATTGTTCTAACTGTGTGCATTGCTTACGTGACCTTCGTCAAGTTGCTTCACGCTTTTGAGCAGAAGGACCGTAGAGTCGTTGCGATTGTGGCTCTAGCCTGTCTCTGCATGGGAGTGGTCGCGAGTCTACCATATTACGGCGTTATCGTTTCCGTACTTGGTAAAGACTCGACGTTTACTGGCCGCACTGGGATCTGGCAGCTGGTATTTGACTCAGTAATGAAAAGACCCATCTTGGGTTACGGCTACGGTGCGTTTTGGAGTGGCCTGCAAGGGGAGTCGGCGAACATATCGCTGGCAAGTGGCTGGATCGTTCCTCATGCGCACGATGGACTTCTGAATGTTTGGTTAGAACTGGGGGGAGTTGGACTTGTACTTGTAATCATCCTATTCGGGCGGGCCATAGTTGATGGATGGTCTTGCCTAAAGAGAGGTGAATCTAGGTATGCGGAGTGGCACCTTTGTCTTCTGGTCCTAACGGTGGCTAGTAACGTGTCAGAGCTGACGATCTTGGTCCCCAACCATTTGGCCTGGATCCTATGCATGGTTGCGTGTATCGGACTAAGAGAAGAGGCAAGCCGACTTCGTGTGAACAGACAACAAAACGGCATTTCAGTGCAATTGCAATGTCGAGAGCCAAAACTGATGCAAGCTCCGGGTGCAAACGCGGCATCTATTGAGGGCGTAGCGAGCATGTAGAGGGAAGAACAATGTATTTGCAACTAGATCTTTTGGCTCCTTGGCGAAGGTTATGCGAGAAGCCCTTAGTGCGAAACACCGGCTGGCTGCTTGCAGGACAGCTCTTAGGGCTAGTTCTCCAAGCAGCATACTTCGTCCTAATGGCGAGGCTCTTGGGCGCTGTTCAATATGGCATTTTTATTGGAGCATTCGCCTTCACAGGAATTGTGGCAAGTTACAGTCCCCTGGGAACGGGAATGGTCTTGTTGAGGTATATATCTAGCGACAGAAAGGCATTTGCTGTTTATTGGGGTAACGTCGTGCTTACCACAATCAGCATAGGGGCATTCTTAACGCTGCTGCTACACTTCGCAGCAGCCTACTTTCTGAACCCACCAAGTGCGGCCCTAGTTGTCCTTGCCTCTCTTGCCAATTGCGTCTGCGCGCAATTGAGCATAGAAGCAGGCAGAGCGTGCAGAGCATTTGAGCAGATGCGCGTCACGGCGATCCTCAATTTTCTCACGAGTCTAATGAGAACTACTGCAGCGATCGGAATGCTGCTGTTTTTGCATACAGCAACCGCCAAGCAGTGGGCGATTGCATCGACAGCAGTTTCAGCGGTGGCAGCTTTGATAGCTGTTGGCGTTGTCACGGCCAGATTCGGACACCCTCGATTTGAGTTGAAGATCCTACGCCAGCACGGAGTAGAAGGTGTCGGGTATTCATTTGCTCAATCGACAACAGGCGTTTACAACGACGTCGATAAAACGATGCTCTGCTCGTTTGGTCTGAACCTTGCAAATGGAATCTACACAGTGGCGTATCGAATTATCGATATAGCGACGATTCCAATCTCTTCCTTGCACGATGCTGCACTTCCCAAGTTCTTTCAATTGGGGAAGGGTGGGGTCCACGAAAGCCGCAATCTCGCATTGCGTCTCATCCGTAGGGCTATGCCGATTGCTTGCTTTATGTCATTTGCCCTATTCCTGTCAGCGCCGATTCTTCCACGAGTTGTAGGAGAAGGGTTCACTGAAAGCGTAGCGGCATTGCGGTGGCTCTGCCTGATTCCACTCTTTCGGAGCATACACACCATCACCGGCGCTGCGCTGACCGGAGCCGGATTGCAAAGATACAGAACGGGTTCTCAAATCACCAGTGCGGGTTTGAACTTAGCCTTAAATCTTTGGGCAATTCCGCACTACGGATGGCTGGGCGCGGCCTGGGTCAGCCTGCTAACCGATGGTGCGCTCGCTGCGCTCAATTGGTTTCTTCTCTTGAAACTCGACAAACAAGGATGGACACATGCGTCTGTTAGGAAAAATTCAATATTACCTGCATAATCCTGGGGATTTCATCGAAGCATCCGTCAAAGCGATTCTGATGCTCTATCTGACTGGACGCAACCGCTTTTGCTTCTCTCCGGTTGTGTTTCCTGGCGGGCCAGTCGTGTCCCTTACAACTCATGGCAGACGAATTGCGAGAGCGCATTTTGCTATCGAAACCATAGGCAAAGGCAAGCTGCGCCCGTCTCGACTTATCCTGTGGCTCGATGACATCAATGCTTTCCAAAACTTGCCAGAGACTCTCCGGCGTTTAGAACATCGGGGACTAGAGGTCAGGCTGTGCAAAGACTACGGACCGCATAAGAAGTATTTCCCTTATGTAGAGCGGGAGTCTGAGTTTGATACTCCTCTGGTCACAGCCGATGACGACATCTTCTATCCGCGTACATGGTTGGAAGGGCTGGCGGAAGCATTCAGGAAAAACCCTGAAACAATTAATTGCTATTTTGCCAGAAAGATCCAGATGGATGCCCGAGGTCTCGCCTGTTTCTCAGATTGGCGGGAGTGCACGACTACCTTGGCTAGTTTTCGGCATCATGCAATAGGGATGTCGGGCGTTATTTATCCGCCAAAGATCCTAGCAAAACTGAAGCTGGCAGGCGCAGGGTTCATCAATTGCTGCCCCCGGGCCGATGATCTATGGCTGCACGCTCAAGCAATCCGGGCTGGGTTCAAGATACGGCAGGTGACTCATCATGCTCTCCGATTCCTCGACGTCCCAGGCACACGGGATAGTGGCCTTTGGAAGCAGAATCTCAAAGGAGGTAACGACGAGCAGGTGAGATCGACTTACACCCCGGCAGATCTGGCGATCCTTCGTTGCGAGTCAATTGCGGCATAGCGATATTCCGCAGCTGTAGCTAAACCTGTGGATATGCTTGATCTGCTTGATCCCAGATCCGGCGTATCCCAACTTGTCACACTGCTAAAGGAGCCCCAGATGGCCACATGCACTGATGCCCTATGCGACCGGGAGGACACCCCAACCTACAGCGGCCCTGAAATCCTGACCCTCTCCTCACGTGAGGTCTATCGCAACAAATGGCTTCGTCTCCGCGAAGACGAGATCCTGCGCTCGAACGGTCAGAATGGTATCTATGGCGTCGTCGACAAGCATCCCGGGGCCATAATCCTCCCGATCGATAGCGGCCGCGTCTGGCTGATCGAACAGTTCCGGTACACGATTGGCGAACGCGTTCTCGAACTGCCGCAGGGCTGCTGGGAATCCGAAACCGTCGATCCCGAGGAGCTCGCACGCTGCGAACTTAGCGAGGAAACCGGCCTCACCGCGGCCAAGATGACACATCTCGGAACCCTCTGGCTCGCCTACGGCTTCGTGTGTCAGCCCCTCCACGTGTTCCTTGCCACCGGGCTCACCTCTGGCCCAAACGACCGGGACGACGAGGAACAGGATCTTAGGGTCCAGTCCGTGCCGGTTGCTGAATTCGAAGAAATGATGCTGGATGGCACAATCCGGGACAGCTGCACACTCTCCGCATGGGGACTTTTCCAAGTTTGGAAATCGAAAACAGAACGGGGTACACCATCGGTTGACGAACCCCAGCGCTGATTCATTTCTCGAGATCAGCACCGCCGAACCCCCTGCCTATAAATCGAGGGCTCTTTATGTCAAATTGTTCTTCCCCCGAGCGGAGGATCTGGTCGATCTTCCGTCGGGTCACTTCCAATGACAAATTTATCCCTGAGATCGACGGGCTCAGGTTTGTGGCCATAATGTCGGTCCTCTTCTATCACGTCGCCCGAATGACCGAGCTCGCGTATGGTTCACCGAACCAGAGCTTTGCCATGCGTGCACTTTTCAATGGTGGACGAGGAGTTGAGTTGTTTTTCGCGATCAGCGGGATGGTGCTGGCGCTGCCATTTGCAAGGCACTACATGCTCAATGAGCCACTGCCCTCTTTGCGAGCATATTTCGCGCGTCGGGTCACCAGGCTTGAACCGCCATATCTCATTAACCTTTTCATGCGGTTTCCTATGATCCCGGCTGCGAAGGGCGTATCCATTTCAGTCGCGCTGACGCATCTGGTAGCAAGCGTCTTCTACGTTCACGGCATAACTTACGGGTCGTGGCCGCTAATCCATCAGCCTTCATGGTCACTCGAGATTGAGGTGCAGTTCTATCTCCTCTTACCATTGGTTGCGATCGCGCTTTATCGTACTCGGGCTGCGATGCGTCGGGGTTGCATCGGTATCCTGATCATTGCTGGCTCCATGCTTGCGCATATGATTCCGCAGGCGGACACGAGATTACATCTTAGCCTGTTGTGCTTTGCGCAGTTCTTCCTCACCGGGCTGCTTTTGGCGGACCTGCACGTTAGCCAATTCAAAACGTGGAGATCATCAGTTTTGTGGGATGTTTTGGGCATTCCGCTGTGGTTTCTTGTCTTCACGCTGCCGGGGCGGTTGTCTTGGATCTTTCCAGCGATAATCGTGCTCTGCTACATTGCAGCGTTCAAAGGAAAACTACTGAACAAGGTTTTCAGGAACCCAGTGATAACGACCGTCGGAGGGATGTGCTACAGCATCTACCTTACGCACTCGTTAGTACTGCAGGGCTTGTTCGTCTTGTTGAAGCGGATTCCAGTCATTCAGGGCATTACACCTCACCTCGTCCTTGGCTTGGTGTTCATTCCACCCCTGCTAATAACGACCGGAGCCGTCTTTTTCGTCACGATCGAGCGGCCTTGTATGGATCGACGATGGCCAAGTAAATTGTCGGGGCGCGTGAAGTCGCTGCGGTGGTTCGGCGGTTCTTCAGCCCCAGCAGAATTGCCCTCGTACAGCCGCACAATGCTCTGAGAGGGACCGAGAATGGGCTACACAGCCCATTCCGCCTCCTTGAACCTTTGCATATTGCATTCTGGCGGTGCTGCGATGAGACCTCCAGGAAGCTCGAAATCTGCTCCAAGCACCAGGCAATCTGTTTGCTGCTTAACCTAAGCATGACCTCCAAACATCGGCGTTCGCCCCGTTGGGCCGCACAGAAAACATCGATCTACCCGGAAGGCGAACATGGCGCCGGCGTGAAGCGTTTCAATAATCTCGGAACCCCGGGAGCATTCGATTTCATTGCCGTGAGGCGCCATCCCTAGAACGATGTGCTCACCCATTTCCTCGTTGAACTTCGCTTTAAACTGCCAGTCGATGTTGAGATTGATTGTCTGGTTGCCACTAACGATCCCTTCAATGCCGAGCTGTTCATGTTCCTTCTGATCGTTCCATCTGTCGAGCCTGCACCCATCGCCCAGCGCCTCAAGCACCAGGGCAGTGTCGAGAGCGTCGTGAGCTTTCAGGAAAGATGCCGGGGAGTGGGGTTTACCGGTCCCAACGGAACGGTGACAGTGCAGGGCGCTCCTAGCCCCACGATAGCTGAGAATGATGAGCGGAAGCGGAGCGTGCACGCTTACGGCGTCCCAGGCAGGCAACTCCGACTACCCTCCCGCGCCAAATGTGGTCCAGTACGTAATCGCATCCAAGGCGAGTTCGGCGACGGCGATCAGTTCTGTTAGCCCCAATCCTTCAATCGCAACTCAACTGGTCAAGATTAGCTTCGCTGTGACTGCCAATGGAACGGCAACAGGAAACGTCATGGTGACTGCGAGTACCGGCGAATACTGTTCCGCAGCAATTGCAGCCGGCAACTGCTCGATTCAATTCAATACAGCCGTGAACCGAACGATGACTGCCAGCTATTCAGGGGACGCATTCTTCTCTGCGAGCACCTCGGCGGCTGCCAACCAGTCAGTTCGGGACTTCGCAATCTCGGCAACTCCATCGACGGTCACGATTTCATCAGGGAAAGCAGCCTCGTATACCCTGACGGTTCGACCGCTCAATGGGATGACCGGTCAAGTGGTACTCAGTTGTAGCGGTGCTCCCACAGGCTCGATCTGTTCCATTAGCCCGTCAACGATCGCAGTGACGGGAACCGCTAAGGCCACCGTAACGCTCTCAGCCTCTAAGCGTTCCCGGCATGGGACGACTTTCCCTCTAACATTTCGAGCGACCACCGGAAGAATATCGCATGCAGCGGGTGTTTCGCTAACCGTGAAGTAGCGCACGGGTTGAGAACAAACAGCTAGATGAACCCCCAGCCTCGCCGGGGGTTCGTTCGGTGGGCAGCATAAGTGCCAACATGTGTATGAGAGGAGTGGTCTGTTGATCGCCAGCCCAGAGGGCCGGGACGCTACCGGTCAAGACAGAAACCAGGACCTGCGGGCACGCTTTCAGGAACTCTTTTTCACCTTCTTGCTTCCACTGATTGCGCCATTGCTGCTCGCCGCCAAACCGGCCTTCTCGGCCCGATATTTCTCCCAGCGCTTGGAAGCGGATACGGACATCTTCCTGCGCGCTTCGTCGGTAAGATCCCTCATATGCGGTATCGCGAACGAGTCGCCATTTGAACCGATTGCTACGCGCTCGCGACTCTGATGAAGAAGTTCGAGCAGGCGGTTCTTTGCCTTCTCATGTGATTTGAGAAAGAACAGCGTCAATGGATTCAGGTCGGAATCCTTCTCTACCGCGCTCACGAGAGCATCCTGATACACATCGCAATGCAGGAGAGGGCTAATGTCCACGAAAGGATCAGGGACCAAATCAGCATACTGTGTGAAGCCGATTACGGCTGCGTTTAGATCGGCCACATCAGCTCCGCAGGGATGAGATTCCCCAATGTCCTGTGGATTGATACCGATAGAGAGCTGGGTTTGTATCGCCACGCGATCGGCAATCGAGAACGTTACATCTCCAGACGAAACCACCCTCAACCGTTACAGGCGCTTTTCGAGTCTCCAGCAAGTCTCCAGAGCTACCCGAATGCGCTGACACCCGCATAAACAGCGGGTTCCGGACGTATTCTACCTTCTGCATCGGGAAACACGCGTCCATAAAGCCGGTCGTGCCGCCTCATCCGGATTGCCGGGATCCTTCAGATCTCCAAAGCAAGCAGCGCGGAACCCAGACACTTGCCGTGAGCATCGACAGCCAACGAGCGCGTGACAGTATTGGACAGGGAGCGACGGAGCACGAAGTTCAGCGCGCCAAGTTGAGGAAGGCAGTAGCGTTCGACGGGACCCTCAATCAGTTCCGCAAAATGTGCGGCAACGCGAGCGGCGGTGACCTTTTGCTCGATCAGGACGAAGTCCTCTTTGCGGAATGCGATCAGCGAGATGGTGACGATGTTTCCCTTGTCGCCGGTGCGCGCATGCGCGAGTTGGTTCAGAAGCATTTCAGGACTCCAGCATAGTTATCTCGTGGCAGATGGATTCTTGCGGGATGAGAGCGGAGATGATGGCAACAATCTCACGGGTAGATCCGAATGCTCCACCGCCGCCCGCCGGGCCGTTTGTGTAAAGAGCCTCGACCTCGCGAGCGATCGATCCTGCCGTAGCGCTCGAAGCGGCACGCCCCGCAGCTCGAAGACGGATCTCGTAAGGAGTGGGCGCGTCCTTTGAGAGACG
>Ga0068856_100006360_pt1 | contig 11591 bp, 10 predicted proteins | sample KBSCornC62_FD_66595 | JGI IMG/M metagenome (GOLD analysis project Ga0068856, IMG submission 66595) | Corn rhizosphere microbial communities from Kellogg Biological Station, Michigan, USA - KBS Corn C6-2 | ecosystem: Host-associated > Plants > Roots > Rhizosphere > Soil ... | reverse complement strand
AGCGGTGCAAGTGAGAATGCGCAATAGAATGCCAAGGACGCGCCCATCACGGAAGCTTGATTGGACACCCAATAGCGCGCCGTGCAGACCAGCATGTGCCAATAATGATTGAGGGTTGTGCGTGGCATTGTTTTCAGGCGACGATGAGTTCAACGCACGGCCCGATCTGGAGTGCCGGGAGTGGCCTTGGAATCAGCAGTCCTGAAGATCAGTGACATCCGTTCTTGCGGGGCAAGAATGTGACCAGCTGTTGGCGTGTGCCCCACGCGCGAGCTGCGCCGTGACGCAGGATGCATTCCAAATATTATGAATATAGTCAAATGATATACATTTGTGTAAATATTAGCGTGACAACGGCGCACGATCTCCGTAAACGGCGGCTATACCATTGCACTATGAATATCGCCGCGCTTGAAGTGCCGTCGATCGGGGGGAATAGGTGAAAACGTACGCGGATGTCGTCGATCGAAACGCCGCCTATTTTCCAAACGCGGATGCGTTCGTGTTGGAAGATCGTAGGCTAACCTATCGTCAATATGCAGATCGCTCGCGCCGGTTGGGTGCCTCGCTCTACGCCCTAGGGTTACGACAGCAGGATCGCCTGGGCATTCTTTCGACCAACAACATCGAATACTTCGAAGCCTACGGCGCGTGCGAGTTATCGGGCTACATTGCTGCGGTCTACAACTTCCGTTGCGCGGCGCCCGAGTTGGCGCACCTGTTCAAGGATTCGGCGCCGGGGATTGTGATTTTCGAAAGTGCGTTCGCCGGCCTGATCGATGGACTGCGCGAGCGATTCAAGGACATCCATCACTGGATTTGTATCGGCAACGATGTGCCATCGTGGGCGCTCGCATATGAAGAGTTGATACAGCGCGGCGATCCATCGGGCGCGCCTATTCGCGCGCGGCCCGAGGACATTGCGTACTTGTTCTACACGAGCGGAACGACCGGCGCGCCCAAAGGTGTGCCTTGGAGTCAGGCTGCGGCGCTTGAAGTCTCGCGCAACGAGGGCCGCAAGATGGGCGATGACACGCGTCTGTTGCAATTGACGCCGGCCTTTCATGTCGGCGGCAAGGGTTTCCCGCTCGGTGCAGCGTGGCTCGCGGGAAAGACGGTGTTGGATCGCGGCGGTTTCGATCCCGCGCGGTTTCTGAGTCTCGTCGAACGCGAACGCATCACCTACACCTTCATGGTCCCTGCGATGATGCAGGCCGTGCTCGATTATCCGCAGCTCGACCATTACGACGTCTCTTCGCTGCGCAGCGTAATGGCCGCTTCAACTGCGATTCCGGTGCCGCTGTTGCGCCGCGCTGTCGGCAAATTCGGCTCAGTGTTCTTCGTGGCTTATGGTTCGACCGAAACAGGCAACATCGCCGCGCTGCCGACTCACGAGATGCGACCCGATGGCACGCCCGAAGAGCTCAAGCGTCTCGGCTCGGTCGGTCACATTCATCCGGAGACCGAGGCGGTGCTTCTGGATGATGAGGGCCGGGTGTGTGCGCCAAACCAAGTCGGCGAAGTCTGTGTGAAGTCGCGAGTATTTCAGGGCTACTGGAACAATTCCATTGCAACCATCGAGGTTACCCGCTACGGCTGGGTGCACACGGGTGATCTGGGCTACCTCGACGAAGCAGGTTATCTGTATCTCGTCGATCGCAAGAAAGACATGATCATTTCAGGCGGTGAGAATATTTACTCGCGAGAGGTGGAGGAAGCGCTCTATAGACATCCAGCTGTGATCGATGTAGCAGTCATCGGAGTACCCGACGAAAAATGGGGCGAGACAGTCAAAGCAATCGTCGTGCTGCGCCAAAGTTTGGAAGCTGGTGAAGCAGAACTTATCGCGTTCTGCCAAACGCAGATCGCACGCTACAAATGCCCGAAGAGCATTGTGATTGCACCCGAGCTGCCCCGATTGGGCACGGGCAAGATCGACAAAGTAAGCCTGCGGAAAACAATTGGAGAATCTCGATGAGTCCAACTGAAAAGAAAGTGAGCGACGAGCTTGCAATTCGCAACCTGGCGGCTGCGTACTCTGATGCGGTGAATCGCGGCAGCCCCGAGGATATGGCTGCTGTCTACGCGGAGGATGGCGTGTTATCAGCGTTCGGCGCACCCGATGTGGTCGGTCGAGCTGCGCTCAAAGCAACGTTCACGAAAGTGATCGCGGATCATCGGTGGATTTTCCAAATGACTCACAGTGGTCTCGTCGAATTGGATGGCGACACTGCATGGTGTCGCTGGTGGGTAAGTGAGCACGCATTGCGCCCTGACGGCGGCGGTACTGAGTTCAAGGGCATTTATCAGGATCGTGTCGTGCGAACCGCCGCGGGTTGGCGCTTTGCTCGCCGCCTCTTGCAGGCGGTTTACATGGGACGCACTACATTTCCAGGCAAGACCTTCGAGCGGCCTGCGATCGAGTCACGTCCGCCCGCACTCATCCGCTAACAGACAGCCATGCGCGAGCATCTTCCTGAAGATGTGGTTCATGCTCAGCGGTTGGCGGCCGCCTACATCACACAAAGCATCGAGGGAAGCCCGTGAAAATCGGCATCCAATGCGTCATCTCTGCGGGGCACGTGTCGCCCACCGAACAAGCCATCGAAGCCGAGCGGCGCGGCTTCGATATCATTTTTCATGGCGAGCATCATCATATGCCGGTGTCGACACCCGTGCCGGAGTTCTATAAAGAGACTGGCGTTCCCCACTACTACCGCTTCGTGCCCGACCCGTTGATCACGCTTGCAGCCATGGCGACCGCGGCGCCGAAGATTCGTGTCGGTACGGGCATTCTCTTGCTGCCGATTCATGACACGATCATGGCCGCGAATCGCATGGGTACGCTCGACTATCTGACCCATGGCCGCACTGTATTTGGCTTGGGCGTGGGCTGGAATCCGGTCGAGCTCGCGAATCATGGCGTCGACTTTGCGACCCGCAACGAAAAACTGCGCGAGCAATTGCGTGCGATCAAAACAATGTGGAGCAACGAGACGGCCTCATTCGACGGTGAATTCGTCAAGTTCGCCGAATCGTGGCAGGGTCCGAAGCCCGTGCAGCGGCCGAATCCGCCGTTGATTCTGGGCGGACGGCCACTGAAGAAGAATTTCCAGACGATTGCGCAGCTATGCGACGGCTGGCTGCCGACTGACACTTACGCGAAGACATTCGGCAGCGATCTAGAAAATGAGCTGAAGACGCTCGCGAAAATGGTTGCTGCGGCAGGGCGCGATCCGAAAGCGCTCAAGCACATGGTGCTGCTCTCCGAGCTCATGCTCTACGACCGCAATCCTGCTCAGTATGCGAAGGACGCCCCAACGCGGGATGCGTTTGCGCGTTTCGAGAAATTGGGCTTCGAGTGGGTCGTGGTCGGCATCCCTTCATTTTCGCGCGAGCACTTTCTCGGTGCGCTCGAACATATCACTCAAGTTGCGCATCCCTGGTTGTTTTAGACTTGAGTTTACTAATTAGAGGATGCACTCTAGATCGACCGCATCATGTCGGCTCGCCGATTTCGCGCAGTTCCTTGGATTTTGCAAGCTGCCTGCGAAGGTGTTTATTGTTGCAAGTTGTTGGAGCGTGGAGAGAGAAATGAGTGAAGCATATATCGTTGCTGCCGCCCGTGCCGCCGGCGGGCGGCGCGGCGGGCGCTTGTCGGGTTGGCATCCTGTCGAACTGGGCGCCGAGATCATCAATACGCTGCTCGAGCGCACTGGTGCAGACCCTGCACTCGTCGAAGACGTCATTGTGGGTTGCGTCACGCAAGCCGGTGAGCAGTCCACCAACGTAGGACGCAACATGGTGCTCGCATCCAGATTGCCCGAGTCCGTGCCGGGTACGAGCATCGATCGACAATGCGGCTCGTCACAGCAAGCATTGCATTTTGCCGCTCAAGCAGTGCTGTCCGGTGCAATGGATATCGTCATAGCAGGAGGCGTCGAGAGCATGAGCCGCGTTCCCATGCTCATGTCCGCGACGCTGCCGCAAAAGAATGGGTTGGGGACATACATCAGTCCACGGTTGCGCGAACGCTATCCGGGTCCGGAGTTCAGTCAGTTCATCGGCGCCGAAATGATCGCGAAGAAACACGAGTTGTCCAAGGACACGCTCGATGCGTTCGGGTTACAGAGTCATCAAAAGGCCAGTGCAGCGACTAAGCAGGGCTTTTTTGCACAGGAAATTCTAGCGCTTGAGGCGCGCTTGGCGGACGGTACGAGTCCTGGCGGATCGCACACGACAGATGAAGGCGTGCGCCACGATGCCAGCATCGAAGCCATGCGTAATGTGAAGTTGTTGCAGCCGTCAGGCGCCCGCCAGATTTGCGACGGCGCGTCGGGTGTGCTGATCGCAAATGAAAAAGGTCTGAAGCGTCTCAATGCGAAGCCGCTTGCGCGTATTCATCACATGTCGGTGCTTGGCGCCGATCCGGTCGTCATGTTGGATGCACCGATTCCTGCAACCCGGCGCGCGCTCGAGAAGAGCGGCATGAAACTCGATGACATCGATCTTTACGAGGTGAACGAAGCGTTCGCATCGGTCCCGCTTGCGTGGTTGCAAGAGCTGCATGCGGATCCGGCGAAGCTCAATATTCATGGCGGCGCAATTGCGCTCGGCCATCCTTTGGGGGCCACCGGAACCAAGTTGATGACTACGTTGGTCTACGCTCTGCATCGCTACGGTAAGCGCTACGGTTTGCAGACCATGTGCGAGGGCGGCGGCATGGCGAACGTGACCATCATCGAACGTCTGTAATACTCACCCATGAGCGGCGCGTTCATGATTTGTTTGAGTGCTATGACTTCCAACGCCGCACGTTTATGGATATTGTCCTGATCCTTCCTGTTTGGTCATGGATCGCATGTCAGGCCGTTTCAACTTGGCGACGGCGCAGGAAAGTGATCGCGAAAAGCCGGTAATACGTGAGATCTCGTGACTAGAATCGAACCACGATCTTGCCGCCGCCGATGTTGGCTTCCATGGCACGGAATGCGGTCTGAACGGACTCGATGCCCTGAAACGTCTGTGCCACAGGCACAGCAAGCCCGCCGCTACAGCACAGTGAAATAACGGTATTCACTGCCTCATTGAACTCGATGGGCTTGCCTAACAAGCCGAGCTCATTGCTGCCTGCGAACTGGATCAGCGAGAACACGTGCAACGACGGCTGGCGCATAAACCACATCGGCCAATTGATCGTGACCGGTGAAGGATCGAGAAAACCATACATGATCCACTTGCCGTTCGTGGCGATCGCCGAGACGATCTCATTCGTGAGCGCGCCGCCGACGCAGTCGTAGACCACGTCTGCGCCTCGTCCGCTTGTGATCTCCGCCACTCGCGCAGCGAGCGACTCCTCACCCGTGACTACGACGTGATCTGCGCCTGCACCCAGCAGCATGTCACGCTTATTCGAAATGCGAGTTGTCGCAATCACGCGAGCGCCCAACTTGCGCGCAAGAATGATGGCGCTCATTCCGTTGGCGCTCGAGCCGGCAGTGACCAGAACGGTCTGTCCCGGCTTGAGGTGGGCCACCTCAACGAGTGCGCATACCTGCGTAAGGTTGGTGTAGAGGAAGGCCGCACCTTCCTCGTCGCTCAGGTTGGCGGGAGTACGGATCAATTCCTGCACGGGAATGTTGGCGTATTCGCCAAAGTGCGAATAGGCGTTGGCGGCGCCCTTTGTATAGATCGGTAGGTTGGAAACGCGATCGCCTACCGCGAATGCGGTGACTTCCTTGCCCACCTTGTCGACCACGCCGCAAATCTCGGCGCCAATGAGCGATGGCAGTACGGGTTTGAAGAAGCCGGCCGTCATCCATAACAGATCCGAGCGATTGAGACCGCCGGCCTTTATTCTTACGCGGACTTCGCCGGCACTCGGCTCAGGCAAATCGACGGTGTCGAGGCGCAGCACATCGGGTCCGCCGTATTCATGAATGCGCCATGCCTTGATTTTCATCAGCTTCTCCTACTGCCCAGCCTACATATAACAGAGGCCACCACTCTCGGCGCCGTCCCACTCCATCGGCACCAACATACCCAACAGACCCAACGCACCCATTTCCCCCAGCGCTACGGCGGGAAACTCGTGATGGCGATCGCGCTCCGCTGCGAATGGCAATAGGTGTTCTCGTGCGAAATTCCGCGCCATGTCGCGGATCATGAGCTGGTCCGCATTCAATAACATGCATTTCTCCTGACGATTTCAGGCGTCTGCGAAGTTGTTATAAGCGAGCGGATGCCATCATCGCAGACGGCGGTCTCTCGGCCAACTGAGTTGGGTGGTGCTCTGCAGGCACGAACGTGCGCTATTTCTCAAGCTTCAACCAGCGGTCGTAATGCTCGTGGAAGTTGCGGATCTTTGATTCTTGATACGCGGAGTACCAGACATACGGCGGGCTCTTCGCCTTGAGACCTTTTTGCATGGATCGGAGGTTGCCAACATCCTGGTCGATGATGCGAGCCAGCGTGCCTAGTTCGTGTGCGTCAGCCCAGGGCTGGTCGTCGGCGAGGATACGGTGCTTGGCTTTCGGCGGCTTCGGCTTGTCCGATGGCCACGGCATTGTCAACCAAACATCCATCATCGTGCTTTCCGGATTGTCACCCTCCGGTCGGAAGCGGAAGTTGAGGCCACTCCATCCTGTCCATGGATGGAAGTTCGGGAAGAGATCGTTGAAGCAGATGTCGGCCATCTCGGTGTCCGAGTACTGTTCCACTTCTTCGCCGATGATGCCGCGCAGGTACTCGCGCTGAGTGTTTGCCTGGGCCTTCCAGCCGGCGATCACATCCTCCTTCTTGGCGAACAGACTGCGATGCGGACTGCTGGCACCACTGCTAATGTTATCGGCGCGGCCCCAGTGGCCGAACACGTCATAGCGGTTGAGGGAAAAATCAAAACCAAACAGCAGCAGCTGTGGATGAGTCGCGACCACGTGGTACGCCTCCATGAAGGCTTCCCCGGTGGTCTTCCAGTTGGCCGGCATGCGGCGCGAGACGTGCGCTACGACGACGCGGTTCTCGAGCTTCAGCTTGCGATAGTGATCCAGCATCACCGGCCCGAGGAACTCTTCGAGCGGCATCGCGTCCGGATCGGGGTTGATGAATATGAAGCCGCCCCAGGTGGCGACCTTCGCTTCAGGCAGACGACTCTCTTCACGCACGCCCGGAAAGTCCCACTCCGAGGTGATGTGTTTGATCGTGCCGTCGAGGTTCCAGGTCCATCCATGGAAGGGGCAGCGGAATTCCCGCGCCTTTTTGCCATCGCAGTCCGCTAAGGCGCGTCCGCGGTGCAGGCAGACGTTCTGATAGGCTTTGATCTCGTTCTTCGCTGTGCGCACGATCAGCCACGTGAGACTCGCGATGTTGTAGACGTGGTAGTCACCGATGTCGGGAATTTCATCCACATGGCATGCAACCTGCCAGACCTTCTTCCACAAGAGTTCGACTTCGAGCTTGTGGTATTTCGGATCATGGAAGCGATCCGTCGGAATTTTCACCGGCCCGCCGGGTAAGGGGGATTCCAACTTGTATGCGTCCGGGATGAGCTCCGGTCGGTTGTCGTGGGCGAGGACTTCTTGGATGGGGATCATCCCTTGCGAGCGCGGGCCCTGTTCAGACTGCACTCCCGGAGCCGGGATGTATTTGCCCACTACTCTGGTCATGCCTTCGGGCACGTTGCCCCAGGCGTAAGCGAATGCCGGGGGCGTCTCCGCGCCTTCCGTGGGGAAGAAGCCCCACAAGATGTCCTTCTCGGGCGGCATGTCCGGTCCACCCACGAAGCGCAGGAAATGCAAATCGGCGTGAGTGACGTCGCCTTCGATCCATTCACCGTCCCATTTGAATACGCCATACATGCCATTGACCGGATTGGTGACGCGGACCCGACCGCCCTCGATCGCCTGATAGGTGAAACCGCTGATCGGATGTGGCTCGTGACGCATTCTCAGGATCTCCTGCATCTATTCTTGTAGACGATTCATCGCGAAAATAGTTGTCAGACCGGAAACATGTGGCAGTATCAGCCACGAAACGTTAACGATCAGAACGCCGCCGTCAACAGCATTCACTTTTTTGCTGTATTCAGAACCTTGTTGGGAATATCGATGATCACGTGGCGCTTCCAATTCGACATGCTGTTGCCTCCCGAACTGCACAACGATTCGCTGTATCGAACTTCCCTCGAGCAGGTGGCGTGGGCAGATAAACGCGGCTTGACGGAAGTCTGGCTTACTGAGCATCACGGCTCTTTGTTCATTTCCTCGCCGTTTGCATTGGCGGCAGCAATAGGCGCGGTGACCGAGCGGGTGCGCATCATGGTTTCATGTGTGCTGTTGCCGCTGCATGACCCCATCCGCGTCGCCGAAGATCACATCATGGCGAGCCTCACGTCCCAAGGTCGAACCGAGGCCGTCGTCGGCATCGGCTACGCGCCGCACGAGTTCGAAATGTTCGGCGTGGACCCTTCTCGGCGCGGCAAGATCGTCGACAAGTATCTGCCCGTCTACGTTTCCGCCATGGCAGGCGAGCCGTTCGACTTCGACGGCCGACGCGGGCGAGTGCTGCCGGGACCGTATCAAGGACGGCGTCCTGCTGTTCTCGGCGGCGGTGGTGTGGCGGCTTCGGCGAAGCGCGCTGCGAAATATTGCGATGGCTTCGCGACCAATGAAGCCGATCCCGCTTTGGCTGCCTTTTATCGAGAGGAGTGCGCACGTCTGGGCCGTCAGCCAGGCCCGGTGCGAACACCGAACATGCCCATGTATGTGCACGTCACCAACGACCCGGAAAAAGCCTGGTCCGTACTAGGACCGGCGTATTTACATGAGATGAATTACTACGGGCATTGGACAGCGCAGGCGGCGAGCGCGAATGTTGGCGCCAAGACCGCTCACGCGGCTGTGGCCGAGCCGTTGACGGACGTCAACATCGTTCGCAATGGCTCGGCGTACGTCGTCGTCACGCCGGAGCAATGCATCGAGCTTGCCCGCAAGATGCCCGACGGGGCCTATCTCTGTTTGCGGCCGAACAAGACCGGCATTCACACCGATATGTCGTGGGAGAGTATCGAGCTCTTCGCCGACAAAGTACTGCCTCACATCGACGTATACACACCGGAAGAGATCGCAACGCCGGTGGTCGATCGCATACCGTGGCACGCGCATAAGACACGTTTCTGAGGAAATTCAAGATGAGCATGAAAGATCTACCGCCCTCCGTGGTCAGCGTCATCGAGCTCGCGGTCGTTTCGGAATTTGCAACCGTCAGCGCCGCGGGCGTGCCGATCGACACGCCGACATATTGTTTCGCCGAGGACGATCTGAGCCTAATCGGCGTTGCGACCGGCTTGGCCTACCCCGCGAAAGCGGAGCGCGCCCGTCGCAATCCCAAGGTGGGCCTGTTGATCGAAGGCTTGCCCGGCAAGCCCGTGGTCTCCATCCGGGGGCTGGCTGCGGTCCGTGATAGGAATTTTCAAGCCAATGCCCTTCGCTATATTTCCGAGACCGGCTACGAAGATGTGTGCGCCGCAGCCAATGTGACTTGGGACGAGGCAAAAAAGGCGGTTTGGTATTGGACGCGGATCATCGTCGATGTTGTGCCGGAAAAAGTGATGTGGTGGGACAACGCGGACACGATGGACTCGCCGCCGCATGTTTGGACCCCTATCGAACAACCTCGCGTGACATCCGATCCCGCGCCTGCGGGAAAGACCAGTCCCCCCTCGAAGTGGCCGCAAAAGAAGTGGCGGGAGATCGCGGAGACAGCGGCGTCACGCGGCGGACCTGCCCATGTAACTCTGATGGATGGAGATGGATGGCCTCTTCCGATAAGTGTTAGAGCTTATAAGCTCGAGGGAAACACTTTTGTTCTGGACGTGCCTAAGGGCGCGCCCTGGCGACGAACGGGCAAAGCGACCTTGACGTTTCGGGGTGTGGAAACCTTTGTCGGCGATGTCACGGATGAGCACGGCATGATGCGCTTTACGGTTGAGCGCGCACTTCCGCAGCATCCGTTGGTGCTTGACCCGGTGCAAGTCTTGAAACCCACCGACGATGTCCGCGCCAGCCTGCTCGCGCGCTTAGAAGAAGAAACCCGCCGTCGCGGGCAGTCCATTCCTGTTTTGCCGGACACGCCGCCTGTTCGCACACGGCTGTCCAAAGCGCGTCTTGAACAGATGGGACTCCTCGACAGCCTGACATGAGCTCATGGTCGTCCTATAACGTGGCCATCACTCCGTGCCGCCGCGTGCTGTTGTCGATATGTCCGGCTTCATCTTCGGCAAGCCGCTGCCCTCCAGTAGGATCGCTGCTGGTTGATTCGACAAACGCTTCCCAACTCGCCCAGGTCAAGTTGTCATACGCGTCATATTGACTGACCGGTACGCCAAAAGCTTTCGAGACGGCTTCCGACATCGTGTCTTCACAATGGACTTGGTCATAGCTCAAGAGCAATTTGCCCAGCAAGGGAATCGCGATGGACGAATGCCGGTAGTACCACCAACTGCTGAATTCTTCTTTGGTGATGCTCGGATCGCGTCGGAACGAGAGCGAGAGAAAGGTGCCGCCGACGCGAGGCGGAACCATAAAATAAGTCGGTCCTGCCGTTAACTCCACTGAGCTCATATCGAGCAGCGGCTCGAGCACCGGGCGCATTAGAGTTGCGATCGAGGGCAATTCCTTTGCTTGCTCTTGCGAAACCGTGATCTCGACGGCACCGTCATTGGTTCGCCAGCTGCTGAAATCGTCTGAGGCGGTGCCGGTGGTTTCCAAGAAGTGCTCGGCGATTCCAATGCGCACGCCCGCTCCCTTCGCGGCAGCGTGAATCGCACCCGCAGATGCCTGCAGTGCACCTCTAAGCGCGTCTCTATTTCCACGAGGTGCATCAAATATGAAGGCGAGCCGCCAATAGGCCGCGGGCTCGATACGATCTGCGTTTCTATTAGACATCACAACCTCTAGCTACTTTGTGCACCGATAGTATCTATCTAATCGCCGTATGCGAGTATGCAATACACTCCAGACAACAGAAGAATCGTGTACGTCGCCGACCCTTCAACACTCGGTCACTTCAATGTGTACGCGATTGATCGACAGACAGCTCCAAACGCGACTCAACTCAATAATGATCTCGGTACGTCAGTGTGGAGGCCGGTGGCCATATCTGAGCTGATTTTTTGCTCGCCGGGATAATTAGGTTGACCGCGTAGCAAAAGGAGTACGGGAAGAAGATTGCCGAGCGCATGATCGAAGTTAGGAAGGCTGCCGATGTGAGCCCTCTGGAAAATCGACTGGCTTGTGAGGAACATCACTGGCCGAGGTGACAGGATGTTGAACCTGAGACTACATGTCCCGTTAACCACAAGCCTTCCTTGACACACCCCCCTGCCTCACATACATTGCGCGCCTCTCGCGTGGGGCTATAGCTCAGCTGGGAGAGCGCTTGCATGGCATGCAAGAGGTCGGCGGTTCGATCCCGCCTAGCTCCACCAGTCCCACGACAGATTTTGGCCTGCGTCCCCATCGTCTAGAGGCCTAGGACACCGCCCTTTCACGGCAGTAACAGGGGTTCGAATCCCCTTGGGGACGCCATCGTTC
>Ga0068856_100006359_pt1 | contig 11591 bp, 12 predicted proteins | sample KBSCornC62_FD_66595 | JGI IMG/M metagenome (GOLD analysis project Ga0068856, IMG submission 66595) | Corn rhizosphere microbial communities from Kellogg Biological Station, Michigan, USA - KBS Corn C6-2 | ecosystem: Host-associated > Plants > Roots > Rhizosphere > Soil ... | reverse complement strand
GGATCGGCGGGCCGCACGGCTTGCCCGCCGACGTCGTCGACAGGATTCACCGGGAGATCAATGCGGGCCTGGTCGATCCCAAGATGAGAGCGCGGTTCGCCGACCTGGGCGGCGCGCCGATGCCGCTGGCGCCCGCCGAGTTCAGCAAGCTGATCGCCGATGAAACTGACAAGTGGGCCAAGGTGATCCGCACCGGCAAGCTGAAGCCGGCGTGAAAGCGTCGTCGGGCCGCCCTCCGGAGTAGATCGTCTCCGTGGGGTCGCTGCGGATCGGAGCTTGTTACCTGGTCGAGTTGCCGCCTTTTCGGATCTCGTGCACCGCAGCCACGTACATCACCAGTCCGAGCATCCCGCCGCCGATCGCAGCACCAAGCGATGAATCGATGCCGAGCAGCGGCGCCACGACGAGCTGGCACAAGAAATACGCCAGAACGGCAATGACCCACACTTGCCAACGGCCACGCGCTCTTGCCCATGCTTCTCGCACGAGTTGCTTGCGAACACTGCTCGGAAGATCCGCAAGCTCAGGTATCTGAGAATATGACCAGTAGATTTTCATCTTTCGCCCCCTCCCCGGTACGGTCGTATTTCCAATTAAGATACCACCGAGGGGCGTAGGGCGATCAAATGAAATCTCGGTTCACAGGCATTGCAGCGCTCGCTTCGCCGGCCTGCATCAGCAGGGCTGGCGGCGCGGATGTCTTGCGCCTGCAGTCGAGAAGCGCGCTGGAAGCGCGCGGTCCGGAAGACCATGAGCGCCACGGAAGTGGCGCGCTCCCGGCAAAGACGACGTTCAGAAGATCAGCCAGCCGACCGTGACGTTGGCTGTCCACGTGGCGCGCTGATCCTTGCGCGGGGACAAGGGCGTTCTCCTGGTCGTGTGCGACTGTTCGGAAGGAACTGACGCGACCTTTGCAGGACCCGGTTGTTCCTGGCCGAAGCGCGGCATCATCAATGGGCGCGCGCGGCGAAGCAGGTTGTAAGAGTGCAGCACTGTGATCTCCCTGGACCAGCGCCGCCAGTCTAGTCAGCGGAGATCAATCGTCTGTGGCTTTCCACACTTTGACCGGGATCTCGCCTTCGCCCGTCGGACGTCAGCCCGCCACGTAAGCGACCGCGACGCCGCCGAACACGACAATCGCTATCATCACCGCCAGGTTCGCGATCCAGAACAGTCGGTCGACCATCCGTCCCTCCAGTTCCCCCGGCCCGACGCGATATGCGCCGCCTCGTCAGAGGGCTACGCAACGGGCTGCACGATCATCCACGGCGCGCCATCGGAGGTGCGGTTTCGCACGGGCAGGGTCCGCCTCTATCGCTCTGTGGTCGACAGATTGAGCTCAGGCTGGCCGGGAAACAGCGCCTGGTAGCCCGGCAGGGCTTCGATCCTCGCCAGCCATCGCGGCAGATGTGCGAAGGCGTCGAGGTCGAGGCCGCCCAGCGGCGCCATCCGCGTATAGGGATAGAGCGCGATGTCGGCGATGCTCGGATGATCGGCGGTCGCCACCCACTTCCCCGGTCCCTGCTCGCCCAGCCGGTGATCGAGCAGCCGCAGCGCTTCGAGCGCCTCGGAACGACAGGCCTTCATGTCGGCGTCGTCCACGCTCCTGTCGCGGCGCAGGCTGAGATGAAGCCGGAGTTGCGCGATCGGACGCATGTGCAGCGCCTGCTCGAACGACAGCCAGGTCAGGACCTGCGCCTGGGCGAAGGCATCGGCCGGCCACCACGGCGTGCCCTGCGCCAGGTAGAACAGGATCGCGAAGGATTCCGAGAGCGTGCGGCCGTCGTCGAGCGCGAGCACCGGCACCTGCGCCAACGGGTTGGTGGCAAGGAACGAGGCCTGCCGGAGATCGCCCTTGTCGATCGACAAGGTGATTCGGTCGAGCTTCAGTCCGAGAAGGCTCGCGAAGAGACGGACCTTCCAGGCGTTTCCGGACCGCTGGGTGTCGTAGATGCGCATCCCGCTCCTCGGGTGATTATTCTAGGGTCAAGGTTGCCGCACTGCAGATACCACGCTCGAGCGGCGGATGAACCCCCGTCCGATCGTCCGACTTGCGCCAACAAGGAGCCTTCGATGCCCATCACCATCACCGCTTTCGAACGCTCACCCGATGGCGGCAAGGGACTGGCGCGCGATACGCGCGTCCGCTGGGCGCTCGAGGAAGTGGGCCAGCCCTACGCGGTGCGCCTGGTGTCGTTCCAGGCGATGAAGGAGCCCGCCCATCGGGCGCTCCATCCGTTCGGCCAGATCCCGACCTATGAGGAAGGCGATCTCGCCCTGTTCGAGACCGGGGCGATCGTGCTGCACATCGCCCAGCGCCACGCGGGCCTGCTGCCGGACGATGCCAATGCGCGGGCACGCGCGATCACCTGGATGTTTGCCGCGCTCAACACGGTCGAGCCGCCGATCCTCGACCTCGCGACCGCCAAGCTGCTGGAGGGCGACAAGCCGTGGAGCAAGGAACGCTTGCCCCTGGTCGAGGATCGCGTCCGCGACCGGCTGAAGCCGCTTGCCGCCCGCCTGGGCAAAGCCGACTGGCTCGACGGCGGGTTCAGCGCCGGCGACCTGATGATGGTGTCGGTGCTGCTCCGGCTCCGATCGTCCGGCATCCTCGACGAATTTCCCAATCTCGCCGCCTACGTCGCCCGCGGCGAAGCGCGGCCCGCCTACAGGCGGGCGTTCGCCGCCCAACTGGCGGTCAACACCGCAAACCATCCATCGGCTGATTGAGGCCCCACCGATCGAGACCCGCCTGATCAAGCCGACTGCGACGCTGCTTCCCGTCGTCAGGACTGCCAGGGCGGCGGCCCCAGCCGATCCAGTTCCCGGGTCAGCCGGTCGCGGTCCTCGACATGCATTTGCTGGGTTTCTTCGAGCGTCGCCAGCAACTGGCGCGCCTTGGTCGTCTTGTGACCGTCGCGCTCCAGATCGGCGAGGATGCGCCGCTGGCTGGCGAGATGCCGTTCGCCTTCCAATACGTGGCCCTCGGCCAGCGCCAGGTGTCGCTCGAGAGTCTGCCTGTCCATCGGGTCGTGGTCCGGCCGGCTTCGACTGCAGATAAAGAGGCCCGCCGCTGGGAGAGAGCGGCGGGCCGGGTCGCCGACTGGCGACTCGCGGGTGCGGTAGTGCCTGTCGTACTCATAGGAACGCTTGGCCCTCGCCTCGAGTTGCGGCCGGCCATCACAATCCGATTCATCCTGCGATCAGCGTCGGCGGTCCGTCGCTTTCGCCAGGGCGCGATCGATCACCGACCCCAGCTCCCTCTGGTATGCGTTCGCCCCCGCCGCGCTCAGGTGGTTGTCGTCGAAGTACAGGAGCTTGCCGTCGCGCTCGACGGCGCAGGTGTCGTGGCAGAGGTCCTGCGCGGGATCGAAAATGGCAACGCCCCTCAGCCGGTCGAAGATGCCGTCGGTGAACCGGCCGAGCGCCGCGTGCTCGGCGGCGGTGACCTGGATCTCGGCCAGAGACTTGCGGATGTTGGTCACCTCCCAGTGCAGCACCGGCGGGTTCTTGATGACGACGACGCGAATGCCGCGGGCCTGCAGCCGGCCGATCGAATCGGGGATCTGCCGCGCCAGCGCGGCCTGCGAGGTCTCCTCGGTCGCGACGCTGACCGGCCGGTCGGCGAGGAAGCCGTTGGCCTTGAGCATGCGGCCGTTGCGCACCCAGCCGTGACTGTAGAGGCTCCAGCGCGCGGTCAGCACGACGACGTCGGGCTCGAGCGCCGCCACGCCGTCCTCGATCCGGCGCATGATGTCGGGCGTCTCGCACAGCGTAATCGACGCATTGTTGGCCGGCCGCCACACACCCTCGATCGGTGGGCAGCCGTCATGGCGCAGCACATAGAACTCGAAGCCGCGCGCCTTGGCGAGCGCGACCAACGGCATCGACCACACCGCGGCATGCGAATCGCCCCATAGCACGACACGTTGCTTCGCGCCGGCATTGAGATGCGAGACGCAGACGTTGGCGATCTCGGGCGGCAGGTTTTCGCGGCCCGCGCACGGCGGCGCGGCCTCGCCCCCTTTCGAATTCTCGGGGCCGCGCTCCACCGGTGCGCGCTTCTGGTTGATCATGGTGCGGCCGGGGAAGCCCTGCCGGGCGTAGACGCCGACGCCCACGGCGCCGACCAACAGCAGCAGGCCGAGCAGCACGGCGGCCTTCCGCCCGCCGGCCTTCTTCTCTCCAAGAGGGCCGAAGCGGATCGGCTTCTCGACGAAGTGGTAGGTCGCCGCCGCCAGCGGGAAGGCAACGATCGCCAGCACGGTGCGCGTCGGCAGCGACGGCGTCGCGGTGTCGATGACGTGCGCGAACGAGAGCAGCGGCCAGTGCCAGAGATAGAGCGGGTAGCTGATCAGGCCGATCGCGACCATCGGGCGGAGCGCCAGGACGCGGCGGTTGAACCACGCCGTCGGCCCGGCGGCGATCAGCAGAAAGGCGCCGCCGCACGGCAGCAGCGCCAGCCAGTCGGGGAACGGCGTGTTGCCGTCGACCGTCGCCAGGCCCGCGGCCAGCAGGACGAGGCCGGCGACCGACAGCAGGTTCTTGCCCCGCGCGCCGGGCAGCGGGTCGATCCGCCGCTCCTCCAGCACCGCCAGCAGCCCGCCGGCCGCCAGCTCCCAGAAGCGCGTGGCCGGCGAGAAGAAGGTGGCGACGGCGTTGCGGTCGAGCTCGAACAGGTCGGCGGCGAACGACAGGAGCAGGATCGCGCCCAGCATCGCCGGCAAGTTCCATTTGCGCCGCCAGGCGAAGGCCAGCACCGACGGCCACACCAGGTAGAACTGCTCCTCGACCGCGAGGCTCCACAGGTGCAACAGCGGCTTCAGCTCGGAATCGATGTCGAAGTAGCCCGCCTCGTGCCACAGCAGGATGTTGGAGAGGTAGACCGAGGCGGCGGCGACCTGCTTGCCGAACAGCTTGTATTCGAACGCCGTCAGCAGGAACCAGCCGGCGGCCAGGCTCAGCACCAGGATCAGCAGCAGCGCCGGGAACAACCGGTTGATGCGTCGGATGTAGAAATGGACATAGGAGAACTGGCCGCGCCTCAAGTTGAGCAGCAGCAGCGTGGTGATCAGGTAGGCCGAGATGACGAAGAAGATGTCGACGCCGACGAAGCCGCCCTTCACCCAGACCGGGAAGGCGTGGAAGCCCACCACGGCGAGCACGGCGATCGCGCGCAGGCCGTCGATGTCGGGCCGATAGCCCGGACGCGACAGATCACTCCCCTTCCCCATCCCGTTCGGATGGTCGGTCTCACGCGGCCGCGGGGCAATGAACCACGGCGTCGCGGTTCGCACAGGAGGTGAACAAAGTGGGCTCGGTGGGCCGAATGAGCCAAGCTCAGTGGACCGAATGAGCCAAAAAGAAAGCCCGCAGGTGGCGGGCTTTCTCGATGTTGTCGCGATGAGCGCTTGTGCTCAGCCGACAGCCTTCAGGTTATCGGCCGACACCTTGCCGGTGCGGCGGTCGGTCACCAGCTCGAACTGGACCTTCTGGCCCTCGTTCAGGCCATTGAGGCCCGAGCGCTCGACCGCGCTGATGTGGACGAATGCGTCCTTGCCACCGTCGTCCGGCTGGATGAAGCCGTAGCCCTTGGTGGCGTTGAACCACTTTACGGTTCCCGTAGTCATGGGAATTGCCTTTCACGTCATATAGTGCGCCGGCCACGAACAAGGCCGACCGTCGAATTTGCAGTGTTCGGGATCAAGTCGAGGGCGACGCCTGAGGCATCGCCGGTATTTGTTCCGTCTATCGACCCCTCCGTATGGCTGCTTTGGCCGGGCTTTACAAGTCTCCCCTCACAAGGGGTGAGCGTGCGCGCAGCGGGGCAGTGGCTGCAATGCTTGCCAATCGCAGTTCCGACCGGCACATCGGGAGCCTTGGTACGCGAAGTCGAACATTTCTGGATCCCGCTGTCCGACGGCACGCGCCTTGCCGCGCGGCTGTGGCTGCCGGACGATGCGGAGCAGCATCCGGTGCCGGCGCTGCTGGAGTACCTGCCCTACCGCAAGCGCGACGGCACGGCCGAGCGCGATTCGTTGACCCATCCCTGGCTCTCGGCGCACGGCTATGCCGCCATCCGCGTCGACATCCGCGGCTCGGGCGAGTCCGAGGGCGTGCTGTCCGACGAGTACTCCGAGGCCGAGCTCGCCGACGGCGTCGAGGTGATCGCCTGGCTGGCAAGCCAGCCGTGGTGCAGCGGATCGGTCGGCATGTTCGGCATCTCGTGGGGCGGCTTCAACGCGCTGCAGGTCGCCGCGCTGCGGCCACCGGCGCTGAAGGCGATCGTCACGATCTGCTCGACCGACGACCGCTACGCCGACGACGTGCACTACATGGGCGGCGCCAAGCTCAATGCCGGCTTCGGCTGGGCGAGCTTCTTCTTCTCCGACATGACCCATCCGCCCGATCCCAAGCTGGTCGGCGAGTGCTGGCGGTCGATGTGGCGGGAGCGGCTCGAGAAGCTGCCGCAGTTCCTCGAGATCTGGCTCGGCCACCAGCCACGCGACGCCTACTGGCGGCACGGCTCGGTGTGCGAGGACTATGGCGCGATCCAGTGTGCCGTGCTGGCGGTCGGTGGCTGGACCGACGGCTACACCAACGCCATCCCGCGCATGCTGGCGAACCTCGCCTGCCCGCGCCAGGGCCTGATCGGGCCGTGGGCGCACGCCTATCCGCATTTCGCCAAGCCCGGGCCGCAGATCGGCTTCCTGCAGGAGATGCTGCTGTGGTGGGACCGCTGGCTGAAGGGCCGCGACAACGGTGTCGACGCGCGGCCGATGCTGCGGGCGTGGATGACCGACAGCCCCGCGCCCGCGGCCTTCAACGAGACGCTGCCCGGCCGCTGGGTGGCTGAGCCGGTGTGGCCGCCGAAGCGCGCGCCGCAGCGGCTGTTCCTCGCCGAGCCGGGCCTCGTCGATCGGCCCGCGCCGCTGAAGCCGCGCGCCGTGTGCTCGCCGCTTACGCTCGGCAGGCATGCCGGCCAATGGTGCCCGTTCGGGCGCGGTCCCGACCAGGCCGACGATCAGAGCGAGGACGATGCGCTCTCGGTCGTGTTCGAGACGTCGCCATTGGCCGAGCGGATGGAGCTGCTGGGCGCGCCGGTGCTGACGATCGAGCTGTCGTCCGACAAGCCGGTCGCGCAGCTGATCGCGCGGCTGTGCGACGTCCATCCCGACGGCAAGTCGCTGCGGACGAGCTTCGGCGTCCTGAACCTCACTCATCGCGACAGCCACGCCGCGCCGTCGGCGCTGGTGCCGGGCCAGCGCACCACCGTGCGGCTGCAGCTCAACGATTGCGGCGCATCGATCCCCGCCGGGCACCGGATGCGGCTGGCGCTGTCGACGTCCTACTGGCCGATGGTCTGGCCCGCGCCGGAGATCGCCACGGTGACGGTTCACTCCGGCACACTCGACCTGCCGGTGCGGCCGGCCGGGTCGGAGCCGCCGATCACGTTCGAACCCGTCGAGACCGCGACGCCTCAGCGGCCACGGCAAGTGAAGCCGGGCGTCGTGGTGTGGGACCATCTCGACGGCCTCGAGGCCGGCACGCACTTCCACTTCGAGCACGACCTCAAGGACGGCGATCCGACCAGCGCCGTCGTCGCCATGCGCCGCACCGGCACGCTGACGCGCGGTCCCTGGCGCACGCGCATCGAGACCAGCATGCGCATGTCCTGCACCCGCGAGACCTTCCGCGTCGAGGCGACGATGCAGGCGTTCGAGGGCGACGACCAGATCTGCTTACGCACCTGGGACCGCACGATCAAACGCGATCTGGTCTGACGGCTATTTCCGGTTCTTGAGCACCACGGCCGCGATGATCAGGCTGAAGGTCACCAGCCGCGGCAGGTAGGAGTACGGCTCGGCGTCGTCGCTGAGGTGGATCGCCGCCACCACCAGCCGGCTCAGGCCGTCGATCGCGAAGGCCAGCGCGAACAGCAGGAAGAAGCGGTCGTGGGTGCGCGTCCAGAAGCGCAGGAAGAACAGCGCCGCTACCAGGCTCAGCGTGGCGACGGCGCCGGTCAGGGCAGGCATCAGGCCGATCATTGGGCGTCCCACACCAGGCCGTAGAGCAGCACACCCATCGATGCCAAAGTCACCACCAGGCGCGGCAGCGACAGGTCGATCTCGGGCGGCAGGATGATCTTGTCGATGAACAGCAGCACGTTGGTGACCGTCAGCCCACCGAAGCACACGGCGGTCCACAACAGCAGCCGGTAGCGGCTGCCGAGCCACCCGCGCATCAGCAGGAAGGTGCAGAGCGCCGCCACCAGGGCACACAGGCTGTAGATCAGAGGCGCCATCAGTTGTCCTTCCGGAACTTGAAGGCGTCGGCGAAGCGACGCAATCGCAGCGTGTTGCCGTGCACGATGTTGGTCACCGGGATCAGCGCCTTGGCATAGGTCTCGGCCAGCAGGTCGACCATCGGGTTCGGCACGAAGCGCCAACCGTCCGGCCCCCCCTCGATCAGTCCGCGGGACTGCAGCGTCGCGAGTTCAGTGGAGGCGGTCGGTTCCGGCACGTACAGGGCGGCCGCCACCTTCCCCGTCGGCAGCGGCTTGCCGACGCGGCGCAGCAGCAGCAGCGCCTCGAGCTGGGCCACCGAATCGATGTGCTCCAACAGGAAAGCGCGCAGCGGGGCTGGTACCGGGTCGTCCATTGTCCCTCTTGCAGGGGAAGTTGGCCTGCGGACACGTGGATGGGGGCGTCCGCAGGCCACGACCAAGGGCCATCTCCGACATGCGGGGGAGCAGCGGTCGGACAGGGTTTCTCCCCTTGCCGCCCCTCGGGAATATCACAAGGTATGCAGCGAACCAAACCCCAATTGCACAGGCGCTGTCACCAGCGCGGCTACCAGCGAGGGGGCCGCTTCTCGTTGAAGGCGGCCAGACCTTCCTGGGCGGCGTCGGTCTCGATGATGTTGCAGATCGTCTCGACCGTGTTCTCGATCGCGCGGCGGTACTCGAAGTCGTTGGCGCGCATGAAAGCGTCGCGCGCCAGCTCCATGACCAGCGGCGACTTGGCGGCGAAGTCCTTGGCGAGCGCGCGCGCCTCGTCCATCACCTGCGCCGCCGGCACGACCTTGTTAACCAGGCCCATGCGCTCGGCCTCGGCGGCCGAAACCGGCTTGCCGGAGAACAGCAGCTCGAACGCCTTGTGGCGGCCGATCTGGCGCGGCAGGTGGACGAAGTGCATCGCCGGGATGACGCCGACCAGGATCTCCGGATAGGCAAGGCTCGCGGTGTCGGCGGCGACGATGCAGTCGCACGAGACCGCGAGCGTCACGCCCGCCGCGCGCGCCGGCCCGGTGAGCGCCGCGATGGTCGGCTTGCCCATGCGGTACTGCAGGTCGTGCATCTCGAAATAGAGCTTCTGCAGGTAGCGCCGCAGGTCGAGGCCGCGCTTGCCGCGGATCATCGCGAGGTCCATGCCGGCCGAGAAGGCGCGCGAGAAGGCGCTGGTCAGGATGACCGCGCGCACCCCTTTATCGGCCTTGGCTTGGCGATAGGCGTCATTGAGGTCCTCGATCAGGCCGTGGTCGATCGCGTTGACCGGCGCACGCGTAAGCGTGATCTCGGCGATCCGGTCGCGCACGACATAGTCCAGATTTTTGAACGTCACAGCCTCTCCCGGTCCGCTCCCGCACCATGTGGCCACCGCAGCAATCGCGCAACCTGTTGTAATGCCGACCGTTTACGCCGTGGACCTTTAAGGAGATTCCCATGGGCGGCCTGATTTATCTCGTAGGGCTCGTTGTGGTCGTTTTGTTCATCCTGTCCCTCCTCGGACTGCGCTGAAGGGAGCGTACCATGGCCACCACAACCGTCGTTTCCGCCGCTCCCGCTGCCGCGACCGTCGCCACGGTGCGCTCGGTGCAATGGGGTGCGGTGATCCTGGGCGCGCTCGTCGCCAGCGCCATCTGCATGGTGCTGCTGACCTTCGGCGCCGGCATCGGCCTCAGCGCCACCTCGGCACACCCTTACGCCGGCGCGTCACCCAAGGCGCTGGCGGTGATCTCGGGCCTCTATACCGCCGTGACCCTGATCGCAGCATTCGCCGGCGGTGGCTACGTCGCTGGCCGCATGCGGATGCCCGCGGCCGAAGAACTGGCCGAGCACGAGTTCCGCGATGGCGCCCACGGCTTCGCCGTTTGGGCGCTTACGCTGTTCGTCGCCGGCCTGATGGCCGCAATCGGTGCCGGTGGCGCGGTCAAGACGGCGATCCAGGCGACCGCCGTGGTGGCGGGCGGAACCGCCGGAGGTGCCGCGTCCAATCCCCAGGTCACCAGCCAGATTTCGACGTCGCCGACGGACTATGCGGTCGATCGCATCCTCGCCCCTGCTCCCGCAGCTGGGGGACAGGCGGCTGGCGGACAGGCGGCCGCGGCCGCGCCGGCCCCGGCAACAAACGGCCCGCAGGCTGCCCCGTCGCGCGCCGACATGGTCGCGCCGGTCAACCGCATCTTCGCCGCCTCGATCAAGAGCGGTCAGCTCGACCAGAACGATCGGGCCACCCTCGTGGCGATCGTGCAGCAGCAGACAGGCCTGCCCCAGGCGGAAGCCGAGAAGCGGGTCGACAGCACCTACGCGCAGCTCAAGGACGCCGAAGCGAAGGCGCGGGATGCGGCCGAGAAGGCTCGCAAGGCTGCCCTGATCACCGCGTTCGGCGTGGCAGCAACGCTGCTGATCGGCGCAGCGGCCGCCACCATCGGGGCCGCCGCCGGTGCGCATCACCGTGCAGAGCGGATCGCGATCACCTGGTTCGGCTCGCGTCGCTTCTGGTGACGCAGTAACGTCGACCCCTCATTAGTTGAGGGGTCGACCGTGACTTTGCCGTTGGAAGGTGTGCGCGTCATCGAGGTGGGCCAGGCGCTGGCCGGGCCGCTGGCCGGCGTGATCATGGCTGACATGGGCGCCGACGTGATCAAGATCGAGAAGCCCGACGGTGGCGACGATGCACGCATCTGGGGCCCGCCCTACGGGCCCGACGGCAAGACCTCGCTCTACTTCTACTCGCAGAACCGAAACAAGCGCTCGGTCGTCCTCGACCTCAAGCTCGCGGCCGACGTCGAGAAGCTCCACAAGCTTTGCGAGACGGCCGACATTCTTATCCAGAATCTGCGGCCCGGCGTGGTCGATGAGATCGGCATCGGCCCCGAGGCGATGCTGAAACGCCACCCGCGGCTGGTCTACTGCTCGATCTGGGCGTTCGGCTATCAGGGCCCGCTCAAGATGAAGCCAGGCTTCGACCCGCTGTTGCAGGCCTACGGCGCCATGATGAGCGTGACCGGCCGGCCGGAGGATCCGCCGACCTTCTGCGGCGCCTCGATCAACGACAAGGCGACCGGCATGTTCTGCACCATCGGCGCGCTGGCCGCGCTGCGCCAGCGCGACCGCACCGGCAAGGGCTGCCTGGTCGATACCTCGCTGTTCGATTCGGCAGTGCATTGGGTCGAGGGCAGCGTGAACGGCTACATCGCCCACGGCACCATCCCAAAGCGCCACGGCACCGGCGGCACGGTGATCGTGCCCTACCAGACCTTCGACTGCGCCGACGGTCTCGCGCTCTGCCTCGCGCCGGGCAACGACC
>Ga0068856_100006357_pt1 | contig 11592 bp, 4 predicted proteins | sample KBSCornC62_FD_66595 | JGI IMG/M metagenome (GOLD analysis project Ga0068856, IMG submission 66595) | Corn rhizosphere microbial communities from Kellogg Biological Station, Michigan, USA - KBS Corn C6-2 | ecosystem: Host-associated > Plants > Roots > Rhizosphere > Soil ... | reverse complement strand
CGGAATATCATTAAGCATAGCGACCTGGAGCTGGACGACGTAGAAATCATCGATCCGCGTGAAGAACCCGGCCGTTTTAACGAATATTGCGAATATCTCTACAATAAACGGCAGCGCCGCGGCGTTACGTCAAATGAGGCTAGGAAGATGCTCACCCAGCGAAATTATTTCGGCGCCTGTATGGTGCAGTTTGGTGATGCAGATGCCCTGATCTCGGGTCTGACCAAGGACTACGTGACCACGGTTAAACCGGCCCTGCAAGTGATAGGTACGCAGGAAGGTGTAAACCGGGTTGCAGGGATGTACATGATGCTAACCAAAAAAGGGCCGGTGTTTCTCGGTGATGCAACTGTTAACGTCGATCCTTCAATAGAAGAGCTGGTGGATATCACCGCGTTGATAAACCACTCGGTTGAGCAATTCAATATTAAACCTCGTATCGCAGTGCTATCCTATTCAAACTTCGGTTCCAACGACGGCGAAATTCCGTTTAAGACAAGGGAAGCTGTACGCCTGCTTCACGAGCGCTATCCGAATATGCTGGTGGACGGCGAGGTGCAGGCCAACTTCGCGCTGAACGCCAACCTGATGTCGGACAATTTTCCTTTTTCGATGCTGAATGGGGCGCCTGCTAACACACTGATTTTCCCGACGTTAGAATCGGGCAACATTGCTTATAAATTATTACAGGAAATAGGCGGCGCCGAAGCAGTTGGTCCGATATTGCTTGGGTTGAAAAAATCTGTCCACGTTTTGCAGTTGGACAGCTCAGTCAGGGAGATCGTCAACATGGTGACCATTGCCGTGGTTGATGCCCAGGAAAAGGCCGAAATTGAAACTTGGGGGGCTATTTCCCGTACACATTAACTAAACCATAAGGCAATTTATGTACGCTTATATCGATGGTAAACTGGCTTTTAAAAGCCCTTCATATGTTGTTATTGAAGCTGGCGGAGTTGGCTACCATATTAATATTTCACTCAACACTTATTCTAAGCTCGGCGATGCCGAACGCTGCAAGTTATTTACATGGCTGCATGTAAAGGAAGATGCACACACGCTATACGGTTTCGCCGATGAAGGAGAGCGCCGCCTGTTCCTGCACCTGATCTCAGTCTCGGGCGTCGGTGCTTCAACGGGACTAATGATGCTATCTGCAATAACTCCGGCCGAAATACAGGCTGCCATTGTTAAGGGCGATGTGCCCCTGATACAGCGTATCAAAGGTATTGGGCCCAAAACTGCGCAGCGTTTGGTATTGGAATTGCAAGATAAACTGAAAAAAGACGGACCTGACACGCTTATCGCTGTTCCTGCAGACAAAACGGTGAAAGATGAGGCATTATCTGCACTAGTGATGCTTGGATTCCCCAAAAACGCCGCAGAAAAGGTCCTTGACAAAGAGTTAAATAGAGATAGCGGTAATTTAACCGTAGAACAATTAATTAAATACGCACTAAAAAGTTTATAATTACGTAGGTTTTTACCCTCTTGAATCTTGATCCGGACTTTTATCATTAAAGCTGTACTTTTTACGTTGCTTTCGTTCCTGTTTTGCGGAATAGGAACGGCTTTAGCCCAGCAGCCCGGATCAGCTACAGATACTTTAACAATTAAGGCTCCGTTCAACGGAAAAGAGTCAAGAGGCAACCAGTTACGCGAAGGCTACATGCTGCCCGATCCGCCAAACCTGGTAAAAACCGTCGAATACGATCCTGCAACTAATCAATATATTTTATACGAACGTGTAGGCAGTTTTCTCTATCGTCCGCCGCGATATCTCACTTTTGATGAATACCTTCAACTGGTGCAGCGGCAAAATTCTCGCGTTTATTTCCAGCAGCAGGCCGACAACTACGCTTATCAGTCGCAACAGGAGGGTTTTATACCGCAGATAAAAGTTCGTAGCCATACGTTCGAGCAGATGTTTGGCAGTTCGAACATCACGATCCGGCCGCAGGGCTCGGCTGAAATGATCATGGCCGGGCAGATCAATAGCAACCAGAACCCGTTGTTCAACACACAGCAGCGAAACCAGTTCAATTTCAATTTCAACGAGCGTATACAGATGAACGTGACAGGTTCTATCGGTGATAAATTGAAGATATCTACAAACTACAATACAGACGCGCAGTACCAGTTCGAGAACCAGATCAAGCTAGACTATACCGGTAATCCTGATGAGATAATCCAGAAGATAGAAGTAGGTACGGTAAGTTTCCCGCTAAACACCACACTCATTACCGGGACGCAGGCCTTGTTCGGTGTTAAAACCAAATTGAAATTCGGCAAGCTGAACGTTACGAGCATTTTCTCGCAGCAGCGTTCAAAATCGAAATCGATTACCATAACCAATGGCGCCCAGCAGGGTAATTTCAACTTTACGCCTGCCGATTATGAGGCCAACAGGCACTTCTTCCTGGCCCAATACTTTAGAGATAATTACAATAAGGCGCTGGCCAATATCCCGATCATCAGCTCGAATGCAACGGTAACCCGTATCGAGGTGTGGGTTACAAATCGAAACAACAGCATCACCGGGTCGCGCGATGTGCTGGCTTTCATGGACCTCGGCGAAAACAAGCCTTACAACAAAACGCTCGTTCAGGGGGGGCCTGGCTTTAGCGGTTTGCCTGCAGGCTTTTCTGGTCCCGGGTTTCCGCAACAATCAAATAGTTTGTTGCAGAATTTGCCAGCAGCAGCACGGCAGACTAATTCAAATGCAATCAATACCTATTTCCAGGCAACCGGCGCAAGCGACAACTATGCCAAACTGACCTATGCACGTAAGCTGACCGATAAGGAGTTTGTGCTGCATCCGCAATTGGGTTATATCTCGCTAAATTATCCGCTGAATAATGACGAAGTGCTGGCAGTAGCATATCAGTATACTGTTAATGGTCAAACTTTTCAGGTTGGTGAGTTCTCGACAGATGTTCCGGTGAACCCAAACACCCCGCAGGTGTTGTATGTGAAATTGCTGAAAAATACGCTGACCAAAACCAGCTTGCCTACCTGGAAGCTGATGATGAAAAACATCTATTCAACTGGTGCGTATCAGATCAGCCCGACCAATTTCCGGATGACAATCGCCAGGCTGGACGAGAGCTCAGATATCCAAAAGCCGATCATGGCGGATGGTATCCATACTAAAGGCAAATTGTGGATACAGTTAACAGACCTCGATAACCTGGATGCGCAGAATGCCAAGCAGCCAGATGGTTATTTCGATTACCTCGAAGGTATTACGATCGACTCACAAAACGGGCGTATCATGTTCCCGGTATTGGAACCCTTCGGTTCCGATCTGGCTAAACAGTTCGACCCCGGCGAGCAGGACCTGATCAAGCGGTACGTCTATCAACCAATTTATGACTCGACCAAAACAGTAGCCCAGCAATTTTTCCCGCAACTGAACAGGTATGTGATCAAAGGGACCTATAGCTCGCAGGGCGGTTCGGAATACCAGCTGAATGCGACTAATATTCCGCAGGGCTCGGTGGTGGTTACGGCCGGTGGCACCAAACTGGTTGAAGGGAACGATTATACAGTTGATTACAGTACGGGCAAGATCAGGATCGTCAATCAATCGCTGCTTTCATCCGGTCAGCCGATAACTGTAAACCTGGAAAATAATGAGTTGTTCGGCATTCAACAAAAATCGCTGTTTGGTAGCCGTTTTGATTACCAGGTAAACGATAAGCTGGCATTGGGCGCTACCATAATGCACCTGAGTGAGCAGCCTATTACCCAAAATGAAGTCATAGGTCAGGAATCGATCTCCAACACGATGTACGGCTTTGATGTGAATTATAATTCGCCATCAAGATTCCTAACTCGCCTGGTTGATAAGATACCGCTAATCACAACCAAAGTACCATCCTCGATCAGTTTCACGGGAGAATTTGCTCAACTTGTGCCTGGCACGCCATCAGTGTTAAATTTTGCGGGATCTAAAAACGGTACCGCTTACCTCGACGATTTCGAAAGCAGCCAATCAGTAATCGATCTTAAAAGCTCGTCGACCTGGCAAATATCAGGTACACCTCAGGGGATGGTTGGCGCAGGGGAGTTTGATAATTTGAGTTACGGCTATAACCGTGCCCGCCTGGCATTTTATAATATAGACCCTATATTTTACGGTGGGGGCACCATACCTGTTTCGCGGGCCGAGCTTTCCAAGCCTTATGTGCGCGAGGTTTTGGAGACCGAGGTTTTCCCTTACAAACAATCAGTTACCGGTCAGCCCCTGACTCTGCCAACCTTCGACCTGTCATTTTACCCGATGGTCCGTGGCCCTTATAACTTCAGAACAACGGGCTTGAACCAGGATGGTACGTTGACTAGTCCAAACCTCAATTGGGGCGGTATTTTCAGGGGGATATCCACCAACGATTTTCAGTCGCTCAATGTACAGTACATTGAATTTTGGGTGATGGATCCTTTTATCGGTAAGCCAAACTCTAAAGGCGGCGACTTGTACTTTAACCTCGGAAATATTTCAGAAGATATCCTGCTCGACGGTCGCAAAAGTTTGGAAAATGACATTCCGGTAAACGGCGATTTTAGCCAGGTAGACACTACGGTTTGGGGTCGTGTTTCCAGGCTTCAGCCGGTGACAAATACTTTTGATAGCAACCCGGCTGCCCGGACCGTCCAGGATATTGGTCTTGATGGGTTGAATGATGCCGATGAAAGAACAAAATTTGCAAGTGTAGTGTCGCAGGTAAAATCGCAAGTAAATGCCAATGCGGCTGCCGCATTCGCAGCCGACCCTTCTTCCGACGATTATCAATACTACCAGGGGCCTCAGTTGGATCAGCAACAGGCTGGCATTCTTGATCGATACAGCAGATATAACGGCACCGAAGGCAACTCAAAAACGGCGGAACAATCGCAAGCGGCATTAGGACTGCCCACTTCGGCATCAACTGCCTTGCCGGATGCGGAAGACGTGGACCGGGACAACAACATGAACCAGGACGAGGAGTACTTCCAGTATCATGTCTCACTTACGCCGCAGGGAATGGTAGTTGGGCAAAACCATATCAACGATAAAGTTACCGCACAGGTAAAACTGCCAAACGGCACAACGCAAAGCGTAACCTGGTACCAGTTCCGTATTCCCATCAATGCCTATGACAAAGCGGTAGGCAATATCCAGGATTTTAAATCGATAAGATTTATCCGGATGTTTATGACAAATTTTGCTGATACGGCTGTCCTTCGTTTTGCCACGCTACAGTTGGTTCGGGGCGACTGGCGGGCGTTCAATACCGAAAATAGTCAGACCAATGTGATCGCTGATCCGGCTATTGTGAACGCGCCATTGGATAACTCGACACTAGATGTTGAAACCGTAAGCATCGAACAAAACGGTAATCGCACGCCGATCCCATATGTTGTTCCTCCCGGCATTACCCGTCAGCGTAACTATAACAACATTCAGACAAATACCCAGCTGAATGAGCAATCGTTGTCGCTCAACTTTACTAATGTGAAGGACGGTTATTCAAGGGCTGCGTTCAAAGACTTTAACAACGATCTGCGCAAATACAAACGCTTGCAGATGTTTATCCATGCTGAAGGTACTCAGTTAAAGGATAATGATGTGAGTGCGTTTATCCGTCTCGGTGTAGATTATATTGACAATTACTACGAATACGAGATCCCGATGAAGATCACTCAGCCAAACACAAGTGATCCAAACGCGATATGGCCTGCCGCTAATGAACTCGATCTTCAATTAAGTCTTTTGGTCAACGCAAAATTGGCGCGCGATGCTGCAAAGCTGAACGGACAGCCGTGGCCGTTAACTGTTCCATTCTCTATAAGCGACGGGCGCAATAAGATCACGATCAAAGGTCAGCCCGATCTGAGCCGGCTCGAAACGGTTATGCTGGGTGTGCGTAATCCTTATAAAGGTAATTCGACGGGCAATGGTGATGATGGCCTGGACAAAAGCGGTATATTATGGTTTGATGAACTTCGCCTCACAGACTTCGATAACAAAGGAGGCTGGGCAGCCACCGGGCGTTTTGATGCAAAGCTGGCCGACTTTGCTACCGTTACCGTAACAGGCACTAAACAAACCATTGGATTCGGCTCGCTCGACTCCCGTCTCGAAGATCGCAGCATGAATGACACCCGGGCGTACAATATATCCGGTAATGTCGAGCTTGGTAAATTCTTTCCGGATAAAAGCGGTGTACATATTCCGTTATATGTTAATGTATCGCACCAGGTAAGTATGCCTGAATATGACCCTGCCCAGCCGGATGTTACCTTAAAGCAGAGCCTGGCAAATGCCACGAGCTCAAAACAGCGCGACTCGATACAAAACGCCGCCGAAGACTACACGCTGCGGCGAAGTTTCAACCTGACTAACGTACACAAAGCGCGAACAAGCACCACGGCGCCACAGCATGTTTGGGATATAGAAAACTTCAACCTGACATACTCATACATCGAGTATGATCACCACGATTTTACCACGCAGAACGATTTCGAGAAGACTTATCACGCGTCGCTGGCTTATAATTTTACGACGCAGCCGAAATATTTAAGTCCATTTGACAAGATCATCAAAAATAACCTGCTGGCGCTTGTAAAGGACATCAACTTTGACCTGATACCATCGCGGTTAAATTATAGCATCAATTTCGATCGTTTCTATTCGGAAAATACTTTGCGGAATAACGATCCGAATAACATATTGGCTATACCAACAACGTTTAATAAAACTTTTAATATCACTACCATCTATGGTTTAGGCTGGAACCTGACCAAGTCGCTGACCCTGGATATTGATGCTACCAACCTGGCAACCGTTGACGAACCTGCCGGCAGACTTGATGGATTAAAGCGTGATACCCTTTGGGAAAACATCCTGAGGCTGGGACGCACCACAAATTATAACCATACACTCACGTTGAATTATACTGTGCCAATAGCCAAGATCCCGTATATGGATTGGGTAAATATGGTGGCCCGATATACTACACACTTTAACTGGCAGGCAGAGCCGCTTTTTGCAATCGGAGACCCGGCGTTTAACGTGGGCAACAGTATTTCAAACTCGCGCACCATTCAGCTGAACCCTACGCTGAATATGGCTACGCTGTATAATAAATTCGGATTCATAAAACGGGTCAACACACCTCCGGCACCTGGCAAAGAGGATGAGGCGCCTTCAGGTATCACCAAAGTATTGATTGGCCTGCTTACCAGTATCAAGAATTTGAGCGGGTCGTACACCCGAACGGATGGTACCTTCCTGCCGGGATATTTACCTAACAGCAGTTTCGCCGGCGAGGACTTCAACTACAATGCCCCGGGTATCGGGTTTTTGCTGGGCAGCCAGGCCGATCTGCGGCAAAAGGCGGCCTCGCAGGGATGGATCACCAAGGATACGCTGCAGAACCAGTTGTATGTAAATACGCTGAATGAAGACCTGCGTTTTAAAGGATCGATTGAGTTATTTAAAGATTTCAGGATCGATCTGCTCGCTTTTAAAACACAGGATCACAGCTATCAGAGCAACTTTAAATACCTGGTTACCACCGGTACATTTGAAAACCTGACACCGGTCATCACCGGCGATTATAGTATCTCTTATATGTCAATTGCCACAGCATTCTCGAAGATCAATGGCATTGATAATTCTTCGTCGGTATTTACCAAATTCGAAACCAACCGGGCAATTATTTCGCAGCGTTTGGGCTTGTCGAACCCCAATTCGGTTAGGGGACTTGGCGGCACCTATGCCGATGGTTACAGCGCCAACTCACAAAATGTAATTGTGCCCGCATTTCTCGCTGCCTACACCGGGCGCAATGCAAACGCGATAAGCCTGAGCGATTTTCCAAACATACCGATACCGAACTGGGATATGCGGTACAGCGGCTTGAACCATATTCCTTTCTTCGCCGACTTGTTTGAGTCTGTGGATCTGCGAAGCGGGTACCGGTCAACTTATACTGTGGGTAGTTATACCTCGCTGCCATTGTATCAAATTTCTAACGGAGGTGTGAGTGCGCGGGATGAGAACAACGACTTTTTGCCGCAATACCAATTCTCATCCATCACCATATTTGAGCAATTTGTGCCTTTACTGGGCATTGATATGCGCTTTAAAAATAACCTGACAACAAACGTGGAATACAGGCAAACACGCACGCTGAATATGAGTTTGGCGAACAGCCAGCTGGCTCAGCAGAATGAAAACATCCTCGTATTGGGTTTCGGTTACAAAACAAGGAATTTCAGGTTCCCATTTGGATTGTTCAACAATACCAAGCTCAACAACGACCTGACGTTCAAGATGGACTTTTCGCTGCGGAATAATAAAACGCTGGTGTACCAGGCCGATGTGCCAGGTGCACAGATATCGGCTGGTGCGCAAAACATTACTTACCGGCCGGAGATTGATTACGTGATCAATCAGCGTTTCAACCTGAGCTTGTTCTACGATTCAAATATCACCAGGCCGTTTACCTCGCAGACGTTTAATACGGCGTTTACCAATTTTGGTATCAGCCTGAAGCTGCTATTGCAATAGATGCGAGATGTGAGTGGAGGTCGGAAGTCAGAAATCGTTCTGCGTCACCGAATTCCGACCTCTGATTTCTGACACCAGACATCATATTTAATCCCCATCTTTAGATACTCTTCCCGAGCCGGTGTAATGGCTATCGGTTACATTGGCGCTTCCGGAGTAAATAAGGCTGCCCGATCCCGTAATATGCGCTGAGACAGTTCTGTCGGCAGCAACATATACGTTGCCTGATCCTGTGATCATGGCCATTGATGAATTGGTCTTCAACTTTTTGCCGTCAATTTCACCGGAGCCGGAAATAACAAAATTAGCTTCACCAGTACTTCCGGATAAGGTGATGGAACCTGACCCACTAATTACCGCATGGAGCTCATCAGACTTCACTGCTGTGGTAATATCGCCCGAGCCGCTCAGCATAGCTTTGAAGTTACCGGCGCTTATCGTGCCTTCAACTTTGATTGAGCCAGATCCGCTATTGGTAAGGGCATTAAGTGAACGGGCCTCCACATAAATATTGGCTCTCCCATTGTGATGACGGTGATATCCATGTTCTTTAAAACGGATATTGAGTGTGCTGCCCTCTACTACGGTTTCGATATCGTTAATGATATCTTCGTCGGCATCCACCTTTACGCTTTCGTTACCGTCGAGTTTGACGTAAACATTAAAGGAGCCCGATGAAGATATCGCGTTAAAGCCCGAAACCTGTCGCGACTGCCCCTGTGCCGATGCGTTGATTGCACTCACCGAAAAGAGCGCAACCGAAAATAAAATATATGCTAATTTTTTCATTTTTGTAGTTCTTCTGGCTAAATGACGTAGCAAAATTACAAACGTTGCATATTACAGAAAAGAACAGCTACGGGCTAACAACAGATGTTTCGTCCTGAAGCTTTTTCAGTTCGCGTTTGCGGCGGCGTTCGGCCCGGCGCGCCTGCCTTTCAGCTTTTTTAATTTTTCGCTCCTGCTTTTTTGTTGCCTGTTGCGCTAATTGATCTTTTACTGTCTGCTGCATCTTTTGATCGAGCCCCACCGAGGGTTTTAAGCCCGTTAGGATCGTTTTCCAGATGCTGCCCCAGAAAGCAACGGTATCTGGCCGGTAGTAGGTTACATGCGCAACTCGTGGCGGATCATCGGCCTCATCAGGGTTATTATGCTTTAATACCATTACATTGGCAAATAACGAGGCAATGGTCATGTGTTTTAACCGGTCGTGCGCGGTATCGGCCTTGAGCACAGTAACGGTAAGATCATTATATAATGCCGATATCCGGCCCTTTGCTGTGTGAGCATTGGCGTTGACGTCGAAATCAGCCTGGTTTAATTTACCTGAGTTGAACTTGACCAGCGCCAGCGGCATAGTGGCCCGGTTCACAGCTTGTAGTTTCATCGGCCCCAGTGAGCCTTTGTAGGAGAATGATCCGTTGGGATCGGCAAGATCAAGATCGAGAACAAAATTCAGTTTGCCGGCATTCATAAACAGGCTAGTGATGCGGGCAACACAATGGCTATTCTTCTTCAGCGAATCCTGGTTGGTGGTTATGCGGGTTATTGATCCTTCGGTATTGTCAAAGGTTACCAGTCCGGTTTTATTAGATTTTTGGTTGAACTCGGTATAAGAGATATTAACCCGGTAAGCTTTAACGGTATCGATATTGATATCGGCATTAAGCTGGCGAAGTGCTATGTTCGGAAAGCTTTTGATCCTGTCTTTTTTGTTGGGCGATTGTCTTGGGTTACCGGTAATGGCAAGAGTTCCCGAATTCATCTGGAGCGTGGAAACTCTGAGGATGCGGTATTTATGATAAGTCTGAAAATCAAAATGATTTAACTGCAGCGAATCCAGATGTATTCGAAACTGATCATGATAGGTCTTGTCAAAGAAAACTTCGGCCCTGACTGGTTGGATATCAAGCCCCTCCAATTTGAGCCGCGATGTCTGCGTTGAAAGCTCGACGTTTTTTATCTGGTAATTATAAAGACCATTGGGCGATCTGCTCGAAAAATTTGCCAGGGCCACATCGATATTGCTGCAATAAAGCATTCTCGACTTATCCATTTGAGTGGTTGAGTCGATCAAAAGGTCGGTTGCTGCCACGCTCATTTCCTTCAGTTTAGTTATGGCCGGTTTATCTCCTGCCGAGTAATCGGCATAAGTCAGTTTGATATCGCCTATGCGAACCTCGCCGATGTGGATGGATTGCAGCGTTTTAGATATTTTTTGCCAGGTGGTGCGCCTGTCCTTGATCAATGTGTCTTTTGTATGGTTCAGTTGATAGCTTACTTTGATCTCCGGCTCCTTCAGCATAATCATCCCGACATCCAGCTTGCGTTGAAAGTACAGTTTGAAAGGATGCATGTGCGAGATCACAAGTCGCTTTACACGCAGTTCAACCAGGTTATTGGGCGCCAGGTGCAACTGTTTGCGGCGGTTATAAACGGCGGTATCTGGGGTGAATACTATATTATCGATATCAATCTCACCGCGCAGCACATGCAACTGTGCATCCGAAAAGCTGACATTGTACAGGCTATCGCTGCTGGTGAGCACAATTTTTTTTACGCGCGAAGCAAGAATAGGCGACCAGTAATGGTTAACGACGATAGCAAGGCCGAGAATAGCCGCGATGATGCAAGCCGTGATAATCAGCGATATTTTATGCCATTTTTTTATCCTTGCCTGCATGTGATATTAGTCGGTCCCGGGTTTAACACACCTGTAGCTGCAATTTGTTGATTTTTATCCTATAAACCGTCATATAAGAGTAGCTATTTTCTAAAACGTGACAAACTGTCACTTCGAATCCAAAAATTATGTATTTTTGCAGTCCAATTTTTAGGTAATGATGGATTTTGCAATTCCGGATAAAACACATGACGAGAACAGGCAGGGCGAAGCTTTAATTTTAGAACCGAAGGGAAAGAACGATCGTAAGCTTTATATAGAAAGCTATGGTTGCGCCATGAATTTTTCGGACAGCGAGATCGTGGCGTCGATCCTTGCGGACAAAGGTTTTGAAACCACAGGCGATTAT
>Ga0068856_100006355_pt1 | contig 11593 bp, 8 predicted proteins | sample KBSCornC62_FD_66595 | JGI IMG/M metagenome (GOLD analysis project Ga0068856, IMG submission 66595) | Corn rhizosphere microbial communities from Kellogg Biological Station, Michigan, USA - KBS Corn C6-2 | ecosystem: Host-associated > Plants > Roots > Rhizosphere > Soil ... | reverse complement strand
AGCGCTCAACCGGTTGCGCGAAATGCAATGCGCGTGAACCAGCAGCAGCTCAGAGCGATGCCCGTTACATCGAGAGCCTCTGTGCCTCCGGCGCAGGCCGCGGTTTTAGGTGCACGCGCGAACTCGGTGGGGCGGGCAGCGGCGCCGCCACAAGCAGTGGCCAGCCGTTCTGTCGTCGCCAGGAACGCGCCTCCTCCAGCTCGGCCATCATTTGCCGCGCGGCAGCAGGTTTTGGCGCAACACCCAGGCGTACCGGTTGCGAGACAAGAATTGACGAAGATGCGTCCTGCGGGAGCTCCCCAGCAGCAAGTGAGGATGGCTCCGCCGGCAAAACCTGCGCAACCAACGCCAGCAGCGAATCGGAGCGGGCAACCTGGAAATGCGGGCGGTAACGCGCGGCCAGGGGGGAATCCGTCGCAGCCCAATCCGGCGAATCAGCCCGGGGTAAATAATCGTCCGGGCGCGCAACCGAATCAGCCGCCGGCCAGGAACGAACGCCCGGGATTCAATCCTCCGAATAATCGGCCCCAACCGAACCAGCCGGCACCGAATAATCGTCCGGAACCCAACAACCGACCCGAGCCTAACGCTCCCCCGGCGCGGAATGACCGGCCCCCGTCGGCACAACCGAACCGGCCTCAACCGAATCAACCAGCACCGAATAATCGTCCGGAACCTAACAATCGACCGGAGCCGAACACTCCTCCGGCACGGAATGACCGGCCGCCATCCGCGCAGCCGAACCGGCCTCAGCCAAATCAGCCTGCGCCGAACAATCGTGCGGAACCCAACAACCGGCCGGAGCCGAACACTCCACCCGCCCGGAACGACCGACCGCCTTCGGCACAACCAAATCGTCCTGAACCGTCGGCCCCGAACAACCGTCCGGAGTCTGCGCGGCCCAGTCCTCCAGCGGAACGCAATGACCGCCCGCCCTCGGCGCCACAGGCAAACCGGCCCGATCCAAATCAACCGCGAGCAAACGAACCGATGCCCGCGCAGGGGCGGACGGATGTCGGACGTCCAGACGTAAGTCCACCGCAACCAAATCGGCCTGGACCGCCGGCGCGCAACGAACGTCCTTCCGAGCAACCTAGGACCGAACCGGCGCCTCGTTCGGCTCCTCCGGCAATGGATCGACCGCCGTCGCGTCAGCCGGAAGCCAGACCGGCGCCGCAGGAGCGGCCGCAATCACGTCAGCCCGACGCCAGACCGGCACCACAGGAACGGCCGCAAGCGCGTCAACCCGAGGCTAGGCCTGCTCCACAGGAACGTCCTCAGCAGCAACCCCGACAAGATGCACGCTCGCGGCAGGATCAGAAGAATCAAGACGGCAAACCGCGTTAAGATCAGCTGAACAACGGGGGCACTCACGTGAGTGGGTGCCCTTTTTATATTGCCAGCAGTCGAATGTTGTCATTTTCGCGGGAAGCTGATTCCGGAGAATCTCTCGCAAGCGTCCAGAAGCTTGTCTTGACACCTCTCGTCGCGTGTGGCGGGATGCGGTTTGCGCGGACGCATGTGGTAGAAATATTCTCCCGTGACTGTGACAACCGCGTCATCGCTAGTGGCCAGCCATGTTTGCGTGCGGTAGCCTTGCTCCAGATCATCGGGAGCTCCCGGGCCGCCCATCTTTGTGGCTACCCACCCCGGCTCGAGGGCATTGGAGAGCACGTTCGTCCACAGCCTGGCGACCGCAAAAGCAAGGATCACATCGTGCAGCTTGGTGTCGGAGTAAGCCTGCTGTCCGCGCCAGGGCCGTTCTTTCCACGCGAGATCCTTCAGACTGGCATCGCCACTCTGGTGTAGGCCGGAGCTCAAGTACACAAGACGCTTCGGGCGTTGGATGAGAGCGGTCAGAACGTAGGGTGCCAGGGTGTTCACCGCAAAGACGTGAGGAAGCCCGTCTTCGGTTTCGATGCGTCTCGACTCCTGATAGCCGACGCCCGCGTTGTGGATTACCGCATCAAATGAGCCCATGGAATTGACTTGATCCGCAACGCTACGCGTCTGCGCAATGCTGGAAAGATCACCGACCACAAGGTGTTCTGCGCCGGGCACGGCTGCCTTCGCCTGATCTGCACGTTTTTCGCTGCGGGCGTGCAACACGACCGCATGTCCTGCATTGATTAGAAACTGTGCGGCCAGCTTTCCAAGGCCGTCCGAAGATCCGGTGATGAATACACGTGCCATGATTGCCTCTTTATCCCACTAAGGATGCCATTCGGCCTGGAGCGGATTCCGCGATTCCGAGCAACACTTCGCCGTTAAATTTTGGTTGTTCGGCGTGAAGACATGTAAGATGTCACGCTGTTTCCTGCGGAGGTCCCCAATCATGGTGATGCGACGGCTCACGCTGTTCGCGGTACTGGCTTGTATGGTCGGCAGTGTGGTTCATGCGTATGGGCAATCCGATTCGGACGATGAAAGTACATTTCGGTTCCGGTTTGTTGGCCCGAAGGTTGGGAATCGTGTAGCGGCTGTGGCCGGAGTGCCTGGAGATCCAAGCACATACTATGCAGGAGCGGCATCCGGCGGCGTGTGGAAATCCACTGACGGCGGAAATCGCTGGACGCCAATATTTGACAGGCAGCCCGCGGCCGCCATCGGCTCTCTCGCCGTAGCGCCGTCTGATCCGAGCACCGTGTGGGCCGGAACCGGGGAGTCTTGGGTCATTCGCGACAGTGACGTAATGGGCAATGGGATCTACAAGTCCACTGACGCGGGCAAAACATGGACGAACATGGGATTGCCGGAGAGCGGCCGCATTGGCCGCATCGTGATTGATCCATCGAACGAGAATGTTGTGTTTGCCTGCATTCTGGGCAGGACCACTGGTCCACAACAGGACAAGGGTGTGTATCGCACCACTGATGGCGGACAACATTGGGACCGCGTGCTGTTTGCCGGAGACAATGTCGGCTGCTCCGGGCTCGCAATGGATCCGCGGAATCCGCACACTTTATTCGTGGGCATGTGGCAGGTGGAAATGCAGACCTGGGGCGAATTCAGCGGCGGCCCCGGAAGTGGAATCTATGTCTCCCATGATGGTGGGACCAAGTGGACTCGCATTGAAGAGCATGGGCTGCCGCATGCGCCATTGGGAAAGATTGATGTTGCGGTTGCTCCAAACAATTCCAGCCGCGTTTTCGCACTGATTCAGACGAAGGATCAGGGTTCGCTCTGGCGTTCCGACGACGCCGGCGAGCATTGGAAGGCCGTCAATTACCAGCGAGCTTTGATCGGACGCGCCGGGTACTACATTCGCCTGGCGGTGTCACCGGCCAGTGATAGTGAGGTGCTAGTCTCGAACAGTTCGTTTCACCAGTCCTTGGACGGTGGTGAGAACTTCAAAGACGTTCCCTGGGGCGGAGACACGCACGACATCTGGATCGATCCTCAGAACGCGGATCGCTTCGTGATTACGGATGATGGGGGCATGAACATCACGACAGTACACGGGCGCGGGTTTCACCGCGTGACTCTGCCCATCGGGCAGATGTATCACGTGGACGTGGACAATCAAATTCCCTACTACTTCTACAGCAATATGCAGGACGACGGGAACATGCGGGGACCAAGCGTTCCCATCGACTCGCGTGAAACCGGGTGGGATCACGCGATGGGCGGTTGCGAATCGGGTTTCACCATTCCCGATCTGACGGATCCCAACGTAGTGTGGGCCACGTGCTACGGAAATAAAGTTACCCGATGGGACGCGCGCCACAAGCATGCGCGTTCGGTGAGCCCCTGGATGCATACTCTTGATTCACCGCCCAACGAGATCAAATATCGCTGCCATTGGACCGCGCCGCTGGCCATTGATCCTTTTGATCACAACACGATCTATTACGGCTGCCAGGTGATCTTCAAGACCACGAACGGCGGGCAGTCATGGTCAGTGATCAGTCCCGATCTCTCAACGCAAGATCCGGCGCACATCGTTCCTTCGGGCGGCATTGTCGGGGACAACCTCGGCCAGTTCTACGGAGAAGTCGTCTTCGCCATCGCTCCTTCAAAGATCCAGAAAGGACTCATCTGGGCCGGCACGAACGATGGGCAACTCTGGCACACAGAAGACGGCGCGCACTGGGCCAACGTGACTAAGAATATCTCTGGGCTTCCGCCGCTAGGCACCATCACCAGCATTGCGCCTTCGACCTTCGATGCCCGTACCGCGTACATCAGCGTTGATTTTCACTTAGCCGACAATCGCGATCCCTTCATCTACAAAACCTCGGACCTGGGCAAAAGCTGGAAGCTGATCAGCGGCAACTTGCCCAAACATCCTTTGTCTTACGTGCGCACGGTTGCAGAGGATCCCAACTGTGCTGGCCTGTTGTTTGCGGGAACCGGAAATGGTTTGTACTACTCGCTGGACGATGGCGGCCACTGGACCGCTCTCGATTCAGGATTACCTCACTCGCCAGTGACCTGGGCGGTGGTGCAGAAAGATTTTCACGATCTCGTCGTGTCAACGTACGGGCGAGGCCTCTACATTCTTGACGACATCAGCCCCCTGGAGCAGATGGCGAAGAACCATTCCGATGCGGCGGCGGTTTTGTTCGAACCACGCCAGAATTACCGGTTCACTCGCGGCGGGCAAGCCATGCTCACCTTCCACCTGAAGACCGCGCCCAAGGAGCCAGCGCAACTTGAGATTCTCGACGCCGACGGAAAGGTGATCCGAAAGCTGGAAACCAAGGCCCGCACCGGGATGAATCGAACCACTTGGGATCTGCGTTATGAGTCTCCGAGAGTGATCGCGCTGCGAACCGTTGCGCCGGAGAATTCGCACATTTGGGATGAGCCGCGGTTCCGCGATTCCGATTCGCGTCCGATTACGCACTGGGGATCCAAGCCGGCTGAGGTGGGCCCGATTGCTGCGCCGGGCAAGTACACGCTGCGGCTTAAGATCGGGGATAAGGCGTATACGCAGCCGCTCAGCATCGTGCGCGATCCGCGCGGCCCCGCTTCCGAAGCGGATATTGCGGAGAGTGTGAAGACGCTGCTGCGCATCCGGGGGGATATCGAACATGTATCCGACCAAGTGAACCAGATGGAATGGATGCGGAAGCAACTCGAAGTCATCAAGGCGATGCTGGGTCCGGCGAAGAAGAAAGAAGAGGAAAAGCCTGACGCTGACGATGATGATGACTACGAGGGGCCTGCCCCGGCACCCGCTTTATCTCAAACTGGAAGCGAGGCGGAGTTGAAACGGAAGGCCGACCTGTTGAAGACCGCAGAAGAGTTCGACAAAAGACTGCTTGGAATCGAAAACCGGCTGGTTTCTTCGGCGCTTCTGAACAGCGACGATAAGTACTTCGTCGAGCCTTATAAGGTGTATCTGAACCTGATGTGGCTAAATGCGGAGGTGGGCACGGGCGGCGGGGATGTCGCCGGTGGCGCTGATTTCGCTCCCACCGACACACAACTGGAATTGCTGCAGAGCTTCGAAAAAGAAATGGCAGGAGTGGATAAGGATCTCGCGAGGTTGCTGAAAGATGATCTGCCCGCCCTGAATCACTCGCTCGAGCAGAGCAGTGTGGTTCCAGTGACCGTCTCGTCGAATGCCAATTTGCCCGGGGGTCAATGATTGAAGTTATCAATCATTGACCATCCGTCAGGCGCAGATTGTATCCGGTCGACAACGGTCAGCTTAAATGTTTATTGATGGCCTTGGTCATCTGGAACATGTCCAGCTTCTTACCGCCAAATACGGGCTGCAACTTGTCGTCGGCGATAATTTCGCGCTTATTTTCGGGGTTCTGCAACTTGTTTTTCTTGATATGAGCCCAGACTTTTTTCGTGACCTCGCTTCGGGGGAGCGGCTCTGAACCGACGACCTTGGCGAGTTCGGCTGAGGGCTGCATGGGTTTCATGAATGCGCTATTCGTCTTTGCTTTTCCTGCTGCGGCTTTGGGCATAGAATCTCCTCCTTAATCGGATGACTTCCGGGCCGTGCAGGTTGGAAAACGTATTTTCCACTTCCGATCGACGGTCGGATGCTGCGGCCGGTGGTTCTGGAAATCCCGGCGAAATTGACCCGCAGGAGCAGGCATATCCTGCCCGCCGTGCCTTTAGCCCTCCAGAACTCTACACCCGAAAATACCGTGTAGCGAGTTACCTATGTTCAAGGAGGGCGGGATGCCTTACGGCAGGCGGCACCTGCTTCGAGCCCTCTCATTTGTTTTCGGGTCGGGGTTCATTTTCCGGCAAGACCAATTCGGCGCAATACGCAGACAGCAGAGCAACCAATGCCTGCTTCACCTGTGAACGGCGGCGCTGATCCCGCGATCGGCAAAGGAGTTGAAATGGAAAAGGTGATGGGACTCGGAGGACTGTTCTTCCGAGCACACGATCCGGCGGTTTTGGAACGCTGGTACCAGCAGCACTTGGGAATCTCGCCGACACCGACGAGCTACGGAGAGACCGTTTGGCAGCAGGAGGCGGGTCCCACGGTTTTCAGTCCCTTTCCTGAAAAGAGTGACTACTTTGGAGATCCGCACAAGGGCTGGATGGTGAATTTCCGGGTGCGAAATCTGGACAGAATGGCAGCCCAGCTGCGATCCGCCGGAATCGATATCAAGATCGATCCGCAATCTTATCCCAATGGCCGGTTTGCTCGACTGCATGATCCTGAGGGCAATCCCATCGAATTGTGGGAACCTGCGGTGCCAGGCGCTTCACACTAGCTTGCAAGGGGTTACGGTCCGGCAGGTTGCGGAAAACGTCTGATTGCAGGGCTGCTTCGGGAAGGGCACGACTTCAGTCGTGCCGAAAATAATCCAGAATCAGTGCGGCTTTCAGCCGCTGCGGTTCACTGATGATGTGGTGAACGAGTTCTTCCGCAGCCTGCTGGAGAGACGAACTCGCTCACTCCGGTATGAAGTAATCCACCGTCACGGGATTCTCGAAAAGCGAATAATCGCGGGTCACAATCGTAATCCCGCTTTCGGTCACGAAATAGCGCTGGCGATCCGCCTCGGCATCGAAGCCGATGGTGGTGCCTTCCGGGATATGCACGTCGCGATCGAGAATCGCTCGACGGACGTGACAATGGCGGCCTACGCTCACATGCGAGAACAGGATGCTGTCTTCTACTTCCGAGTAGGAGTTGACGCGCACATCAGGAGAGAGCACCGACTGCTTCACTAGGCCACCGGAGACAATGCAACCTGCGGAGACGATTGAATCGAGCGCGGTACCGGTGCGTCCTGATTCCGCAAAAACAAACTTTGCCGGCGGATACTGCCGCTGGTGCGTGCGAATCGGCCAGTGCTCATCGTACAGATTGAAGATGGGCGAGACCGAAACCACATCCATGTTGGCTTCGTAGTAGGCTTCGAGCGTTCCTACGTCACGCCAGTAGAGCGCCTCTTTCTTGTTCTCGTCGACGAAGTCGTAGGCGTAGACGCGATAGTCGTCGACCATCTTGGGCAGAATGTCTTTGCCAAAATCGTGGCTGGACTGCGGGTCTTCAGCATCTTTTAGCAGGACGGGAATCAGGACATCAGCATTGAAAATGTACACCCCCATGGAGGCGGCGACCTTATCAGGGTTCAGAGGAGAGCGCAGCTTTGTGACGCGTGGCTTTTCCTCGAATCCGTTAATCCTCCCGTCGTTATCCACATCGACGATACCAAAGTGATATGTCTCTTTTGGATCGATCTGGATAGTGGCCAGCGTGATGTCGGCGCCGGCGTCGTTGTGCTGGTGCATCATCTTTCCGTAATCCATTTTGTAGATGTGATCTCCGGAAAGGATCATCACGTGCTTCGGTTGCTCCGAACCGATGGAGTAGATGTTCTGATAAACGGCATCGGCGGTGCCCTGATACCACTGGTCGCTGACCCGCTTCATGGGCGGGAGGACTTCGATGAACTCTCCAACCTCGCGTCCTAGAATGTTCCAGCCCTCGCGGATATGGCGGTTTAGCGACAGCGCCTTGTATTGCGTGAGGATGTAAACGCGCCGGAGATCCGAATTGAGGCAGTTGGAAAGAGTGATATCGATAATGCGATAGATGCCCCCGAAGGTGACTGCGGGCTTGGCACGATCGCGAGTGAGGGGATAAAGTCGCTCGCCGGCACCTCCTGCTAATAAAACCCCTAGAGTGTCTTTCATACTGACCCTCAGATGCCGTTCTTCTCCGCCGTGCCATTGCATGGGTGGTGGAAAAGAAAACAGTAGATGTTAGCACAGCGGCTGAAGGTTGCTCTCCGCGACGGCAGTGCGACTATAATGCCGCGCGTATCTTGTTCTCAGTTGGGAGTACTTTTGAAAAGACAAGCCGGGCATTTGATTCATAACCAGAATTCGGTCTCAGACGCCGCACTCGGTCTCGACCGCGACATCACTCGCAGGGACTTTCTGAACTCCACGTTGCTGGCGTCTGGTGGATTGCTGCTGAACACGGCTTCGCCTGCACAGTTGCTGGCGCAGCAGGCTGGGAGTCAGGCAACCGATGATGATTGGAATGGCTATGGAGGCGTCGGCGACTATGCGAACTCCAACGGGAACACCATGGCGGTTCTTGAGGCAGGACATCGGATTCGCAATCAGGAGTTCGAACGTCTTCCCGCGGACATAGTAGAGACAAGTGAGATTTACGATTGTGTTGTCGTGGGGGGCGGAATCAGCGGACTGGCGGCGGCGCTGATCTTTCAACAATTTGCAGGTCAATCAAAAAGTTGTTTGGTCATCGATAATCATCCGATTTTCGGCGGTGAAGGGAAACGAAATGAGTTCCTGGTCGATGGCCACCGGTTGATTGCGCATCAGGGGTCCGCGTTTTTTCCCGTGCCTTATCCCCACAGCTTCATTCGACGGTTCTACGATTCGATAGGCCTGACAGCCCCGAGACTGGAATATCAGAAATGGGGCGGACCCGATCCCGAGATGAAGTTGAGCACAACGCCGTACCTGGGATCGGCGCCAAACGGGACTTATTTTGGAACAAAATTCGGCAAGCCCCAAGGCGCTTGGGTCTTCGGCGAAAAAATATGGGAGCAAGCGCCGATTCCGGCGAAGGCTCGCGAGGAACTTACGAAATATGATTCCTCCAGCGAGTCGAATCGACAGGTACCGCGCTACCCCGGAGATGCGATCTCGCGCAGGCTCGACTCAATCACACTCGAGGACTACATGATGGAGCGCGGCGGCATCAGCCGGGAGACGATCCGCGAATTTTTGTGTCCTGGCGAGGGCGGGGGGTACGGCCTTGGTCCCGATGCGCTTTCCGGGTATACGGCTTATGCCGCCGATATGCTGCATCCGCTCGACATCAGCGATGAAACCGGGCAGCAGATGTTTCCCGGTGGCAATGGTGGAATCGCGCGGCTAATCACCAAGACTCTGATTCCCGAAGCGATCGACGGGGACCGCTCCTTGAACGATGTATGCCGAAACCGCGTGAACTTTACCGCTCTCGATCGGGCGGGTGCGCCGACCCGCATTCGCTTGGATTCGACGGCAGTGTGGGTGAAGCACGAAGGCGATCCGGCCAAGTCAGATTTGGTCGCGATTGCCTACACGCGCGGTGGAAAAATCTATCGCGTGAGAGCTCGGTCCGTTGTTATGGCGGGAGGGAGCTGGACCACAAAGCACATCGTGCGTGACCTTCCAACGGATTTGGCTGGAGCCTACGCACAGTTTTACCGCGCTCCCTGTTTAATGGCTAACGTTGCCGTACGCAACTGGCGCTTTCTTTACAAGATGGGGATTTCAGGATGTCGCTGGTATGGCGGCTTAGGCGAGTACACGCAAGTGCGCAAGCTGGCATTGTGCGGGGCAGACTCGCCGACCATAGGCCCGGACTCTCCTGTTGTGCTGACGATCAAAATTCTATTTGCCTATCCGGGCAAGCCCACAGAACAGCAAGGTCACATGGGACGCGAGCAGTTGTTGTCTGTTCCATTTCGCGACTACGAGCGGCAGATTCGTCAGCAGTTCACGGATATGTTTTCACGCTCGGGATTCGACGCCAGTAACGACATAGCCGGCATCATCCTGAACCGTTGGGGACACGCGTATTTGACCCCGCCTCCGGGATTTTTCTTCGGGAAGGACGGCAAGCCGGCGCCCGGCGATGTGGTGCGCGCGGCGCCGTTCGGCAGAATTGCATTCGCCAATACAGATTTGTCGGGAGTGGCCGATCATCGTTCTTCGATCATCGAAGCCAATCGTGCAGTAGGGCAACTACTCGATCAGGTTCTGAGCTGAGCCTGACAGCTACTTGTCTTTGTCGTGCTTGTCTTCTTCAATCTTGATGCGCAGCGACTTCAAAAACTTCATATCCTGATCATTCATCCTGAACTCAGGATTGGTCGACATGGTGGAGACCAGTGAAGTCTTGTCTTGCGACTTCTCCCCTTGCTTGCTTACCCCGATGGTCGCTTCCAGCACGAGGAAAATGTCGTAGCCTCCTTCTTTTATGCGGGACACGACCTCAGAAATCTGCTCGGAGTCGGATAAAGATTCGTTGATTGCGTCGCCAAGCTCCTTCATCAGTTGCTTGAGTTGTGGATCCACTGAGTCCCCCTACAAAGCCAAATTATCACGTTCGCGTGCTAGGCGCGAATCGCGCGCACGTCGAGGTATTCGCCGCGAACTTCCGTTCCGCCGTTCGGGGAAACATTATGTTCGTGGTAAAGGGCCTCGAGTTGCGCGGCCAAAGCCGCCTGTCCGCCTTCGTCGAGCCGGGCAAAGGCCATCTGCGTTGGTCCGAAATACTGCCGGAAAAATGCCACTACGTCTTTCGGTGGAAATGGATACGAGAAGACCGCATGCTGCCTTACACAGCTGATCTGCTTAGTGCCCGTTCCCAGGCGTTGACGCACAACTGATTCATCTCCCCAAAGAATGGGCGGCGGGATGGGAAGAGGCGGCACCATCTTGGCCATCACGGCAAAGTTCTTTCCGACGAAGCCTTCCGGCGTCCAGTTCGCCATGGCAATCACTCCTCCCGGCCGGCACACCCGAATCAGTTCCGCCGCTACCTTCTCCGGGCGGGGAGCGAACATCGCGCCATACATTGTAAGTACGACATCGAACGCTTGATCGGGAAAAGGGAGGCTTTCCGCATCACCTTCCTCGAAGCGAACGCTCAGGTTCTCGGCGGCTGCGCGCTTGCTTGCCGCTTGCAGAAGGTTGGGAGCGATGTCGATTCCGGTTACTTCCGCACCGTTCCGCGCTGCTGGAATCGCGGTGTTCCCGGTCCCACAAGCAACATCCAGAACTTTTGATCCTGGAGCAATACCGAGCCGGGCGACGAAGTTCTCCGCCTCCGTTGCGGTGAAGTTCGCGATCTGGCCAAAGTCGCCGGCCATCCAAGTTGCTTTTAGACGAGATTTCAGTTGATCGAGGTCGGGTACGGAAGTCTGCATGATGCCTTTCTCCTGATTAGATGCCCCACGCGGCACAACGGTTTGGTACAACGACAACCGCCTTCGCTCGACGTCAGCGTTGTTGATTTCCCGTAACGGGCGCAGCCCGGGTCGTGCAAAGTGGCGCCCATTGTAGCTCTGCAGGCTGCTAAAATCGACATCGTGAGCAAAATCTCAACCTGGCGCAAAGTCGGCATCGTGGCCAG